>Ga0256835_1000111_pt1 | contig 64415 bp, 67 predicted proteins | sample PIR30metaG_FD_185972 | JGI IMG/M metagenome (GOLD analysis project Ga0256835, IMG submission 185972) | Hydrothermal vent microbial communities from East Pacific Rise, Pacific Ocean - PIR-30 | ecosystem: Environmental > Aquatic > Marine > Hydrothermal vents | place: Pacific Ocean: East Pacific...
CCCTGGTAGTCCCCTGTTTCTCAGGTAACCGGGTTCCCAGAAGGGCTTCGAAAAGATCCAAAGGCGCCATTGGGAGTTGCCATATCTCAAGTAAGGGAGGGGTGGTCTCTTCTACGAGTTCCTTCCCTTCTAGAACCTTGAGAATCTTTTCTTTGTTCTGATTGTTTTCTCCTTCAGATATTGGAATGAGGTTTATTTTCCCCAGTTTTTGGGCTTTTGGGGCTAGATCCAAGAAAGTTTCCACCACGTCCCATTGGTCGGTAACAAGATTCTCGGTGGGCACCTTTCCTATAAGTTTTAAGAGACGGGCAAAAGCGAGGAGTCTTTCCTCCAGGTTGGTTAATTGCCAGGGGGGGTCCTGCCCTTCTATTACCCATTTTTCGAAGCGTCTTATCGTAGGATCCTGGCCCAAGATAAAGTCCGAAAGCCTCCGGGCATGCCTTTTGAGGTCTTCGTATTCGGAGTCGAGCTCTTCCAAGCGTTGATCGAGGTTCTGGGCAAGCTGCAAAATGATGCGGGCCTTAAGATCGGGGTCTTCCCGTTTTTGGGGGCCTCCCAAAATAGCGGCCTTTATGTCGGAAACAGTCTCTTCCAGTACTTCTGGACGAGAGCGAAACATGGCCACGTTTTCTGGCCAACGCATCATTTGCCCCCATTCTTCATAAGAGGAAATGAGTCTTTCGAACCAAACCAATTTTTCTCCCAAAGGGGGAGGAGTGATGATATCTACCAGCTTTCTTTCTACCAATTCCTGAAAAGCCCCCTTTGGTTTGGCTTCCGTGGGCTGGAGCAGGATGATCTGATCAAAGGCAGCCAGTAGTAGTTCTGCGAGATCTAAACGTAGATGGGTATGGGGTATCAAAAGGGCTCTTATCTTCAACATCTCCTCCTAGGGGTTACTTTCCTCGCCCAATTAAGTTATCTATGGATTCATGTGGAATCTTCTGTTGAGGGCACTTTATGCGCCACGAAATGTCATTTTGAGACGGCAAATCCATGGTGGTTCCTTTGTCAGGCGAATGAGGGTTCAGGGCTCGTTTTGCGCTCCTTGTGGTAACCTCCTCAAAGTTGCTCGCTGTCTTTTGCTCTCCCTAATATTCCTGGGCTTTGGTCTGTTGACAAGGCAACTTGTTCTAGCGGCCGATTATGGTGACGCCTTGGTAATTGGTTCCATCGGAGATGCTAGCATCTTGATCCCCATGTTGGCAACAGACGCCCCCAGTCATGAAGTGGCGGGACTCATTTTCAACGGTCTTGTAAAGTACGACAAAAATCTCAATCTGGTGGGTGATCTGGCGAAGAGTTTCCGGGTAACCAACGGGGGCCGGACAATTACCTTTTACTTGCACCGCGGTGTAAGATGGCACGATGGCGTAGAGTTTACCGCTGAAGATGTCCTTTTCGGTTTCAAACTAATCACTGATCCCAAAACTCCTACGGCTTATGCCGGGGACTTTCTCGAAGTAGAGAAGGCGGAAGTGCTTGATCGCTATACCTTTCGAGTGCACTACCGCCAACCTTTTGCACCAGCCTTGGGTTCCTGGGGAAATCTTGTTGTTCTCCCCAAACACCTTTTGGAAGGAAAAGACATCACAAAAAGTGATTTCGGCAGACATCCCGTAGGGACAGGCCCTTTTAAATTCAAGGCCTGGAAGACTCAGGAAAAGATCGTCTTAGAAGCCAACCCGGGCTATTTTCGTGGCCGGCCTTATCTCAACTACATTATTTTTCGCATCATTCCTGATCCTACAACCATGTTTATGGAGCTAAAGGCGGAAGGTATAGACTGGATGGGTTTGACTCCTTTGCAATATGCGCGTCAGACAAATTCTCCCGACTTTCTGAGTCGGTTCAATAAATACCGCTATTTGTCTTTTTCTTACACTTATCTCGGTTATAACCTGCGACATCCCTTTTTCAAAGATAAGAGAGTCCGGCAGGCCATTTCTTACGCTATTGACAAAGAGGAAATAATAAAAGGGGTACTTTATGGTTTAGGGGTTGTAGCGACTGGTCCTTATAAGCCTGATACCTGGTTTTATAATCCCAATGTTAAACGTTATCCGTATGACCCGGAAAAAGCCAGAAAATTATTGGCTGCTGCCGGCTGGGCGGATACCGATGGCGATGGAATTCTCGACAAAGAGGGCAAACCTTTTGAATTTACGGTTCTTACCAATCAGGGTAACACTTCTCGCCTCTTGACTGCCCAAATTATTCAATACCGTCTCGCACAGGTGGGCATAAAAATGCACATCAGGACGGTAGAATGGACGGCCTTTATCAAGGAGTTCATTGATAAACGCCGTTTTGAGGCTGTAATACTGGGCTGGACTACTTCTACCGAGCCCGACGTCTATGATATCTGGCACTCAAGCAAAATAGATCCTCCGGGGCTCAACTTTATAGGCTACCAAAACAAAGAGGTCGATAAATTACTTGAAGAAGGAAGGCGAACCTTTGACAAAGAAAAGCGAAAGCAAATTTATTTTCGATTTCAAGAAATCTTGGCCGAAGAACAACCTTATACCTTTCTTTATGTTCCGATGTCTTTGCCATGCATTCACAAGAGATTTCGAGGTATTGAGCCGGCACCTATAGGGATTTCTTACAATATTGAGAAGTGGTGGGTACCAAAAAGTCAACAAAAATATATTATGCCTTAGTAAACTCCATCTTGAGCTTGCATACGAAACAAGGGGATGAAACTGCTGGTTCACCACAAACTTCACATGTTCTCAAGGGTTTTTCCATAAAATCTTCCATCTTTTCATGAAAAATAGGATAAGCCTTTGAAAGATAATCCGAATAGAAGCGCAACTTTGTGCCTGGCATTTTCTCTTCCAGTTCATCCATTATTTCGGCATAAACCAGCCTCGTAGCTTCTGGAGAAAGCGGGCATCTTTCTTCCAGATATTCTATTTTTTCTCGTTTAGCATACTCTTTTATCTCAAAAGCTGTAAAACGGCAAAGAGGCTTTGCTTTTCTGATAAAACCGTTGCTGCTTGGTAGAACAGGGTATTTTCGCGCCAGATATTTCAGTTGCCAGTTTATAACGTTCCCCAGTAAAGAAGATGCTTCATCATCGAGATTGTGCCCTGTTACGAGGACGTCGTAATCCTCCTCTTTGGCAATTTTGTTTAACAGATATCTTTTAAGGCTTCCACATAGTGAGCAATATTTTCTGGTTTTTGCTTTTATTTGAGGGATATTAATGCCAATCTCTTTCTTGAGAGAGACTATTTTTAACGGTTTTTGAAGATGTTCAGCAAAATTTTCTACCACTCTTCGCGAGAGAATTGAAAAGTCATCTATTCCTAGATCGAGAAAGATTCCCTCGGTATCAAAGCCCAGTTTTGTGAGTGCTTTCCAGAGAACGAGACTATCTTTCCCTCCAGAAACTGCTACTCCAACTCGCTCGTTTTTATTAAACATCTTGTATTTTTTGATGGTCCGGGCTAAATAGCTTTCAAACCATTCAATAAAATGTTCTTCACAGAGCGGTAGTCGGTGATGTGGAATGAAAATATCGGCTTTTTCTCTACACTTGCGGCACTTCGGCATCTTCCTTCTCCATGATTTCAGTATACAGCTCTTTTAAAGTTGTACTTCGCCACAGTTTTTCTTCTTTCTTTAGGAACTTGTATGATGTTTCTAAGAATTTATTTTGGGGTGGTTCGCTTGGTAACTCTCCTTCTATCGCTTGCTGGACTTCTATTAATGGCAAACTTTCGGCATCTTTTGCTAGAAGATATTTTTCTTCATGGGCGTAAATAATCTTCTTTTTTTCTAAGGCTTCCAGTACTTTTTCTATTTCAAAAGGAGAGGTTTGCATTTCTAATGCTAGAGATAAGGCACTAGGGGCTTCTTCTCCTTTGTGGTGGTGATCATATATTTTCAATAGTGATCCCAGAGCGATGAGGAGGGTGCAATAGTTTTTGGCATTTTTATAATGCAAAAGTATTTTTGTTTTGTCCTGGATAACAGCGGTAATTTCCGCTCCTAGTAACACAACCATCCAATTCACCCAGAGCCACAGTAAGAAAAATGGAATTGCAGAGAGGGAACCGTATAATTTAGAGTAAGCAACTGCTTTACTAGTGTAGATGGCAAAGAGGGATGCTACTCCTACCCAGAGGACTGCAGAAATTGTAGCTCCTATGAGAGCTGGAAACACTTTTACTTTTGTGGCAGGCAAGTAAATGTATATTCCAGCAAAAAGCAAGATAATTGTTGGAATAGTCCAAAATTTTAGGAGGAAGGGCACGACGCCCATCCCTTTGAGGCCCAGATGGGCCAGATAGATGGTAACGCCTAGGGGCAGGGCGACCAGAATGGGCCCCAGAGTGAGGCCCATCCAGTAGACGGTAATCTTCTGTAAGAAGGCCCGCCGTTCTTTAATGCGGAAAATCAGGTTTAAAACCTCTTCAAATTGCATCAATAACCCCACCACCATGGTGAGGAAGAGAATCATGCTTGCGGCTCCCAGAGGGGCCCTCTGGGCCTCCTGAATGAGAGTAAAGATTGTTTCTTGGGCCTTGCTCAGGGCTCCAGGATTTAAGAAGCGGGAAAGTGCTTCATTAAGACGGGTTAGAATTTCTTCGGTGCCAACAAAAAATCGAACTACAGATAAGGCAAAGGCTAAGAGAGGGATTAAGGCGAAAACAGTATTGTAAGTGAGCGCTTGCGCGCTCATTATACAATTGTCTCGCCAAAAACGGCGCAAAATCTCCTTGAGAAGGATTAAAAAAGAAGCCATGCCCTTAAAATAAGGGCACGGCTTCTTTTTTGCAATCAATAATCGATTTCTTCTACGGCAGAGGTAATTACTTTGGAGGTTATAAAGATGAGAAGTTCCTGTTCCTCCTGAGACTTCTGGCTGTTCTTAAAGAGATTCCCTACGGCAGGAAGCTTGGAGAGCCCGGGAACCTTTCCGTAAGTCTCTTGCTTTTTAGCAACTTTTAGCCCTCCGATGACCACCGTACCACCATTTGGTACTCGCACAAAGGTCTGGGCACTTCTTTTCAAAATTGCTGGTACAGAGTATCCGTGGAGGACAATAGCTTTTGTCCAGTCAGGTTCGCTTTTGTCAATATTAATAACGAGTCTTATCTCATTGTTGGGCAAAATATGAGGAGTTACCTTCAAGGTTAAATCAGCGTCTACAAATTTAGTAGTAGCTGTTCCTTGTTCGGTAAGTTCCAAGTAGGGAATCTGGTATCCTTGCTTTATCACAGCTTCGCCATTGTCTCTGGTGATAATCCTAGGAGCAGATACAATTTTCCCCTGTCCTTCTTCTTCGAGAGCGGACAGTTGCAAGTCTAGAAGTAGGGCAGAAGTTTTTGTTATGTGCCCGATAGCAAAACCTAACTTTGAACTGGCGGGGACAGACAAATCCACGATGGGGCCAAAAGGAAGAGGGGCTGTCCATCTTTCCCCATCAAAAGAAGACCATCCTGGGCCTCCAGTTTCATCGTATATACCCGATAAAGGTTGCCCTCCTTTCCCAACAGGGAAGGTGGTCGACGGTGAGATCTTGAAGTTGGTTTTATCGTTAGTTTTATAGTATCCACCAAACCACTGGATTCCCAAGTTTTTGGCAAACTTACTGGAAATTTCTACTATTCTCGCTTCTATTAGCACCTGTTTCGAGGGGATATCCAGCTTGCTTATGATATTTTCAATTTCTTCTATATGATCTTCGGTATCTTTAATTATCAAAGTGTTCGTTCTGGAATCACAGGTTGCTTTTCCTTTTTCGCTCAAAACGTCAACTATAGAAACTCCTTTTTTGTTTTGTTGTTGTTCTTTGATCAAATCACAAGCGTTTATGTAGTTCAGAGTGATGTATTTCGTCTTGAGTGGCCCGGTTTTTTCTTCTTCTGCTAGTGCTTCTTTCACCTTTTTCAATTCTTCAGCTCGTTTTTGTAGGGTCGATAAAGGAGCAATGAAAATTATTCCATTCAATTCTACCTTTCCGAGGCCAAATCTCGCCATTATTATGTCCAGCACCTGGTCCCATGGAACATTTCTTACTTTTAAGGTGATCTTGCCTTCTATTTCTTCCCCTAAAACAATGTTGACATTGCCCACCTCGCTTAGCATGCGTAAAACCGATTTTATGTCAGCGTTCTGGATGTCAATTGATATTTTTGCCCCCGTGTATTTTGGTTTTTTGAACGGGGTGTAAATCTCTTTAGGCATTTCTGGTAATTTGTAGCTGAAATTTTTACTTCCTTTTTGGAAGGCGATAATAACCTTTTCGTTTTGTTCTTTTATCGAAGGCGTGTATTGATCCTTGAGGAAGATGGCTAGTTCTGTATCGTGCCCATCTTTATGGAGGTCTATTTTTTTAATGCTGTTTGGTAGCGATGAATAATCATATTTTACGGTGCTGTTTGGTATGATGATTCTGAATGCTGTTGCAGATCCCTGTGGAAGGATTTTAGGTTTGCTTGTGCTGGGGGCACAAACCAATTTAATAATTATTTTTTGTTCTTTTTCTTGGATTTTGATGTCACACAGGTTTTTTGCGAAGATATTTGTGGAGTATGCTATAAAAATAGCCACAATATAGACTAATATTTTGGTTGCTTTAGCTATTCTTCGCATTTCTTTTCCTCCGAATATAACTTTAGTACTTTTGGTGTGTCAGAGTATATTATTTGCCCTTTTTTGTTAACATATCTTTCTGCGATGTATACTGCGCATGGGGTAATTTTTGTGATTATAGCTCCTTCCTTTCCTAGGTAATCCCCTTTCTTGAGAAACATTCCCCTTCCTGTTGGATCTTCGATGATAGCTATGATCTTTTTGGGGGTTTTTACTATTCCCACGAGTTTTAGTTCATTTATGCTATAGTCTTTGAAGTATACGGTAATGTTTTCGTTAATTGGTGCCGGTTTTAACTCTTGAATAAAAGGTTGGAAAGGATCAAAGTTTGGTGGAACATAGGTATAAGACTTGATCTTTTCTATGATAGTTTCCCATTCTTTGATGATGTGTTGTAAATCATCCTGGGCAGCATACGGCCTTGATGCCATCATGGTGATATTGAAGACCGTTATCAAGATTATCAGTTTTGTAATTCTCATTTTTTTCTTCTCTTCTTTCCTTTTTTCTCTTTTTGCTTTCTTTCCTCTTTCTCTATGGTCCTGTATGTGTGAATGGTGCAGATCGATACAGTATCGCCTTCTTTGCTTTTTATGTTTATTTCAACTGGATTTAATATTCTCTCTTTTTTTCTGATGCTATCTAAGAATAGCATTGTATTTGCAAAGTCTCCCTTGAGGATTATGTTCAAAGGTATTTCGGCATAATAGTTTTTGGGCTTCTCGTTTTCTATTTTGAATGTTATTATTTCAAGATTGAAGCGCTCTCTTTCTCTGGAAATCTCTTCCAGCAATTGTGATACTTCTGTTTTCTTCGGCAACATTTGTTCTGTTTTCTTGATTATTCTATCGACCTCTTCTATCTCGGCTTTGAGGGATGCTAGCTTCTTCTTTTTTATTTTCAACGTTCTAATTTTGTTGCTAATTTTTTGCGCTTTTTCTTCTAGCGCGTGTATTTTTTCTTTTTGTGGTAGCAGATAAAGTTTTACGTATAAGGCTAGTGGCAGTACTATCAGCAAGATGAGTAGGGCGATCTTCTCTTTTTTTGAGAGAGATTTCCACTTTTCTTCGGCTTTTTTGATTGTTTGCTTATATTTTATTTTGCTCATGACTTTTTCTCTATGGTTATTTGAAAGTTTATGACTTGCTGGTTGTCTATTTTCTTTCTTTTGGTCTCTTCTAAAGATACTTTTTTGAATTTTTTGTATTGCTCTAGCCTTCTAATATATTTGGCAATGTTTTTTAAGTTTATGCTGTTGCCCTTTATGGTTATTTTTTCCTCTTTATAATCTAATTCTTCGAAGAAAATTTTCCCTCTTGGAATATTCTTTGTTATTGCGTCTACTTCCTGTATCAGGAGAAGATTTTTTTCTAGTAATTTGACCAAGATTCTCAGTTTTTCTTTTGCGTTTCTTTTCTTTTCCTTTAATTTCTTTATTTCGGCATCTACATATTTGTATTTTGCTAATTCTGCCTGGAGTTTTTCTACCTCTTTGTTGAGCTCCTTTTCTTTCTTTTCTAGCAAAAAGTAAGAGGCTCCCATGAATAAATAAATCAAAATGGCAAAAATGATGAATATTTTTTCAGGTACTTGACGGCTTTTAACTTTTTTGTCTTTAGGTAATAAATTTATTCTGACCATGATACTATCTCTCTTAGGGCTAATCCTAGTGCGCTTATTCCAGTTTTTGCTATGAATTCTAATGTCTGCTCATTGATCTTTTCGTGCCCAATTTTTGTAAATGGTATGATGTAATCTGTGTTTGTTTTAAGTTCCTGTTCTAGTCTTTCCTTTATCTTTGCGTAGAATGATCCTCCGCCGCACAGATATATCTTCTCAGCTGTTATTTCTAGGTGTCTGTATGTTTCAGCAATGTTTTCTATTACTTGATCAATATACGCTTTTGTAGCCTCTTTAACAACGTCTTTGTCGTTGCCTTTGAGCTTGATTTTCTCCGCTTCTTCAAAGCTTACGCCAAGCTTTTCTTCTATTTTTTTGTTGATTAGATTTGTCCCAAGGCTTATGTCTCTGGTATTTTTGATGCTGTTATCTTCCCACAGGATTACTGATGTTTTGGATGCCCCCAAATCTATTATTGCATTTGCCCCTTCTGGTTTATAAACATACTCGAATAAATTTCCGGTGCTTATCACGTCTATTTCTATTGCTAGTGGCGTAATGTTTGCCGCCTGTATTAGCTCGCAAATGTTGTCTATTAGCTCTCTCTTTGCTGCTGCGATAATGAACTCGATTTTTTCTTCCTGGGAAGACGTGATGTAATAGTCCAAATATACATCGTTTAAATCAAAAGGTATGTGTGCTTCTGCCTCTTCTTTTATGGCGTCGTCCAGGCTTTTCTCTTCGGGAATTGAAATTTCTAGCCTTTTTATGATTGAAGCGTAACTTGATATTGAGATAGCGGCTTTGTTGCTTTTGATTTTTAGATTCTTGAATAGAGCTTTTAATTTCTCAATGACTTCTTCTTCTGCACCAATCAATCCATCTCTTGGGATTCTTACTTCTCCAAAGGAACGTAATTTAGGTGGGTTCCCGCGGACGACTTCGGCAACCTTGATAGCGTGGCTACCGACATCAATTCCTAAAAAATTTTTAGGTTTTCCTAAGCTTAAAAATGACATCTGGCTCCCTTGTTTGACTTCAAGTGCTTACCTTGTCAAGCGTCTTGATGACTATTATCTTAAATCGGAATTTTTATTCGAACTCCATAAATTATTCGGCCCAAAGAAAAAATTGCTTAAATTTAAATTGCCATGAAATTGTTCCCGCAGGAAAGAATTCGAAATTTCAGCATCATTGCTCATGTGGATCACGGAAAATCCACGTTGGCGGACCGTCTGCTCGAGAAAACCGGTATGGTTTCCGAGCGGGAAATGCGGGAACAATTTCTCGACCGCCTGGATCTAGAGAGGGAAAGGGGAATTACCATCAAGGCCCAGGCGGTAAGGCTTCATTACCGTGCCAAAGATGGTGAACTGTATCAGCTGAATCTGATAGATACTCCGGGGCATGTTGATTTCTCTTACGAAGTTTCCCGGAGTCTGGCCGCCTGTGAAGGGGCCCTGCTGGTGGTCGATGCTTCCCAGGGGGTTGAAGCCCAGACTCTGGCCAACGTGTATCTGGCCTTGGAGAACAATCTTGAGATCATACCCGTTCTCAACAAGATAGATCTGCCCCAGGCGGATCCTGAGAGAGTAAAAAAGGAAATCGAAGACATCATTGGGCTCGACGCTTCAGAGGCCATTCTGGCAAGCGCTAAAAAAGGTATCGGAACCGAAGAGATACTCGAGGCCATCGTCAATAAGATTCCGCCCCCCAAGGGAGACCGTGAGGGTCCCCTCAAGGCCCTCATCTTTGATTCTTGGTACGACCCCTACCTCGGGGTGGTGGTTCTTATCCGCATGGTGGACGGAAAGCTATATCCCGGACAGAAGATAAAACTCATGTCCAACGGGAAAGAATTTGAGGTAACAAAGGTGGGCGTCTTCTCTCCGAATCCCACCAGTGTGGATATGCTTGTAGCGGGGGAAGTGGGCTTCTTTGCTGCTGGAATCAAAGAAGTCCGTGACACCAAGATCGGAGACACCGTTACCGAAGCGGATCGCCCTGCCAGGGAACCACTTCCCGGATTTCGGGAAGTCAAACCCATGGTCTTTTGTGGCCTCTTTCCGGTCAATAGCGAGCAATACGATGAATTACGCGAAGCGGTGGAAAAGCTTTGGCTCAACGATCCCGCCTTCTCCTACGAGCCGGAAAACTCCGCCGCTCTCGGGTTCGGCTTCCGCTGTGGTTTCCAGGGGCTTCTTCATATGGAGATTGTCCAGGAACGTCTGGAGCGGGAGTTTGGGCTGCAGCTTATCAGCACGGCGCCTTCGGTACGTTATCGGGTGGAAATGATAGATGGCCGTGTGCTGGAGGTCGAAAATCCTGCTCACTGGCCGGCGAGAGAAAAAATAGCCCGGGTTCTGGAGCCTTACATCCGCGCCGAAATTTACACTCCCAAAGAATATGTGGGCGCCATCATGCGTCTTTGTGAAGAAAAAAGAGGAATCCAGAAAGATTTGCGTTACCTTACGCCTCAAAGGGTACAGCTGATTTACGATTTGCCTTTTAGTGAAGTGGTACTGGACTTTTTCGACAAACTGAAGTCCTATTCCCGTGGCTACGCTTCCATGGACTACCAGTTTTTGGACTATCGCCCTTCGGATCTCGTGAAGCTTGACATCTATATCAATAAACAGCCGGTAGACGCATTGTCTTTGATCGTGCATCGAGACAAGGCTTACTATCGAGGTCGAGAACTGGTCTCCAAATTGAGAGAAGTCATCCCCCGGCAGTTGTTCGAGGTGGTCATCCAGGCAGCCATCGGTTCCAAAATAATTGCCCGCGAAAGAATTCCCCCTCTACGCAAAGATGTTCTGGCCAAGTGTTATGGGGGCGACGTTACCAGAAAACGCAAGCTTTTGGAGAAACAAAAAGAGGGTAAAAAACGAATGAAAAACCTCGGACAGATAGAGATCCCCCAGGAGGCTTTTCTGGCCATTTTACGTATTTAGTCTTCCACTCACCCCTTGTCTTTTCTCCCAAAAGGGAATATCTCTAGCATCGTCGATCTCGCTTTAAGGAGTGATCTTTGGCTTCTGAAGAGACTTTTGCTGCTAAACTGTTGGATTGGGCAAAGACCATCCTCTTTGCCCTGCTTCTGGCCCTCTTCATTCGCACCTTTTTTGTGCAGGCTTTCAAGATCCCTTCCGGCTCCATGATTCCCACTCTCCTCATCGGGGATCACATCCTGGTCAACAAGTTCATTTATGGTGTGAGGAATCCCATTACACGCGACCTCTGGATAAAGGGAAAAGAGCCTCAAAGACGGGACGTGATCGTCTTTATCTTCCCCAAAAACCGCAAGCTCGATTTTATAAAAAGGGTGATAGGCTTGCCGGGAGAAGTGGTAGAAATCAGGAACAAGAAAGTCTTTATAAACGGTGTGCCCTTAGAAGAGCCCTACGTCCAACATACCGATCCCAATATTCTTCCCCGCGAAATAAGCCCTCGTGACAATTTTGGCCCCGTAAAAGTTCCCCCCGGACATCTCTTTGTGATGGGAGACAATCGAGATCAGAGCCATGACAGCCGCTTTTGGGGATTCGTGCCCATCCGGGACGTAAAAGGCAAGGCCTTTATCATCTATTTTTCCTGGGATAGAGAGCATTTCCGCATTCGCTGGCACCGCATCGGAAAAATAATTCGCTGATCAACTTTTCCTTTCTTTCCGAAAAGTATTAGGGGAGCGTTTTATGACGCGACTCCGCTCGCAATGATCCAAGCTGCTCTTGCAATAAAAACACCGGGGGAAAGATTTGGTTCCCGCCTTCCAAGTGGGTACAGAAGATTGGTGGCGCCTGCGGAGGCTTAAACTCTCCGGAGTTTCAGAAAGCCTCCAGAACCTTAAAAACACACGGGTGGTAACTGCCACCGATCCGTTGGAGATAAGGGCCGTTTTGAACTTCGTGAAGGAACGCTACAGAGAGTTGGAGATCGTTCCCCCGACCTGGTCGCCACCACTTCTTTCTTGTCGCTTCTTTGTGGCATATCTCAAGGGATTGGAGGGCCCGGCCTCCTGTGCCGCCCTGGTTGAAAGAGATCTTCCCTGCGAGAAGGCCTTCGGCAAAGAAGTGCGTCGAATCAGGGGCTGGTTTCGAAGACCGGCAGAGATAACCTTTCTCGCCACGCAAGCCAGTTTGCGGGCACGAAACACCATCTTTCATCTCTTTAAGGCCCTCTATCATTATGCTAGTTCGCGAAAAATTACGGATTTGCTGGTGTGTATCAATCCCAAGCACGCCGATTTTTACGAAAAAGTCCTCCTTTTTGAGCGCAAAGGCCCGCGTCGCGAACATCCCTTTCTACCCGGGCTTTCGGTGATCCTGGAACATCTGGATTTGAAAAAAGCCAAAGAACGCTACTTTCAAATCTATGGGGCCTTCCCCGAAGAGTACAATCTCTACCGCTTTTTTGTCTCATAGGGTTGCCGGCGGCGATCTATGAAATAGGAATTCCCCTCTATCTTTTTGGCCATTTTTTTGACCTGCGCCGCTACCGCTGAGACTTCTCCGTAATGTTTGAAACGCCCAGGAAGTAGCGGTACCACCGCAATGGAGAGGGAAGGGAAGGGGAAGCGCTGCTTTCTTCCCTGGCGGTCTTCCTCTTCGAAATAGCCTCGGCTCCAATCTTCAGGGTCCACAAAATTTGGCAGAAGATTGGCAAAATCTTGCAATATTTCCTCGCACACCTCTTTTACATCTTCGAACGGGCAGATAAAGACAAAGTCATCTCCGCCAATGTGTCCTACGAATCCCTGGGCTCCGTAACGGCCAAGGACCACGTTGGAAAGTACCCGCGCCACCATGCGCAAGATTTCATCCCCCCGCGCAAAACCGTAGCGGTCGTTGAAGGGTTTGAAGTGATCCAGGTCTACATAAGCGATGGCCACCTCTTCTTGTGAGTTAATTTTCTCCTGGATGGCCCTCAAGATGGTGGTGTTGCCCGGAAGACCGGTGAGAGGGTTGTTGTCTGCCGAACGGTGGGCCCGGGCGAAGGCCAGCTGAATGCGGGAGAGGATTTCTTCTCCATCTGCTTCTTCAAAGAGAAAGTCGTCTGCCGGAATTTCAAACCAGTCTTTCTTTACATTCTCTTTTTTGAGCACCCACAGGATAGGCAAAAATGAGAGATTGAGATTGTTCTTCAGGGCCTTGGTGAGATCTGCGATAAGGATTGCATCCAAGCTTTCCTGAAGAACCAGGAGTTCTGGGGGCGAATTCAAGATCTCTTCTGTGGCCCGGCGAGGATCGTTTTTGAATGTAATGAGATAGGGACTTTTTTCGAGGGTGGGGACCCAGCGCGTTTCAAGATCTTTTTCAACTAGAATGAGAATTTTTTCCGTAGTTTTCATCTTGCATTTCCAAGGTGAAGAAGCGCAATTCGAGGAGCCGGTCTTCGAAAATGGGTATCATTTCTTTCAGATCTTCTTCGGTAAGTTTCAGGAGTTTCCAGGCCTTTTCGTGAAGTGGAGGCACCCACGGATCTCCTCCTGAACCGTAACCTTCGGCCCTGGTCATAATATCGGCAAAATGTACGATAGCTGTTTCTTTTTTGAATTTGCGCGCCTTATGTACTTCGTGATGATAGGCAATGGGTTCGAGAAGGCGTTCTGGAAGATTCCACTGGTTGGCCAGGAGCCGGCCTATTTCTCCATGGTCGATCCCCAGAATCTCCTTTTCAGCTTCCAGAAAGTAGATCTTTTTTTGCCTCACGAGGTCTATGACCTTGCGGTAAAGGTCGGGAAACTCCGTTCGGATGACCACCTTTCCCAGATCGTGAAGGAGCCCCGCCGTGGTCACTTCTTCGGGGTTCTGAAGTTCAAGCTTGCGGGCCAAAATGTCCGAGGCCGCGGCTACTCCCAACGAGTGTTCCCAGAGGCTCAGGTCGTTGCTCTGCATGGTCTCAAAGATGGAGGCCGTGATGATGAGGGTGCGGATCACATTGAAGCCAAGCAAGACGATGGCATTCGAAACGGTGGAGATCCGTCTCGGGAAACCGTAAAAGGCCGAGTTGACCATTTTCAGGACCTTGCTGGTCAGGACCTGGTCTTTTTCGATGAGGGCGGCTACCTGGTTGGCGGTGGCGTTTTCGTCTCCGATGAGTTTGGTCAGCTTCCCCACAATGGGGGGCAGGGTGGGGAGAGATTGTAAACTCCGTAGCCTCTTTTTGATCTTTCTCTTGGTATCATTCATTATCCTGCCGGGTTTCAAGCCAGTAATTTCGAATAATCTCTTTCAGCACGAGAAGCTGTGGATCGTTTGCTACTTTGGCAAAACGCGCCTCTAAAAGAAGGAGGTCTTTCTCAAGAGGTCTTTCCCAGGGAAAGTCTACGGGGTGACCCTCGACGGTAACAAATTTCACTCCCAGCTTGGTAAACTTTTCCAGGAGCTCGCTGTTGAGTTCCGTGCCGGGGCCGCACAGAGTGCGCCCCATTTCGTCGCGAACTTCGGCGGCGACGATCATTCCGGGGCGCGCTAAAGAGACCGGTATCCTTTGTCTCATATCTCTGGATACTTTTCGTAAAGTTTGAGGATTTCCTCGAATTGGTGCCCCAGGGCCAGCGTCTGGGGCTCGCTGAAGTGAGGCCCCATGATCTGGAGCCCAACAGGAAGCCCCTCCTTTGAGAAGCCGCAGGGCAGGGAAAGCCCCACAATACCCGCCAGGTTCACCGAAATGGTGTAGATGTCGGAAAGATACATCTTGAGCGGGTCATCCACGCGTTCTTCCAATTTGAAGGCCGGGGTGGGGGCTACCGGGCCGATGATGAAATCCACCTCTCTGAAGGCCTCCTCAAAATCCCGGGCAATCAAGGTTCTCACCTGGGAGGCCTTTTTGTAGTAGGCGTCGTAATAGCCGGCGGAAAGGGCGTAGGTTCCAATCATGATGCGTCTCTTGACTTCCGGGCCAAACCCTTGGGAGCGAGTCTTTTTATACATTTCGATGAGATCATCGGCCTCCACCCGCAGGCCATATTTGACACCGTCATACCGCGCCAGGTTGGAGCTCGCTTCCGCTGGAGCGATGATATAGTAGGTAGCCACGGCGTAAGGGGTGTGCGGAAGGGAGATCTCTTTTGTTTCGAGCCCCAGCTCTTCCCGAAAGATCCGGAGGGCATCTTCCACCTTCTGGCGCACCTCCTCGTCAAGCCCCTCACCGAAGTATTCCTTCGGAACCCCGATCTTCTTTCCTTTGAGGTCCGTCTTCAGGGCGGCCAGGTAATCGGGGACTTCTTCCGGAGCGGAGGTGGAATCTTTGGGATCGTGTCCGGCGATGTATTGCAGGAGGAGAGCGGCATCCTTTACGGTGCGGGTGAGGGGACCGATCTGATCGAGAGAAGAGGCAAAGGCCACGAGGCCATAACGTGAGACCCTGCCGTAAGTGGGCTTGAGCCCCACCACTCCGCAGAAGGAAGCTGGCTGCCTTATGGACCCGCCGGTATCAGAGCCCAGGGCTCCGGAGCAAAAGCCTGCCGCCACCGCCGCGGCTGAGCCCCCTGATGACCCCCCGGGGACACGGGAAGGATCCCAGGGGTTCTTGGTGGGGAAGAAGGCGGAGTTTTCCGTGGAGGAGCCCATGGCAAATTCGTCGAGATTGGTCTTCCCGAGGATCACGGCTCCGGCCTCTTTAAGCCTTTCCACCACCGTGGCGTCAAAGGGGGGCACAAAGTTGGCAAGAATCTTGGACGCGCAGGTGGTGGTGATCCCTCTGGTGCAGATGTTGTCTTTGATCGCCAGAGGGAGCCCGAGAAGCGGGCGCTCTTCTCCGGCTCTGCGCTTGCGGTCAGCCTCTTCCGCCGCCGCCAGGGCCTCCTCTTCGGTTACCTTGAGGAAGGCCTTTATTCGGGAATCCTTTTCTTTGATCCGCTCAAGAAGGGCTCTGGTGAGCGCGAGACTTTCGACCTCACCTGCCCTTAGCTTCTCCAACTGTGCCGCAAGGGGAAGTTTGTGCCACTCCATAAGGTCCTCCTACTTGATGACTTTGGGGACGACGAAAAAGCCGTTTTCCCGTTCCGGGGCGTTTGCCAGGGCCTCTTCTGTGGGAAGCGATTCTTTGACCTCGTCTTCCCGAAAGACATTGGTGAGTTTGAGAGCGTGGTAAGTGGGTTCAACGTTTGAGGTGTCAAGCTCTCCGAGTTTTTCGACGTAGGAGAGGATGTCTGCCAGCTGTTCCGCAAAGCGTTCGAGCTCCTCTTCGCTGAATTCCAAACGCGCCAGATGGGCTACGTGGATGACTTCTTCTTTGGTGATGCTCATGCGTTTCCTCCTGACAGGAGTTTTAGGGCTTTCTGGACCACCTCCAGGGGGTCCCTTCCCAGGATGCGGATCATGGGTTCTTTGCCCACGTCGCCACGATCGGCGATGAAGTCCGGCACGGAGCCCAGACGCTCGCACACCTGGGATACTCCCCAGGAGAGGGTCGAGCCTTCGCGGGCTTTGATTTCCGGCGGCTCTTCCTGGCGAGAGAATTCTGCCACCTGGTAACCGAGCTGCCGGGCCTTTTTTAAAAACTTTTCGTGAAACCGGATATTCATCGCCGCTCGCATTTCCGGGTCGAATTTTTGGGCCGCCAGGATGACGTTGGCGATGTGACGCGAGGCCCCGAACCTGGGACAACCCACGGGATGGGCCCCTTCTCCGCAGGCCACGATCCTTCCGGGGAAGGCGGCCACCTCCTGTTGATTTTGTGCCAGGGGTATGGCATAGCCCAGATTCGATTGCACTTCCGGGATGAGGTCGCGCACCGGAAAGTTGCAGAAAAACTGGGCGGCCTCTTCCAGGGCCTTTAAGACCTCGTAACGAGCTTTGAGTCGATCCAAATGGATGAGATGATCGAGTGGGGAAATCCCCTGGCCCAAAGGAGAGATGGAAGCCGCTTTAAGCCCCAGGGTGACGAAGTTTTTGGCGAGCCGCGCGGCTTCAGGGAGGCTCAAGCCCTGCGCGAGCCCCACGGTCAGGGCGGCGGAGAAGGTGCAACCCGTTCCGTGCCCGATATTCCCCTTGATCTTGGGGGCGGAGATGGCCGTTACCTCGCGGCCATCAAAGATGAGATCAACGGCTTCTTCACCTTCGAGGTGTCCGCCTTTCAGGATGATGTTTTTGGGGCCGAGGGCCTTGAGCTTCAAAAGGGCCTTTTCCGGGTCGGTAATCCTTTCGCCAAGCAGGGCTTCAGCCTCGGGAAGGTTGGGTGTGATCACCGTGGCCAGAGAAAAGAGCCTCTCAAAGGCCTGGCGGGCACCCTTTTCGAAGAGGCTTTCTCCTCTTTTGGCCAGGAGCACCGGATCCACCACCAGGAGCGGTTTTTCTCTTTCTAGAATTTCGGTGATCGCGGTGAGATTGGCTTTCGTCCCCAGCATGCCGGTCTTTACGGCCACCGGGGGGAAGTCTTCAAAAATGGCCTCAAGCTGGGCTCTGACCTCATCGGCCGTCACAGGGGTCCAGCTTTTGACTCCCAAAGAATTCTGGACGGTCAGAGCGGTAACCACCGCCTGACCATAAGCCCCGAGGAGGGTAAAGACACGTAGATCTGTCTGGAGCCCTGCTCCTCCACTGGGATCCGAACCGGCAATGGTGGCCACACAAACCCGGGGCATGGAGAAAAGTTACCTCTCCTTGGGGTAAAAAGCAAAAGATCTGGTTCATTTTCCCAGGCAGAAATTGCTGAAAATGCGGTCCAGGAGGTCTTCGGTGGTGGCTTCACCGGTTATTTCGCCAAGGCTTGAAAGGGCGTCTCTCAAATCTACGGCCACCAGCTCCGGGTAAACGGTGGGCTGTTTGAGATTGGCAATGGCGCGTTCCACAGCTTCCTTGGCCTTCTCAAGGGCCATCTTCTGCCGCAGGTTGGGGGCCACCTGGGGGGCTTCCTCGCGTCGGCTTCCGGTCACGAGGTAAAAGATACTTTCCGCCAGGGCCTCAAGCCCCTCTCTTTCTTTGGCAGAGATGAAAATGATCTTCTCTCCGGCAAAGGCCTCCTTCCAGAGGTTCAGGGTCTCTTCGGAGGCGATGTCTATTTTGTTCACCACGATGAGATGGGGGCGGTCTTTTATTTCCTGATAGAGGCGAAAGTCTTCCTCCTGCGGCTCCTGGCTTCCATCTACCAGCAGGATCACCACGTCTGCCTCGGCAATCTTTTCTCGTGCCCGCCTCACCCCTATTTCTTCTACCAGATCTTCCGTCTCCCGGAGCCCTGCGGTATCAATGAGCCGCACGGGAAGCCCGCGAATATTGGCAAACTCCTCGATGACATCCCTCGTGGTCCCGGGTATCGGGGTCACGATGGCCCTTTCTTCCAGGAGGAGGGCATTCAGGAGGCTCGATTTGCCGACGTTTGGTCGTCCGGCAATTACGACGGCAATGCCTTCCCGATAGAGGCGGCCGCTCTGGTAGCTGGCAAGGAGTGCCTCAAGGGGTGACAAGACATCCCTCTCCAATTGTTCTGCCAGTTGATAATGGGAAAGCAACTCGACATCTTCGTCTGGAAAATCCACCGCCACCTCTACCACGGCGAGGGCCGAAAGGAGAGTCTCTCTGAGGGGGGCAATCTTTTCCGCCAAGACGCCTTTTAGCTGGTTGAGAGCCAGGCGCAAGCCTTCTTCGGAGCGAGCGTTTATGAGATCGAGCAGGGCCTCGGCCTGCGAGAGATCGATCCTTCCGTTCAAGAAGGCGCGTCTGGTGAACTCTCCGGGCTCCGCAAGCCTTGCCCCTTCCCTTAGAACGAGCTCCAGGATTTTGGTCAAAACGAGGTATCCGCTGTGGCCGTAGATTTCAAGCACGTCTTCGCGGGTGTAAGAATGGGGCTTGCGCATAAGGGTGACCAGGACCTCGTCCACGAGCTCTCCGCTTTCCGGATCTTTGATGAAGCCGTAGTAGAGCCGGTGGCTCTGGAATTCCTCGACGGGGCGTTTGGGTTCGAAGAGGCGTTTCAGGATCCTTTCCGAGAGCTGCCCGGAAACTTTGATGACCCCTATTGCTCCGGGGCCAACCGGAGTTGCGATGGCGGCAATGGTGGCTTCGGCATATTCCAGATCAGCAGGTTTCATCGCCTATGATGGCGCCTTCTCCGGGGATAGACTACTACGCGGCGATTTTCTCCCTGCCCTTTGCTCCGGGTTTCGATATCGGAAAAATTGCGAAGTGTGAGATGGACTAGACGCCTTTCAGATGATGGCATCGGGGGCAATTCTACGGGCTTCCGGGTTTTCTTGGCTTCCTGGGCCGCTTTCTTGGCCATGTTTCTCAGCTTTTGTTCCCGCGCGGCCCGGAACCCTTCGATGTCGAAAACGATCTTTGCTCCGACTCCTTGCCTGCGGGCCACCACTTTGTTGATCAGGTATTGGAGGGCATTCAAGGGGGCTCCACCGCGAATCAAGAGATACTCTCTGTCTGGCCCTTTGAGTTCGAACTGAATCTTTCCGTCTTTTATTTCACCCTGGAACTCTATTTCAAGCCCCGCCGCCTCCAAAAAACTGCGGAGTACCCTTTCTGCCTCTTCTTTTCTGTCGCGTAACAGCACTTCGGGTTTGACGCTGGCCCTGATACGGGCCTTCTTGGCACCGATGCGAAAAAGACCTGTAGAACCGTGAGTGATGATTTCTATTTCGAGATCTTCCGGTGAAACGTTGAAGTGACGACAAGCCTCTTCGATAGCTTGATCTACGTTTTTGCCTTCGAATTCTTCGACCTTCATTATCTGCTCCTCGCCAACATTTTATTGGTTAAGAGTTGCTGAAAGATAGAAAGAAGATTGTTGGTCAGCCAGTATAAGACTAAACCGGAAGGAAAATTTATAAAGAGGATCGTGAAAATTATTGGCATCATGAGCATCATTTTTTCTTGGGTGGGGTCCATTGACGTGGGGCTCAGCTTCTGCTGGAAATACATGGAAATTCCCATAAGTATTGTCAGCACGGGGATCCCGCCGAGATAGGGGATATCAAAACCGATGTAGAGCCTGTCCGGGGCGGAGAGGTCTTTTATCCAGCCGAAGAAGGGAGCGTGGCGTAACTCGATGGCCATCAGCAGCACCTTGTAGAGGGCAAAGAAGACCGGGATCTGAATCACCATGGGCAGACAGCCCATAAAAGGGTTGATCTTGTAAGTCTTGTAGAGCTGCATGAGTTCTTGATTGAGCCGGGCCTTGTCGTCTCCGTATTTCTCCTTGAGTTTCATGATGATGGGTTGCAGCTCCTGCATCTTTCGCATGCTCTTGTAGCTCAGGTGATTGAGGGGCCAGAAGAGGATTCTTATGACAGCGGTGAGCAGGATGATAGCAACGCCGTAGTTCCCGGTATAGCGGTAAAAGAATTGCAGGGCGTAGAGAAGGGGCTTGGCTATGGGATCGAAGAAGCCAAAATTGACGGCGTTTGCCAGGTTATAGCCCACCTTTTTCAGAACCTGGAGGCTCTTGGGGCCAAAGTAAAGCTTGAGCTCTATTTCGTCCTCTCCCTGGGGTGGCAAGGTAAAGGTGGGGCTCCACAGGATGACCTCGTCGGCGGTTTTGTTCAGGCGCCGAAAAGTGACCCTCCAGGCTTCATCGGCAGGGGGGACGATGGCCATCAAAAAGTAGGGGTCTCCGTATCCTACCCAATCAAGCTCACCCGTATATTCGATAAGACTTCCCGGCTTTTTGAGCTTTACTTCCTCGTAATCTCCACGGGTACTGTATGCCGGCCCTCGAAAGACGTAACGCCTGTCAAGTTTGCTTACGGGATTTGAGACCATTCGGAAGAGGAGCTGGTCGGTGAGAGGGCTTTTGTTGGGGTTCTTGACCTTCACCCTGAGGGTAAAGAGGTAAGATTCGTCCTGAAAGGTGAAGACTTTTTCGAGGGTCAGAGGCTCCAGGATGAGCGGGAGAAGCTTGAGATCACCCTTTTGGCCGGATGAAAGCTTGAGTTCCTCGGGCTCGGCCTTGTAAGGGGCAATGGCAAGGCCCGGGGCTTTGGTGGGATAGATCTCAAGGGGCAAACCAAGTTTGGGGGCGTTTATCAGTTCCACCGGCGGAGAATCCGGGTCAATGGTTTGGCGATACTTTTTGAGAGTAAAGCTCGTGAATCTACCCCCGGCCTCGGTGATCTTGGCCCGGTAGAGAGAGGTATCCACCAGGGCTTCTTTGATCTTGGCCTGATAGGTACTTTTTTGGGCCGGAACCAAGGTCTCTGGCCGCTTGGATTCGTTTTTTGTAGAAGTTTTCGCGGAAGTTTTTGGTGTCTTATCGGATTTGGTTGTCCGGGACGTCCTGGTGTCGGGAGCCCCTGCTTTTTCACCGGTGGTGGACATGAAGAAATGGAAGCCGATAATTACCAGAATAGAGAGAACGATCGCTAATATGACGTTTCTTTCCATGAAGACACTCCTTTTTTCTTAATTCCTCTCCAAGACCAGGGAAAAGTATGAGGAACCGGGTCATATCCGCCAGCACACAGGGGATGACAGCGCAGAAGACGCCAGAGAGCCAAGAGGGTTCCCCTTGCGAGGCCGAAACGGCCTATGGCCTCTGAAGCATAGGTACTGCAAGAGGGATGGAAACGGCAACAGGAAGGGAAGAGGGGAGAGATCAGGATCTTATAGAGTCTTATGAGTGTGAGAGCGATTTTTTTCATATTTTTCAAAGAGTTTTTGCAAGTCTGCTAAGATTTCTTCCTGCCGTTTGTTTAGAATCTCTGTTCGCGGGGCCAAGACGACGTCGTGTGATGCTGGAAACAGTTCCTTATGGCGTCTAAATATTTCTCGCAAGATGCGTTTGGCCCGATTTCTTTTGACGGCCTTGCCAAATTTTCGCGAAACGCTGAGCCCCAGGCGCGCATATCCGAGGTCGTTAGGAAGAAGCAAAACTTTGAGGTATGGGAGATATAGACGCTTCCCTTTCTGATAGACGCGGTCGAACTCTCTTCGACGCCTGAGGCGCTCGCAAGGCCGAAAGCGTTGGTCTAGACGGTAAGCCGCCAGCGGCCCTTCCTTCTCCGGTTGGCAAGGATGCGACGCCCGGAACGGCTTCTCATTCTGTTCCGAAAGCCGTGACAGCGCTTTCTCTTGATCCGGCTCGGCTGATAAGTTCTTTTCATGGTTTTCCTCCATCGTTGTCATCATCTTGAGAGAGCCAAAACTTGCAGACTTCGACTAATAAACACACCGCTGGCAAGGGTGTCAACAACTATGGCTTTGCCAAAAAGGGTGCTTACCTTTCACCTCCGAAAGGAGGTGCGTATGCGAAAAGAAAAGATCGGATTCCTGGAAGCGGTCTCAATTGGTATCGGTGGCATGATCGGGGGAGGTATCTTTGCCGTCCTGGGGCTGACCGTTCTCTTGGCCCGCGGCGCTGCTCCCATCGCCTTTTTCTTTGCCGGTCTTTTGGCCCTGGTAACCTCTTATTCCTATGCCAAGCTTTCGGTGCGTTTCCCGAGTGAGGGGGGCACCATCGAATTCATCGTACGTGCCTTTGGCAATGGGATCTTTCCCAGCTGGTTGAACACCCTCCTCCTCGGAAGCTACATCATCATGCTTTCGCTTTACGCTTACGCCTTCGGGAGCTATGGAGCCGTCCTCATAAAGGGCGTGGAAGACCCCTTCCTCAAGAAGCTCCTTACCGCGGGTGTGATCGCTTTCTTTACTTTTTTGAACCTGCTCGGGGCGTACATCGTGGGGAAAGCCGAGGATTTAATGGTGATCTTCAAGGTCCTGGTCCTTCTTTTCTTTTCCTTCCTCGGCTTTTTGACCCTGGATCCCTCACGGCTGGATCCCAGCCAGTATCCTTCTCTCTTTCACATCCTTACGGGAGGGTTCATCATCTTTTTGGCCTATGAGGGCTTCGAGCTCATAGCGAACACGGCTCAGGATGTAAAAGATCCAGAAAAGGTCCTGCCCAGGGCCTTCTTCACCTCCGTGATAATAGTGATGTTCGTCTATTGTCTGGTGGCCCTGGTGGCCGTGGGGAACCTGGACTATGAAGAAGTGGTGAAAGCCAAGGATTACGTTTTGGCTGAAGCGGCCAAGCCTTTTCTCGGGCGCCTGGGTTTTGTGATCATAAGTATCGCAGCCCTGGTGTCCACGGCTTCGGCCATCAATGCCACCCTTTACGGTACGGCTCGTATCAGCTATCTGGTTGCCAAATACGGCGAGCTTCCGCGGGTGTTTGCCCGCAAGATCTGGAAGGGAGCCTACGAAGGGCTTTTGATCCTCTCGGCCTTTACCATCCTGGCGGCTCTCTCCTTTGATCTTGAAAACATCTCCATTGCCGGAAGCCTGGGGTTCTTGTTCGTCTTTGCCGCGGTAAATCTTGCCAACTTCAAGCTCGCTCCCTACACCAAGGGGAACCGCTTTCTGAGTCTCCTGGGCTTTTTGGGGTGTCTGGGGGCCATTTTTGTCCTCGTGGGGCACCAGTTGAGGACAGCTCCCCAGGCCCTCAAGTCCGCCACCATAGTCTTCGTGGCCACCCTGGTATTCGAGGTTGTCTACCGGACCCTCACCAGGCGGCGTCTGGCCGAGTTCTTGGACTGGCGACTTAAGGAGAGAGAAGAATTCCTGGACAACTTCGAGCACTATCTCCGGCAATTGGTAGACATTCTCAAAGAACGTCTGGCCGAGGCGGAGATCTACCTCCTGGAAGAATTGGCTCGTGGAGATAGAAAAGCGGCCAAAAGGCTCCATGTGGCCGTGGTTACTCCGGAAAAGCTCTCTCCGGAGCAGGAAAGAGAATACGAAAAGATGGTGCGAGAACGGATGGGGCTCAAACCGCATCATCCTCTGTGTCTTTCTTTCTGTTCCAAGGAAGAGAAAGAAAAATTGCAGGCCAAGTCCCCGCGCCGGGTGGCTTAAGGTCTGCTTGCAGCTCCAGGGCAAGTGTTTTATAAGCCCCTAAAAACCAGGCAGGAGGAGGCAGATGATACCCCGCTATACCCGCGATGTGATGGCGAAGCTCTGGAGTCCGGAAGAGAAGTTGCGCGCCTGGCTCCTGGTGGAAGTCCTTGCCTGTGAAGGCTGGGCCAAGCTGGGCCGTATTCCCGAAGAGGCGGTGAAGGTGATCCGGGAAAAGACCGAGAGGTATCTCACCGAAGGATTTACTCCCGAAGACGTAAAAGCGGTGGAGGAGATCGAGCGCGAGACCCGTCACGACGTGATCGCCTTCCTCACTTATATGGAGCGCATCATCGGGCCGGAAGGTCGCTATCTCCACCTGGGGATGACCTCCTCGGATATGCTCGACACCGCCATGGCCTGGCTTATGAAGCGCGCCATGGAAATCATCATCGCCGACGTGGACGAGCTGCTCGAGGTTCTGAAGCGGAGGGCCTACGAGCATAAAGATACCGTCATGATCGGCCGCACCCACGGGATCCATGCCGAACCCATCACCTTTGGTCTCAAATTCGCGCTCTGGTTCGAAGAGATGCGTCGCAACCGCCGGCGCCTCGAGGCTGCTCTTGAGACCATTTCCTACGGGAAGCTCTCCGGGGCCGTGGGAACCTTTGCCCACATCGAGCCCGAGGTTGAGGCTTACGTTTGCGAAAAAATGGGCCTCAAGCCGGCCCCGGTCTCAAACCAGGTCATCCAGCGAGATCGCTATGCCGAGTACATGGCAGCTCTCGCGGTGCTTGCCGGCACCGTGGAGAAGATCGCCACGGAGATCCGCCATCTGCAGCGCACCGAGGTCCTCGAAGCGGAGGAGTTCTTCCGCAAAGGGCAAAAGGGCTCTTCTGCCATGCCTCACAAGAGGAACCCCATTCTTTCCGAAAATCTCTGTGGTTTGGCCCGTCTCGTGCGGGGCTACGTGATGCCTGCCCTTGAAAACGACGCCCTCTGGCACGAGAGAGACATCAGCCACTCTTCGGTGGAACGGGTCATCGTGCCGGACGCCACCACGGCGGCGGATTTCATGCTCAAGCGTCTCACCGGAATGCTTGACAAGCTCGTGGTCTACCCCGAACGCATGAAGAAAAACCTCAACCTTCTCCGCGGGCTCATCTATTCTCAGCCTCTTCTTCTGGCCCTCACTGAAAAAGGGCTTTCCCGCGAGCAGGCTTACGCCCTGGTTCAACGGCGCGCCATGGAGGTGTGGGAAGACGAGAGCAAGAGCTTTCCTGAAGTGGTGAAGGCGGATCCGGAAATCACCAAATATTTTTCTGCGGAGGAGCTCGAAAAGATCTTCGACCTTTCCCATTACCTGCGACACGTGGACACCATTTACAGGCGAGTTTTCGGATGAAGCGTTTTCCCGTGGTGGCGGCTCTCATCACCCGCGGGGGCAAGGTCTTTCTTGCCAGACGCCCGGAAGGCAAGCTCCGTGGAGGGCTCTGGGAGTTTCCCGGAGGAAAGCTCGAAGAAGGTGAGGAACCCAGAGAAGCCCTGGCCAGAGAGCTTGAGGAGGAGCTCGGGATCAAGGCCAAAGTGGGAGAGCTGCTGGCCGAAGTGGAACACGATTATCCCGATGTTTCCATCAGGCTTTTGTGTTACGCCTGCGAGATCCTCGAAGGGGAGCCCCAACCGCTTGAAGGGCAGGAATTGGGCTGGTTTTCTCCGGCAGAAGTGGATAAACTGGAACTGGCTCCGGCAGACAGGCTCCTCTGGCAGCGCTTACGAAAGGCTTTCCCCTTGCAAAGCTGAAAAGGTCATATATACTTTTGGTAGGTGGGCGGTTAGCTCAGTGGTAGAGCGTCATCCTCACACGGTGGAAGTCGCTGGTTCGAATCCAGCACCGCCCACCACTTTTTTGTTGTTTACCTCCTTGCTCCGCAGGGGGCCAAAAAAGACCAAAAGGAGGCGTTATGGAAAAGAAACTGCGCAAGTACGAGACCCTTTTCGTCATCCACCCTGATCGCGTTGAAGAGCGCGATTCCGTAGTGGAAAAAGTCACCGAGATTATCCAGAACGACGGGGGAGAGGTCCTGAAAAAAGACGAATGGGGCCTCAAGAAGCTGGCCTACCCCATCGAGAAGAAAAAGCAGGGCTACTACATCCTGATGGAATTCACCGCTCCCGCAGAGACACCACCCAAGCTCGAACAGTACTTTCGAATCGACGAACGAGTCATTCGCTTCATCGTGGTCAAACTGGAAGAAAAATACCAGCCTGAGACTCTGGCAGCTTAAAGGAGGAAGAATCCATGGCCAACGAGACCCAAAGCACGGTCAAAAGACGTCGTTTTTATCCGCGGCGCAAAATTTGCCGCTTCTGTGCCGATCCCAACCTCAAGATAGATTACAAAGAGCCTGAGATTTTGAAGGCTTTCATCACAGAGCGCGGAAAGATCATTCCCCGCCGTCAGACGGGCACCTGTGCCAAACATCAGCGTCAGCTCACCACGGCCATCAAGCGTGCCCGTATCATGGCACTCTTGCCTTTCATTGCTTCTATTGATGAAGAAGAGCTTGCCCGGTAAGGAGGTCAAGAAATGGAAGTGATTCTGAGAGAATACGTACCAAACCTGGGTGCTCCGGGCGATGTAGTGACGGTAAAAGATGGCTATGCTCGCAATTACTTGATTCCTAAAGGGTTGGCCATTCCCGCCAGCAAGAAGAGTATCAAGGCCATCGAGAGGGAACGGCAAATCATTCTGGCCAAGGCCGAAAGGATCCGCCGCCAGTTGATGTCCGAGGCGGAGCGTTTAAACGAAGTAGAGCTCGTCATTCCGCAGCGCGTGGTGGAGGAAGATCGCCTCTACGGGTCGGTTTCTGCCGCGGAAATCGTTCAGGCCCTCAAAGAGAAGGGTTTTGAGATCACCAAAAAGCAGGTCCTCCTTGAGGAACCCATCAAAAAACTCGGGGAGTACGTCGTTCCCATCAAGCTTTCCTCCGATGTCATCGCTCATATCAAGGTGAAAGTCGTTCCGATGGAATAAAGAAAGGGGGCGAAACGCCCCCTTCCCCCTTGTTCCCCTTTCAGGTAAACTTTGGGCATGCCCCGCCGTAAGAAGGAAAAACAAGAAGTTACGCTTGATCGTGTCCCTCCGCAGGATGTTGAGGCCGAAAAGAGCGTTTTGGGGAGCATTTTTCTCGATAATTCTGCCATTTTGAAGGTGGTAGAGATCCTCTCTCCTGAAGACTTTTATCGTCAGGCCCACGCCGCCATCTACAAGACCATGCTAGATCTCTTCTCCCGTAACGAGCCCATCGATCTCATCACCGTTCATGCCGCCCTCAAAGAAAGGGAACTTCTGGAACAGGTGGGAGGGGCCTCGTATCTTGCCGAGCTTGCCCATTACGTTCCCACGGCGGCCAACGTGGCTTATTACGCCAATATCGTGCGGGAAAAGTCCATTTTACGCCGGCTCATTCTGGCATGTACGGAAGTTGCCAGCCGCTGTTACGAGGGTACCGAGCCGGTGGAAGACCTCCTTGAAGAAGCTGAAAGGGCTATTTTTGAGATCCGGGCCCAGGGTAGCCGGCAAAGCTTCTTTTCCATGAAGGAGGTCATTAAAGACGCCGTCCTTCAGATCGAATATCTCCACCAGAAACGCCAGGAAGTTACGGGAGTCCCCACGGGATTTTACGAGTTCGATCGTCTCACAGCCGGGCTTCAAAACTCCGATCTCATCATCGTGGCTGGCAGGCCGAGCATGGGGAAGACCTCCTTTGCCCTGAACATCGCCCACCACGCGGCCACAGAACACGGCATACCGGTAGCGATCTTCTCCCTGGAGATGTCCCGGGAACAGCTTGCCATGAGGATGCTCTGTGCCGATGCCAGGGTCGACGCTCAGGCGGTTCGTACCGGCAGGCTCACCGATGCCGACTGGCAAAGGCTTACTTACGCCGCCAATCGTCTCTCAAAGGCTCCCATCTTCATCGACGATACTCCGGCCATCAGTGTCCTGGAATTGCGAGCCAAGGCCCGCCGTTTGATGGCAGAACATTCTTTGGGCCTCATCATTATCGACTATCTGCAACTCATGCGTGGCCGAGAGAGGCGGGAGCGTCGTGAGCAGGAGATCTCCGAGATCTCAAGCTCTCTCAAGGCCATGGCCAAAGAGCTCAACGTTCCGGTGGTGGCCCTTTCTCAGCTAAACCGCCGGGTGGAAGAGCGTCCAGACAAGAGGCCCCAGCTTTCAGACTTGCGGGAATCAGGGGCCATAGAGCAGGATGCCGACGTCATCATCTTCATCTACCGCGACGAGGTCTACCGCAAGGATAGCCCCGAAAAGGGGGTGGCGGAGCTCATCATCGGAAAGCAACGAAATGGCCCTACGGGCGTGGTGAAGCTGGCCTTCCTTTCCCAGTATTCCACCTTTGCCAATCTGGACGAAGAACACGCTGCTGTAGCGCAATTGTATTAACTTCTTGAGCCTCCCTCTCTGAATCCCTAACTTCTAAGAAATAGCCCACGGAGGAGGGTGGATGCGACTTGCCATTTTGTCACAAAGGGGTGGCGTGGGGAAGACCACGATAGCACTTGCTCTGGCCGAGTTCTGGGGAGCTTCCCTCTACGAGCTGGAACTGGGCTTCCCCAAGCTCTGGCCTTCCGAACCCGAAGACCTGGAGCCCGTTAACTGGAGGCTTTCAAGGTTCGACCGCCGCAAATGTGATCTCTGTGAGGAATGCGTCAAGAATTGCCAGTTTGGTGCCCTGGTAAGAGAAGGGGAGGTCATCAAACATCGCGGCCATCGGTGTCGAGGCTGCGGGTTGTGCAAAGAGATATGCCCGCGCAGGGCCATTTTGCTGAAAGAGGTGAAGCTCGGAGAAATCGCGAAAGAGACGAAAGGATGGGGGCCGATTTACGCCGCGAGGTTCGTGAGGGGTGGAGCCGTGGAAGGGGTCCTCTGGCGCCGGCTGTATGAAAAATACCCCTTTGAAGAGAAGACCATTTTGAAGGCCCCGACAGGTCTTAACGGAGAAAGCCTCCAAGCGGTAAAGGAGGCGGAGTTCTTTGTCTTGCTAACCACTCCGGACGCTTCCGGGGAGATTCCCCTCTTTGCGGAGATCATGCAGGGAATAGGGCTTCCGGGGGCGGTTCTTCTAAATTTCTCGACGGAAAGGGGAGAAGAGATCCGGGCTCAGGCGGAATCTTCCGGGCTCTTTTGGGCGGGAGAGGTGCCACCACTGGACGATCTTTCCCGCGGGCTCCGGGAGGCCTATCCTGCGATCGAGAGTGTTTTTTCCAATTTAATTCAGGGTGGGTGGGGAGGATAAGAGTATGCGCGAGATCGTGGTAGTCGGTACCCCGGGGAGTGGTAAATCCACCTTTTGTCGTCTTCTCTGGGAAGAAAGGCCTTCCCTGGGAGGGGCCTGCGCCGAATTTGAGCTACCCTCGCTTCCTCACGGATTTGCCGAGACCCAGAAAGAGCCTTTCAAAATCGCCGTTCCCATCAGAAACTTCATGCTCTGTGCCGGCTGTGCCCTCTGTCAGAAAAGCTGTCCTTTCGGGGCCATCTGGGAGGAGGATCTCTGGATCGATCCCTTTCTCTGTGAAGGCTGTGGGGTGTGTGTGAAAAATTGTCCGAATAGGGCCCTTCAGCTCGCCAATATGCAGATCGGAGAAATAATCGAGGGCAAGGCTGGTGAGAGGAAGTTCTTCTCCGGGAAGCTCTTCTCCGGCGCGAGAGGAGCTCCCCGCCTCCTGCGAGCGCTGCGAGAAAGATACCGTGGTGATGGAGATGTCGTTCTGGATGTTCCTGCCCGCTATGGAGAGTTTCTGGCCGCCGCTCTCGAAGAGGCCCGCGAAGTTGTTCTCTTGGTAACTCCCGAAGAGCCGGCCCTCTATCTCTTGGATCGTGTTTCTTTCCTCGCTCCCAAGGCCAGGGTCTATCTGGTGCTCAACAGGATCCGCGAAGAGGACCCTCTGGTATCTCAGATCAAGGATAAAGGAGAGGGGAAAAAGTTTGAGCTCGTGGCTGAAGTGCCCCATCATCCCTCTCCTCAGGAAGCGGAAGATGGTCTGCGAAAGGCCCTGTCTGCCTTTCTTGACCTTGCTAAGCTTTGAAGTTCCCGTTATAAAGTGCGGACACATGGAGCTAGGAGGTCGAGAGAATGTCCAAGATTTGTGAGATATGTGGCAAGAAACCCAATACTGGGCATAAGGTAAGCCACTCCAACAAAAGATCCGGTAGATGGTGGTACCCCAACATTCAAAAGGTGCGTGTCAGGCTTCCCAACGGCCAGGTGCGCCGCATGAAGATCTGTACACGGTGCCTTAAGGCCGGGAAGGTCCAGAAGGCAGTTCACTAGGCGAGTTTTCTTTCCACGCGAATCACTCCGTCTATCTGGCGGACGTTGTTTATAATCCGGTCCAGATGGGCCTTGTTGGAAACCTCCAGGACAAAATTGAAAAGGGCCCGTTTGTCCTGGGTGGTCTTGAGTTCTGCCTGAAGGATGTTGGCCTCGGTGGCGCTGATAGCTCCAGAGATCGAGGCAAGCATCCCCTTCTTGTCTATGGTGAGGACCCAAATTTTGGCGGTGTAACTTGCGCCGTCCCCGGCCTCCCATTTCACGTCGATGAGGCGCTCAGGGTCCAGATTTTCTAGGTTGGGGCAGTCCGCCCGGTGGACTGTGATACCCCGCCCGCGGGTGATGTAGCCTACCACTTCGTCTCCTGGCAAGGGTTTGCAGCAACCACTCAGATGGAATAAGACGTCTTCGGTTCCTTCAACGGAAAGAGACTCCGGCCCCTTCTGGTGATGGATGCGTTTGCGCTGGAGGAGCTCCTGCTCTTCATCCTCGATGTCCTCTTCTTTTTTCTGTTCCAGGAGATAGCGTTTTACCACCTGCTGGGGGGTGACCTTTCCGTAACCCACCGCTATGATCAGTTCTTCAACGTCTTTGAAGGAAAGGCTCCTGGCGATTTCTTCGGCCTTTTCGTCGTCCAGGAAACTGGAAAGGGTGAGTTTGGCCTTGCGAAGCTCGCGGTCCAAGATTTCACGACCGGCAGCAATGATGCGTTGCTTTTCCTCCTGTTTGAGCCACTGTTTGATGCGGCTCTTGGCCCTGCTCGTCTTGACGAACTTGAGCCAATCGCGGCTGGGTTTCTGGTTGGAAGCGGTGACGATTTCGACGATGTCTCCGGTTTGCAGCTCGTAGTCGAGGGGTACGAGGCGACCGTTTACCTTGGCCCGGGCACAGTGGTGCCCCACTTCCGTGTGGATGGCGTAGGCGAAGTCGATGGGTGTGGCGCCTTTGGGGAGAACTTTGATGTCGCCCTGAGGAGTGAAGACGTAGACTTCGTCGGGGAAGAGATCCATACGAAGGGACTCGATGAAATCCCGGGGGTTTTGAAGCTCTTTCTGGAGTTCGATCAAGCGTTCGAGCCATTCCAGTTGCCCGCTTTTGACGGAAGTGGATGAGATGATCTTGTCTTCCTTGTAGAGCCAGTGGGCGGCGATACCTTCGTTTGCCACCCGGTCCATCTCTTCGGTACGAATCTGGATTTCCATCTGCCGACCACCGGGGCCTATGACCGTGGTGTGGAGGGATTGATACATGTTGGGTTTGGGCAGGTTAATGTAATCTTTGAAACGCCCTGGGATGGGCTTCCATAGAGAGTGAATGATACCGAGGACCTGGTAGCACTCCTTGATCTGTTTCACGATCACACGCAAACCGATGATGTCGTAAATGAGATAGAGTTGATCTATGGTGAGATTGTTTCGCTGGAGTTTACGGAAGATGCTGTAGAGGTGTTTTCTTCTGCCCAGCACCCGGCCTTCGATGCCTTCTTCCTCCAGTTTTTCTGCGATGATCTTCTTCACTTCCTCGATGAAGTCCTGCCTGGCGGCGACCACTTTTTCTACTTCTTCTCTCAACCGGCGGTATTCCTCAGGATAGAGATACATGAAGGAGAGGTCTTCGAGCTCCCTCTTGAGCCAGTCGATCCCCAGGCGGCTGGCAAGAGGAGTATAGATTTCCAGAGTTTCCCGGGCGATGCGCTGCCGTTTGTGCTCTGGCATGAATTCCAGGGTGCGCATGTTGTGGAGCCGATCCGCCAGCTTCACCAGGATCACCCGCAGGTCTTCCGCCATGGCAAGCAGCATCTTGCGAAAGTTTTCGGCCTGTTTGTGGACCTTACTCTTCACCGGAAGATGGCTGATCTTGGTGACCCCATCCACGATGTCTGCCACGGCGTCGCCAAAGATGTGCCGGATTTCATCGATGGTGACGTTGGTGTCTTCCACCGTATCGTGAAGAAGCCCCGCAGCGATGGTGGGAAGATCAAGCTTCATCTGGGCCAGGATGTAGGCCACCGAAAGGGGGTGTGAGAGATAGGGTTCTCCCGAGCGTCTTACCTGGCCGGCGTGGGCCCTTGCGGCATAAACATAGGCTTTCTCCACGAGGCGGGTATCGGCCCCGGGAAGATAGGATTGGATTTGATCTAAGATATCGCTCAAGCGAACAATGTAAGTTTTTTCCATGGCTTAAGAAAGAAAAATTATTCTATAATCAAAAGAGTAACACTTTTAGGGCCAAAGCAAAGTTTATTTCTGGCAAACAGGGCAAAAGTGGGTGCCACGGCTGGCCACCGTGGTGTAAGCGATGGGGGTTTTGCAACGGGGGCAAGGCTGCCCCCTCCTGCCGTAAACCAGATGCCTTTCCTGGAATGTTCCGCTCTTTCCCTCTCCATCCACGTAGTTTCTCACCGAAGATCCTCCGGTGGCGATGGCCTCTTTTAGAACTTCACAGATGATGTGGTGGAGTTTGACGGCCTCTTCTGGGGAAAGAGAGGAGGCCTTGCGGGTGGGATGAAGGCCCGCGCGAAAGAGCGATTCGTCCACGTAGATGTTTCCCAGGCCGGCGATGACACTCTGGTCGAGGAGGAGGGCTTTCAGTTGGCGATGACTTCTTTGAAGGAGTTGACAGAAGGTCTCGGGCGTGAGTTCCCAGGGTTCGGGCCCTAGCTTGAGAAGGCTCGGATGCCTGGAGATCTCTTCCCGCTTCAGCAGCTCGAGTTTTCCGAACTGGCGCAGATCGGCGTAGAGGAGGTTTCCCTGATCCAGGATGAAGCGCAGGTGAGTGTGCGGTGGTTCTTCCTGGCCATCCGGGAGATAAATAAGCTGGCCGGTGAGGCGAAAATGGCAGAGGAGAGAGAGGTTCCCGGAAAGATGGAGCAGGAGGAACTTTCCGCGCCTTTCAAGCTCCAGGACCTTCTGCCCCACGACGGTTCGGGAGAACTCCTCGGGGGCTGGGAGAACGAGCTTGGGAAGCCTTATTTCGCACCCCTTTATTTGGCGGCTGGGAAGATGTTTGGAAAGGGTCCGCTTAATAGTCTCCACTTCCGGGAGTTCCGGCATAGATCTCCTCGGCCAGCTTGGTGTGATAGATTTCGATGATGGAAATCGTAAGGGCCACCAGGATCGGCCCCAAAAATACCCCCAGGAACCCGAAAAATTTGAGCCCTCCGAGGATACTGAAGAAGATGAAAAGATTGTGGATCTCGGTGCGCCCGCCAATGAAATAGGGGCGAATGAGGGAGTCTATCTGGCTGATGAAGAGAGACCCATAAGCCAGAAGGATGACGGCTTTGATATATGCTCCCGAAAAGGCGAAATAGAGCACCACCGGGAGCCAGACGATGGCCGTTCCCACCAGGGGAATGAAAGAAGCAAGAGCGGTGAGGAGCCCCAGGAGGAAGGGGGATTTCACTCCCAGAATGAGGTAGATGATCAGGGCAAGGCCGCCCTGCGCCAGCGCGGTGAGTATGGAGCCGTAAAGGGTGGCTTCGATAACCTGCTGGACTTTCTCTATGATGCGGTTGGCCTCTTCTGGATGTACGGGCAGGAGCCCCTTGATGCCTTCCACGAAGTAATCTCCGTCGCGAAAGAGATAGAAGAGGGTAAAGAGCATGAAGACCACCTGGAGAATGAGGTTTACGGTGTTGCGGAAGATGGTGGTCCCCCGGGAGAGGAGGAACTGCCCGGCAGAAGAGGCTATAGAGAGCAGAGCGGATTGGATTTCTTTTTCATAGACGGCGAGTCTTTCGAAAAAGATCTTTCCCAGGGCGTAAAGGCGGGGGTATTTTTCCGGGTCTGGTGTAAGGATGGAAGTCAGGCTTTCCTTTTCGAGCTGGGTTTTGAGATTTGTGAGAATTTCTACCGCCTGAGAAGTGAGGTTGGTGAGGGCAAAGACCAGGGGCACGAAGACCAGCAACACGAAGAGAAGGCACATTATGAGGGCGGCGAGCCCCTTTCTTCCTCCGAGTCCCTTTCTCAGGAGCCGGTTCAGGGGGTGAAGGAAAAGGGCTATCACCGCGGCCCAGGCGATGGGTTGAAAGAAAGGAAGGTAGAGGCGCAGAGTAAGGAAAATGACGGTTGCGGCGAGGAGAAAACCTATGATGGTGGAAATAAAGTGTCGTTGCATGAATTATGATTTCTTTCCGCCGTCTGAAGCCTTCTCTAAATCCAGGATTTGCACGTCTCCCACGTATTCTTTCGTTTCGTAATGGGTAATCTGGGCCATCTTTTTGGTGAGTTCAGACATTTTCTTGAGGTTGCGGACGATGATTTCCAGGTCTTCGTGGAGAGGATCATCTTCTTCGAGATCTGAAAGGGCGAGCTGGGCGGTTCCGAGGGCGGCAAACATGGGGGTGTTGAGCTCGTGGGCTACGGTGCGGGCGAGCTGGAGGACCCCTTCGAGGCGTTCCCTTTCCATCTGTTCCTGCTGAAGTTTCATCTGGGCGGTAACGTCTCTCACGATTTCGATGATGTGTTCCACCTCACCTGAGGCGCCGATTACCGGCGACAGAGTGACCTCGTAGTGTCGCTCCTCACCGTCTCTTTTCAGGGTGGTGGTGTAGGAGAGGGCTTCTTTTTTCTGGCGTACACTTTCCATGGGGCAAAGGTCACGCCGGCAGGTTTCCAGCACTTCGTAGCATTTTCGGCCCACGGTTTCCTCGTATTTGAGGCCATGTTCCTCCAGAATGCGTTTGTTTACCATGGCGAGGTGTTTCTTTCGGTCGATGACCGCGAGCCCCGCTGCAAGGGAGTCTATTACCGTGCCCAGGAACTTGTGCTCCTCTTCGAGCTGGGTGAGGATGTTGTTGATCTTTTTGTAGTAGAGGGCGTTCTGGATAGCGATGCCGCTTTGTTCGGCTACCGCCATCACGAAGTTGATCTCAGCTTCGTCAAAGTGCCTTGGCTCGGCGGAATGGAGCCGCAGGACCCCGATGATGCGGTTGTGAACGATGATTGGTACGGCCAGGATGCTGGCAATACCCTCTCTTCGGGCTTCCTCTTGATAGCGCACCCGGGGGTCGGTGGTGGCGTCATAGATGACCACGGGTTCTCCCTTGAGGGCCTGATGAGTGCTGAGCTCGTCATCAATGGAGCCCCGGGAAAGATATTCTTCACTCAGGCCGTGTGAAGCCACCAGTTCCAGCTTTTGCCCGGAAAGATCCAGAAGCCTGATGGTACAGCCTTTGAGGTTCATCACCTCTGGAAGCTTGGTGACGATGAGGTTGAGGATCTCTTTGAGATCCCTGATAGAGTTCAGAGCCTTTCCGATTTCGTTGAGGGTTTCGAAGTAGCGCAGCTGTTTTCGCTGGGCTTCGTACATGCGGGCATTTTCGATGGCGATCCCGCACTGTTCCGCCAGGGCCGCGGCGAATTCGATTTCATCGTCGGTGAAGAGACGAGGTTTGCGGGAGAGGAGGCGCAAGACACCGATCACTCGCCCCCGGATCTGGATGGGAACAGCCAGAATGCTCTTGATCCCTTCTTTTCGGACCGCTTCCGAATAGGCCACCCGTGGATCATGAACGGCGTCGAAGATGGCCACGGGGTTTCCGGCCAGGGCTTCCGCAATGCTCTTCTCTGCGTCCACCGGGCCGCGGTTCAGGTATTCCTGGGATAGACCGTAAGCAGCTGCCAAGTAGAGCTTTTTCCCTGTGGGGTCGAGAAGACGGATGGTGGCAGCCTCTACACCTACCACCTCTGCCACTTTCTTGACGATCAGATCGAGGACTTTGTCGATTTCAAGGGTGGACGATATGGTCCGGGCTACTTCCAGGAATAGATCTAAATAAGTCTTTTCCTTACTGTGCATGATCTCTGTTAGTTGATACCCAGTACTTTGGCCACTTTTTCTTCCAGTTCGTCCTTGTCGATGGGCTTGATGCAATATTCCGAGGCGCCGAGCTCAAGAGATTCCTTGGCCGTTTCTACGGTAGGGTAACCTGTTAGCATAATGGCCTTGATATCGGGATTGATCTTTTTCAGTTCTCTCAAGACCTCAACGCCACTCATTTTTTTGAGTTTAATGTCTAAAATCGCAAGATCAATGGGATTTTGCTTGGCAAATTCGATAGCTTCGTCTTCTTCTGTAAAATCGAAGACCTGGTGCTTCTTTCTCCTCAAAATGCGCTTGATGAGTTCTACAGCGTCCTCTACGTCGTCGAGTACCAAAATGTTAGCCATCTTTCTCTCCTCCTTTGGATGTATTTTTGACGGGAAATCTTATGATGAAAACAGTGCCCTTGCCCGCCTCTCCAAGGGTTTCATCTTCCACCGGAGACTGGAATTCAATGCTGGCTCCGTGTTCTTCAAGGATGGCCTTTACTACGGCGAGCCCGAGGCCTGTTCCCTTTCCTTCTCCCTTGGTGGTAAAGAAGGGTTCGAAAATCTTGTCTTGAATTTCCGGGGGAATGCCACAACCGGTATCCGCCACCGCGGCGATGATCTCGCCTTTTTCAGGATCATAACGGGTGGTGATGTAGATTTTCCCTTTCTCGCCGATGGCATGTTGGGCGTTGGTTATGAGGTTCATGAAGACCTGTTTTAACTTTTCCGGATCTCCCTTTATCTTGGGAAGATTCGGGTCGTAACGACGCACCACCTCGATGAAGTCCATGGCCAGGGTATGTTCCACAAGCGAAAGCACTTCGTCGATGAGCTGGTTGAGGTCTATCTCCGTCAGGGTCTTTTTCTCTTCTTCCCTCGCAAACTTCAGCAGCCCCTTTACGATGCGTTTGCAGAGCCGGGCCTGACTTTCGATCTTCTTGAGCATCTCATATACTTCTTCCTGGCCTTCTAGGTCCTCCTCCAGAAGCTGGGTGTACCCCAGGATGATGCCCAGGGGAGTATTAAGTTCGTGAGCGATTCCCGCGGCCATCTGGCCTATGGCAGCCAGTTTTTCCGAGTGAGAAAGTTGCTCTGCCAGCCTGGAAAGGATTTCCGATTCACTGAAAGTAATGATAAGCTCATCGGTTTCAGGAAGGAGAACAGCGTTCAGAGAGACCCTTTGAGGAGAAGAATCGTAGACAAGCGTGGTTTGAAAGCCTTTCAACCGTTTGTGTTTTTTCAAAAGTTCTTTAAATTTTTTCCCTTCATCAGGGGAGACAAACCAGGTAAAAATGTTTGGCTTGGAAGGGAAGATATTGGCAAGGAGAACATCTCCCTCACCATTGCAGATGATTATTTTTTCTTCGGCGATTTCCAGGAGGTTCTGGAGACACGCGGGGGAACAGACCCGTTCTGTCGAGACGGCAAAAAAGAGCTTGTTTTGGGTGTCCGGATGTTTGAGATTCATAGAATTGTCCTACTAGGTAAAATGTTAAATCGCAAAGGATTATATTTTCTATTCCGGGCAAAAATACCGTTTGAGCCTTAACTTTACATGAGTTTTTTAGTCCCAGAAATAGAAATTTATCTCGAACTCCTTTTGATCTGTATTTTAATTGTCTTTTCCGCTTTCTTCACTTGCTCGGAAACAGCTCTCTTTTCCCTTTCGCGTCTTGACCAGCTACGTTTGAAAGAACACCCCCGCAAGTCCTGCCGGCTGGCAGTGGAGCTCCTGAGAAGCCCCCGGCAAGTTCTGGCAACCATCCTCATCGGAAACGAATTTTCCGACATCATATCCTCCTCCGTGGCCACGATGCTTCTTGTCGATCTTTTCGGCCCCCGCGGTGAATTGATTGCTTACCCTCTTATGACGATTGTTCTCTTCCTGGCCGGAGATTTGATTCCGAAAGTGATCGGTTTTCGCAAGCGGGAAAGGATGGCCTGCTTCCTGGCCCCGGTCATGAAAACCTTCATCTACGTTTTCTCTCCCATAAGGGTCCTCATGCTTTCCTTTACAAACGCGTTTCTAAGGCTTTTTGGGCTTCCTACCCGGGAGGAAGCAGGTCTTTCCGAGGAGGACCTCCTCCATCTGGTGGAGGAGAGCTATCGCTCCGGACTCCTGGGGGAGCAAGAGAAGCGCTTCATTTATGGCCTCCTGGAATCCGAAAATGTTCCCGTGTCCGCTATCATGACCCCTCGCAGAGATATCTTTGCCCTGGAGGACGGCCCCATCACCGAGGAACTCTTGCACATCATCAAAAAGAGGCGCTTTTCCCGTATCCCCGTGTATCGTGGAGACTTAGACCACGTGATAGGCGTTCTCCACGTGAAGGATCTTCTGCGCTGGCAGCTTGAAAGACGAGCAAAGCGCCTGGCTGACCTGGTACGTCCGCCCTTTTTTGTGCCCGAAATGATGAAGGTTCGCACCTTGCTGGAAGAATTTCAAAAGAGGCGCCTCAAGTTCGCCCTGGTGGTGGACGAGTATGGCACCATCGTGGGGTTGGTGACCCTGGAGGATGTGCTGGAGGAGCTTTTCGGTGAGATCTACGATGAATTTGACGTCCGACGCGAACCAATACAGGAGATCGCCCCGGGGGTCTGGCGGGTTTCTCCCCGGGTGCGGATAGAAGAATTTAACCGGGCCACGGGGGCCGATCTCCCCTCGGAAGATTTCGAGACCATCGGGGGGCTTGTCCTCTATCTTTTCGGGGAACTGCCTCAAGAAGGTCAGGCCCTGGAAGCCTTTGGGTTCCGCTTCGTGGTGGAAAAGATCAGGGGTACAAGGCTTGTGAGTATCAGGGTGGAAAAGCTCTCATGAATTATCTGCAGGGGCTCTTAATCTTCCTGTTTTTGCTGTTTTCGGAGGCTTTCTTTGCCGGGGCAGAAATTGCGCTGGTGGCAGCCGATGAAACAAAACTCAAGAAGATGGCTCGCACCAGTTTTGGAGCACGTCTGGCACTCAAGCTCCTGGCCAATCCTGAGTGGCTCCTTACCACCACCCTCCTGGGGCTCAATCTCTCCGTGATCGGAAACAGCGTCCTCACCACGGGCTTTTTGCTGGAGACCTTTCCGCGCTACGGCGGAATTGTCGCCATCCTGGGGTTGCCTCCGATGATGCTCCTTTTCGGCCAGATGATCCCCAAAAGTATTGCTCAGCAGAGGGCCCTTTTCTGGGCTCCGAAGGTGGCTCCCCTGGTCTACCTGGTAAGTCGCATCTTTTATCCTCTCATATGGGCCGTGGCCGGGCTGATTTCCCTCTTTACGCGGGAGGAAGGCGAAGGTCGCAAGCTCCCAGCCATTACCAGGGAGGAGATCAGGCTCCTGGTTTCTTCTGATGAGATGCTTGACCCTGGAGAAAGGCGTCTCATCGCCAAACTCATAGACTTCACCCACAAGACCGCGGCGCAGGTGATGATTCCGCTGGCCTGGGTGAAGGCCCTGGAGGAGTTTGCTCCGGTAGAGGAGGCCTTAAAGCTTTTCGTTCAAACGGGGTATTCGAGGCTCTTGGTTTACCGCGAGTATCCTTACCATATCATCGGGGTCGTATTGGCCCTGGATCTCCTGGGAGTGGAAACCAAGAAGGAGCCGGTTTCTCGTTTCATGCGGGAGGTGAGCTACGTTCCCGCCTTTAAGCCCGCCTCCGAGCTTTTGACGGAGATGCAACGAAGTGGCCAGACCCTCTGTGTGGTGGTTAACGAATATGGGCAGGCCATAGGGATCGTTACCATCGAGGACCTGGTGGAAGAGGTTCTGGGAGAGTTCTGGGACGAGTTTGATCAAAAGCTTGTGCCATACGTCAAGCTTTCAGAAGACCACTATTTGGTGAAGGCCTGGCTCGAAATCGAGCGTGCCAACGAAGAGCTGGGGCTGAACATTCCTCCGGGAGACTATGAGACTATCGGTGGGTTCGTCCTGAAGCTTGCGGGGCGTATTCCCAAGGTGGGGGAAGAGTTTGAATTCGACGGGGTAAAGATCCGCGTACGTCGGGCTTCCCAAATGGGCCTCGACGAACTGGAGATCTGGGTCAAGCGGCCCTCAAAAGATGAAAGTGAGCCGTCTAAATGAAACCCTCTTGGGCTTTGGCGGCATTCACAGCGGCCACCAGAGAGAGCTCTTCCAGGAAATATCTGGTGGTGCCGGAGAATTTCTTGGAAGCCTCGGAAAGTGATTGTGCTTTTTCACCGAGGCTTGAAAGGACCTCTTTTTGCCCCTGGCTAACCATTTCGAGGAGCCGCATGATTTCTTCGGCGAGTCCAAGGGCTCTATCCAGCTCTTCGGTAAGCGGAGAGGGTGCCTCTTCGGTCTGATGGAGGCGCAACGCCTTTTCGAGCTGGGCCTTGAAATCCGCCTTTTTGGGGTTTTGGTTTAAGTTTTGACTAGGCGTGGAAATTTCTTGTATGATACGTTCATGGATTTTCATTTTGCTACTCCTGCCCTTTTGGGATTGCCTTCGGTATTTTTGAGTATTTCCTTTAGCAAGGTAAAAAATTTCTCTTTGGAAGTCAAAGGCCATGGCGGTCTATCCTGAAAAATTCGATGTCATCGTCATCGGTGCCGGCCACGCCGGGATCGAAGCTGCGATGGCGGCTGTCAAACTTGGTTGCAGAACTCTGGTTCTGACCATCAACCTTGATCGCATCGGAGCCATGAGTTGCAACCCCGCCATCGGAGGGCTGGCCAAAGGGCATCTGGTGAAGGAGATCGACGCCCTGGGCGGGGTGATGGCGAAGGCCATTGACGCCACGGGCATCCAGTTCCGGAAGTTGAACACCCGCAAGGGGCCAGCGGTGAGGGCCACCCGGGCCCAGGCTGATCGCTGGCGTTACCAGGCCTACATGAAACAGCTGCTCGAGCGTGCCCCCCGCCTCACCCTCAAGCAGGCCATGGTGGACCGCATCCTGGTAAAAGACGAGCGGGTGGAAGGGGTGGAGACTTCTGTCGGTGAGATCTTCTACGCCAGAGCGGTGGTGGTCACCACCGGGACTTTTCTCAAGGGCCTTATCCATATCGGGCTCAAAAACTTTCCTGCCGGGCGGATGGGAGACCCTCCGTCCAACAAACTTTCGGATTGCCTCCGAGAGCTCGGCTTTGAGATCGGTCGTCTGAAGACCGGTACCTGCCCGCGGCTTGACGGGCGCACCATCGATTATTCCCGTCTCGAGGTGCAGTGGGGTGATGTGCCTCCCCCGCTTTTTTCCTACGACAACCAGGGCAAGAGACCTCCTCTCCCCCAGGTTCCCTGTTACATCACCTATACCAACGAAAAGACCCACGAGATCATTCGCGGAGCGGTGGATCGTTCCCCGCTTTTTACCGGGATCATCAAGGGCGTGGGGGCAAGGTATTGTCCCTCCATCGAGGACAAGGTCTTTCGTTTCCCTGACAAGCCCCGTCACCAGATCTTCCTGGAACCCGAGGGCCTCGATACGGTGGAAGTCTATCCCAACGGGATCAGTACGAGCCTTCCCATCGACGTTCAGTGGGCCATGGTGAGGTCCATCCCCGGGCTTGAGAGGGCCGAGATCATGCGTCCGGGATACGCCATCGAATACGACTACGTGAATCCCATGCAGCTTAAGCCTTCTCTTGAGACCAAAAAGATCGCCGGGCTCTTTCTGGCAGGCCAGATAAACGGCACCTCGGGTTACGAAGAGGCCGCGGCCCAGGGGCTCATGGCGGGCATCAATGCCGCCCGCTACGTGCAGGGAGAGGAGCCCTTCCTTCTGGACCGTTCCCAGGCCTACATCGGGGTCCTCATCGACGATCTGGTCACCAAGGGGACCAAAGAACCGTATCGCATGTTCACTTCCCGGGCCGAATACCGCCTCCTTTTGCGGGAGGACAATGCTGATCTTCGTCTCACCGAGCTCGGTTACCGTCTGGGGTTGGTTCCAGAGGAGCGTTACAGGCGGTTTTTGGCTAAAAAGGAGCTCCTTTCGAAGACCCTTGAGGAACTCCGCAAGATAAGGGTTCGGCCGGAGGAGGTTAACCCGCTCCTTTTGCGGTTGGGTTCCACGCCACTCAAGCAGGCGCAGAGTCTTTTTGATCTTTTGAAACGGCCGGAAGTCCCCCTTGAGGAGATGAAAAAATTATTTAGTTTTTTGGACCGGTTGCCAGAAGAGATTCTGGAGCAGATCGAAATAGAGACCAAGTATGCCGGTTATGTCAATCGGCAGCGTCAAGAAATAGAGAGGTTCAAGCGCTGGGAAGAGATGCTTCTGCCCGAAGACCTCAATTACTGGGAGATTCCCGGCCTTTCCACGGAAATTCGTGAGAAGCTTTCCGCGGTGCGGCCGAGGTCTTTGGGGCAGGCTTTAAGGATTTCTGGCGTTACTCCGGCGGCAATTACAGCCATTCAAGTATATCTGAAGAAACGGGGTTGGCGGCCGGTAAAAGAGGCCGCATAAGTTGAGGGAAGGTGTAAAATGGCACAGGAAACAAGAGTTCGCGAAGAAGCCAAAGAAATAATTGAAGAGGTGAAACCTGAAAAGGTTGAAGAACCGACACTGGCCGTACCCGTAGATCTCCCTCCGGAAACTTCTGAAGAAAGACCCCTCAAACAGGAGGAGAAGCGCAAAAGGGGGCGTCCCCGGAAGAAAAAGGCCGAGGCCAAGGGGAAGAAGGAAGAGAAAAAAGAAGAACCCAAGCTTCCCGCCCTTCCGGAAGAGGAAAAGGCCCCGGTTCTTCTTGATCCCCTTCAGCAATACTTGAAAGAGATCAGCAAATATCCCCTCCTTACACGCGAGGAGGAGGAAAAGCTCACCAAGGAGTATTACAAGACCAAAGATCCGAAGATCGCTTATCGTCTCGTGACCTCGAATCTTCGTCTGGTGGTGAAGATAGCCCTTGATTTTCAGAAGTTCTGGATGCAAAACTTTTTGGACCTCATCCAGGAAGGGAACGTCGGTCTCATGCAGGCGGTGAAGAAGTTCGACCCGTATCGGGGGGTGAAATTCTCTTATTACGCGTCCTTTTGGATAAAGGCGTACATCCTCAAGTTCATCATGGACAACTGGCGGCTCGTCAAGATCGGGACCACCCAGGCCCAGCGCAAGCTCTTCTATAATTTGCGCAAGGAAAAGGAGCGCCTGGACGCCATGGGGTTTGAGCCCGCACCAAAGTTGATCTCCGAGCGTCTGAACGTGCGGGAAGAAGACGTCATCGAGATGGAGCAGCGTCTGAGCGGTGGGGAAATCAGCCTTGACGCTCCCATCAAAGACGATTCCGACGAACTGCACCGCGACTTCCTGGCGGACCCCGGCCCCAAGGTGGAAGACCAGGTGGCCAGAAGAGAGGTCCTGGACAAGCTGCGTTCCATCCTGGAAGAGTTTGGCAAAGATTTGAAGGACAAGGAGCGGGTAATATTTTACGAGCGCCTCCTTTCGGAGGAGCCCTTGACCCTGCAGCAAATTGGCCAGCGTTTTGGGATTTCCCGTGAAAGGGTTCGTCAGATAGAGGAACGGCTCCTCAAAAAACTTCGCAAGTATCTCAAAGAAAGGCTTCCAGATGCGGAAAACTACCCTCTGGCCATTGAAGCTTCTTAGTCTCAGCGTTCTCTTCGGGATAGTTCTACAGACGGGTGTGTGGGCGGCTTGTTCACGAGGCGAAAGTTATTTCCATTTCCTGGTGGCAGAGTATTTGCTCGCCAAGGGGCGCCTCCAGGAGGCCCGCAAAGAGCTTGAAAAGACCATAGAATGTGACCCGAAGGCCCTCTATCCCCGCAAAGAGTTAATGAAGGTTTACGCCGAAAGCGGAGATTACGAAAAGGCCATTTCCCTGGCAAAAGAGATCCTGAAGCAGGCCCCTGACGACAAAGAAGTGTTGTTCATCCTGGCCAAGCTCTATTGGGCCCAAAAACGCTACGCCCGTGCCATCGAGACCCTGGAGGCCCTCCTCGAGAAATACCCGGATTACGAAGAGGCGCTTTCGGTATTGGCAAGTCTCTATCTTCAGCAAAAGGATTTAAAGGGCGCCATCGAAGCCCTTGAACGCTTGGCAGCTAAAAATCCCAAGAATGCGGCCATATTTCTGGAGCTTGCCCGCCTTTATCGACGCCAGGGAGATTTCGAAAAGGCCAGAGAATATTACGAGAAGGCCCTCTCGCTGGCCCCTCAAAAACAGGATCTCTATCTGGAGTACGGGGAATTTCTCGAAAAGATCGGGGCCTTTGCCAAAGCCGAGGAGGTCTATCGCCGGGGTTTGAAAGAAGCTCCCCATGCCTTCCATCTTTACGAGGCCCTCCTGAGGCTCTACCTTCGCCAGGAACAATTCGAAAAGGCTCTCTCGATCCTGGAGGAAATAGAGAAAGAGACCGGGCCCAATCCGCGTCTGTTGTTGCGGAAGGCCCTCATCTACCTGGATCTCAACCGCACCGAAGAGGCGGTGAAAATCCTCCAAGATCTGATCAAGCAAGATCCTCAGAACTACGCCGCCTATTTTTATCTCGGGCTGGCTTATGAGAAGCTCGAAAAGAAAAAGGAAGCCATCCGGGCCTTCAAGGCCATTCCTCCCCAGGATGAACTCTTCCCGCTGGCGGTGCGGCGCTTGGCCCAGCTCCTTGAGGATCCGCAGGAGATTTACAGCCTCATCAACCAGGCCCTTTCTCAAAGGCCAGACGACAAAAATCTTTATCTTCTGGCCGGTACCATCTTCGAAGAACTCGACGCCTGCGATCTCGGAGAAACCATCCTCAAGAAAGGTCTCAAGAGATTCCCGGATGATCCCGATTTGGCGGTCACGCTTGGCCTTTTGTTGATTTGTCAGGGCAAAGAGAGGGAAGCGGTAAAGCTTCTTGAGCCCTTACTTGAGAAGTATCCTCAAAACCCCACTCTTCTCAATTTCGTCGGCTACACCTATGCCGATCTTAATGAGAACCTTGCCAAAGCCGAAGAATACATCCGCCGTGCTCTGGCCCTCAAGCCCGATGACGGCTACATCATCGATAGCCTGGCCTGGGTCTACTACCGTAAAGGCCAGTACGAAAAGGCCCTCCAGGAGATCAAGAAGGCCCTCAAGCTTTCTCCCGATGATCCCATCATTCACGAACACCATGGTGATATCCTTCTGGCTCTGGGGAAAGAAAAAGAAGCCCTTTCCGCCTATCGTAAAGCGCTTTCTCTGGCCAAAAAAGAGCGGGATCGAAAACGTCTTCAGGAGAAGATCCAGAAACTGTGCGCCAAACTTTCCTGCTCCTCTTCCTGATAATTGCGGGTTGTGCTCTTCCACATCCTACGAAGTGGCAACCATCTCTGAGCCCCTTCTCCGGGGCCAAGGGGCGCCTTTTCTTTGAAGTTTCGACCCCTAGAGGGAAATTTGAGGGGAAAAGTTTCTTTGTGGCAGGGCGCAGCTTTTTTTACCTCGAAGGGCTCTCTCCTTTTGGGTTTGCGCTTTTTCAGGGCTTACTTGAAGACCAGGAAGCGCAACTGGTGCTCTTTCCAAAGAGAGAAGCCTACCTCTTGAGATTCCATCTTCCGGAAGAAGTTGCCGGGGCCTGGGGCGAGCTCCTCTTGGGGAGACTCCCCGCTTCTTTCCTCCAGGAGGCCCTCCTCTTCGAGACGAAAAATTTCTATCTCCTCAAAAAGGAGGCGGGTGCCTTTCGAATTCTGGCAAAGTTTAGCAAAGAAGGCGTTCTCAAGGAGGTAACCGTCAAGAAAGAGAGGACCCTTCTGCGTCTCTCTTACAGGGGATCAAAAGAAGTCCTCTGGGAGGTGCCCCCGGTTCGTTCCAGGGGAAGACTGGTTTTTGAAACCGTAAACTTCGTCGAAGATCCCCGTAAGCCCACCCTGGTGATACCCAGGGGGTTCAAGAGGTTCTCCTGGGAGCTCAAATGGTGACCCTTGAGTCTCAACTCAAAGGCCAAGAGCCTTTCTTATTTCTTCTGAAAGGTTGAAGGAGTGTTCTTCCCCCGGGAAGATGCCCTCTTTTACCTCGCTAATGAATTTTTGGATGGCTTTTCGCCCTTCCTCCGCGAAGTTGGCATACCTTTTGACGAATCGGGGACGAAAGCCTTCAAAGAGCCCTAAAAGATCCGGCAAGACGAGGATTTGCCCGTCACAACTTGGCCCGGCGCCGATGCCGATGGTGGGGATGGAAAGCGTGGAGGTAATACGGGCGGCAAGTTCCTTGGGCACACATTCCAGGACCACGGCAAAGGCCCCTGCTTCCGCTACCGCTTGCGCATCGGCAAGAACTTTGCGGGCGGAGGTGATGTCGCGCCCCTGCACTTTGAACCCTCCCAGAGAGCTTGCCCTTTGGGGCGTGAGCCCGATGTGGGCCATCACGGGGATACCGGCCCTCACGATGGCCTTTATGATGTCGCACACCTCTTTGCCGCCTTCGATTTTGACCGCCTGACAGCCTCCCTCCTTCAGAAACCGGCCGGCGTTGCGGATGGCCTCTTCGATACTGGTCTGGTAAGAGAGGAAAGGCATGTCCGCCACAATCAGGGCCCTCTTGGCACCACGAGAGACGGCCTTCGCAAAGACGAGCATCTCTTCCATGGTGATGGGGATGGTGTCTTCGTACCCCAGCACCAGCATGGCGGCAGAATCTCCCACGAGGATGAGATCGATCCCGGCTTCGTCAAGCAGCCGGGCCCAGAGGACATCGTAAGCGGTCAGGGCGGTTATCTTTTCACGACCTTTTTTGACCTGGATGTCTGGAATTGTGAGTCTAGAGTAAGCGGCCATCTTTGAGGCTCCTTTTACCGAGATATTCGTAAGCTTTGCTGGTTATTACACGCCCTCTTCGGGTGCGCCGTAAGAAACCACAGCGGATAAGAAAGGGCTCGTAAACGTCTTCGAGCGTACGCGGATCTTCACAAAGGGCGGTGGCCAGGGTGTCGAGCCCGACCGGACCACCGTCGAACTTTTCCATAATAGTTTGAATGAGAAGGCGATCGAAGGGGCCGAGCCCCCAGTCGTCGAGATCCATCAAGCACAGGGCTTTTTGTGCCAGAGAAGCATCGATGGTGCTCTTCCCTTCAACCAGGGCGAAATCCCAGATGCGTCGCAAGAGGCGATTGGCTATGCGCGGGGTGCCGCGAGCCCTTTTGGCTATTTCAAGCGCGCCTTCTGGTTCCAGCTCGATCTGGAGAACTTTGGCGGTGCGGAGGAGGATCTCCTGGAGCTCCTCTTCGCGATAGAAGTCGAGCTTAAAGGTGATGCCGAAGCGATCCCGCAGAGGAGCAGAGAGGAGACCGCTTCTGGTGGTGGCTCCCACCAGGGTGAACCGCGGGAGAGAGAGCTTGAGAAGCCTTGCCCCGGGACCTTTCCCCACCACCAGGTCGAGCCGAAAGTCTTCCATGGCAGGGTAGAGGATCTCCTCCACGGCGGCGGGGAGACGGTGTATCTCGTCGATGAAGAGGACATCTCTTTCGGAGAGATTGGTGAGAATGGCGGCGAGATCCCCCGGCCTTTCAAGGACCGCTCCAGAAGTGACGTGGATTTTGCTACCCAACTCCTCGGCAATGATATGGGCCAGGGTGGTCTTTCCAAGCCCCGGGTAGCCGGTGAGCAAGACGTGATCCAGAGCCTCTCCCCGGGTGGCGGCGGCGGAAAGATAGACGGAAAGCTCCTTCCGGACTTCCTCTTGCCCTACGTAATCAGCCAGCCTTTTGGGGCGGATCTCATGGGTGTTCATGAGGATGCTGAAAGCTTTTTAAGGGCCTTTTTGATGATCTCTGAGAGATCTTCTCCCTCTTGGAAGCTTTTTTCAAGGGCAGATCGGGCCTCTTCCGGAGAAAATCCCAGATTGAGGAGGGCGGAAAGGGCCTCTTCAAAAAGCGGGCTTGGAGAGGTCTTGCGGAGCCCCAGGCGGGAACGCAGTTCCACGCAGAGACGTTCTGCCCGGCGAGGCCCGATCCCCGGGACCTTCGCCAGACTTTTGACATCGTTCTGGGCAATGATTTCCAGAAATTCCTTGGGTTCGAAGACCCCCAGAATGTTGAGGGCCAGACGGGGCCCAAGGCGTGAAACTTGCTGTAATCTCTCAAAGAGCTCCCGCGCTTCCAGATCCAGAAAGCCGTAGAGTTCCGGTGTTTCGTTTCTGATTCTCAATGAGACGTAGAGGGAGCATCTTTCTCCCTTCGGAGGGAGCCTTTCTGCGAGAGAAAAAGGGGTAAGAATCTCCAGAACAAAGGGCCCGCATTTGAGGAACACCTTTCCGGGCTCTTTGTGCTGGAGCAGGCCTTCAACTTGGGCCAGCATATTTGGACCTCTGCAAGTGATAAAGGGCCACCGCCAGGGCGTCGGAGGCGTCGGTGGGCAAATCGGAAGAAATCTCGAGCAGAGTGCAGACCATGAAACGGAGCTGTTCCTTGGGGGCGCTCCCGTAACCGGTGAGGGCCTTTTTGACCTCCAGAGGGTGATAGAAAAAGACCGGTTTTTCCGCGGTGACAGCGGCTAAGATGGCTGCCCCCTGGGCTTGGCCCAGTTTCAGGGCGGCATGGGGAAAGCTTTGTGGAATGACATCTTCCAGGGCCACGGCTTCCGGATTGTACTCGGCAATGAGGGCTGTGATTTCGTGGAAAATGGTGCGCAGGCGCAGGGGAAGAGGGCTTTCCTTTAGGCGAAGAGCTCCCCAGGCAAGAGGCTTTTGAGGAGCTTCGATGATGCCGTATCCCATGACCCGGGAGCCCGGATCAATTCCCAAGACTCGCATTACATTTTGGCGCTTACGCGTTCCATGATTTCGTCGGGAATATCAAAGTTGGCATAGATTTGCTGGACATCGTCGTGGTCTTCCAGGGCCTCCATCAGGCGTAGCATTTGTTGAACGGTTTTCTCGTCTTCGAGCTTTACCGTGGTCTTGGGGACCATCGTCACCTTTGAGGACTGGATGTCAAACCCCGCCTCTTTTAAAGCGCTTTGTACCGGTTCCAGGTCTTGCGGAGCCGTGATGACCTCGAATTCGCTTTCGTATTCACGAATATCTTCGGCCCCGGCTTCGAGGGCCACCTCGAGCAGCTTTTCCTCGTCTATCCCATCGCGGGAGACGATGATGAGCCCCTTCTGTTCGAATATCCAGGAGACCGCTCCGGGCTCGGCAAGGTTGCCACCACATTTGCCAAAGATATGGCGCAGCTCGGAGACCGTCCGACGTTTGTTGTCCGTAACGCTTTTTATGAGGACCGCCACCCCACCCGGGCCATAGCCCTCGTAGACCGCCTCTTCCCAGGTGGTCCCGGGCTCCTGACCGGTTCCTTTGCGGATGGCGCGTTCGATGTTTTCCTTGGGCATATTGGCGGCTTTGGCCGCCTGGATGGCCGCCCTAAGCCGTGGATTGGTGCTGGGGTCTCCTCCCCCCAGGCGGGCTGCTACCATGATTTCCCGGATGAGTTTCGTGAAGAGCTTTCCTCTCTTGGCGTCTTGAGCTGCTTTTTTACGTTTTATTTGGGCCCAGTGGGAATGTCCCGCCATAAGATCACCTCTGCTGAGAAGTCGTGATTTCGGCTCAAATCTTAGCCAGTTTTGCCCCTCTTTGCAAAGGAACTGACGAAGAAAGAGTTGGGTTGGAAGAGTTTTTTTGTTAAAGCATAGGCAAAAGAGCGAGGAGGTCTTATGGCGGAGCTCAGGTTAGTCGTTTCTCCCGAGGAAATCGCCGCCCGGGTGAAAGAAATAGGCGCCCGGATCACGAAAGATTACACCGGCAAAGAGGTCGTTTTCATCGGAATTTTGAAGGGCGCTTTTGTTTTTCTGGCAGATCTCATCAGGGCTGTGGAGATACCCGATCTGGAGATAGATTTCGTCCGCCTGGCGAGCTATGGCAGAAGCGATACTTCGAGTGGAGAGATCCAGATCACCAAAGATATCGAGCTCACCATCAAGGGTAAGGACGTCATCGTGGTGGAAGACATCGTTGATACCGGCTACACCCTGGAGTACTTCCAGGAAGTACTAAAACTCCACGAGCCCCGCTCTGTGAAGATTTGCTGCTTGGTGGATAAGGGAGAGAGGAGAAAGGCGAAGATCAAAATAGATTATTGCGGCTTCGAGATTCCCAAAGGGTTCCTGGTGGGCTACGGGCTCGATTTTGCGGAGAAATATCGCCATCTTCCGGGAATTTACGAGATTGTGAGGGAGAAATGAAGAATTTTTTGAGATTTGTCTGGCACTATTTCAGGAACAGCCCGTGGTACATGTGGGTTTTGAGGATAGGGTTGGCTTTGTTGCTCTTCAAGCTTTTCTTGTGGTCCAGGATGCTTGAGAATCTACCACAGAAATGAAAAAGGGGAGGCCAGGACCTCCCCTTCTCTTTACCACCAGCTAATGGTCTTATCGGCTTCGAAGATCATCTGGATCAGTTTGTCGTAATCAGCGTCCTCTTTGGCTTCGTAGAGCTTGAATTCCATCGCTTCGTTGCCTTCGTTCAGGATTTGGACGAGCTTTTTTACTTCTTCGTTGGGTTCGGTTCGATATACGTGGAGAAGCTTCATTTTAGGCCTCCTCTCGTCGATTTGGATTAGTCAGCACAGGCTGGTGGAGGAGCATGCTTCTGTTTGGGAAGCCCGTAACCGATGATGACATCAGCTTCTCTGAGCTTCTGGGCGAGCTCCTCCAGAGTGATGGGCGTAAGCCCAGCTTCTTCCAGATTGTACTTTTTGGCTTCTTCGTCTTCGATGGTATCCACGACACAAAAGACGTCTCCTTCCATGTCGCGGATCCAGTCGATATTTTCTTTGACGTATTCGGTAAGACGGGGCATCTTGTTGTAGAAGACGCAGCAATGGGAGTAGTGGTTTTCTACAGAGAGCCCCAGGGTGGAGCGGATACAGTCGCCGATATAGATGCGATTGGCTACCAGGAAGTATACCTTCAAAGATTCAGCCATAACGGACCTCCTTTATTTTTTAAAGCACGAAATATTTGCCGCACTCGTCCAGGATCTCACCATGATAAGCCTGGGTACGCATCTGCTTGGGAGTGAGACCACCGGGGATATCGGTTTCGACGTCAAAACCTTCACAGGTGTAGGAGTCGGCACAGATAGCCAGATCAGGTTCGGGGATCATTTTGACGAGTTTGGGGAAATCAGGCTGTTTGGTGAGATGAACGGCCTTAAAGGTGAAGAAGATTTTGACTTTCTTGCCTGCCCGCTGGGCAGCCTCCACGATTTTCATCAAATGCCCCATGTACTGGGGGTTGGTTACGAAAATGCCAAGCTTGTCCGGATCTTTAGCCATGATACACCTCCAGTCAGGAAATTAGCCTTTCTTTACGTAGAAACGGATGAAACCAGAATCTTCGCGCTCGCCGAGGTACTCGTGACCAGCGCGTTCACACCATCCCGGGATGTCGTTACGGGAACCAGGATCTGTGCCCAGAACTTCCAGGATTTGCCCACTTTGAAGCTTCTGGATGGCCTTCTTGGTCTTGAGAAGGGGCATGGGGCAAGACAGACCTTTACAATCGATGGTCATGTCGGGCTTGATACCTTCTGGTGCGATTTTGATGTCGGACATATTAAAACCTCCTTCAAACAAATTAAATTTTCCTGACCAAGGTCAGGTTACATCTCGATCACCAGCTTATTAGATTCTTCGTTCCAGTCAATGATTACATACCACACTACCGCGATCAAGGTGATCAGGAAAAGCGCTCCGCCGTATCCGAGATATTCCGGGAGAAAGACCGCTTTCCCCAGATAGCCTTCTTCAATGACGTCGTACTCGGAGAAATAGTAGCGGATGATGGAGTTGGTGAGGGCAAAGACGATGGTTACCACTACGAGCTTGATCTGTCCTTCGGCGACCCGCCAAAGGCTGCCGGACCCTCACCCACCGGCGACGACCATCGCTGCTCCGAAGATGAAACCACCCACCAGGGCTCCCCAGCCGAAGGCCGGGACAACGTAGGCCATTTCAGGCTGTATCTCCTGATATTTCAGGATGGCCACGCCAATTGCCCCCAGGATGATGCTCACCATGAGAGCCTTCCCCATGGCAGCTTCACCGGTCATGAAGGGCTCCCGGAGGGCGTTGACCATGCAGAAACGGCTCCGGTGCATGATGTAGCCGATGCCAGCCGTGATGATGAGACAGCCTCCCAAGACTTCGGCGTTTTCGATCTCCTCGTTTCCAAAGTAGGCGTAGGTGGCCACGATCAGACCTACCAGGAGAAGAAAGCCAATATAGGGCCCCACCTTACGAAGACTTATTTCAAAGCCACCAGCGCTGGGGAAGTGTTCAAGCTCCCAGTAGAGATATTTGATCCCAACGATTACGCCGAAGATGAGCCCCACCATCATGGCCAGCCCGTTGGCAGCCAGATTGTGAAGGGCAACGTAGAAGCCGCCTACGTTACACCCGATGGCAAGCGCCGAACCGATCCCCATGAGGATGCCGGCCACGATGGCCTTGATGTATTCGATCTTGGGAGGGAATCGCAGGCCGAATTCCCGGGCCAGAAAGGCAGAAATGGCGGCTCCCCAGATAAAGCCGATATCCAGAACAGAAGATGAAAATTCCAGAGGATGCGGGGGAGCATCTTCATAAAAACCGATGGCGTAGAAGAGCCAATCTGCCCAGTTTCTGATACCACCCACGATACCCCAGGGGCGATACCAGGTCTCCAGAAGGATGGCGAAAAAGGCTAGCATCACGCCACCCATCATCGGGGACCAGTTGGAAAGGGCAAAACTCTTCCAACATCTTGAGACGGACTCTTTGAACTCTGACATTTACCCCTCCTTCAAAGGTTGAATTAGTCCTTTTCCAGTAGGCTGGCTCTAACAAAACTGAATGTAAGTGTCAAACATATTGAAGAGACGAAAAAAACATTTTTACGAAAAAATGGACAATTAAACCCCTCAAAGGGGCTTTTAAAGGGGTTTATCCCCTCAAATGAGCCCTGAAATATTCCCTCTCCGATGATTATCTATTTGAGTGAAACCTTGTTAGTATGACAGATTGTCATACTCCCAACGATAACAATTAAGATTTTTGGGAGGAGAACTTGTCAACCTCTGCGAGGTGCAGTTTTTTAGGCGAAGCAAGGAGGGAGCCATGAAAAGAGGGTATCTTCTTTTGATATTTTTCCTTTTTTACGTTCTTTTGAGAGGAGTGCAAGCCATGGAAATAGCCCCCGGTCTTCACAAGACGAAGCTTGACAACGGGCTCACTGTCATCGTGGAAGAGAATCACCGTGCTCCGGTGGTAGCGGTCCAGGTCTGGGTAAAAGCTGGAAGCGTTTACGAAAAGGACCGCGAAGCAGGCATCACGCATCTCATTGAGCACATGATCTTTAAAGGGACCGAGAAGTACAAGCCCGGAGAGATCGCGGCCATCATCGAGAGTTTCGGGGGCACCATCAACGCTTTTACCTCCTACGATTACACCTGTTACTACGTTACCGGCCCCCTGGAGATCCTGGAAACGGCGCTTGACGTGCTCTCCGACGCCGTCTTCCACTCCGTTTTCGATCCGACAGAGCTTGAGCGGGAAAAACAGGTGGTGCTGGAAGAGATGCGGATGCGGCGTGACAAACCCGCTCTGGCCCTGGCCGAAGCGGTGATGTCCAAGGCCTATGTCAAATATCCCTATCGCCGCCCCATCATCGGCTACGAAGAAACGGTAAAGGCCATCACCCGGCAGGACATCCTCAACTATATGGCTCGTCGCTATCGGCCTCCCCACATGGCGGTGGTCATCGTGGGGGACATAAAGGCTGAGACCGCGCTCTCCAAGGCCGCGGCTGCGTTTGGTAAGGCCCCCAAAAAGCCCCCGGAGAAGGTCAAGTTTCCTGAGGAACCTCCCAAAAAGGAACCCGTTCTGGTAGCTCTCCAAAAAGACGTCCAGGAAGGATACTTCCACCTCGCCCTTCCCGGGCCCAGTCTCCTGGAGCCCGAGGCCCCGGTGGTAGACGTCATGGCCGCCCTCCTGGGGCAGGGAGAGTCTTCCCGTCTCTATCGCAGCCTTCGCCGCGAGAAAGGAATCGTGCACACGATTTACGCCTACACCTTTACCCCCATGGGGCCGGGGCTTTTCGAGGTTGCGGGCACGGCTTCTCCGGAAAATTTGCGAGAGACTTTGAAAGAGGCCCTGGTAGAACTCTTTCGGCTGAAATATGAAATGGTTCTTCCCGAAGAGCTCTCCAAAGCCAGGACCATGGTGGCGGCGAGCTTCGTCTACAGCCGTGAAACGATGCAGGGAGAGGCCCGGAAGCTGGGCACCTTTGAGATGCTAACCGGCGACCCTCTGAAGGCTGAAGAATATTTGAAGGCGGTCAAGTCCGTAACCGCAGAAGCTGTAAGAGACGTGGCCCGGAAGTACTTCACTCCGAAGGCGGTGGTGGCGGGGCTTCTGGCCCGCGGGGCAGGGGAGATCATCTCTCCTGAAGAGCTGAAGGCCCTGGTGGAGGAAGCCGAGCTCGAGGCGTCCGGAGTCTCCTCTGAGGAGGAAGGCTGGGTGAGCCCCACCATCAAGAAGGTCCTTCCTAACGGGCTCACCGTGCTGGTGACGCCTCAGAAAGATGTTCCCTCTTTTTCTATGGTCCTCATCTTCCCCGGAGGCTTGCGTTATGAGACCAAAGAGACCAATGGTCTCTTCCGAACTCTCGCCGCCTTGTGGACCAAGGGCACCGAAGAAAAATCGGCGGACCTCGTGGCAGCCCTCATCGAATCTCTCGGAGGCGAGATCGAGGGTTTTTCTGGGCGGAACACCTTTGGTCTCAAGGCCACTTTCCTTTCGGATGGCCTTGAGAAGGCTTTCGACCTCTTTGCCGAAATCGCTCTGAAACCGGCTCTTCAGGAAGAAGAACTTGCCAAACTGAAGCCCGAGCTCCTCTCAGCCATTGCTCGTCAAGAAGACGATCCCTTGCAGCTCGCCATCCGGGAATATTATCGCCTGCTTTTCGAGCCTCATCCTTACGGGTTGAACATCCTGGGCTCCCGTGAGGTCATTGAGCGGCTAAAAGCCACGGACGTACGGGCCGCCTACAACAGTTTTGCCGTTCCCGGCAGGGCTGTTCTCGCTATCGTGGGAGACGTAGACGAAGAAAAGATCTTTTCCCTCGTCGAGAGATGGTTTGGAAACTGGCAAAAACCTGGAGCGCCGCCACCGGAAGAAAAGGCCCCGGCCGAGCTTTTGGAACCCCGTCTTTCCACCATCAACGTGGACCGCGAGCAGGTGCATCTGATTTTGGGTTTCCGAGGGCCGCATCTCTTTTCCGAAGACCGGTACGGCATGGAAGTGCTGAACGCCATTCTGGCAGGGCAGGGCGGCAGGCTCTTCAAAACCCTGAGAGATCAGGAGGCCCTGGCCTATACCGTGACCTCCTTTCTCACCATCGGGGTGGACGTGGGAGGAATCGGCTTTTACATCGCCACCGAGCCTTCCAAGCGGAAACAGGCCCTCTCCGGCCTCTGGCGCGAGATCTTGCGGGTCAACCGGGAAGGGGTGAAAGACAAGGAACTAAAGAGGGCCAAGCACTGGCTCGTGGGGCGTTATCTTACCGGGCTACAAACTAACAGCTCTCAGGCCATGGAACAGGCCGTAAACGAGGTCCTCGGTCTCGGCTACAACTACGGTCTGCGTTACATTCAGAAGATCCAGGACGTAACTCTTCAGGATGTGCAAACGGTGGCCAAGAAATATCTTGAGAACAAGGCCTATGTGTTGGTAACCGTAGGGCCTCTTGCAGACTAAGGGCCTTGCTGGATCTTGAAGGCTTCGTGAAGAGACTGGGTAATTGAGGAGAGAAGGGCCAGCCAGACGGTCATCTTGATGGCTGTTTTCAAGGAAAAGGTCCGCTTAAACACCTTTCGAGAGAGTCCTCTCAGCATATAGGTGAAGACTCCGCTGTAGAAGAAGAAGCTGAATATCCAGCGGGCGGAATCCAGAAGGGTCTTTTCGAGGTTTCCAGGATAATAGCGGATGCTGAAAAGGATACAGAGGAAGACCGCGAGGAGGAGCTGTAGCTTCTCTTTGAGAGTGAAATTGGGCCAGTTCATTTCAGCCTTAAACTTACCTTCTCGATGAAAGGCCCGAAAGCCCGCATCCCCTTGGCCTCGCTTACCGGCTGCAAGATGCCCTCATCTTTGACCAGGACTCCCGAAAGAAGGCTTACCGGGTAGCCTTCAAAGACCTCGGGTTCGAGAGGGGTGCTGGGGCCGAGGAGGATTATCTCCCGGGCCCCTTCCAGGAGAGAGATTATCTCTTCGAAAGTTTTGTTGATGAGGGTGACGGCGGTCACGATGGCAACGGTCGCTTCTGGAAGATGGGTGAACATTTCGGTTTCACTCAAGGCTTCGGCCAGACGCCCCTCGGTCCGCTCAAAGACCCAGAGCTCTGCCACCCGGCCTCTCAACTTGCGGGCCAGGGGTTCGAAGTAACCGATCATGGCCACCCGGTCTTCGGGTTCAAGGGAAATCAGCTCCAGCGGATCTTCCCGCAAAAAGTCTTCCCGGGGCTGGTTCAGGATGGCGTTGATGGTGGCAAGGCCGACTCCGGCTTCGAGGAGATTGGAAGAGAGGAACCCGCGCGCCACGAGATCCGCCGGGCGGCCGGCGAAATACACTTCCGGCTCCAGAAGGTTGCAGGTCTTTTTTTCTTCGAGCACGGTGTAGGCCAGGCCGAGCCGGCCGTCGCTCAACTTGACGGCGGTATAGCCGAGCCCGATCCTTGCGTCTTCCACCAGGCGCCCGCGCCCCCGGGAAAGAGCCTTCTCTAGGAGCCTTTCGTAGACCTTCATGCCTTTTTGAGGCCGCAGCTACCAAGCTTCTCGAGTTCTATGGCCTTTTCCACCACCTTGTCCGCTATTTCGGCAAAGACCTTGCCGATCTCACTTTCGGGATCAAGGGCCGCGGGCTTTCCGGTCTCGCCGCTCTTGGAGAGATTGGGATCAAGAGGGATCTTCCCCAGGAAGGGAACTCTCAGGTCTCTGGCAAGTTTCTCTCCACCCCCTTCGCCAAAGACGGGGATGATCTGTTCCTTGCCATCGGGGCCGATGGTCTTGAAATAGGACATGTTTTCGATGATGCCCATGATGCGGGTGCCGAGCTCCTGAAACATGTTTATGGAGCGCACCACGTCGGCCACGGAGATCTTTTGCGGTGTGGTGACCACGATCACCCCTCTCAGAGGGAAGACCTGGGCTACGGTGAGGGGGGCGTCTCCGGTGCCAGGGGGGAGATCTATGATCAGAAAGTCGAGAACACCCCAGTCTATCACCTCGGCCAGCTCGGAAAGCGCCCGGTGTACGAGAGGGCCACGCCAGATGATGGGCTGCCCCTCAGGGGCCAGGAAACCAAAGGACATGACCTTGATTCCCCATCTTTCAAGGGGGATGAGTTTCTGGTCGCGGGAGAAGGGCCTTTCGCCTTCAAGCCCCATCAGGATGTGGACGTTGGGGCCGTAGATGTCAGCATCGAGAATTCCCACCTTGTACCCCTTCTTGGCAAGGGCCACCGCGAGATTTACCGCCACCGTGGTCTTGCCAACGCCCCCCTTGCCGCTTGCCACGGCGATGATGTGGCGAACATCCTTGAGGGCCTTTTTCTCCCCCACCTTCTTTTTCTTGCCAAAGATCTTTTCGCGCTCCTCGGGTGTCATGGTGGTGAGCTCCACTTCTACCTCCTCGACCCCGGGAACCTTGGCCACGGCCTGTTTTACGTCTTCGGCAATGCGCTTTTTCATGGGGCAGCCGGCGATGGTAAGGGCCACCACCACCTTCACCTTGCCGTCCTGGATCTCGACCTTGCGAATCATCCCGAGGTCCACCAGGCTGCGGTTAAGCTCCGGGTCTTTTACCCCTTTCAGGGCCTCCATGATTTCCTTTTCTGTGGGCATGGACTCCTCCTTTCCGCCGTCACTAATTGCGAACGAATTTAAATAAGCTGGGCGTATTCTAACACCAATGGGGAGAAAAAGAACAGGTTAAGAAGCAAAAGGGGGCTTGCGCCCCCTGGTTTTTAGGGAACAGCAAAAGGATCGGGAAGTTCGGGTGGTTTTACGATGAGGACGGTCTTGTTGGTGCGGTCGAGCACACCCCTGGTCACGCTTCCGAGATAATCTTTGGTGCTGTGGCTTCCGTGGCTGGACATCACGATGAGATCGACGTCTTCTTCGGAAGCCGTTCTCACGATCTCGGAGACCGGCGAGCCCTCGCGGATGATCTTTCTCGTCTTCACCCCGGCGGCTTCGAATTTTTGCGCCACTTCGTTGAGCACTCTTTCGGCCTCGGGCTTGAGGCTTTCTACCAGGTCTTCGCGCGAAATGTCGATGGGAGCCGCCCAGATGGTGGGAAGATGGATCACATAGAGGCAGAGGACTTCGGCCCCTTCCTTCTGGGCCAGGTGAAGGGCCGGCTCCAAGGCCAGAGCCGAATCTTCGGAGCCGTCATACGGGAACAAAATTTTTTGAATCTGCCAGGCCATGATACTCCTCCTCTTTTTCTTTTAAAGTATGAAGGTTAAAACCTAAATCAAGGACTTATCTCCAAAAACTGCGGCATAGAGGCAAAAATTTTCTGCAACCTGCGAATTTTTCTCCGTATCAAATGCAATCTTTTGAAAAATGTTTGGGGTAGCACAAATTATTTTTAAGTGTTATGAATTTTCCATGCGTTTCGTTTTGCTGTTGGTGCTTCTGGGCGGGTTATTCTCTCCTTCCTGGGCCAGAGAGGTTCGGGTCCCGGCAGGGGCGCGAAAGATCCTCTTTTTCGACGCCAGGGGCAAACCCCTGGAGTTGTTGAAGGATGCCGATGGCGACGGTCGTTTTGAGACCAGGGTGCTCTACAGGGATGGCCAGGCTTATTTGCAGCTCAGGGACGCTGACGGGGACGGGGCTTCGGAAGAAGAGCTCCTCTTTGACGAGAAGGGAAGGCCCCGGGAGCTGCGTCTGGACCGGAACGGAGACGGGAGACCCGATAAGTGGCAGTTCTATCGTGAGGGGAGGCCTTATCTCCTGCGGGAGGACGAGGATTTCGACGGCCGGGTGGATCTCGAAGCAGAGCTTGACCCTCGCGCCCGCCCGCGTCTCGTGAAGCGCGATCTCGACCACGACGGGTGTTTGGAGCAGGAAGAAAGGCTTGATGGTGGGCAGCGGATCGTCCTTCTCAAGAAGTTTGGAGAGCCCAAAAATTGCCGATCCCCGAGGGTTTGGTCCAGAATCTACTACCGTGGAAAGGTGCCCTTCAAAAGGCTGGTGGACGAGGACGGAGACGGCCTTTTTGAAATGGAGGAAATATTGAAGGCCGGCAAGCGCTGCCTCCTGATAAAGAAGGGCCCGAAGAAGACGGAGGCCTTTTTCTACCAGGATGGAATTTTGCTTAAGGGCTTTGAGGATGCCGACGGAGACCAAAAATTTGAAAGAGAATATGATTTTAAGGCTAAATCCTGGGGGTCGTTGTCTCCCCCGCTGAGTCTCGAATCCCTTCGCAAACGGTGTCTTCCATGATGGCTATCTGGGCTTTCCTCCAAAAGGGCGGTTTTCTCATCTGGCCTCTTCTCTTTTGTTCGGTCCTGGGGCTTGCCATCTTCCTGAATCGTCTCGTGGTCTTACGGAACCTCAAAAAAGAAGAGGCCCTCTACCATTTTCCGTGGAAGAGTTTGAGCCCCGAGGATCTACACCGACTGGCTGCGGGAGACGGGATTCTTGCCCGCATGGCGCGAGAGATCGCCCCGGTTTGCTGTAAGGACCGGGCCTTTCTCGAATCTCTCCTGGGCCACCTCATCGACCAGCAGATCGCCAAGGTCTCCCGCTATCTCGACCACCTGGCAACACTCGCCTCCATTGCACCTTTGCTGGGCCTTTTGGGGACGGTTACGGGACTCATCAAGGCCTTCATGGTGGTGGAAAGAGCCGGCGGAAAGGTAAACGCCGCCATGCTGGCCGGTGGCATCTGGGAGGCCATGCTGACCACCGCGGTGGGGCTTGCGGTGGCCATTCCCCTGATCGTAGGGCATCGCTATCTTCTGAGCTCCCTTGAAAACTACGAGGAATCACTTGAGCTTCTTGCCCTTCGCCTCATAAAGGCCCTCTTTAGCGAGACCGATGAGAAGAAAACGCCTTAAAGGAAAAGGGGTCGAGATCCCCGTCACACCTCTCATCGATATCGTCTTTCTGCTCCTCATCTATTTTCTGCTCACCAGCCACTTCGTGGAGCAGGAGGCCTTCAAGGTAAGGCTTCCTGAAACCACCTCCCGAGGGCAGGTGGTGGAGGAGGCCTTGACCATCACCATTACCAGGGAGGGAGATTTTTTCGTCAATCAGAGAAAGGTCTCGCCCGCTCTCTTGGAGGAGGAGCTTAAGCGGATTGCCGCGGAGAGGGCCATCTCGCGCGTTCACCTTGAGGCGGACCGGGAGGCCAGGGTGCAATGGCTGGTGAGAGCCATGGAAGCCGCCAAAGAGGCGGGGCTCAAGAACGTTTTGGTGAAAACCGTAAGGGTGACGAGGTAGCTTTGAGGATTCGGCAAGGTGAGCCTCCTTTTTTCTATTTTTTGTTGGGGTCCTTTCTCCTTCATCTCCTCTTTTTGGCCTTTCTCTCCTGGAAGAAAACTTCGCTTCCCCAAAACACCGAGGTCTCTTTTGAACTTGTAAGTGCCGAAGAACTCCCTCCCATGGCAAGGCCCTCTTTGAGCCCGGAGCCGCTCCCCCGGCCTTCTGAAATCCCTGCGGTGGAGAGGGTGATACCTGTCGCAAAGACCTTGCCCCGTAAGGCTACGCAGGCCCTTTCTATGGTAAGAGAAATCAAGATCGAAAAAGACCTCCTTCTGCGGGGTGGTTTTTCTGCGGAAGAAATCCCGGCCCTTCCCCAAAGCGGTGTGAAGCCGGCCTCTGCCCCGCGGAAGGAAGCCGGGAGCGATTATTTTTCGCAGGTGAGGCGGCTCATCGAGGAGGCCAAAGTTTATCCCCTGCGGGCGAGGCTTGCGGGTTACGAGGGTGAGGTGCGGGTCTCCTTCTGTATCCGTCGGGATGGGCGGGTCTTCGACATCAAGCTCCTTTCTCCCTCTCCTTACGAAGTTTTGAATCAGGCAGCTCTAAAGACCATCGAAAGGGCAGCTCCCTTTCCTCCTCCACCCTCGACCCTCTCTGCCCCGCTTTGTCTGAACCTGAAAATGACCTTTCGCCTGGAGAAATGAGAGCACGTTTTTGAAAAACGTAGCAAGCACGTTTTAATCTCGGCTAACCAATTTTGACAAAAAGGATTCCACAATTTAGTTTCGGAGGCGTTGTATGGTTCTTTTAGAAGTCAGGGTCTCGGGTGCCCGCTCTGGCGGGTGAAACGGGAAGTCCGGTGCAAGTCCGGCGCTGGCCCGCAACCGTGACCGGGGACGAAAGCCGCTAGCCCTTAACGGGCGACAGGCCACTGGGGTCGGAGGCCGTAAGGTCGAAGGCCCTGGGAAGGCGCGGCGAGTAGGATGATCCGGAAGCCGGGAGACCGGCCCGAGGCCCTTTAAGGAAGCGGAGCTTCGGGGCTTCCTGCTCCGTTTCCGAGAAGGGTCCTCGTATCCTTCCCGGAAACCTCCCGAAGCTCCCTTCTGCGAGAGAAAACTCTCAAAGGAGGGAGTAAAATGTCCAAGAAAAGCTCTTTTTGTCTCTTTTTTCTCTTAGCGATTCTTCTTTGCTTTTCCTCTGTTGAGGCCCAGGGTGCCAAGGAATTGGGGGAGGTGGTGGTTACCGCCACCCGAGCGCCGGTGGAGCTCCTCAAGCTCCCGGATTCGGTAACGGTGATCACCAAAGAAGAGATTGATCGCCGGGAGATTCAGGGCCTCTACCAGGCCCTTGAGACCTATCCTTCCGTTTCCTTCAAGCACAACGGCTGGCTTGGGCAATGGAGTTATCTCCGGCTTCGGGGAGGGAAAAATCAGGACGTGGCGGTGCTTTTTAACGGCGTGCGGATCTACGACCCCACCTATCCGGCGAACGATTTCGGAGACCTCTGGAGCTGGATGGACGCGGAAAATTTCGAAAGGATCGAAGTCGTCCGCGGGCCGCAGAGCGCACTTTATGGTTCAAACGCCATGACCGGGGCCATCAATATCATTCCCCGTCGGGGAGGAGGGCCCTTCCATTTCGAAAGCAAGGGCTTTTACGGCCGTTACGAAACCAAGCGAGGCCTTGCCAGGGTCCAGGGTTCTTTCGGGCCGGTAGGGTATTATCTCGGCTGGGCCGGGGTCAACGCCGAAGGGCTCTACCGGGATTCCAAGTTTCGCCAGAACACCCTGGACGCCAATTTCAACTGGGCCCCCTTCGAGGAGGGGCTCCTCAAGAACCTGAAGATAGACTGGACCACGCGCTACTCTTACGGCTTTTTAAATTCTACGGAGTGGGATTGGAAAAGTTTCAGGGCCTACAATGACCCCCATTCCCAGCGTCGCCAGACCATTCTCCTCTCCCACCTCAAGTTTGATCTCAGGCTTCGCCCCTGGTGGGAGGCCTCTCTCACCATGGGCTACCATTTCACCCGGCGCGATTATACCGACAAAGACGACGGGGTCCTCGGTTACCGGCCCGATGGTACCCCTGTCACCGATAGTCCCAGTGACGGGCTTTACCGCGGGAACACCTATCCGGTGGTCTTTCTCAACCGTCTGCGCCTGAAAGATCTCGGCCTTCTGACCCTGGGGGTCGAGTACTACCGCGAAAAGGGCGACTTCTTCCGGGCTTCCTCCTGGGGGACCAAGTCTTACGAAGACGATGTGGATACCACCGCCTACTTTGCCAACCTCTTTTTGCTACTCTGGGAGGAGAGGCTGGCGGTAAACATTGGAGGCCGCCTGGACGACCACGAAGAATTCGGCACCCACGGTACTTACAAGATCGGCCTGGCCTATTTTCTGCCTTACGGCTTCAAGCTCAAGGCCAATCTGGCCACTGGTTTCAGGGCGCCTTCTCTTTTCAATCTCTACGATCCCCGCTATGGCAATCCGGACCTCGACCCCGAAGAAAGCACCGGTGGGGAAGTGGGCCTGGAGCAGGATCTCTGGGGAGGTAAACTTCACTGGTCTTTGGTGTGGTTCAACACCCACTATGAAGAGCGCATAAGTTTCAATTACGCCACTTGGAAATACTACAACTCCGGCGGGGCCAACGCCACGGGGCTGGAATTCGAATTCGATTATCGCCCCTTCCCTTGGCTGCGCCTGGCAGGCAACTACACCTATACCGAAGGGCAGGAGGGCGAAGCCGAGCGCCTCTCTCTCGTCCCCTACCATCAGGTGGGTTTGCGGGCTCACGTGAAATGGCAATGCTTTTCCGGAAACATTTACTACAAGTACGTGAGCCGTAGGCCCGCCTACGATTACACCCACTACATGCCGGATTACAGCCGGGTGGATCTTACTGGAAGCTACGAATTGAAAAGGGGACTTGAGGTCTTTTTCCGGGCGGAAAACCTCTTCGACGTGGATTACGAGTGGGCCGCGGGGTATCGAGCCCCGGGGCTGGCCCTCTCGGCGGGCTTGAAGTTCAAGAGCTTCTGACGAAGAGCGGGCCTCCTTCTCTACCCATCACAGAGAACGCGAGATCCCGGAGGAGGGAGGGCAGCCCTCCTCCGGGATTTTCTCTCCCAGAGATCAAAAATAGGATCTGGTCCCTTTTTCTCTCGTTTTCTACTTTATTCACGGCCAAACACCCTTCAAAAAATAGGATCGGATCCCATTTCGGGTGATGTTCTTGCCTATTTAGCTATTTGGCTATATGGTAATGGCTATGCAGATCCTGGAACGAAGGCTTAAAGCCTTGGCTGACAAAACGAGGCTCAAGCTCCTTGCGCTTCTTTCCCTGCGGCCCTGCTGTGTTTGCGAGCTGGCCGAGGTCATCGGTTTCTCTCAGCCCACCATCTCGCGTCATCTGAAGCTTCTCGCCGACGCGGGTCTCGTCTCTTACGAGAAGCGCGGTTCGTTTCAGATCTATCGCCTGGCGCCGGAGGACGCCGACGCCGAGGCCCTTCTTTCCGTGACCCTTTCTCTGCTTGAGCGCGACCCGGCCTTTCTTTTCCTAAAAGAGGCCCTTTCCCGCGCGGACAAACGTCATCTTTGGGAGAAGGCCCGATGAACTGGCGGCAGGAGATCCCCAGAATCATCCTCGGGTTTCTCGTCTTTCTTTTCCTCTACTTCTTTCCGGCTCCGGAGCGCTTCCTGCAGGGCCTTTCCGAGGGGGTGCTCCTAGCTCACTGGTATGCCCGCGAGCACGTCATCTTCTGCCTGCTTCCGGCCTTTTTCATCGCCGGGGCCATCGGCACCTTCGTCTCCAAGGAGAGCGTGCTGCGTTACCTCGGGCC
>Ga0256835_1000112_pt1 | contig 64240 bp, 80 predicted proteins | sample PIR30metaG_FD_185972 | JGI IMG/M metagenome (GOLD analysis project Ga0256835, IMG submission 185972) | Hydrothermal vent microbial communities from East Pacific Rise, Pacific Ocean - PIR-30 | ecosystem: Environmental > Aquatic > Marine > Hydrothermal vents | place: Pacific Ocean: East Pacific...
CCTTCCAGCGTCCGGTCCTCTCCCGACATCCTCTTCAGCTCATCTATGCTCCCCTCGGCAACCAGCTTTCCCCTGCTGATTATACCCACTTTGGTGCAGAACCTCTCCACCATGTCCAGCAGGTGGCTGGACAGGAGGACTGCTACGCCCTCACGTGCCATTCTCCTCACCTCTCCCTTAAACGCATGCTGACTCTCCGGATCCATTCCCGCCATGGGTTCATCCATTATCAGGACCTTAGGGCGCACTAGGAAGGCAGCCGAAGCTAGGACCTTCTGGATCATGCCCCTAGACAGGCTTGACGCCGGTTCATCCTCCTTATCAACGATGTCGAAAATTTGCAGGTACCTGTCGATGGACTCGGAGAGCTCCTCCTTACCGATGCCTCTCAATGTACCTATCATCTCCAGAAATTCTCTCACCGTCAGATTTCGGAAGAGGACGGGGTTCTCGGGTATGTAACCTACGTACCTTAGGGCATCCACTCTCTCACGCACGACGTCGTGCCCCATTATATACGCCCTGCCACCCTGGGGGATCAGCAGCCCCACGAGTATCTTCAGCGTGGTGGTCTTACCCGCACCATTCGGCCCTAAGAGCCCGTAAATCTCTCCTTCTCGCACCTCAAAGGAGAGCCCTCTGAGCGCAGTTGTCCCACCATATCTCTTGATTAGACCATGGACCTCGATGGGGCTCCTATGGGACAAACGCTCCATCAACTGAATTCTCTCCCCTTTATTATTCAAAAAGTTAATGCACTACCCATGCATGATCAAAGTATTCATCTATAGAGTAACGGATTAACTGATCTTCCTAGGATAGAGGGTATGGCCCTACCGCAAAGCTTATGAACGTGTTACGATGATGTTCACCCCGAAGCCCCGTGGTGTAGCGGCCAAGCACGCCGGGCTCTGGACCCGGAGACCCCGGTTCGAATCCGGGCGGGGCTACCAATTCATCTCTTCTAAGCTCTCCATCCCCATTTCCACCCAAAGAAAAATAAGGGGAAAGGACCGGTTCTTAATTCAAGACCCTCAGATCATGCAGATGTGGTATTTACCAAGCCCTATATGGGCCAGGCATCCACCACAGCCGTAGTTGCGTACCTTCTCCTTTAGGTTTTCTTTCCTTCCCACAACTCTCTTCTTCATATGTATTCCACCTCCCCGGAGAAAGGCCTAATTGTTAATTAAATGGCAACTGCTTTTTAAATTCGTATTTTACAACGATATAAGTAAAGACTCGAGGTTACATTAGCCAATTAACCCAGTTAGCTCGCTCTCTATGAATGACAGCTCATCGTGAGAGAATAATTTTTTGGGCACGAAAACAGCGCTGGGGTCCGTAGATCCTCTGGTCAGCACGAAATAATAAATCTTATCCATTATACTCAAAAATAAGTCTTCCATTCCTACGGGAGGGATGTAATAAGAAAGCTCGTTACCTTCTCTCACGAAGATAATCGGCACACCTTTTATCCTGAATATCTTGCCTATCTCCACCCTAAGAACTTCGCCGGGATCGATGTCATGCTCTGATGTAGACCGTGGGAGTAAGGTATTCTCTCTGGAATCAGAACATTTAAGCCTCCTCTCTCTTCCGTGATCATCCTCCTTAGCATCATCAACTTTCCTCTTAACGATGGACTTCTCTCCATCTGGCTTAATACTCACAGTGAAGTGATGTCCGCCTACTTTGGTGGATATTAAGAGACCACCCTCCCTCGTTACACTCATATCCTCAACAATCGATTCGAAGAGATCTCCTTCAGTGTAGTATTCATGACAGGGATCTACAGCATATGTCGTTATATCCACATCGTCCATCACTAGGAAACTATCTTTAACAGCGAATCCATACACCTTTAGGTTAGGATTCCTGACTCTAATCCAGTATCTGCACACTCGTCTAACGTTCACCCGTCCCTCAAAATATTGGGCACGTTTGAAAGATCCAATGACTCCAAAGCTTACCACACGGTTCTTTCCTATCCTAGACCAGGAGAGCGCATCCTCATAGAGCCTCTTAAGGATGGCTATGTCCTCTCTTGCTACTCCCCTGATCCTTTCAGGATCTATTCCACCGGTGAGCACATAGGGGGATAGCGCTCTCATCAATTCACACCATTTATTAGGTAAACTCTCCATTATATCTCAAGAATGCTGATAAGATGGGTCAATATAATTGTTAGGCTGAACATTCCATTAATAGTTTACGTGAATGATGAGGAAGTGGATGTGATAGAACCGGATCCCGGGGAGGAAGAGGCCCTGGTTTCCTTCATCAGTAAGGTAGCCCGTTACGGTCAGCGTGATGATACAACTCCTCCAGGTTGGTTGAAGATCCCTTCTCATATACTGACGCATGAGGAAAGAGCCATAGCTAGATACCTAATGGACCACGGAATAGTCAAGGCAGAGGAACGGGAGGTGATCTAACGAAGGAAGGGAACTGGTATTTCGCTGGAGTAACGATAGAGATAACCTCTCTCTGCAACCTAGATTGTAAACATTGCCTCTTACCTGGATGGTACAGGAAGAGAAAGAAGCTACTTCCCCCTCAAAAGGTAGCGGATATTTTAGATACTGTGTGGAGGATGGGTGGATTTTACGTTGCGATAACCGGAGGGGAACCGACCCTCTATCCACACGATCGCTTGGTAGAAGTATTGAGAGAGGCGAGAGACAGAGGGATGTTCGTCATGCTCAACACAAACGCCACTAATGTCTCTGAGAAGCTCGCCGAGGAGGCGGCTAGACTTGGTGTTCAGGTTAAAGTGAGCCTGTATGGCATAGATGATGAATCGTACAAACTCTTTACAGGGAGGCGCGTATTTAGCAGGGTCAACACCGGCCTAAAATTACTAAGAGAGAAGGGCGCTTGGCTCGATATCGACGTCGTTTACACCGCTGTCCACAGGAAATTGGGATTGCGTCCTGATGAAATGCTGGAATACGCACATAGGTTCACAGAAAATGCGAGGTTGATGGGTAAAATACTGGGTGGTTGGAGGGGAAGGGAACATGTGAAGGAACTTTCCTCAGAGACGGAAGAGGCAGTGGATCATGGAGGGGAGATATACTCCTACCATCCCTTCATTAGATTCATTCCAGGGCCCTGGGATCCCTGCGCCATAACCTACGTACCGGAACCCTATATCACAGCCGACGGATGGGTCCTCGCATGCCCTTTCGACGACGAGATCATTTCCTCGGTGTACAGTGCTAGCTGGCCGACTGTGTACCAGGAGAAGGTTGTTTCCTTCAGGAAACTCCCATGGCCCGGAGGCAGATGCAACTACAAGAGGTTGATCGGGGAGACTTAACCGAGGCCAAGTTCAGGATGCGTAATATGGCGGGCCCGGGGGGCTTCGAACCCCCGACCTCCCGGTTAAGAGCCGGGCGCTCTACCATTCTGAGCTACGGGCCCCATCACCTACAGAGATTAGAGGGATATAAAAAAGTTCCCTCACTTGGCCAGCTCGATGGCGTGCTTCACTGCCTCCACGGCCTTCTCCGTCGCCTTTATTCCAAGCTCCGACAGGATTTTCTTGCCCTCCTCGGCCCTGTTACCGGACATCCTCACTACCACGGGCACTTTGAGGAGGCCCTTCTCGTGAACCTTCCTCACACCCTCAGCCACGTCCACGCAGCTGGTTATCCCGCACAACGTGTTTATCAGGACCACCTTCACGTTGGGATTGCTCACCACCAGCTCCAGAGCCTCGGCGACCCTGTCAGCTGAGGCACCCCCTCCCACGTCGCAGAAGTTGGCAGGCTTCCCTCCGAAGGTATAGACTAGGTCCATCGTCGCCATGGCCAGCCCGGCTCCGTTGGCCATCGTGCCCACGTTACCCTCGAGCTCCACGTAGGCTATTCCTCTCTTCTTGGCCTCCGCCTCCCTCGGATTGCCCACCGCATAGTAGCGCTTCTCGAACTCCTTGTGCCTGAACAGGGCGTTGTCATCCACCTCTATCCTGGCATCTAGGGCCAACACCCTATCGTCCTCCGTGACCGCCAGCGGATTTATCTCGAGCATCATGGCATCGTAGTCCCTGGCGACCTCCCATAGGGCCATAACGACTTTCTGGATCTCCCTCAACTTGTCAGGTACGTTCATGGAGGCGTTCTTGGCCAAAGCCCTGGCAATGTAGGGAACCATCCCGAGCAGGGGGTGAACGGACCTCTTCTCTATGGACTCGGGATGCTCCGCAGCGATCTCCTCGACCTCCATCCCACCGTAGGGTGTGGAGATGAAGGTCATGCTCCTCGCATTTCTGTCGGCGATCGCACCCACATAGATCTCGGTCTTGACCTTTATGGGCTCCTCCACCAGCAAGGACTCGGGCTTGTAGCCGTAGAACGTCTTGGAGAGTAGCTCACTGGCCACCTGCTTGGCTTCCTCCGGTGAGCTGACTACCTTTATCCCCCCGGCCTTTCCCCTCTGCCCGTGGGGGATCTGTATCTTCAAAACAGCCCTACCACCCAGTTTCTCGGTTATCGCGGCAGCTTCCTCCGGAGTTCTGGCGACTTCACCCCGGGGAATTGGCACTCCCTTTGAAGCGAGCGCCTCCTTTGACTCGTACTCGAGCAATCTCATAGGGCAATCCTTCCATCGATAATTTTAATCATTACACCGCCGATTGGACCCGGTGATCGGATGGCGATACTGGTGCGCGAGGGCATGAAGGTGCTCGTTCAGGGCATTACTGGAAGGCAGGGAACCATCCACACGAAGCTCATGCTTGATTATGGAACGAACGTGGTCGCTGGCGTTACTCCCGGAAAAGCGGGGACTGAGGTGCACGGCGTCCCGGTCTTCGACACGGTGGAGGATGCTATTAAGGAGGTAGGACCGATAGATGCCTCCATAATATTCGTGCCGGCTCCCTTCGCCTTGGATGCGGTCATCGAGGCCGTCGATAACGGAATACCCCTGGTGGTGGTGATAACCGAGGGCATACCCGTACACGACACGGCCAAGTTCGTGAGTTACGCGAAAAGCAAGGGAACCACGATAATAGGGCCCAACTGTCCCGGTATAATCGCGCCTGGCAAGGTGAAGATAGGGATAATGCCCGCTGATGCCTTCGCTCCCGGACCGGTCGGGATAGTCTCGAGGAGCGGGACCCTAACCTACGAGATCTCCATCTCACTCAAGGAAGACGGCTACGGATCAAGCACGACCATAGGTATAGGAGGGGATCCGATAACGGGGCTGAACTTCATAGAGGTGCTGGAGATGTTCAAGGAGGATCCCGAAACGAAGGCAGTCGTCTTGGTAGGAGAGATCGGAGGGGACGCTGAGGAGAGGGCCGCTCGTTACATAAAGGAGACGAACTATCCCAAGCCCGTGGTGGCGTACGTGGCTGGAAGGACCGCACCTCCTGGCAAGAGGATGGGGCACGCGGGGGCCATAATAACCGGAGGGCAGGGAACTGTGGAGAGCAAGGAGGCGGCTTTCAGGGAAGCCGGGGTACCGGTAGCCAAGACACCCTTCGAAATAGCTCCCTTACTGGAGAAGGTGATGAAGGAAAGGGGATTAGCCTAAGTCCCCAGACTCAGATCGTTCTCCTGATCCCCCACCCTCTAAATTCTCATTTTCCCCTTCTTCGACTCCCTTTTCTGGGCCCTCATTCACCTCCGCCTCCATCTCCCCCGACTCCTCACCTGAGAATTGAGACTCGGCCTCCATCTGAAGCAAGAAACCCTTACCCTCGCTGGTTATCCTGTAGAAGGTGTATCCGCCGTGCGAGAACTTCTCGACCAGGCCTTCCCTCACCATCTCCTCCAGCACGGGCTTAAGTTCAGAGATGGAAACATCCAACCTCCTCAAGAGCTCCCTGAGATGGAGCACCTCCGGCCCACTAAGCTCCCTGAGCACCCTCTCCCTCAATCCCGAGCCCATGATCTATCCCACGATCCACAGGCATAAAGTTTTATCAAGCCGTGCGATGCCCCTAGCTGGGAGATCGAAATGCCGGTAGAAGACCCGTTCAAAAGGAGTGTGGCTATGAAAGCCCTGCTAGGATACAAGATATGCAGGAAATGCGGCGCCAGGAATCCCCTAAGCGCTACTAGATGCAGGAGGTGCAGGAGCAAGAACCTCCGGCTGAAGAAGACCAAGCTCGTGAGGAAGTGATCCACTAACCTTTTTCAATCCACAAGCTCCTCTCACTTGGAGGGTTTCAAATGAGCGGGCCCGTAGCTCAGCAAGGATCAGAGCGCCGGCCTGCGGAGCCGGAGGTCCCGGGTTCAAGTCCCGGCGGGCCCGCCATCCTCCTGCTAATCATCCTGATCATACCTCTGCTACCCATCTCGGGACAACGAGCTCACTTCGATGCGGTGATCGTTAGGGGAGACATATACACCGACTGGGCTGTGGCCATGGCCTACGGCATAACCCACGGATCTTGGGTCATGCATCTAACGGCGGACAACGAGGGAGAGGTGCTCAACCTGCTCTCCGGGTTCATGAGGTTCCGTAAGGGAATGAGCATCCTCATAATAGGCGCCCCCAACGCAGTCCCCATCGAGTTCGAGGAAAAGTTGAGAGGGATGGGAGCCACCGTCAGCAGGATAGGAGGGGCGACTAGGCTGGACACATCCCTCCTCCTAGCCATGTACTACTGGAACGACTGCGATTCCGTGGTGCTGGCTGATGGGCTCAACTCCTCCTACTACATGGTGGCGCTCTCGGTTGCCGTGGAGAGGAACGCCCCGATAATCTACACCATGAACGGCCGACCTCCCGAGGGCTTTGAAGCGGCCTTGAGGGAGCACCTCAAGGATGTGAAGAGCTTGGTGGTGATAGGAAATAGCTTGGATAGGGGGGAGGCAGCTAAGTTCACATCCCAAGGGTATAAGGTGGAGGTTATCGGGGAGATAGGAGGCAGCAAACCCTTCTCAGGCGGGTGGTCGCCCTCATTCATAGTCAGGGAGATCCTCAATCCCCTCCCTCTCCTCACTGGTCTGCTCATCGGCCTGGCAGTGGCGATCCTGATCTACAGGCTGAGGCCCAAGCCGGGTCCCTCCGACATAATGGACTTCTTCACCGTAGATGAGAGGAAGCTCATAGAGGTCATTATGGAGAGGGGTGAGGTATCGCAGGAGGAGCTCCCCGAGCTGACGGGATTCTCCAAGCCGAAGATAAGCAGGCTGTTGAAGGATCTGGTCGACAGGAAGGTCGTGGAGAGGAAGAAATACGGCAAAACCTACTTGGTGACCCTCACGGAGAGGTTCAAGTCGCAGGTCGGTTAGGGACATCTTTAAATTACCGTGGGGCGGGGCCCTTACCGGTGTGATGAAGTGTCCAGCGAGAGCCTAGTCTTCACCCTAGTACCTCCCGACGAGGATGTTTACTGTACCTCGTGCGGTAAGAAGGTCACCTACGAGCAGGGATTCGTGGCCTTCCGCTGCCCCAACTGCGGAGAGGCCATCATAATAAGGTGCAAGGTCTGCAGGAAGCAGGCCAACGAGTACGTCTGCCCCAACTGCGGGTTTACTGGTCCGTGAGGTGGTCTGGATGGCTAGGATAATGGCTCTGGTGAGAGTGCTCCTCGATGGGAGCGTGGAACCGGCTAAGGTCGTTGAGGACCTCAAGAAGGCCCTCTCCTCAATCGGAGGTAATCTAGAGAGCTACGAGGAGAAGCCCATCGGCTTCGGGATAACGGCCCTCAGCGTGGTGCTCACCGCTCCGGAGGAGGACGGAATAACCGATAAGATAATGGAGGCCATACAGGGCATCGAAGGAGTGAGCAGCGCCGAGCTCGAGAGGGTGAGTAGGGCGGGCTGAATGTCCCGAAACCTGCCCCTCCTCACAGTGGTCTACGACGTGGTTAGGAGCAAGAAGGTCATAAACGACAGGGACCTCTACGAGCTGGTCTCCTCCAAAATACCCGGAGTGTCGCTCTCACAGATAGAGGAGGCCCTGCTGAAGCTGGAAGTAATGGGCAAGGTCGTCACATCAGCGAGCGGTAAGAAAGGAGAGCTAATTATCGAAATAGCCGGTGAGAGGAGATATCTGACGCCGGATGAGGAGTGAGCGGCTCAGAACCAGGCCTCCAGCCCCCCTCCAGCTAACATCTTGTACGCCTCCTCGATCTCGTCTATCACCTTCCTCACCCTGTCCTCCGAGAACTCGTGCTCCTCCACCATGAACTTGAGCAAGCCCTCCCTGTCGGGCCTCCTCAGGTTGGTGTCATAATCGTCTGTGGTAGGCGGATTCAGGAAGAACTCGAATATGCTTTGGGGATCCACGTCGAACTCCCACTTTACCTTGGAGAAGAGTACCTCGGGCTTCGGGAACCTCTTCACCAACTCCAAGGCCCTCTTCACCCCTATCCCCTTGACACCTCCGGGGTTGTAGTCGGTCCCCACAAGGATGCCTATGAGTATTAGCTGCTCCCTGGTGATCCCGTGAGCATTCAGCACCTCCTTCAACTCTATCAACTCGGGATGCACATCGACGTAGATGTTCTTCCCGGGGAGCTTCCTCTTACCTGTGATCGTAACGTTTCTCACGAGCTTGGGTGCGCCGAACAGGAGGGAGTCGTAATCTTGGGAGGCGGCGGCCCAGACATCCCCCTTGGCGGCCATGTAGGCAGCCTGGGCCTCACCCTCGCTTGGCGCCTGCACGACCGGAACGCCCATCAGTCGGAGTATCTGCTTGGCGTCCTCCACCATCTCATCCGTGACCATCAACGCTGCCTGGGCGTACTTCCTGGCCTCCTCCAGATCTCCCTTCTGGAGGGCTTCCTTCCACCTCTCCTCAGCCTCCTCCCTCACCTTTATGCGCTCCTCAACTGTCTTGGCCTTGAACTCCGGAGGTTCGCCATCGAAAACGTAGACGGGGATTATCCCCTCCCTCAGCAGGTTCGCGGTCCTGTAGAAGATCCCCGAGTGGACGCTGGTTATCTCCCCCCTACTGGTCATTAGGGGCGTGCCATCCGGCTGCCTTATCTTGGCTAGGAACTGGTACATCGCGTTGAACGCGTCTAGGGCCAACCTCTTTCCCGACAGGTCCTTCAGCCTGAGCTCCACTTTCTTGGTTATCAGGTCACCTATCTTGACCCCCATGGGAGGTCACAGTTATTCCGCCGCTTCCTCGAATTAAACCTTGGTCTTTATCAAGTCGGCCAGTCAACTCCTCCAGATGAGGATAGCGCTCGTGGGGCCCTACCACCCAGATGTGGGCGGCGTGCAGATATACACCACGTACCTAGCGGGGGAACTCGTTTCCTTGGGACACGATGTGGTCGTCGTCTCCTATCACTACGCCAGATCTAGGTGGGGGGAGCGGGTGAGGAGGTCCCCTAACGTGAGGATTCGGGGTCTCAGGGGGCTCACGTTCATGACCCATTCGGCGTTCTCACTAGTTAGGGAGGGACCGGACATGGCCCTAGCCCAGTACGCCATAACCTCCGGCGTCGCTGCCTGGCTTGCAAGCTTCCTCGGGGTACCGTACACCGTCACATTCCATGGCAGTGACCTCAGGATCTCGCCCCGCCTCTCTAGAATTGCATCCTCTAGGGCTGAGGCGGTGATCTCCGTGAGTAGTTGGTTGGCCGAGCGCCTCGAGGATTCGGGCATAGAGGTGAGCGAGGTCATACCGGGAGGGATCGATCCAGCGCCCTTCCTAGCCCTCCCTCCTAAGGAGGAGGTGAGGGAGGAGCTGGGCTTGGATCCCAGAGACAAGCTTGTCTTATCGGTCGGGGCCCTGATCGAGGCCAAGGGATTCGACATAGTCCCGGAGGTGGCGGCCCTCCTGACGAAGAAGGGGGTTGATGCGAAGTTCCTCCTAATCGGGGAAGGTCCCCTTAGAGGGATCATAGAGGAGAAGGCCGACCGTCTGGGCGTGAGAGACCGTATCATCCTTCTAGGTCATAAGAAGTTCGAGGAAACGGTCAAATATTATAGAGCGGTCGATCTCCTCCTCCATCCAGCCAGGTACGAGGGCTACGGATTGGTGATAAGGGAGGCGATGGCTGCTGGCACCCCCGTGATCACCACCGACGTGGGCGGGGCCAGGGACCTCGTGGAGGACGGGGTGAATGGTTACATCGAGGAGAGGGATGCCGAGAAGATGGCAGACAGAGTAGCCTTCCTTCTACTGAACGATGATCTCAGGGAGGAAATGGGTGAGAGAGGCAGGGATAAGGCCCTATCCAGGACGTGGAGGCATGTGGCCCTCGATTACCTTAGGTTGCTGGGGAGGGTGCTCTCATGAGGTACAAGCAGGTCATAGTGGTGAGGAAGGATCTGGGAATGAGCTGCGGCAAACTCGCGGTTCAGGTAGCCCACGCATCACTCGAGGCAGCGGAAGTGGTGAGGAAGAGGATGCCGGATGTGTACAGGATGTGGAGAGAGGAGGGAGCTAAGAAGGTGGTCGTTCAGGTGGGGAGCGAGGATGAGCTCATGGATGTCTACCGGGAGGCTTTGGAGAGGGGCCTGCCCGCGGTCCTGATAAGGGATGCTGGCCTGACCGAGCTGGAACCCGGAACTCCCACGGCCGTTGGGATAGGGCCCCACGAGAGCGAGAGGATCGATAGGGTCACCGGGAGGCTGAGGCTGTACAGGTGAGGGTGCCCGAACTGGACGAGAGGCTGGGGATGCTGACCTACCTCACTGAAGGTGGTGGAATCGGTGGAAGGATAAAGGAGAAGCTCAGCGATTTCATAGTGGACGAGGTCCTCATGGGAAAGAGAGCCTCTCGGGTCCTCCTAGGACTGGAGGACTTCCCGTCCGAAGGACCCTATCACTACTTGGTGGCCGCCAAATTCACCAAGATGGGAACTAGGGAGCTTGCCTCCCTCATCAGCAGGGAACTGGGTGGTCGGGTCAGATATGCAGGCCTGAAGGACGCTAGGGCCATGACCTTCCAGTTCTTCTCCCTGGAGGGGAGATTCAGGCTCAGGGAGGTAAGAAACGGCGTGTGGATCAGGCCGGTGGGGCGGCTTCCAGAGCCCCTGTCCAAGGGGAGGAACGACGGCAACCACTTCACGGTGGTTATCCGGGGGGCCGAGTCAACCCCCTCTATAACTGCCTCCATAACCGGCAGGTTCCCCAACTTCTTTTCCTACCAGAGGTTCGGGGTGAGGCCTCCCTTCAACCACGACATAGGCAAAGCCCTCCTCCTAAGGGACCTCAGGTCAGCCACGTCGATGATGGCGGAGCAGGGGTACGAGACCCAAGGTAGGAGCCTGAGGCAGCTGGCCAGCGAGGTAGGGGTGGAGATGCTCAGGTTCTACGTTCACTCTTATCAATCCTACCTCTTCAACCTGCTCCTGTCAAAGAGGTTGATGGAGGGCCTCGACCCGAGAAAGGGGGATCTCGTCATCAAGGAGAACGGTGAGGTGGCCCTGTATCCCGAAGATGGTGAGTTGGTGCTACCGGTCCCTGGGGCCTACACCAGAGTGAGGGGATGGACGTCGGAGGCATTGAGGGACATACTGAGGGAGGAGGGCGTATCCCTGGATCTGTTCCTGTTCAGGGAACTCCCCGAGATAAGCGCCTTGGGGGACCTCAGGGCAGCCCTGGCGAGGGCCGAGTCCTTGACGCTCGGGAGGGGGAGTAATGTGGTCCTATCCTTCTTCCTCGGGAGGGGAGTTTACGCCACCTCCTTCCTGAGGGAGATCATCAAGCCCAAGGATCCGATAGCTCAGGGGTTTCACTGACCGTCAGAAGGATATCTCCATGACCACGACCTCATCAGCCCTCCTCATGACCCTCACCATCTCCCTAGGCAGATCCCTGGCCGCGGCGCTGGACCTTATGACCAAGGTCCTGTCATCAACGAAATCGGACTTCCTCACGACCACATCCCTGGCGTGAGTGAGCCTGAGCCTCGGATCTCCCACCGCCTCCAGGCGGAACTCCATCCCTCCCACCGAGATTGCGATGCTCACGGACCCTCCCTCGATCAGGTGGGACTTGAGCTCCTGCGAGAGGTCCCTCACCGACTTGTCAGCCCTGACCCCTATAACGCAGTCCGCCCTCAGGGTTATCTCCTCGTCTTTCGTCACTTGAAGCGTGGTCCTGTGCTTGGCAGTTATGTTGGGGTGCCCGTAAGCTATTATTTCCTCCAGCATAAGTTCCCCCGGATGGACGCCCATAAATCGTTAGTGGATAGGCTGGTGAGGCTGGGGATTATAAGGAGCGAGAAGGTCAGGAGGGCCGCTGAAAGGGTCAGGAGGGAGATGTTCGTCCCCGAAAGCTATAAGGACATGGCCTACGCCGACACCCCCCTCCCTATAGGGGAGGGACAGACCATAAGCGCACCCCACATGGTCTTCATGATGAACGAGCTCTTGGACTTGGAAGTGGGCCAGGTGGTGCTGGAGGTGGGGGCGGGCAGCGGATACCACGCAGCTACGGTGGCCGAGATAGTGGCCCCATCGGAGGAGCCGCCCCACACTTGGGGCGTCGTCGTGAGCGTCGAGATAAACCCCCATCTGGCCACTCTCGCGCACTACAATCTGATGGCCGCTGGGTACTCCTCTAGGGTTCACGTGCTCAACATGGACGGCAGCGCCGGGGTCCCCCTGAGGGTGAAGGTCGATAGGATACTAGTGACCGCCGCGGCGCCCGACATTCCAAAACCCCTCTTCGAGATGCTCAAGGAGGGCGGCAAGATGGTCATCCCCGTCGGGACCCCGGGGCTCTGGGGCCAGGAGCTCCTCCTAGTTGAGAAGGTCGAGGGGAAAATGGTCGTTAGGAGGGTCACGGATGTGGCCTTCGTCCCCTTGAGGGGCAAGTTCGGTTGGAGGTGAGCTGATGGGATGGAGCTGATATACAGGGGAGCCGAGGCGGAACTCTACAGGACCGAGTTCATGGGCCTCCCCGTGATGGTGAAGAGGAGGATCAGGAAGGGGTACAGGCACCCAGACTTGGACATCCACCTGAGGAGGGGGAGGACTAGGAAGGAGGCCAGGTTGATGAGGAGGGCTAGGTTGGGAGGGGTGAGCGTTCCGGCCGTGCTAGATGTGTGGGAGGACTCCCTGATGATGGAGTTCATAGAGGGTGTGAGGCTCGCAGAGGAGCTCACCCCGGATAGGATGGAGATCTTCGGGGACATGGCCTGCAAACTCCACTCGTCCCACATAGCCCACAACGACCTCACTCCATACAACGCGCTGGTGACACCCTCTGGGATATGCCTCATAGACTTCGGCCTCGCTGAATACACCCACGACGTCGAGGACTATGCTGTCGACCTTTACGTGTTCAAGAGGTCCCTCAAGTCCCTCAGGGACGACTGGGAGCCGCTCTGGCAATCCTTCCTCCGCGGGTACAGGAGGTGCGGTGAACTCGCTGAGAGGGTGCTGGCCAGGCTGGTCAAGGTGGAGGCTAGGGGGAGGTACAAGTGATCTATCTGGCGTCCTCTAACAGGCACAAGTACGAGGAATTCAGGAGGATGCTCTCCGATATAGTGGAGGTTCGCTGGATCCAAGTGGACTACCTCGAACCACAGAGTGACGATCTCGAGGAAGTGGCGCTCACTTCTGCCCTGTGGCTGGCCGATCGCTTACCCAAGCCCTTCTTCTTGGAGGACGCCGGTCTGTTCATACACGCGCTGGGGGGCTTCCCGGGACCGTTCTCCTCTTACGTGTTCTCGAGGCTGGGAAATGAGGGCGTGCTAAAACTGATGTCCGGTGTCAAGGACAGGAAAGCGGAGTTCATCTCAGTCATAGCGCTGCACACGGGGAGGGAGCTATTGACCTTCGTGGGCAGATCGAGGGGCGAGATATCCACCGAGCCCAGGGGAGGGGGATGGGGCTTCGATCCTATCTTCATTCCCGAGGGATCGGGAGGCAGGACTTTCGGCGAACTGGGTGAAGAGAAGGATGCATTCTCGCATAGGGGAGCAGCGGTGAGGGAACTCCGCCGTTTCCTTCAGGCGAGGGGGGCGCAATTGTTTAAAAACGAGCTTGGGTCATGGGGAGCTGAAGGGTGAACAAATGGCTAGGATGCACAGCAGGAAGAAGGGCAAGTCCGAGTCGACTAGGCCTCCCAGAGAGACTCCCCTAGACTGGGTCCCCCTATCCAAGGAGGAGATAGAGGAGCTGGTGGTGAAGCTCGGCAAGAGGGGAGTGCCTCCCAGTCAGATAGGTATGATACTCAGGGATGAGTACGGAGTCCCGCTCGTGAAGAGGGTCGTCGGTAAGAAGATAACCCAGATACTGGAGGAACACGATGCAGCGCCGCCCATACCCGAGGACCTCCTGGCCCTGATAAGCAAGGCATACAAGATCAGGAAGCATCTGGAGGAGCACAGGAAGGACTTCCACGCTAAGAGGGGTCTCATACTCACTGAGTCCAAGATAAGCAGACTGGTCAAGTACTACAAGAGGGTGGGCAAGCTCCCGCCGGACTGGCGCTACAGCCCCGAGCTGGCCGAGCTCTACGCGTCATAGAAGGGGTGCCCTTGGACCTAGGCCAGTTCCGGGATCACGTCAGGTCCTTCGCCCGGGACCTATACAACTCTTTTGAGGGCACGGTAAGGCTGATAAGCCACCTAGATGCCGATGGCCTGAGTTCAGCAGGTATACTGATCTCACTCCTCAGGAGGCTGAACGTCCCCTTCCACCTGACGATCGTCAAGTACGTCAGCGAATCTCTCGTGGAGGAACTGAGGAGGGAGCCCTACGAGGTATACCTGTTCTCCGATCTGGGATCCGGCGATCTCCAAATCATATCCTCGCTGGGGAAGAAGGTCTTCATAGTGGATCACCACCGCCCGGAGGGGGATGTTGGGGAGGTGAGGATCCTCAACCCGTTCCTGGCCGGGCTGGATGGCGACAGGGAGATCAGCGGTGCCGGGGTGGCCTTCCTGCTGTATTACGAGATACTGGACGATCCTGACATGTCCCCGATGGCCATAACCGGGGCACTGGGCGATGTCCAGGAGAATGATGGTTTCCGGGGCCTCAACGCCGAGATACTGAAGCTGGCCGTGGAATCCGGGTTGGTTGAGGTCAGGCCGGACCTCAGGCTCTTTGGAGGCCCAGATTATCCCCTGGTGGCATCGCTGGAGAGGACGGTGGATCCCTTCATAGAGGGGGTGTCCAACAACTCGGCCGGGGCGCTGGCGCTCGTCGAGTCCCTGGGGATACCCATAAAGGTGGGGGAGAGGTGGACCACCCTCTCGGACCTGACGGAGGAGCAGAAGAGGGACCTGACCAACGAGCTGGTCAAGAGGATGGAGAGCTTGGAGAAGGCCAAATCCCTAGTGGGAAACGTCTACATATATCTGAAGGAGCCTAAGGGCTCCCCTCTCAGGGATCTGGGAAGCTTCGCCACGATACTCAACGCCTGCGGGCGGATGGGGGGCGGCCATGTGGGAGCCCTGCTCGCTTCCGGCCTGAGGGGAGAGATCCTGAGTAGAGCGCTAGAGCTACAGCAGTCGTACAAGAGGACCCTCGCCCAGGTACTGAGGAGCGCCAGACCCAGGATCGTCGGCAGAATAGCTTTCATAGATGAGGGCTTGGCCGGGGACACCATGATCGGCACGGTCACGTCGATACTCAGCAAATCTCTCAGAGAAGCGGACATCGTGGTGGGGTACGCGCACACCGATGAGGGCATGATAAAGGTGTCAGCTAGGCTGACGGGGAGGGGAAGCTCCAAGCAGATAGACCTCGACGAGCTCCTCAGGACAGCATCTAAGGAGGCCGGTGGGACGGGTGGCGGTCATCAGATGGCCGCTGGAGCCCAGATACCTAGGGAAGGGAAGAAGGCCTTTGAATCAACGCTTCTCAGCTACCTCGAGTGAATACATTTCAGCCCAAACCCGTAGGACCTATCAGGGCCCTGAGAGAAGGTGAAATAATGAAAATTGGAACGCAGCTACCCTCCCTCTCAGGTCAGTCTTGTGCCTAACCACCTTGAGAGGGCTGCAACATCCTATTCAGGGTCTCTCTGAGGTCCTTCTCCCTCTTCTCCAACGACCCTATGGTAGATTCGAGTGCCTCCTTGGTGGCCTTCAGCTCGACTATCACGGACTCCCTGTCTCTCTTGACGTAGATCACACCGACCCTCTCGAAGACCTCCTCCACATCATCCAGTTTCTCCAACCTCTTGAGCGCCTCCTCCACTGAGGCAAGCTCAGCCTTCAGGGTGGATATCTGGGTGACCACCTGATTCAGCTCATTGAGTAGCTCCTCCGCCTTAGCCTGCAGGAAATCCTCGGAAGACATCTCCATCTCCTCCGCTTCTAACTACTACTCTTTAAAAGGTAACCCATTTCCCCTCCTCCCCACCTCCCTCCCGCCTCACCTTGCATCACCGATCCAGCTCCAGCATGGCGCCCTCCTCCATTGCCAGGGCTTCAGCACTACCCGAACAGGAGGGCAGGTTGTCCGGCTTGTATCCCGGCTCGACATCGGTGAGGCGAGAACCCCACGCCAGTAGGGTCATCAACGGCTCCAGACAGTCGCTCACATCCTCGCACACGGAGACGAGCACCTTGGGACCTGAAGATGAGAGGACCTGTCTTATCCTAGATACCTCCCTCACACCTGTGAGGCACGCTCCCAGCTCGTAGGCGAACGCTTCAGCTACATTCCTTCCGGTAGTTAAGGCTCTTAAAGCTCTGAACGCTGCCATGACGATATGCCTCAGGGAAGCCACTAATTCGACGGGAACTAGGGCCACCCTGTCAGGTAGGGCTGATAAAGAGGTCTTCTCACTAGGAAGCAGCCCCGTCACGAGTATGAAGCCGCACTCAGTCTTGAAGAGGGACGGTCTACTTGGGATCTCGGCCATCGGTAGCTACCCATGTGGAGGGCTAAAAAGGTTGAACGACCTTACCCTCCACGGATTCGGCCGACTTGAGAAATTTAATTTACAGGAAGCGTTAAATAGGAGATGAGAAACGATTGAATGGATCTTCACATGTTTTTGCTTGTGTGAAATCCTCGTAGTAGAGCGGGTTCGACCCGCCGGAAGGTGATGAACATTCCGAAGTTTCTAGCCGTGCACGATATGGCTGAACCGATATCCGTTGAAGAGGCCGCCGCTATGGGGAGGAAGGTAAGGGACCTTACCACTCAAGAGGTTAGATGGATTAGCACATGGGTCCAATTAACCGAAGAAGGCTTGATCAGGAGGATTTACTGCTGCTGGGAGTCTCCAGATGCGGAATCCATAAGGAAGATATTGAGCGATGTCCAGTTCCCCCTAGAAGGAGTATATCCAATGGCCGAGGTGGACCCTTCAACCCTCTAATCTTTTTCGAATCGAGGGGTTTATGGAAGTCGCAGGAGAAAGAACTGGAACAGGGAGCAACATCATCTAGTGATTCGACTTCCTCCCTATCAAGAACCTCTCATATTCTTCAAGAGCATCTTCCCAGTCGAGGAACCTCTTCCTCCTGAACCACCTCTGACGGCCCATCCCTCTCCTATATTCGTACCTTCTGATCCACTCCACAGCGGCCCTTCGGCCGAGTCCGAACCTAGTGAGAATGTCAACTACATCTTTCAACTTCTCCTGCTTCCTTACTGTGAAGAGCTTCATCCGATCATGGAATCTAATAATGGCGTCTCTTCTATACACCTCAAGCGTATAGCAATTCCTCCTAGCTATAGACCGACCCTTGGAGGTCTCTATGACCTTTCCTCTAGAGTGAACCATATAAATCTCACCGAACACTCCTAGATCTGCGAGTCTCTCTTTGATCTTCTCCATTAAATCGTAATCTGTATTACTAACTCCTATCCTAGCAAGGAAGCTACCCTGACTACTCACTAGGCCAGTAACGTATCCTTCACAGTCGAAGAATGCTTGAATAAATTCAACCGGTCTCTCCTCTAATAGGTTTAGGACATTACTACGCTCGATAAGAACATCTATGAGCTCTCTAGACTGAATCTCTACATAATATCTCCCGTCTGATAGTTTACCTACGAAGTACGGCTTCTCCCTACCCATCAATATGCTTAACTTCCTAGCAGCCGCCTCTGCGAGCTCTCTATCCTTTACCTTTAATGAGAGGAACCTGCCCTTGCGATTTACCTTTATAGAACCGTCTCCTGCATACATACCGGCTATCCAGGCGAGTTCTTCTCTTTTAGAGAGGTCAGGAACGTTATAGGGCTCCCTCTCAGGTACATGGATCCCCCTCACCCAGTAAGATATGTGGGATCTACTGATCTTAACGCCATACTCTCCCTCGATTATCTTCTGAATTTTCCTATAACTCATCCCTCCATTGTGGAGCTCTAGAACCCTCCTGTAGAGCCTTAATCTCATAGCGTGGGGGAGCCTCCTTCCTCCCATTGCCCTATCTTCTACTAATAGGAAGTGTATAAAAAAGTAAACAAGACTGAAACTATATATTGTAAAATGAAAGGTTAGCATTGATAGTAACTTAAGTGATTTCCGTGGACCAGATAACCAAGTAAGCGTTCCGGCACTTAGGGCTCGAGAGCGCTGAGAGACCCCTCTTCCTAACGGCCATGTGATGACTCAGAAGTTGTAGAGCAGAGATCCGTGAATATGTGCAGTATCTTCCCAACAACGTCAGGCCTGAACGGCTGGCGAGAAAGTGTTAAATCCTCTAAGTTCGCCCTCCATCATCTTCGCGATCTCCAATGTAATTCCTCAATCTCTAAGCTAATCGCAGGCATGCTATGTGGTCTAGGGAATCGAGATTGCCTGTACCAACGAGTCATATTAGCTTCCTGAATCCTCTCCCAATTTTTAAGAAATCCTTGACTATAACCGCTTCGCCCTACTTCCTTAAGAGCGTACAACATCCTACTGTCTAGGGCGGAGACTGCCTCGCACCGGTCAGGATCATAATCTCCTGTTCGCTGAGTCTAGAGGGGTATGCACCTTCATATCACAATTCGATAGCGTCCGGTTCCGCGAGTACTGTTCCCTAGTAGTTATAATAAGCGAAAGATACACCACAATTTAGTAATAAAATTTGACCAAGAAGGGAAGTTTTGTTAAATTTTTAACGAAGTAGCGGGGGGTGGATTTGAACCACCGACCTCCGGGTTATGAGCCCGGCGGGCTACCAGGCTGCCCCACCCCGCTGCTTTGCCCCGCCATCCTATATCCGAATTTCCCATATTTAAAGATTTCCCAAGCGGTAGAAGGCTATCCTTCCTTCTTTTTGCTTGAGAGCGTCTCTCCTGCATTATATAGCCGTAATGCTTCCTATGCCTTCATTTCAGTTGGAGAAATGGGAGTCCTGCTAGGGGAGTGGAGGCCATAGTCCGCCTTCTGTACTGGGGGGATTCGGCTAAGCGCCTACCCCCCGCTCGCCCCAGCTGCTCATCGCGGGGACTGGCTTGCACACCGCCGGGGCCCCGTTTCACCGGTCCCCTCGGGGTCCTCTGCCTCACCGGCATCATCGCCACATCCCGAGGGACGTGTCGTTTCTGTGGGCCTTCCTGCCCCTCTCGGGGCATCCCCTTGCGGGGAGGCGGTGCTGGGGGCGTGGGCGGACCTTCCTCAGCCTTGCGGCCGTAACCCCCGGCCTCCTCTCCCCTAATTTCTCACCTTTCCCCAATTAAAAATTGACCTCGGGGGGGTGGATCACAGCGCCAGATCTTATAACTCCGGGCTCTAATTGATGCGGGTAAAGCGTAACGATGAACCCCCGAGGAGCGATCGATAATAGGGCCCTAAACTACCTGTTCCTTCTGATACTGCTGGGCGGCCTGGTCCTCAGCTTCACCCCACGAGGGAGTCCAGTAAAGGAAATGTTCCTCAAATCCCTTCCAGATGTGGACTATTACGCTAGGGAGAAGGAGGTATTCGAGAGATACGGGAGGAAGCTAGGCTCCCTAGTGCTGGTAGTTCCTCCGCTCAGATTTAACAGGTTGGAGATAAGGAAGCTGCTCGACTACGCCGAGCGAGTTAACAGAACCCTTCCGTTCACCATCATATGGTCCCTCAACGGGAGTCACGATGTTCATTACGTAGAGATGCTGGCTTCAGAGCTGGCCTCTCGCAGAGTTCCCTCCAGAGTTTTCGCCGACTTACCGCCTACCTTGTTGAGTTCCTTGAGTGGAGTGGCCGAACTTTGGGTGAGGGAAGGGAGGGGATGGAGGAGGCTGAACGGTCCATCCGAAGGTTACGGAGAGGGGATGTGGAGGTGCGACGAGATATACCACGGACTCCTGTACCCGGAGGGAGATGTCTGGTGGTTTTACTATGAGCAAGGAAGGGCAAGCGGGTGCACTAGAGGGGAACCACCCCGCACAGCCTGCGACATCCATATGATCTTCAGAGCGAGGTTCTTGGGCATGGGCGAAGGCGTAGCGTTGATCACCCTGCCGGGCAGCGAGCCCGCTGCGAACTGCGGGGGATCGTGCGGCTCCGCCAACACCCTGATTAATGGGACGTGCGGACTGGAGATGAGGCATTTAGGAGAGCTCATGTTCGCCAGCTACATGATGACCCACACGAAGAAGGACCCCTGCCCCTATTACAGCTACTGCGGATGCTTGGGATCGTGCGATACGCCTCAGATCTTCATATCCGACGTTAGAAGCGTATTGAAGGGATGATTGAGGGTAGCTGGAAGCATCTCCGAATACCTCTCGAGCAGGGCTCTCACGTCGTGACCCCAAGGAGACTCATTCCTACTTATCAGGAGGGCCTTGACAGCCATCTCCGCGGCTTGATGAGCGTAAAAACAAGTGGCGTTATACCTTCCTCTATCGTGCAATATCTTAGCTGTCTCTAGGTTTCATCTCGCCTCAGAGGGCGTGGGAGAGGATCATGCCTGCTAGGAGTTCAGATCGTTAATAGCGCTGGAAAGTCGTGCCTGTCAAGGTACGCTGCAGTCAAGGCAACTACAAGTATCGCCCCGATTAGTAATGTGTATGCTAGCAATTCCCGCATGAGGATTTTCGTCAGGAAGGGAGTGGAAAAGGTCAGCAGAAAAGTGAGCCCACCAATCACCAGCGAAAAGACATCTAATAACCTCAGACCGCCGATCTTTACCGATAGAAGGACTGTAGTTGTCGCGAAAATAGAGGAACCAAGGGAAGTGATGACGATAAGTGCTAGGAAATCAATCCATATCGTTTCGATCCCGATTATCAGCGAATCCACCAGCAAGATCAGCAAGACGAGGAGTATTGAGAGGAGGAACATGGCCGCGATGTACATAAGATACCTGAGCCTCAAATAGGGAGGACCGTATGTCTGAAGAAGGATCTCGATCAGACCGCTTTTCTTGACCCTGATCGTGTTATCCAGCATGAAAGTCGATACTAATAGCCACATCCCGGGAAGTGAAACGTAAACGTGCCTGAGATCACCGGAATCGAGGGGGACCAGCAGGCCAAGCGACATTATTGCCGCGGAGGCCACCAGCGCTCGGATGAACCACCCCACCCTTCCTTCCCTGCTCCCGGTGAGCAGCTTCAGCTCCAAGACCACCTGGTCGCTCCACCCACACACTTCAGTCCACCTCGACTACCCGACCCCTCTCCTCGGATAGCTCGATTAACAGTATGAGAGAGAAGAGGAGCATGAGAGCCTCGCCGACGAGCGACGTGGGATCCACGTATCCGCTTACGAGGAGGCGCAGGAAATTTCCGGAGGAATCAGGTTGAGTCAGGAAATTCCTGTACAGGAATCCGAGAATGAATAAGGAGAACATCTCTGACCAGTATTGCACCTCACTCGGAGATAGGATGATCGATAACGTCACACAGACCGATGAAAGAAGCGAGACCGCCATCGCAACCACGCCCGCAGCTATAAGGAGCTCCACTATAGTCGTCCTTCCAAAGAGGTAGGGGGAGAGCAAGGCCACAGAATTGACCACTATCATGTAGAGCGAGTACTTCAAGGAGTAGCTGGCCCAGAGAGACAGCATTACGGGACTCAATCCGATCCCCTGATTCAGGAACATCTCCAGCATACCTGTATCTCTCATGGAGTGGCTCAACCTGACTAGGCTTCCCATGGTCGCCAAGGTCATGAGGATGTACGTGAGGGGCAGGACTAGGTTGCTACCCACCGAAATCACGATCAGGAATTCGTCGTGTGTGTTCGCGTTCATGCTCAAGGCCACTATCCCAACCAGCACCGAAACCAGTATCTGGGGGGTTGAGATCACTAGAAGCTCTTTAACATCGAAGAGCCCGCCCAGCAAGTGGAGATGGCCAGCCATCAGGTCACCGAATCTCGACAACGCTTCCACCCCTCATCTCCAATTCGAGATCAGCACCGGGGAACTCTATGTGAGACGATATCAGGAAAGAGCGCCCTTGGTCAGCGAGCCTCCTGACCTCTTCAACTAGGAATTTCACGCTCTCCTCATCCAGATTGGCTAGGGGTTCATCGAGCAGGTAGACCTTGGCTGGGAAGGCTAGGCTCCTGACTATGGCCACCTTCTTCTTGGTCCCCGCCGAGAGCTTCGATATTCTCTCGTTCAAATAGTCCTCGAGTTGAAACCCTCTCAAGTAGGTCCTGAACCTCCCCTCGTCGAAGGGCCTACCGAATACCTTGGTGAAGAAGACCATGTTGTCCTCTATGGTGTAATCCCCCAAGAGCCCGAGCCTCTCAGGGCAGTAGCTGATCTCCCTCCTGACACCGAGGTCATCGTGCACATCCCTCCCCATCAGGAGCACGCGTCCCGAGTCGGGCCTCAGTACTCCAGCAACCACCCTCAGGAGCGTGGTCTTTCCGGATCCGTTGGGCCCCCTTATGAGGACCACCTCGCCTTCTCCCACGTCGAACCCCACATTCCGGAGAACCTGCCTTTCTCCGAGTCTCTTACTAACTCCCTCAACTGTTAGGAGGATGCCCTCGGCATTCATGCTGGACCGACCCCCTTCCCCAGCCCGCCGGCCCACGCCACGATCGCGTCCACTAGCAGCAGTGAGAGGACAATAAATGCAGATATTTTCCACCCCGTCCCCAATCTGTACCTCAATATGATGGCGTACAGGGGATAACGGGACAATGAAACCGCCAGTAAGGCGAGCATCGCGTTCACGTACAATGGGGACCTACCGATGGCCCGAGCTGCGGTGATGAGCCCCTCCGCGGAGGTGACGGTGTAGTCAGGTAGGTTGAACCATAAGAGGGGGATCACTATCAGCAGGAAGGCGAAAACGGGGATGTACGCCAGTGACAACTCCTCCATCACGAGTTTCAGGTTTAAGCTAGCCTCCCTCTTCCTGTCCGCTCTCCTTAAGATGAGCGAGGCTATGGAGGACTCTACGACCCACAGGATGACGGAGATGGGGCTGGAGATAACTGGGGTGATCAGGAGGGTCCCCCTCATAATGCGAACATCTAAGTCGGAGTTGGTAGCCACTTGAGGCTTCAGGAACGGGATGGCGAGGAACAGGTAGGCCATCACTCCCGTAGAGAGGACCAGCAGGAATGAAGCGAGTAGCTTCATACTATGTTTACGTTAATCATGGGAGAGCTTATAATCCTTAAAGAAAATCACCGAATTTACAGCTCTGAGCTAGAGATGTGAGGAACATCGACTCTCCGGGGATCCGATCTAGGGCTAACAGGAATGATATGGTAGGGATATTCAAAAGGAGATCATCAATGCGCCCCGCATAGTTGGCGATTACGCCGGCTGGCGCTAGGTCGGTCGCGCTCGGGCTTTGGGAGGGGTAGGCTGAGGCAGTCCGGGGCAAAGCCCCTCCTGCCTTACACCACCCCCCCATCAAACGGGTCTTCTACCCGCGCCCTAACCCCACGAGGGGCGAGGCCGCCTATTTTCGGGGGCCGCTTCGGGCTTAGATGCTTTCAGCCCTTATCGGCCTGGGGCGTGGCTACCCGGCGCCGCCCTTGCGGACGACCGGTACACCAGAGGCCCCGGCACCCTGTTCCTTTCGTACTGAGGGTCCCTTCCCCTCAGGCGGCCTTGCAGCCCCAGCAGGGAGAAACCGAACTGGCTCGCGACGTTCTGAACCCAGCTCACGTTCCCCTTTAATGGGCGAACATCCCCACCCTTGGAGGCTGCTGCACCCCCAGGATGGGCAGTGCCGACGTCGGGGAAGCAAGCGGCGGGGCCGATGGGGACTCTCGCCCGCCACAGCTCCGTTACCCCTGGGGTAACTTTTTTGTCGTACCCGGCCCTCATCGAGAGGGCGCGAGTGTTCGCTAGGCCCGGCTTTCACCCCTGGATCCCACGCGTTTAGGGATCCAGTCAGGCGGGCTTTTGGCCTTGCCCTCTACGGCGGGTTTCTGTCCCGCCTGAGCCCGCCTTTGGGCGCCCCTGATACCTTTGCAGGGGCGTGCCACCCCAGCCAAACTGCCCACCTAGCCCTGTCCCGGGGTCTCCCCCGGTCAGCGGCACAGCCGAGGAAGGGCGGTGTTCCATCGGCGCTTCGGCGGCCCCCAGGAGGACCGCCACATCGCTCCCGCCTACCCTCTGCATCCCCGGCTGTACCGCAAGGCCAGGCTGCAGTGAAGCTCCACAGGGTCTTCTCTCCCCGCTGGGGCGTCCCGGTCTGTGCACCGGGATGCGGGTTCACCGGCCCGCGGGAGGGGACAGCGGGCACCTCGTTAAGCCATTCATGCACGCCGATTTTTATTCGGCAAGGCATATGGCTACCTTAAGAGAGTCAGAGTTACTCCCGGCTTTCACCGGCCCTTCACCCGGTTGGACCCGGGCTTCAGGTACCGGCATTGGCCAGGCCTCATCCCCCGTACACACCCTTGCGGGCTCGCGGGGAACTATGTTTTTGTTAAACAGTCGGGCACCCCTTGTCACTGCGACCTGCGGACCCAGGCTTTCGCCCAGGAACGCAGGCACCCCCTCTCCCGAAGTTACGGGGCCAATTTGCCGAGTTCCCTCTCCCGCGTTAGGACCGACAGGCCTTGGCCTTCTCAGCCAGCGCACCTGTGTCGGTTCTCGGTACGGTCACCGGGGATCGCTCCCCACCCCCTTTTCAAGGTCCCCAGGCATCAGCCGAAGGCCCCTAATAGGGGCCCCCATCACACCTTCAGCCGCTTCTCACCATTACGGTTCTCCGCGGCCTTCAGTGCTTGGGCGGGTCGAGGACCTCAGCCCTCCCCCGCTCGGCCTAGCCCGAGGCGTCAGGGGTGGGGCCTGCGTTGCCGCCTACCCCGGTGGCGCCGGAATATTAACCGGCTTCCCATTCGGCGGCTACCAGTTGGGTGCCGCCTTAGGACCGGCTAACCGCCGGCTGACGAAGCATTGCCGGCGAACCCTGGCGCTTTCGGCCGTGGGGATTCTCACCCCACTTCGCTGCTACTACCGCCGGGATCTGCAACACACACCGGTCCACCGGAGCTCACGCCCCGGCTTCTGCCCGGTGTGCGCGCCCGCCTACCCGGTGCCCTCCTCCGAGGACACCGCCGGGGTATCGGCGCCTGGCTTCAGCCCCGACTCATTTTCGGGGCCTCCCTCCTCGGCGGGTGAGCTTTTACGCACTCTTTAAAGGATGGCTGCTTCTAAGCCTACCTCCCCGCTGTCTTAGGAGGGAGACGCCCTTCGGATTTCGGCACTTAGCCAGGACTTGGGGGCCTTAACCCCGGTCTGGGTTGTTCCCCTCTCGGCGACGGAGCTTCCCCCCGCCGCCCGGCTCCCCGCTTCTACGAGGGAGGCGCATTCGGGGTTCGAGAGGGTGGCGGAGGCAGAGCCCCCTTACCCACCCAATCGTTGCCCTACCGCGCCTCCCCTCTCCGCGGAGGCCCTCCTGCGAGAGGCTTCGGCGGGAACCGGCTATTGCCGGGCTAGATTGGTCTTTTGCCCCTACTCCCAGGTCACGGGAGGGATTTGCACCTCACCACCCCTATCGGGCCTCCACCGGGCTTGCGACCCGGCTTCGCCCTGCCCAGGAGTAGATCGCCCGGCTTCCGGTCTCACGAGCGTGACTGAACCCCCTTTCAGAGGCGGCCCCCTCGCCCGTAAGGGCTGCGGGGCCCTCGCTTTCGCTACGCCTTCGGGGTTGAACCCCTTAGGCTCGCCACGCCCGTGAACTCCCCGGCGCGTGTTTCAAGACGTACGGGGCGACCCTGGTCCACCCCCGTCGTACTCCGGCGTCGCCGCCGTTTCCTTCCGGGGGTTTCAACCCTTTCGGGCCGCCACTCCTATAACCGCCTGGTTTCAGGCTCTTTTCACCCCGCGACAGCGGTGCTTTTCAGCTTTCCCTCACGGTACTTAGTCCGCTATCGGTCTCGGGACGTGTTTAGTTTTGGAGGTCGATGACCCCCAGCTTCCCGCGGGTATTCCAACCCACGGTACTCGGGAAGTGGCCCGCCTCCCAGTGAGTTACGCCTACGGGGCTCTCACCCTCTATGGCGGGCCGTTCCAGGCCACTTCGGCTTCCTCACCGGGAGGCATTGGGCCACCCCCGCAACCCCACATCCGCCTCCAGTTACCTGGAGGCGTTCGGTTTGAACTCTGCCCCTTTCCCTCGCCGGTACTCAGGGCATCCCGTTTGGTTTCTCTTCCTCCCCCTACTGAGATGCTTCAATTCGGGGGGTTCCCGCTCCCTGCCGGGAGCGCCAGGGGTTTACCCCTGGCAGGAGGTCCCATTCGGGGATCCCCGGATCTAAGCCTGCGTGCGGCTCCCCGGGGCTTTTGGCAGCTTGCCACCCCCTTCCTCGGCGCCCGAGCCGAGCCATCCACCAGGCGGCGTAGCAGCGAACGACCTAGCGCCAGCCTGTAGCGTCGCCAACTATGCGGGGCGCACATTTCCCGTTAGCGGGCAACTAACGGGATTTGCGCCTCAACTCCGGAGGTGGCGCCTCCGGAGCATCATCTGACTGAGAGTCCGGATGTCCCTATCACGGGTGGGTGGCCCAGAAGGCCTTGGTATTATAATGGGAGGTGATCCAGCCGCAGGTTCCCCTACGGCTACCTTGTTACGACTTACCCCCCCTCGCGGGGCCAAGGCTCGACCGGTCTACCCCGAAGGGTAGGCCGGCCTCGCCCCAGCCCCACTCGGGTGGGTTGACGGGCGGTGTGTACAAGGGGCAGGGACGTATTCACCGCGGTATGGAGAACCGCGGTTACTAGGGATTCCGGGTTCACGAGGGCGAGTTGCAGCCCTCGATCCCGACTACGGGCGGGTTTCAGGGATTTGCTCCCCCTCTCGGGGTCGCATCCCGCTGTCCCGCCCATTGCAGCCCGCGTGCGGCCCGGGGGATTAGGGGCATACTGACCTGCCGTGGCCCCCTCCTTCCTCCGGCTCTTCGCCGGCGGTCCCCCTAGTTTGCCCGGACAGCCCCGAAGGGCCCCGCTGGCAACTAGGGGCGGGGGTCTCGCTCGTTGCCTGACTTAACAGGACACCTCACGGCACGAGCTGGCGACGGCCATGCACCACCCCTCAGCGCGTCAGGTAAGGTCTTCAGCCTGACCTTCATCCTGCTGTCGCCCCCGGTAAGATTCCCGGCGTTGAGTCCAATTGAGCCGCAGGCATTCACCCCTTGTGGTGCCCCCCCGTCAATTCCTTCAAGTTTCAGCCTTGCGGCCGTACTCCTCAGGCGGCCGGCTTAACGCCTTCGCTTCGACACCGGCCGAGGCCGAAACCTCGGCCGGCACCTAGCCGGCATCGTTTACGGCTGGGACTACCCGGGTATCTAATCCGGTTTGCTCCCCCAGCTTTCGTCCCTCACCGTCGGACGCGTTCCAGCCGAGCGCCTTCGCCACTGGTGGTCCTCCGGGGATCTACGCATTTTACCGCTATCCCCCGGAATACCCTCGGCCCCTCCCGCTCCCTAGCCCCGCAGTATCCCCGGCGGCCCACCGGTCTTCCGGTGGATTTAACCGGGGACTTACGGGGCCGGCTACGGACGCTTTAGGCCCAGTATGCGTGGGGACCCCTCGAGGAGCTGGTTTTACCGCGGCGGCTGGCACCAGCCTTACCCTCCCCTTCCTACCCCGGGCTGTTTACACCCGGGAACAGCCGCCCTCAGCGGGCGGCACTCGGGCTCACTCCCTCACGCTTGCGCGCATTGGGGAAGTTTCGCGCCTGCTGCGCCCCGTAGGGCCTAGGCCCTTGTCTCAGTGCCCATCTCCGGGCTCCGGCTCCCACCGCCCGCACCCGTCTTAGGCTAGGTGGGCCGTTACCCCACCTACTACCTGATGGGCCACGGTCCCATCCTGGGGCCTCAGCGGGGCCATTCCCCCGCCTACTTTAGGGGTGGACCCATTCCAGGAATCCACCCCTATCCGGGATTAGCCTCAGTTTCCCGAGGTTATCCCGGTCCCCAGGGCAGGTTGACCGTGTATTACTGAGCCGTGCGCCGCCAGGGGCAAGGGCCCCCAGCCGACTCGCATGGCTTAGTCCGAGCCCGATAGGGGTCCCCTCCGGCAGGATCAACCGGTCTCGCATACGGCCGCAAGGCCTCCCAAAACCGCCACCCACCATTCGTGGGGACATCCGGACTCTCTTGAGCACGAGGGGTCTGACGTTTCCTCGTGCTCACATGACCGTACTTAACGTACGCACACTGTCGCCACGGTCGGAAAGACGATCCCTCACCCGATCGGGGTTTCCCCCTTCATCTCCTCGGGACCGCCACCGGGTCAACCGTGGCCAATCAGATTAGTGGTCACGTAGCTATATAAAGTTGACTGAGAAAGATTTATATGAGGAGAGCCTCCAGCACAGCTTTCGCCGTGTGGAGCCTGTTCTCCGCCTGCTCGAACGCTATGGAATGAGGCCCATAGGCGACTTCTTCGGTTATCTCCTGTCCCAAGAACCAAGGCTGGCAGTGCATCACCTTCACATGAGGAGCAGCGTGGCTCAGAAGCTTGGAGTTCACCTGATAGGGCGGGAATACTTCCTTCCTCCTCTCTATGTCCTCCACACCCATGGAGAACCACGTGTCCGTGTAGATCACGTCGGCTCCCCTGACGGCCTCGATGGGGTCCTCCACTACCCTCAATGTACCTCCCGTTTCCTCCATGATCTCCTCGACCTTAGACACTATGCCCTTGTCCGGCCAGTACTCCTGAGGCGCTCCCACGACGTAATCGTATCCCACCAATGCTGAGGCTATCATGAGGCTGTGGTTCGTGTTGGCGGCCCCATCCCCCAAGAAGACGACCTTCAACTTCCTCTCCCCGAAGAACTCCATCATGGTGAACACGTCGGTCAGGGCTTGGAGCGGGTGGAACTTGTCGCTCAGCATGTTGATCACCGGTACGTCGGCCCACCTGGCGAGTTCCTCGAGGGTGGAGTGGGACTTCACCCTGGCAGCTATGGCGTTTACGAACCTGCTCAGCACCTGAGCCGTGTCCCTCAACGTTTCTCCCCTCGATACCTGAAGGCTGGATGTGGGGAGCTCCAAGAACACGCCTCCCAGATCGAACGTAGCTACAGACATGGAGACCCTCGTCCTGGTGGACGGCTTCTCGAAGATACCGGCGACGTACTTGCCCTTCAAGGGGTCTCCCTTCGCCAGACCCCACTTGTGCTCTCTAGATCTGACGATCAACGCCTTGAATTCTAGGGGTGTGAAATCCAGGAGGGTGAGGAAGTCCCTCCCCTTGAGCCTCCTCAGCACCGAGGCCATTGATTAACACCGGGATAAGAGGTCATGCGAGGATATAATCTATTGCCTCCTCGGGGTCGAAATCCTTGAGATCGTTGAAGGACTGACCGGTCCCTAGGAAGAGCACGGGCTTTCCGGAGTGGAGGGAAGCTACGAGCGGGGTGGCTAGGCCCGAGCCATCTACCTTGGTGACTACCAGGGCATCTATACCCACGGCCTCCTCGAAGGAATCACACTGGTTGAGGACGTCATTCCCAGCCATGCCATCCACCACCAAGACCTTGAGGTCCGGCTGCACAACCCTCACCACCTTCCTCAACTCCTCCGTGAGGTTCTTGTTCAGGTAGTTCCTCCCAGCCGTGTCGATGAGGACGAACTCGTACCCCTTGGAGGAAGCCATATTGAGACCGTCGTACGCGACGGCCGCGGGATCGGCGCCCCTCGGACCCTTGAACATTGGGACGCCGGCGGATCTGCAGTAACCCTCGAGCTGATCGCCCGCCGCAGCTCTGTACGTATCGGCCGAGACGACGAGGACCCTCTTCCCCTTACTCTGCAGGTATTTGGCCATCTTGACGATGCTCAGGGATTTCCCCACACCGTTGAACCCGAAGAACACGACCTTGTACAGGCCTTTGGCCCCGATAACATCGTCCAATCTCATCTGAGGGGGAAGCAGCCCTCTTATCGCGGATTTGATCGCATTTCTCACGATCTCCTTTGGATCTCCCTTGGTTTCCACTCCATCCAACTTCTTGGCCACCTCCTCCCTGAGGCTGTCCACTAGGGAGGGGGGAATCCCTTGGGCCACCAGCTCCAGCTCCAAGGAGTCGAATACCCTAAAGACGTCCTTCTTACTCCACTTCTTCCTCACAATTCCTCTGGAGGTTAATTCGTCTACGAGCCTACCTAGCACGTCTCGAGGTCCCCCTCTGCAGGTTCTCTATCTCGAGCTGGACCTTAGTGAGGTTCATGCCCACCTCCTGAAGGCCCTTGTTGACCTCCTCCAGCCTCTCTTGGGCCTGCTTCAATGCCTCCTCGGGTCCCATCTTAGCATATATGTTGCCACCCATGAGGACGAGCGTCTCTTTGGCCTTGACCCCATCCACCAGGAGGGACAGGAAAGATGATACGGGGATTATCAGGGGACCAACTTCTTCCTCCTGCGCCTTATTGAGGGCCTTTAGGGTCTCTATTGTCCTCTCTAAGTCCGTTTTGAGCAGGTTCAACCTGTTGTACTCGTCCAACAGGTACCTGTAGAGCGTTTGGAGGAAGTTCAGGTCGGCAGCTCTCTCTTGGCTCAATCTTCGCACCTCACTGATAGGCTCATGGTTCTATATTAAGAGCTTCCGCCAGGTTCTCTATCTCCATAGGGGTGGTGGGGTAGCCGACCAAGGCACCGGAGTCGCTGGCCACTAGCCCCAGCCTGATATAGCCAACGCCGTCGTTCACCGTGCCCCTGAGGCACTCCACCCCTAGGATCTCGGAGGCGCCCCTCAGCTCGGCATCATCGGCGGAAGGGGAGATCAGGCATCCCTTGTTATTGGCCACCACTAGGGAACCGACCACGGGGACGCCGCCTATCCTCCCCTTGATCGCCTTGACTCCGAGGAACTTGCTTATGAGATCCACCTCGTCGTCCGTGAAGAGGGGGTGTACCAAGGCCCCGTAATCGTTCACCACTATATCATTTCCCAAGGCAGTCAGTCTGGCCGAGGGAAGCACGTGAACTTCCAGATCCAACTTCTCCCTGAGGTATCTGATCTCGCCCTCCGATACGATGGGAGGGACCAGCAGGGACCTGCTATTCCCAGTCAAGAATATGCCCAACATCCTACTATCGTAAATCGAGGTCTCAACTACCCTCAGACCTATCTCCTCTGCCTCCTCGCCAATCACCCGCGAGGCGTTGGAAGGGGCCAGCAGGTAGGGGCCCACCGCCCTCAGGTAAATCCCTAAATTGTAGCTGCCGAAGACCTTTACCCTAAAAATCACCATCTAAATCCCTAAGCCGGCCATATGACTGCTGTCTCCTCGTCCTCGTCCAATACCACGCGCACTCTCACTTTACCAGGCGGATTTCCAGCCCCTCTGGACCACAGGAGCTCGTTCAACTCCGGTCTGACCTTTATCTCGTATTCTTCAGGGATTTTCGCGTGCCTCCTGACGAAGGCCTTGATGAATTTCACGGCCCTCGCCGCTCTCTTCTTGGGAGGATATTTCGCCCTTATGAGGATCCCCATATTGATGTTGAAGGCCATCTCCTTCACCTCGGCCATAGAGCTCACCTCACAGTTGGAGCCTATTCCTCCTCCAGTTCCTGAGTGGTCTGGCCCTGACCTTCCTGTTAGTTCTCGCGTAAACCCAGGCAGGAATCCTCTTATTACTCTTAAGAGCCCTAGCATATCTCAGCTTACTCCCCAGAGGCCTGTGAGTCGCCATAGTTATCACCCGATCACATTCACACTATCCTTATGTTGAAATCCCTCTTGGCCCTCTCCGAGAGCTGGGCCAGCAGGGCCTTCAACTCATCGTCGGTCAGTCTCCTAGCTAGCCGACCGGCGGTATAAAGTTGAACCAAATATAACTTTACCTCATTGGCTAGGTCGGGCTTGACGAGCTCCACCCTCTTGAGCCTCTGCCAGGCTTCATTGGTCAGGAGCTGCTTAACGAGCGCATCTATCTTCTGGAGTTCCTTGGCCACTTCCTCCTCTTTACTCTGCTTAGCCGCCATCTCGGCCATCAGCTTCTCCTGTATCTCCTTAAGCGCCTTATCCTCGGCACTCATGGCGCCTCCACCTTTCCCGGGATTAACTCCATCTCCTTGATTATTCCAGCAGCCACCCTATCCAAGAGAGAGATGCCCTTCGGTGTGATCCTTCTACCCCTCCTCTCCACCTTTTCCACTAGGCCCGCAGCTTCTAGCTGCTGGAGGATGAGTCGTATCACATGCCCGCTTCCCTTAACGAATCTCTCCGGTCTTACTCCCCTGTCCTTCCTGCCTCCATACTTCGTTCTGAGCCTCTCCACGCCGACAGGTCTACCTCCCCTCATGTAGAGCGTTCTCAATAGAGAGGCGGCCCTGATGTACCACCAATCCTCTTGAGCAGGAGGTCTCTCTTTATGCACTCCCGTTTTCGTGTAGAAAGCCCACTCGGGTGGCTTTATCGATTCAAACTTCTTGAGCTCCTCCTTAAGGTGGTCTATCAGCAGGTCAGCCCGTACATCTCTAGCTGTAGGCAAGCTCATCACCCTTTTTCTCCGTTAGACCTTCAACAAGCTACTGCAGCCGTGGCATATAAAACCATTAGGGAAGTTGAGGTCCACCGGTGTGTCCCCACGCAATCCTCTACTCAGTGAGATGCGACTCTCTTGACCCTCTTCTCTCTGAGATAGGGAATTCTCCTTACCTCACCGCACAATCGACACCTTATCACTAGGTGAGGGAGCCTACGATCTCTAATCCTGACATCAGCGTTTATTCCGGGATAGAGGAAGGACCCACATCTCTTACAATATCTCCACTTCCATTCCTTGGGTATCCTCACTCTGGTTCTTAGAGCCAACCTTCTAGCCAGCTCTCCATATCGAAGCCCGAGTTCAGGTTCTTTAGAATACACTTCATCGGCCAACCTAAGCAGCCTCACTATTCTCTGCCTAGCAAGGTCCTTCTCCCTCTCCCTAACCTTCCTCCTCATCCCCATACCTCCAAGTGATAGAGGTAAGTAAGCATCATGGAGAGAGCTGTCGAAGAGGACAGTACCCCCCTGTACAGACTGATCGTGCTTTTAGCGAGGGATTTAACTTCCTCGGAGAAGGATCCCTGAGGGAACCCGCCAACCATTATCGATACGTCCTCCCTACCCATTACGTCCCTCAAGTAGGCTAAGGGATTACGAAACTCACCACCTTCCTCTAGGAGTATCGCTTGGTCGCCCACCAGATCCTTCAACTTCTCTTTCACTTCCCATATAAGCGGTTCATCTTCGCTCGGGCCCACCCACCCTTCGTCGAGCAATTTACTCATCAAACCGAGGAACCTTATGTAGTTGCGAGGAGGCCTGATCTCCTTGGAGAAGCGAAATACTCTATCGTCCAAGGTGTGCACATAGAACTCAACACGTCCCATTAAGAAGAGGGGGTGATCAGTTACGGCGAGCACAGATCTGTGAACTATGTCTGGCCTGCCTTCCTTCGGCCCCATGTCAACTCTAACTTGAGGAGGCAGACCTTGGATATCTAGGACGTCATAGAATTTCCCATACACTTTGGTATAAGACCTCCTTGTTTTATCACTCTTTGACCTTTCAGGAATTTTTGTTAAAGATGCCTCTACTAGGAATACCTTGATCATCTCCCTTCCCGGGGAATTAATGCTTAAATACACGATCGCTGGCTATAGAGCTGGCGGCCGTAGTCTAGCCTGGACAGGATGGGGGCCTGCCACGCCCCAGACCCGGGTTCAAATCCCGGCGGCCGCACCACTACTTGCCGGGGTGAGGTAGCCTGGTAACCTGGGGGCCTGTGGAGCCCTTAACCCGGGTTCAAATCCCGGCCCCGGCCCCATTCAGCTATTCTCCGCTCGACCCATCGACCCCAGCATGATGCAATTACCGGCACATAGCGGTAAGGTTACTCAAGAATCGAGATTGGTGGACCCGCCGGGACTCGAACCCGGGACCTCCGGCTTGCAAAGCCGGCGCTCTACCATCTGAGCTACGGGCCCAATCGTAGGAGACCACTGAAGGTTTAATAAACATTGTCCCACATGCGACCGGGACCATCTCCGATTAGGTGCCCAATTCAATCAATCGCATGGAAGCGCATCGTCGAACCATACGCCTTACTTTAAATAGGGAATTGCCATCATCCTAAGAGAGAAATAGGAGCGATAAGGGGATGTGTATTGAAGTCCATAGTGAGATCTGCCACACGCAGAGTTGAGGAGGAGGTACGGGAGATCCCCCAAAAGGTCTCCCCAGAAGATTCAGCTCTGAAGGACTTCGTGGAGAGAGTTAAAGCTAGGATAGTGATAATGGGCGTGGGTGGAGCTGGGAGTAATACTATCACCAGACTGAACGCGATAGGCGTCGATTCCGTAGAGACTGTGGCTGCTAACACCGACGCCCAGCACCTCCTGACCACCATCGCCGATAGGAAATTCCTCTTGGGTAAGGAACTATGCGGCGGGAACGGATCAGGTGGTGACCCCCATATAGGTGAAGAGGCCGCCAGGGAGAGCATGGAGGAGCTGGAGCAGTTCCTCAGGGGCACGGATATACTCTTCATAATGGCCGGGCTGGGAGGGGGAACCGGCACAGGCGCCTCTCCTGTGATAGCTGAGGTCGGAAAGAGGGTAGGGGCCGTGGTGGTTTCCGTCGTTACACTACCGTTCTCGGCAGAAGGAAGCAAGAAGAAGGAGATAGCCATGAAGGGGCTTGCCAAGCTGGCGGAATCCTCAGACACGATAGTGGTGGTTAACAACGACAGGATATTGGATATAGCGAAGGAGCTCCCTCTACATCAGGCGTTCTTCATTTCGGACGAAATCGTAGCTAGGGCCGTCAAGGGCATGGTCGAGCTTGTGATGAAGCCCGGTCTGATAAACGTGGACTTGGCCGACCTCAGGAACGTCTTGGAGAACGGAGGTCCGGCGGTCCTCTCCTTCGGAGAGAGCGATGGGGAGAATAGGGCGATAGAGGCCGTTGAGGATGCCCTAGGTAATCCCCTGCTTGAGGCTGATATCTCAGGTGGTAAGGCGGCCATCATAAACATCACATCTGGACCTGACTTCTCCCTCGAGGAGATGGAACAGATAGTGGAGACCATAGTAGGATCCTTGGACCCAACCGCTAATGTCATATGGGGCGCCAGGATAGACGAGTCCCTCAAGGGAGTGGTCCAAGTCCTCTTGGTGGTCACCGGAGTAGCATCTCCAAGTGTTGAGGCCGCCCTTCAGGGCGAGGTCACAGAGGTGACGGCTGAGAGGGCCACTAGGGTGAGAGTAGAGAGGCCCACGGCTCCTAGGAGGGTAGTCTCCGATAGGAGGACCGTACCTCTAGCTAGAGAGGTGAGGGAGCCGGAAAGGGACTTAGGTCTGGATGAGTTGTGAGGGGGATGTCCTATGCCCAAGAAGAAGGATCAGAGGGGTAAACAGCCCACCAAAAGCAAGTCTGGACTATGGGACTACATAGTCCAGACACTCAAGGTCGCGGAGAAACCGAGCTGGGATGAGGTGTGGAGCACATTCAAGGTTACCGTGACGGGCTTCCTGATAGTCGGTGTGATAGGCTTCCTGTTCCAGCTGACGGCGCTCTACCTAGTGGGTGGCTAGGATGGAGAGCCAGCAATCTCAAGCACTCTTTTTTCCGGTTAGAATAGTTTCAGGAAAGGAAATAAATGTAATACGCCTACTCATGGCGAGGGTATCCTCCACAGGAGCCAAGATAAAGTCCATTCTCTTCATACCGAAGTTCAAGGGATATCTGTTCATCGAGTCGGACAGGGAGTACGAGGTGAGGAGGCTGATTAGGGGCCTTACCAAGGTTAAACTCGCATCAACGAGCCCCATTCCACTCCAAGAGATAGAGAACTTGATCGCCTCCGAAACGGCTGCTATAGAGATAGAGCCCGGGGATATAGTGAAGATTATTAAAGGGAATTTCAAAGGCTATAGGGCCGTCGTGCTCTCGGTCCCTGAGGGTGGCAGGGGTAAGATGCTCACCCTGAAGTTGTTGGACATAGACAGGGACTGGGAGATAAAAATGCCCCTAGCAAACGTGAAGCTGATAGAGAAGAAGGGAGAAGAGGCCGAGGGAGGTGCTCAGAGTGCCTAAGAAGGTAGTTAAGGTTATGATAGAGGGTGGGAAGGCCACACCCGGTCCTCCGCTGGGTCCTGCGCTGGGAGGCTTGGGCCTCAACATGGGACTCGTGGTCAAGGAGATAAACGATAAGACCAAGGAGTACGCTGGCATGAAGGTTCCGGTGGAGATAGAGATCGACCTAGAGACTAAGGAGTTCGAAGTCAGGGTAGGAACTCCCCCTACCTCCATGCTCATCCTCAGGGAATTGGGGGCGGAGAAGGGATCCTCCGATCCGGGCTCCAAGAAAATTGGGGACCTCAAGATGGAACAGGTGGTGGAGATAGCCAAGACCAAGCTAGAGAACGCTAACACGAGGGACCTCAAGAAGGTGGTGAAGCAGGTACTGGGGACAGCTCTATCTATGGGCGTAACCGTGGAAGGGAAGGACCCCCGTGAGGTCCAGAGGGAAATAGATTCTGGCGTTTGGGATGAGGTAATAGGTGGTTGAGATGTCTCAGGTGTTGGTTGAGGACGAGGTGTTGAAGGTAATCTCTGAAATGCTCGAGAAAAGTCCTAAGAGGAGGTTTACTGAGGCTGTGGACTTGGTGGTCCTCCTCAGGGGCATAGACCTCAAGAGGGATCCCAATGCGAAGATAAACGAGATAGTAGAACTGCCTCATCCGCCGAAGAACAGGCCCATCAAGGTGGCCGTGATAGGGAAAGGGGAGTTCGCGGTCAAGGCCAAGGAGGCTGGAGCAGATAGGGTAATTGAGCCGGAGGAGATAGAGGCGCTGGCCGGTAACAAGAGGGCACTGAAAAAGCTAGCAAATGAGTACGACTTCTTCATAGCCCAAGCCGACATCCTGCCTAGGATAGTCAGGTACATAGGTCCCGTCTTCGGTCCTAGAAACAAGATGCCTGTTAATCTTCCGGCAGCGGCGGTATCTCAGCTGCCTGCCATGATAGAGAAGCTGAGGAGATCCGTGAGGATAAGGATGAAGGATCAGCCCGTGGTTCATGTGAAGGTGGGATCTAGGAACATGACTCCCGAGGAACTACTGGATAACATAAAGGCGGTACTGTCAGTGATAGAGAGGAAGTACGAGGATCCCTCTAAGATAGCCAAGGTATACGTGAAGACGACTATGGGTCCCGCGTACGAGCTCCCGATATCCTACACCAAGAGGAGGAGGTGATCCCCATGTCCACCGTCACTGGAGAGGTAAGGAAGAAGCAGAGTCCTCAGAGGATAAGGAAAGCCAAGATGATGGAGAGGTTCATAGAGCTAGCCAAGGAATATCCCACTATAATGCTAGCTGACTTCGCTAGGGTGCCAGCTGATCACTTCCAGCAGGTGAGGAAAGAGCTGGCCCCTGACATAAAGTTCTTCGTGATAAAGAAGAGGCTCGTTCAGAAGGCAGCCGAGAGAATGGATAGGAAGGGCATCCAAGAGTTAGTCAAGAGGATGCCGATGAGCTTGGTCGCCATTTTTAGTAAGAAGGACCCCTTCGAGACCTACAGGCTGGTAACCGAGAGGAAGGCGGAGGTCTTTCTCAAACCCGGCGACGTAGCTGAAGAGGACATAGTCATACCCAAGGGTCCCACGGACATAGCTCCAGGACCTATTCTCACCGATCTGAGGGCCATGGGGATACCTACTAAGATACAGGGAGGCAAGATAGCGATATCAGAGGACTTCACGATACTAAAGAAGGGCGAGACCGCCTCCCCGCAGGTGGCGGACCTACTCAGGAATCTCAACATAAGGCCTTTAAAGGTCGGTTTCAAGGTGACCGCTGCCATAGACGAGGACGGACTCCTCTACCTACCGGAGATCCTCTCGATCACCAAAGAGGACATAATAGAGATGGTCGTCAGGGCCCACTCTGCCGCACTGAACTTGGCCTTGGAGATGGGCGAGATAAACAGGCACACGGTGAGACCTCTCACGGAGAGGGCTGTCGCAAGGGCTTTAGCTCTAGCCCTAGAGACAGCTTGGCTGAGCGACAAGACCATACCTCTGCTGATAAGGAAGGCGGCGGCAGCCGCCAAGGCCCTGCAGGAGAAGGTCTCCTGACCTATCTCCTCGTTCTTCCCAATTTTCTCGATCAAGGGGGCTCAGGAGCGGAGAGTCTCCTCATTTTTGTGATAGTCTGTCTGTGGAGCTATCATCACAGCCCCTCTCTTCTGACCGTATCTCCCCTAAAAATTTCGGGGGGATACCCTACGAGATGGACTCTCCCAAGTAGGGGCGGTATGATTTGAGGACCTCCTTCCACTCCAAGTCCCCGAACAAACCTCTCTCCTTCTGCCACTTCTGCAGCCTGTAGAGGGGCTCTATCAACCCACTATCGGACATCAGCTTGTCCCTCAATCCAGCGAATTCGTCCACCAGATACTCAGCCACGAAGTTCTTCAAGTCCAGTGGATGTATCTCGCCCCTCCTGTAACTTCTCTCTAACTCCTCATAGCTGGAGATCTCTATCTCTCCACCGCCAGCAGACCTAGACTTCGGCAGGACGACGCTCCCGGATCTCGGAAGTATTATATACCTCATTATACCGAGTATCGGGTTCTTCAATCTGCCCTCCTCATCATACTGATCCTCAGATCCGGGGGGACAGTAAGCGTGCTTTATCTTCTCCCTTATGATCTCAGGCGGATCGTGAACGGCTATGTGTGACTTGGGAACGCTGCTACTCATCTTACCCCCCGTCAGTCCCGTCAGCAGCGGGGTGTGTATGGCTGACGGTACGTACTTCTCGACCCTCAGGGGGACATTCGTCGAGAATACGTCCCTAGCTAGGGCATGTATCTTCCTCTGGTCGGTCCCTCCAATGGCCACCTTGACCCGGAGGTACAGGATGTCGAGGGCCTGCATCAGAGGGTAGATGTGGTGGGATACCAGGGGATCCTCCTGCTCTCTAGCTATTATCGACATGGCCCTCCAGGCCCTTCTGGCAGTCACCCTCTGAGAGAGCGAGAGGAGGTCTAAAACGTAGTCGGGAGACAGCTCGAAGCTACTACCTAGTTTTATCTCTATTTCTGGGGAGCCAAGCTCGTGGAACACCGTCTTCCAATAGGTCATTGAAACTTCCTCTATGAGCTCCCTGGGCCCCTTCAGATTGAGGATGGCGTGGATATCCGCCATTAGAGCTATTGCGTGGAATCCCGCCTCCACCATGTCCTTCAGCTTGTAGAGCGTGATGAGCGTTCCTAAGTGGATCGGGCCGGATGGCTCATAACCCACGTAGGTGTTGTGCCGTCCCGTCTTGAGTAACTCCTTTATCTCATCCAGAGTCATGACGAACTCATCCAGCGGCTCTGCCACGCCCCTTAGCACTAGCGATAGTCTATCCGTGGTATCACCCTGAGGGGGAGAGGAGAGCTACATAAATTCCTTTGGTCTGACTCGAATTGCATGGGAGGACCTCAGAGTAGGTCAGTTTTCTCACGAATCATTGCCGTCACCTGTCATCACCGGTCCCCCCGGAGTATTGGAGAGAACCCCTTTTCTGCTTTACTTCAGATAGGGTCCTGAGCATATTCCAGTAATGCGTCCCGAACCAGAAGACATTTCCACAGGACGGGCACACCAGAAACTTGATGTGGGAGCGGAGGACCTCCCTAGGTAGCTCCTTGGCCACGTGAGCCCTCTTGATGAGATCTAGCTTGGTGTTGCAGAACGGGCACCTGCTCTCCCTGGGATCGATCCTCAACTTTACCCCAGCGCTCGCTGACAGGATGGCTAGAGCCTCCTCCAATCGCTCGGGGACACTTATCACCCTAATTCCATAGTTAATCGCCCTTTTGACGAGTTCCCTATCCCTAGTGACCAGTATCCTGCCGGTTGAAGACCTGAGTATCAAGGAGTCCTCCTCTCTGGGATCCACATACTCGGTGTCGCATCCCAGTATTCTCAGCCACTTCGCTAGTTTTCCACCCATTGAGTCAACAAGGAACTTGGCGTCGCACATCCATACCACTCATTTGGGATGGTTGGTTGGAGGGAGTGGTAGCCCCGCCCGGATTCGAACCGGGGTCTCCGGGTTCAAAGCCCGGCGTGCTTGGCCGCTACACCACGGGGCTTCAACAGGTTAGTTATCGTTCTCCCTATAAAATTTGATCACAAGTGGTGCGGGGGGTGGGATTTGAACCCACGCGGGCCTGACGCCCACCGGACCCTGAATCCGGCGCCTTGGACCTGGCTTGGCTACCCCCGCTGGTGCTCCGGCCGGGATTTGAACCCGGGTCTGGGGCTCGAAAGGCCCCTATGCTTGGCCGGGCTACACCACCGGAGCCCAATCCACCTATAAGTGTAACCCCAATAAAAATGTTATGAGGCCCCTCGTCGAGGAGAGACCCTAATTCTCGAATTGAAGATAGGAGAGAGGGGATCCTTGGAGATCAGATGCTTATCCCTAGGTGCTCATCCAGCTTCTCCCTCAAGTACTCGACGAATAGCTCCTTCAGCTTCTTAGCGGTGGGACTCATGGCCTTGAATATCTCTATCTCTGCCTTCTTCTTTTTCTCCAGGAACCACCTATTCTCCCTCTGCCAGAACTCGTTCTGGAGATTGGGGAGGAACTGATTGTCCTGAGCGGCCTTGAGATCCGCGGGAGTGAGGGGCTCGAGTGCGAACTGATAATCCCTGAAGAATCCCTCCTCTACATCCTTCGTGAGTATGCCGATGAATCTGGCCTCCGGAGACGCTAGATAAGGTATGTGGGCGGAATTTATGCTGTTGTATATCACGGTGGCTGCTATCCTGAGAGACCAAGGGGACAAGTCCGTTAGTATGGCGATGGGGACTCCTTCATCCGATAGCATCCTCAGGAACCTTCTCATGCTCCTAGAAGCCTGTCCCTGTAAAATCGCGATGGCGATCTTTCTCTCCTCGGGGATACCTAACTCGATCATGTTCTTGGCTGGACCCACCTTCTCTATGGCGACGACTGCCTTGACACCTATCCTCTTGAACTTTATGTTCTCGGGCCTCGGCGGTACGGAGTAACCCATCTCTCCCACCTGATCAGCTCTCAGGACCCTTCCCGATCTGTCAATGAGTTCTATGTCTCCGTAGATCCATCCTCTAGGATCGCTGGTTATTGAGAAGGCCTCCCTAGGCATTCCGAGTATGAGCTCCATGAGCACTATTCTTGCATCGGTCTCCCTCTGATCCTCGGGGAAGAGAGTTCCCTTAAGCCTCTCCACTTTATGTACATAGTAGAAGTCCCTCTTCGTCATGGTAAGCCCGTTCTCCAAGTGATCTAATGCCCTGCTCAGCCCGTATAGGACGCCGGTGAGGGTCTTTAGGCTTTTCACTCTTGAACCTCTTATCTTACTGTAGGTCTTAGGACTGAATATGTAGCCTATCTTCTCATCGAACAGTATGTTCTTCTGACTATTAGGTGGATACTCTATCTCGGGAAACTCTCCCCGCTTTATCTTCTCAGCAATTTCCCTAGCTAGCTCAAGAGCTTTCTTCTTGACCTCCATCTCCTCCATCCTCATCACCTACTTTAACCCTCAACTTATTCAGCAGATTCTCCACAGGAGGACGCTCGCCGAGCAGTTCCTCCAAAGTCTCCGCTATTATCTGGTAGTACATCTTGAACAGCTCGTACCTCCTTCTAAGCATCTCCTTCCTTCTCTTACGACTTAAGAAGATTCTCAGATCTCTAGCACAGTTTCTCAACCCCAATTCGATTTCTTTGGCCACCTCAGGCACGTTAGCTATGAACTCCTTACCGACGGTCTTGAATGGGACCTTGGTAGAGACTATGTGAACGAAGAAGACGATTGGCTCGTCCTCAGGGTTCTTTATACCGTAATTGCTCCAATCTATTCTCCTAATTATCTGATAGGATACATCACTCGAGACATCGTACAGGAGAGGTATCCTATTGGCGTACCTATACAGCTGTATCTCTCCTGTAGGCCTTATCTGGCCACCATAAGCTATGGCGGTCTCTACTATGAAGGGGTGAGCCTCATAAACTGAAGGTGGCCTCTGAACTGCTTTGACGAACTCAGGCTGTAATTCCTTCTTTATACCCGACTCGAAGAGATCAGCTCCTAGTGGGGATAAGACGCTGGGATCCGGTGGAAGGAACTTGTCGTAACTCTTCAGCGCACGGAACAGCCTCTCTATCTCCTCCTTCGTGAGTTTGGAGGGCTTCTTATCTGGGGGCAAACCAGCTATCTTCAGGACCTCGCTGGCGGTCTTACTCCCCACCCTCTGGAAGTGCCTAGTTAGGAACGACTTGAGAGTACGTGCCTTCGTTGCCTGCAGCAGCCTCTGCAATAGCTCTAAATCCACTCCCTTCGGATGGTACAGCGCTTCCTTGGGTCGGGGAGGTAATCTGTCAGTACTTCGGGGGAATACGTAGAAGTTTCCTTCCGGGTCCATGAAGGAGATGTCTGCGTAGGGGACGACTATGGCCGTCTGGTGCAAGTAATCTACAATCTTCCTCTTGGCCCTGGGGTAATTGCCCTCGAAGTAGGATTCCACTACAGTGAAGGAGGCCCTAGATATGCCCTTCAAGATCCTCCTCTCCAGTACCACGGGCTCGTTCTTCTGGATGTCTATCATCATGGTTATCTCGTAAACGGGCTCTCCTTTCTTGGCCGATGTCACCTTAAACGGCATATTCGTAGTTATCTGCCCGTAAAGAAGGGCCATGGTTCCTCCGAGACCGAAGGTACCCCTGCTCTGGATCAGCCTGTATTTGGAGCTGACGAAGACCCTACCGAAGGCCCTAGGTATCTCGTCCGGCCCTAACCCTATTCCGTTGTCTGCGACCACGATCCTATACCATGGCAGGGATCCCATGTCCCTCTCCTTATATTCGGTCATCACTACCTGTATCTTAGGAGGATTTTCCGCCATCTCCGCCGCATCTAGGGCATTCTCCACCAGCTCCCTGACTATCGTATAAGTAGCTCTGACGGGATTGTCGAACCCGGCTAGAGACTTATTCCTGTAGAAGAAATCCGCAGCACTTATCTCCTCGAGCCTCACGTCTTCAGACATGGAAACACACCTCACTTCTCCTCGTTCATAGTCTCCTTGAGGGCCTTCCTCAGCAGACTCTCATCGAGCATTGCCCTCTTACTCATCTCGGCTATCTTCTTCTCCATGGCCCTGTAGGCCGTGGAGTGCATAGATCCCTCCAACAGCGAGAACACCGCTTCTCTAGCGGCTACGACATCATACGTCCTTCCGATTATAGAGACGGTATGCCCGTAAACCGATATGTGGGTATTGGTCCTGCTCTCTATGTAGGAACGGGCCTTCCCCTTCTCTCCGATTAGCCTCCCCCTCATTCTCTTTAATGCGTTCTTCCTAGCACCGACGAACCTCCTTATGTCTATGACCTCGAGCACATAGTCATCCTGCAGGAGCTTCAGCGCTATCTCGGGATTGAAACCCCTGCCTATCGCCCGTATCACCGACTCGAGCTTCATCGGCATTAGAGGATCCTCCGGAATCTCAGGGAACCTTATTAGGACCTCGCCGGTTCCGCTGTCAACCAAGATCTCGGCTCCGGTGAGCTCCTCTATCATGGCCTTGGTGGAACCCCTCTTGCCTATCAGAACTCCTATCCTGTCCTTTGGTATCCTGACCCTGATCTCCTGCAAGAGTAAGACCCCCTCTCAAACTTCCTTAGTCCTAGCAAGCTCCTCGGCAAGCTTGTAAGGGTCCGGGACATCTATCCGGTATCGCTTTTTAAAAAATGAGGTGACCCTCTCCAAGTCCCTGAGGAGCAGTGAGAAGGATAGAGGATGAGCTGTGACCACCGCTTGGGACACATCTATGATCCAAGGATGGTCCTCCCACACCATCACGTTATACTCGCTGAGATCCCCGTGCACTAGATCCGCCTCTAAGTACGACCTCTCTATATCCTCAAGTATCTCCTCGAGGTATCTCTCGGGATCCCCTAGATCAGCGTCCTTCAGGAGGGGGGCAGGTACCCCGTCTCTACCTATGAACTCCATCACCAGCACGTTCCCTACGACATCCACGGGCTTGGGCACCCTCACTCCAACATCCCTCAGCCTCTTGAGGTTTCTAAACTCCTTCTTCGCCCATAGGGGTATGATCTTGTCTCGGTCTTTGACAGGGGGGAACCTGTGATCTCCTATGATGTAATCCAAGTACTTCCTGAAGTTAGCAGTATAGATCCTGTATATTTTGATCGCTAGCTCGCCCTCGGATCCCCTTCCGGCCAAGACTAGGGATTCCTTCCCAGCGCTTATGACCCACGTCAGGTCGTCCAGTACTCCCTTATTGAACAGCTTCAGGAGGGCCCTTATCGTCCTGTTGTCGAAGGCTAACTGCCTTACCTTGAAATATTCTTCATCCTTAATCCTCTTCTTGCTGCGGTCCTTCTCCAGCAGTTCCTCTATCCTCTCCTCCAGCTCCTCGAACCTGTCGGACAAGCTGAAATCTCCCTCGAATCAGCCCTCCTTATAGAGCGCCCAGTCCTCGGGTATGTATCCCTTCTCCACCAGCCACTGAACCTGCTGATGCGTGTATCTGACTACTATATCTCCCCTATCCTTCTTGAAGGGCCATATTGACACGAGCACGATGTCTCCTCTCTTTATCCAGGATCTCCTCCCTCTAAGCTTGCCCCTTACCCTGCACACCCTGATGGCCCCGTCCGCGCACTCCACCCTGAAGTGCCCCTTCCCTAGAGGCTCCAGCACCCTACCGAAGATCTCAAGCTCCTCTTCCACAGGAAGGAGCTCCTCCATCTCGGCATCTAAGGATCTCTCGACGTCGCTTCCTTTCTTCTTCTTTTTTACTGCTCTCTTCTTACGCAAAGAATCCCTCCCTCTCAGATCTTAGGTATCGGAGTCTCCGCACCGCAAGCCTGGCACCTGAGAACCCAAGCCTTCTTGATCTTCACTATGACCGTGTCAGGCCTGCCGCAGTGAGGGCATATCACGTAGGTCCTGATGAATCTCTCTACCCTGTTCTCCACCTGCCTGGGATCTATCCTCCTGCTCAGTATTAGCTTCCTGCCGTCCTCGGTTAGGAAGTAGGGAGAACCCAGTTCCTTGGACAGATACCTAGCTAGGAGCTTGGGATCCCTGTTCAAGGCGGTAGTTATCTCTTTGAAGTTGACTATGTGAGTCTGCTTTCCTTCTATCGCTATTATAGGCTTTGGAGGCGTGAACCTCTCCCCACTAACCACAACGGCAGGTAGCTGCTTCCTAGCCTCTCTAAGCATCTCCAGATACTCTTCCTTGCTTGACATGTTTATCACCCCATCCAACGTACACGTATTTTCCATTATCCTCGTATATTAAACCTAAGTCCTCCAGCTCATGGAGCTGGACGATGAGCAGACCCTCATCGACCTTGAGGAGGTCGGCCATCTCTCCACTATCTAAAGGACCTATCTCCTTGAGTAATTTGATTATAGTCCTCAAGCTAAGTACTTCTCCTCTTGAAGCGCCTCTAGGAGCAGCTTGATACCTTAACTTCCTCCTTAAAATCTCCAATTCTCTGAGGAAAATGGCATTGGGATCCCTCACCCTGATTACGAGAACAGGGTAGAGGTAGAGGGTGTCCCTCCAGCTCCTTATTCTCCCTATCACATCTACTAGAGAACCAGTTTTCAGCAACTTACCCGTGTTAGGATCTGTGATCCTGTCTATGTCCTCCTCCCAAGCCTTGACTTGAATGCTCCCGCTTCCATCGTGTATCTCTATCCACGCGAAGGTGCCATCATCGTTCATCCATGAATTGATGACCAATCCCATAACCCTGACCTTGGAGACGCTCCCCCAAGGCAATCGGAAGTAGCGCACCTGATTGATCGATATGTCCTCAAATCTACCCTCTGCAAGCTCCTCTATCCACACCTTATGGGCGGGTTCCGGGATTGTCGAACTCATGTCATCTCCATGAAGCCTAGCTAATCCTTATATATAGGTCCAGTGCTTTATCGATCAGGGCTGGGGCCCGTGGCTCAGACTGGATAGAGCGCCCGCCTTATATGGCGGCTCCCGCTACAGGGACCCCAGAGGAAAAGCGGGAGGTCGGGGGTTCAAGTCCCCCCGGGCCCACCATGGCCCTTCCCCGGTGACGATTTTACCCTCAGGAACAGGGCCCTGAGCGTGAGATACCAAAGGTAGAGAGCTCCGCCAAGAGCCGAGAAGCCGACTACAACCTCTATTAGGGCGATGAGGAACCCCTTAGTCCCCAGAGTCATGATCAGCACTTTGATCAAGGAGAGCGACATCAAGATGAGTATCCATCCCGATATAACGCTATAGATGGCTAGGAGAAATCCCTTATCCACGATCTTCACCTCGGGGTGAGGAGGAAGAATGTGAAGCAGGAAAGCAGCCCTGAGATTAACGATATAGCGACGACCTCCTTAACTATACGAGGTTCAACTTTGCCCTCGTAACTCGTCAGTATGGCTATGAGGGAGATTGGTGCCTTTTTATCAGGATTCGCTCTTATAACCCCTCCCTCCACGATGACTGGTCGGACCCTTATATCCCTCCTCTCCAGCAACCCCCCTATCGAGGCCAGGATGGAGAAACCCGAAACCATGAATGGGAGCAGCGATATAGCGAAGAAGGCCTCAGTGTTGGATATGGCCGCTACCGAGGCGAGGGCGGCCCCGACGAAGAGGGAATTGGAGTCGCCACCAAATACCTTAGCTGGATACCTGTTCCTTATGTAGTAGGGTATCAGGGATCCGTACAGGGCGATGAGTGATATCAGGCCCGTGTAGCTGCCCAGTGCGATCAGCACAGGCACTAGGGGCAGGGTAGAAGCGAAGACAGAGGAGGGCATCATACCATTAAGCGCATCCATCATGTTAACACCGTTGGAGAATACGGTGAACATGGTGGCCAGCACGATCCAGTAGGTGTAGTAAAGCCTCGCTCTACCCAGTATGGGCAAGTAAGGCCTCGGAACTATCTCCCCACTCACCGCTAATAAGAGGGCAGGCAGGATCAGAAGCAGAGGTTTCGTTTTGGGACCTAAAGGGGACAGATCGTCCAGCAGTCCGATGAGAAAGGCCAACCCAGTTGAGGCGACAACTCCCTCAAGTGCCACGCTGCCAGCCAGATGCGATACGACCATCATAGATATGGCGAAGGACAGATAGACCGCGGGTCCCGCTGGCTCCGGGACCTTGGGCCTACCCGGCTTGTGGACATCCTCGGAAATGTATCCCCTGCTCACTAGCCTAGGGATCAAAGTCCGATGAAACAGCTCAGACGCGACGAGGGATAGCACCATCGCAAGCGCTGTTAGGGAGATCCAAGTTAGCATTTTTATCAGTAGCCAACCGGTGAGCACCGATAAAAAGATGCTTCCAGCTGATCCAGTAGTCGGCATCACCGCCAGCGTATGTCTGATATTGACGGGCTTCGCGGTCACCTACCTGCTCACCGGGACTTGGGAGAAAATCTCTAGGAGGAGGAAACTCGTTTCGAGGGATCTCCATAAACCTCGTGAATCGTGGGGAGTCAAGATAGGGGGATTGCCAGCGGCATTCACCTTAATAGGGGTCTTGGCAGCGACCTCCCTAATCCTTTCAGTCGAAGCTTACCCTTTGATTACTGCTGCAGTCTTTTTCGCCTCAATGGGCCTTATAGACGACTTTATCGGCCTTAAAAATATGGAGAAGATCGTATTATCTGGCGTACCCTTCCTTGTGTTCCACAGCTCACTGAAGCCATTCCCACCCTTCCACCAGGATCCGCTCCTTCAGATAGTTGCGGTGACCCTATTCGGGATCTACGTGACCAACGCCTTCAACACCCTCGCTGGATTCAACGGCCTCGAAGCAGGGTCCTCCTTCATAATATACCTGGCGTTGGCGATCCTATTACTCGCAAGGGGTGACGCCTACGGGATCGCCCTGCTGATCTCAGTGTCCGTGATACTAGCCTTCCTTCCCTACAACTGGTATCCCGCCAAAGCGTTTCCGGGGAACATCCTGACGTTCCTCTTAGGAGGATTCATAGGATTCATTTCAGCTCAGAGAGGAGTTTACTGGCCCCTAATAATAATGACCATTCCCCACGGATTCGATTTCCTCCTGAAACTCATAAGTTGGGGAAGAACCGAGAAGAAGATCCCCACTAGGGTCGAACCTGATGGGACCCTGATCCCTCCACCGAACAAGTCGCTGGCGTGGTTCCTCATCAAAATAGGGGTTAATAGGGAGTACGAGCTGGTGAAAGCTATTCTCGGGATCGAGGTCGTGTTAGCTGCCCTCTCTCTCCTTATATACCTTCCAAGATAACCACAGTCTCTTGTTCGCGAACGAATCATCGATCCTGCCAATGGCCGTGTTCTTGGGGGCGCTGAGCAACTCCTCTGGGTCACTCTTAGCCAGATCGGCGAGCTCACCCATGGCATCCACGTAGGCATCCAGCTCTTCCAAGCTATCCGATTCCGTAGGCTCCATCATGAACGCCTCCTGAACTATGAGCGGGAAGTACATGGTCGGTGGATGCACCCCCCTATCCATCAACGCCTTGGCGAAGTCGAGCGCCCTGACCCCATACTCCCTCCTGAATCTGGACAGGGATATGACGAACTCGTGCTTACACGGCCTGTCCTTTCCGTAAGGAACCTCAAACCCCATGTCCATGAGCCTCTTCCTGGCATAGTTCGCGTTAAGAACGGCTATTCCCGATGAGAGCCTCACACCCTCGCTTCCCAGCAGTTTTAGATAACCCCACGCCTTCATGAGGACACCTATATTTCCGTGAAACATCCTGACCCTCCCTATGCTCTTGGGGAGGTCGTAATCTAGGCGATAGGTGTCACCCTCCCTCACTATTACGGGGACGGGGAGATAATCAGCTAGCTCCTCTATGACCCCGACAGCTCCAGCGCCTGGACCTCCCCCACCGTGAGGCGCGCTGAAGGTCTTATGTATGTTGAGATGGGCTAGATCGACTCCCATGTCGGACAAGCGTACCCATCCCATTATCGCGTTCAGGTTCGCTCCATCGTAGTAGAGGTAGCTGCCATTAGAGTGTAGGAGATCCGCTATCTCCAGTATATCACTCTCGAATATGCCTAGTGTGTTGGGGTTGGTTATCATCATCCCAGCAGTTCTCTCGCTTATGGCTGCTTTCAATGCTCCCATGTCCACAGTGCCCTCCTCGGAGGGCGGAATCCTGACCACCTTGAATCCGGCCATCGCTGCACTGGCGAAGTTGGATCCATGGGCAGATTCCGGGATGAGAATTTCATCTCTTCTTTCCCCTAGGTCAAGAAACCTCTTTCTTATGATCAGGGCCCCGACTAGCTCACCGTGAGCCCCCGCTGCTGGCTGTAGAGTGAACTTGGGCAATCCCGTTATTGAGGAAAGCATCTCCTGAAGCTCGTAGAGGACCTCCAGTATTCCCTGAACCGTCTCCTCGGGGGCATAGGGGTGCGCGTTCCTGAGGGATGGATGGGACTCCAGCTTCATCGCAACTTTGGGCGTGTACTTCATCGTACACGAGCCCAACCAGTACGGGCCGCTGTCGACCCCGTAGTTCATCTGGGCCAGATGATTGTAGTGCCTGGCCACCTCCGGCTCGGTCAGTCCAGGCAATCCTATAGCTCCTCTCTGGAGATCTCGGGGGATCAAGTCATCCAGCTCTCCCACTTCCCTCCGTAGCTCGTCCTCCACTCTAGCGACTACGACACCCCCCTTTCCAATTTCCCCCAACTCGAAGACGGTGGGTTCTAGGACTCCCTCGCTGAGCTGCCACTTGGCCTGTACGTATCTCCGGTTCATGAGCACACCTCCCTCATCAGTCCCAAGAATATATCCAAGTCAGCAAGCCGGTGTTTCTCCGTTGTTGAGAGCAGGCCCAGCTTTCCAGTCGGATCAACGTCCGGGAACAGTCTGGATACTTGGAAGGCCCCCAAGATCCCATTCCTCAACAGCCAGCTGTTCACTTCACTCCAAGATACTTCAGACATGACGGGAATCTCCTTGAAATGAAGAGAGTCCTCGAACAGGACGCTGAAGCATGGGAGATCGCCTAACTTCCTCTTGAGGTACTCTGTATTGTATAGGATCTTCTCGGCGACGGATTTGATACCATCAGGCCCCAGCAATGCCAGGTAGATCGCTGCTCTCACGGCCATCAACGAGGAGTTGGTTGTTATGTTCGAAGTGGCCTCCTCCTGTCTGATATGCTGCTCCCTCGTCTGAAGGACCATGGTATAACCGCGATACTTCCCATCCACGGTCTTGGTCATCCCTATCAATCTTCCGGGAAGCTGTCTGATATGCCTAAAGCTCCTCTTCACCGCGAATATGCCCAGTGATGGACCTCCATAGCTCATGTATCCGCCCAAGTGCTGTCCTTCTCCAATCACTACGTCCGCTCCCAGCTCTCCAGGGGGCTTAACTATCCCAGCTAGTAAGGGATCGGTTCCAACGACGAGAAGTGCCCCTTTAGAATGGACCATATCAGCTACATCCTCAATCTTCCTCTCAACCACGCCGAAGAAATTTGGAGTCTCCAGATAAACCATGCCTACGTCCTCATCCATCTTAGCCGATAATTCATCGAGAGAGATCTCTCCGCTAGCCTCCCGATCGATCTCAACTATTTGGACATCGAGGGGTTCCATGTAGGTCTTCAGTACAGCCTTCCTCTCCGGATGGATGGTCGTCGCGAGCAGGATCTTCTTCCTCTTGGTGATCCTGACGGAGAACCTCCCAGCCTCGCCCAATGCGGAGGCGTAGTCATAAAGGGAGGCATTTACCACATCCATGCCCAGCAGCTCCGCCATGAGCGACTGGTATTCAAAGAGCGTCTGTAGTATCCCCTGAGATATCTCGGGCTGATAGGGTGTATACGAGGAGTAGAACTCTTGGTTGGTCGCTATTTCATCAACCAAGGGAGGCACGTAGTGATCAGCCATCCCTCCTCCCATGAAGCTCAGTTTAACGGATACATTCTTCTCCAGCTTTTCAGAGTAAAGAGCTTCCACTTCAGATTGTGTTAGAGGTCTCCCGATTTCAGCAGGCTCGTTCATTAAAATGGGACTGGGGACATCGGAAAATAAATCCTCTAACTTATCAATGCCCAGATAATTCAGCATCTTAGAGGTAGCAAGGCCTGAGGCGTTGGGTATCAAGCCCTCTGCAGGCATCGGCATCAGATATTACACCACCCAGATTATCTTAACACTATGGCACTTCCATGTCGTAAACGCGGAGTGGAAATGATAGTGATCATGCTACAAATCGCTAGTCATATTCACAAGAAAACTGCATCTCAAAGCCGATTCTAGAGAGTACCGGACCTTCTTTTTTCAGTCCGCACTGCACTACTTGCTTGCTGTCTAACTTTCAGAAAACATTGATTTGTCACTCTAAAAAGTTACATTACTATATAAAAGATCCACCATGGAAATATTAACAACGACACTACGACATCCTACTCAGTTATCCTAACCATACCTTAAGGTCACGTATATTGGATTGATCTCGGTGGTATCATGGTAGTAGTATCGTTCCATATACCTCACTCCCTTATGAGGGAACTGGAGAAACTGGTTCAGGAGGTCGGTTTCACGAGCAAGAGCGAGGCCATAAGGGAGGCTATAAGGCTCCTCATAAGGGAATATAAGAGAAGAAACGCTGGAGGTGTGGCCTACTGATGTTTGAGGAGATGCAGGAGACCGGATCTTCTCAAGGAAGGGAGATGGTGGACCTTTTCAGGAGGATCTTCAACGGTCCCACTGACGATGAGGCCGGCATGCCGATGATGGACGCCGCGAGGGCTATCGACTCCTTGGACACTCCGGTGAAGAGTGAGGACTACTCCGCTGGCAACATAGTCATAGTCGGGGTGGGAGGATGCGGCTCAAATACCGTCCACAACCTGAATAAGCTGGGCGTCGAGGGGGTCAGGCTCGTCGCCATAAACACGGACAAGGTACACTTGGATGGCGTGGAGGTTCCCCATAAGATACTCATAGGGGAAAACATAACCAACGGTCTTGGTGCGGGCGGAAGGCCAGAAGTAGCGAGAGCCTGCGCAGAGCAAGATTCTCACAAGATCTCGGATGCCTTGGGAAGCAGACCGGATCTGGTCTTCATAGCGGCGGGTATGGGAGGTGGAACCGGGACGGGTGCCGCCCCTATCGTCGCGAAGATAGCTAAGGACAAGGGGGCTAAGGTGATAGGCTTCGTTACCCTCCCATTCAAGACCGAGGGGAGGCACAAATACAAGATAGCTCAGGAGGGAATAAGACAGCTCAGAAAATGGGCTGATACGGTCGTGCTCATATCCAACGACAAGCTCCTGCATCTGGCTGGCGAACTCCCGATAGATAAGGCCTTCGTGATGGCTGACTACACCCTCGCCATAATGGTGAAGGGGATAGCTGAGATCATCAGGAAGAGGACCATGGTGAATGTGGATCTCAACGACATAAGGACGCTCATGTCCGCCGGAGGAGTGGCAGCTGTGGGAATAGGGGAGTCCAGCGATCCAAAGAGGAGGGCAGAGGAGGCGGTCAAGATGGCTCTCAGGAACCAGCTGATAGAGATCTCCCCGGACGGAGCCAAGGGAGCCCTGGTAGTCGTGTACGGAGGGAGGAACCTCAAACTCACGGAAGTCCACCAGATAACGGAGATAGTGGCGTCTAGGATGTCCAGCGATGCCATAATAAAGATAGGAGCTGACATGGACGAGCAGCTCGGAGACAGCGTGAGGGTGATACTCCTACTGACGGGTATAAAGTCCCCCGATGTCCTCGGGCCGGAAAGGGTGGGGCCGATCCAACCCGTGATCAGCACAGGTATAACGGCCGTGGACGGACAGTACGACCCCGTTAGTGTAATAGAGGATGCCTTGGGTAGAGCCTACGTGCTCTACTGAGTCAACCTCACCCTAACTATTTTCTCCTCCCTGTAACCTATTATCACCCTGACATATTCAGGGACATTCTGGAGGGGCTCATCCACATCTATAAGCAGCTCCTCTGTGCCCCTGATTTTTGAGGGAGTCGAGACTATCAGGACATCCTCCCTCCAGTCGGCTCTCCTTATGGCAGGTATGAGCTGGTGGTTCCCCCTTCCAAGTAGGAACGAGGTCCCCCCTATTGGGGTTAGAATCACTAATGGCCTGTCCAAGGATCTCTCGACGACGGATTCCATCTCGAAGTAATCTACATCCTCCAAGTACTCCCCTCCCACAATCACATCCACAGTTGAGGGGTTCTTCTCGTAGCCCATCTTGGCGGCTATGAAGCTCACAGTTCTGCCCGGGCCTAGAACGATCAGATCCCTTGCTTCCAATCTGTTGCTGATGTACCTATAGATCCCCTCGAGCACTATCTCATCCGGAGCCTCCAAGCTCTTACTGCCCTGCACCAAATGGGAGCGAGGTATCCTCAACGTACCGATAACCCTGGGGGAGAAGGAGCCACTCCTGTAGTCCTCCTCCGGTATATCAACAACTTCTCCTACGGTCTCATCCAATCTTCCCTCTAAATAATCCCTCGCTATTCTCCCAGCATCCTCTGGAGTCTTTGCGAACACGGACGAGAACACCTTGACGCCTGAAGGTATACCTAGGACCACCAGCCTGTGATTCACAGCTCTCAACACATCGGCCGCCGTCCCATCTCCACCTGAGAACAAGAGGAGGTCAACGCCCTTCCTGACGATCTCCTCAGCTGCCCTCAGCGTATCCTCCCTCGTGCTGGGACTGGAGGGCGTGTACTCTAGAGGGATGAACTTAGGTCCCAGACCAGCGGAGATAACGGAAATCTCGCCCATCTCTCCCCTTGGAGCATATACGATCACGTCGATATCCCTGAGGAACTTCAAAGCCCTAGAAGCCCTCTCTAAGGAGGTCTTCTTGAGCCCTCTCCTTAGTGCCTCAGCAACAGTCTTAGGATCATCCGTGCCCTTCCTACCGAGAGGACCGCCGAGCCCGGCTATGGGGTTTACTATTAACCCAATTTTGCGCCTTTTCTCGTATATATTGCTCACCCACAATCTCAAGGTGTGCGAGGGAATTGAAAGGCATTTTCCCTTCGATGAGTTCAGGCCGGGACAGAGGGAGCTCTTGGCTTACCTGTGTCGTTCGTTGAGTGAAGGGGGTCTAACACTCATAGAAGCCCCAAACGGGATAGGTAAGACAGCCACCGTCCTCACCGCCATGGAATATCTCTCACAAAGGATTGGAGCTACTTTCTTGTACCTCGTCAGGACCCACAGCCAGATAGATCGTGTGTTAGATGAATGTAGAAGGTTCGGCATGGTCAAGGTAGCTGCCTTGAGGGGCAAGAGGGAGCTATGTTTAAACTGGAGGGCCAACCGCATCGCAAACTACCGCCTGTTCAATAAGAGATGCGATGAACTTAGAGAAGAGGGAAAGTGCCCCTATTTCGCCAGGACCAGCCAGAGAAAGCCGGAGCGGTGCTTTGATCCCCTAAGTTTGGGCGGAAGCGGATGCCCGTATTACGAATCCCTCAGGACCATAGCTAGAGGGGGCTACGATGTGGTGGTCGCGTCATACGCATATCTCATGGACGAAGGCTTGCTGACGTTCGTGGAAGGAACTCTCGGAGGCAGGAGATCGATCCTGATAGATGAGGGTCACAACCTGAAGAAAGCTTGGCTGTCTAACCACTTGATCACGATAGAGCAGGACCTACTCAACTCGATCGCACATCACTGCTGGAGGATTAGAGATTTGCTGTCCTACTTTAAGAGATCGAGGCTGAGCTACGTCGCTCTTCCCAAGAGGTATCTAGCTGCCTCCTTGGTCTGCGAGGGGACCCTCCCTAAAGAGGTTAGAGAGACCCTGGTATGGCTGAGGGATGAGGCTCTAGAAGCAGAAAAGATCTTTCTATCCGGCGAGGGGCTCATTCTACTCAGGAGACCTAGGGGCACCCTAGAGGAGATCTTCAGCAAGTACGAATCGGTCGTTCTAATATCAGGGACATGGGGTGGGAGGGAGTCTAGGGGAGAATTCTTAGTGGAAGCTAACTACAGAGGGGTGTCTTTACCGAGATGGGGCCGCCTAGAGGCGTACATAACGAAGGACTTCACCACGAGATTCGAGGAGAGGAACAGCTATGAGTATTACAGACTAGCCACTGCTCTAGCGGACCTATCCCACAGAGTATTCGGGAACATAGGAGTGTTTGCCTCCTCATATGACATCGTACAGGGACTGCTTGACGCCGGCTTGGAGGAGCTCGTTGACAGACCCATCTTCGTTGAGAGAAAGGGAATGCGGGAGACGGAGAGGGCCTACCTCATCGAGAGATACAAGAGGTCCTGGAGAGAGGGAGCTATACTTCTGGGGGTTCAGGGAGGCAGGAACAGCGAGGGTGAGGATTTCCCAGGGCCCTACATGTCCACATCTGTGATTGTGGGGATGCAGTTCATGAAACCCGGTATCGTCAGGTCCCTCACACTTTCTCTATGGAGAAGGTACTCGAGGCTCGACAATCCCGAGCTCCTAATAGCGTGTAGGTCCGCGGCGCAAGCGGCAGCTAGACCCATAAGGTCATCCGATGATTTAGGATTTGTTGTGTTCGCGGATAGTAGGTTCAAGCTGTGCCTGAACCTGTTCCCCAGATGGCTGAGGGAGAGGGTCAAGGTTACATCCTTGGAGGATGTACCCCAGTTAGCCGATGAGTTCTTTAGCTCAAACGGATACTTACTTGGAGATGCAAGGGTGCCCCTCGATGGAGTTAATAGCAGCACCATCTCACCTGAAGGGAAGCCTCTTGAGGAGAGATATTGAGGAATCTCTGAGGGTGGGTTCTAAAGTAGCCCTAGTATCCTTCGAGGGGTACACACTCCGAATGCTCGGAGAGGTCTTCAAACGGGAGAGAGACCTCTTGTTAATAGATGCTACCCTATCGGGGGGAATAGACCCCCTCCTGATGCTTGCTCACCTGCTCGGGAAATATGAGGGATTCATTGATGAGGCATACGGACCGTACGCTGTGTCCTTGAGCCTCTCTAATGAGTTCGGTAGCGCTAGAAGGAAATTCTTGATAGCCATGAATCTGCTGAGGTTCCTCGAGAGACAAACTCCCTCACGCGTGAGGGCTTATACATCGTTTACTCAATTGGATGCCCAGTTCCTGAAGGTTTTCGATGAGGTGACCTTCGTTAGGTGATAAATGATGTTAGATTTGACGATCCTGATACTGAAATCCCTCTGGTACATTCTACCCTCATACGTGGCTAACATGTCACCGGTCATTTTCGGAGGGGGGAGACCCTTGGACATGGGGAGAAAGTTCCTAGATGGAAGGAGGATACTTGGAGACCACAAGACCATCAAGGGTTTCGCCTCCGGGATACTGATTGGCACATTGGTGGGGTGCCTACAGGGGAGGTCCCTGGCGGGCTTCCTCCTCTCCTTGGGTGCTATGCTGGGGGATTCTCTAGGCTCGTTCGTAAAAAGGAGAATGGGAATAGAGGCTGGTGGTTCTGCCCCCCTTCTCGATCAAGAGGGATTCCTAATAGCTTCCATCCTTCTCGCTTATCCCGTGGAACCTCTGGACATGGGGTCCATTCTATTCCTCTTGGTGGTGACTCCCGCGCTCCATAAGGGCACTAACGTGATAGCGCACAGACTAGGGTTGAAGGGGGTCGATCATTGAGATCCGAAGACCTCTCCTTCCTCAGAGGGAGGATCCCCGATGAGTACCTGAAGAAGCTCATCGACAAAGGTATATCGGCTAGGGACCTGCTCACCATCTCTGAAAGGCAGCTTGCTGGTGAGCTGGCTATCGATAGGAAGGTTGCTAGGGAGATATTGGACACAGTCGCCTCAATTCTACTCAAACCCGTACCTGCCGATGAACTCCTAAAGGAAGAGAAGCCCATCCTGGGCACTGGAATCAAGGGGTTAGATGACCTGCTGGGCGGGGGATTCCAAATAGGAACCATAAACGCTATATTCGGACCTCCAGCCTCGGGTAAAACGCAGTTCTGTCTCCATATGACAGCTAGATCCTTACTAAATGAGCATGAGGGAGGTATAGCCTCTGAGGAAGCCATATTCTTGGATACGGAGGGGACCTTCGTTCCGGAGAGAATGAAGGCGTTCCTATACAGTAACGGCCTCGCGGACAGGGATCTATCTAGGGTGAGGGTGTTCTCGGCTCCAGGTGTATCCCAACTGAAGGTAGCCCTCAAGCTCTCCTCTGACTTCGTCAAAGAGGGTACCAGCAGGTTCATCTGCGTGGATTCAATATCCTACCCTTTCAGGGGATATAAAGGGTTAGATGGCCTGAGAGAGAGGCAGGAAGAGCTCCAGGAGGTGCTGATGCTCGTGAGAAGGATCGCGGAACTGGGCGCGGTGATCCTGATCACGGCTCATGCTGTCAGATGGGGTAAGGAGATCACCTCTAAGGGCGGTTTTGTTCTCGGTCATGTCCCTCACAACACCCTGTACTTCAGGAAGGCCAGGAAGAACCTAGTGATAGTATCTTTGGAGGACTCCTCTTACCTGCCTCCAGGTCAAGCAGCCTTCAAAATAACCGAATTTGGCCTAGAATCCCCGCGATAATCATCTAAGGATTAAAAGGAATAGGAGTCATCCTACTCGGTGATCACATGCACGAGGTCCCCGAGGACAGGTACTATACCAAGACCCACGAATGGGTCAAGCTGGAGGGTGATATTGCCAGAATGGGCCTGACCTCCTATGCCGTGGAGGAATTGGGTGATATTACATATCTCGAGGTCAAGCCGGTGGGAACTAGGGTCAGCCAAGGGGAGCCCATAGGACTGGTGGAGAGCAGTAAAACCACCGAGAAGATATACGCCCCACTATCGGGTGAGATCTCCGAGTTGAACAGAGAAGTCGGCGTGGTCGAGGAGGGAAGCGATGAAATTCCGATGGGCTTGGAGACAATAACCGAGGATCCCTATGGAGAGGGGTGGATTCTCGCCATAAAGGTGGGACCGGAGGCTGAGAAGGAGATAAAGAACCTCCTCTCACCCGAAGAGTACAAGAAGCTCTTGGAGGAGCACCAGTGATGGGGAAGTACGTCAAATCGATAAAAGACCCCATCCACGGCTACATAGAGCTGACTCGCCTCGAGCTTGAGATAGTGGACACCTTACCGCTTCAGAGGTTGAGGAGGATAAAGCAGCTCCCTGGATCGGAGTACGTCTATCCAGGGGCAATGAACACGAGGTTCGAGCATTCACTCGGCGTGATGCATCTAGCAGGGCTCATGGGAAAGAGAATAAGCGAACAATCCGGAGACGACGATATAGTAACTCTTCTGAGAGTATCAGGCCTACTCCACGACATAGGCCACGGTCCCTTCTCTCACTCATTTGAACCCGTCTTGGGAAGGTCTCTGGGCATGACGCACGAGGAGATGAGCGTCCACCTCATAAAGAGGACCGAGATATCGGACATCCTGGAAAGGTGGGGCGTGGGAGTTAACGAGGTAACCGACCTGATAAAGGGCGTTCACCCCAGGAGGAGCTTATCTAGGATAATAAACTCCTCAGTGGATGCAGATAAAATGGACTACACCGTTAGGGATTCCTATCACACGGGAGCTGGTTATAGTGTCGATATTCATAGGATCGCACTTAACTCACTGGAAGTTAATGGGGACCTCGTCATCAATGCCAGAGCTCTAGAAGCGGTGGAATCCCTCCTAATGGCCCGACTACTATCTTTCAGGACAGTCTACTACCATAAGACATCAAGAGCCGTCCAACTGATGTTGGAGAGGGCGATGCTGTCGGTGATTGACAGACTGGATCTCCCGAGGTGCTTAGACGATCCGGAGGCATTCCTTCACCTAGACGACTACACCATGTGGGATATCCTCAGGAGAGACGGTAGGAGCAAGGAGATAATGGATAGACTGATGAGGCGATACATACTCAAATTAGCGAAGGAGTGGTACGACACATCCCTTTCCGAAGAAGAGGTCTCCGACCTGAAATCCCAAATAGCGAACCGCGCGGGCCTGAAGGAGGACGATCTCGTGGTGGACTCCCCCCGTATAGAGTTCATAAAATCAACAGATCTTCCCCTCCTATGGAGAAATGGCTCCCTACTAGATCCCTTAGAGGCTTCTCCTGTCTTGAGCAGACTGAGAAACCTTTTGCCTAGGATGGTGAGGGTCTACACATGGCCACCCTATAGGAACAGGGTGAGAGAGATATTGAAAGACAGACGTCCTGAAGATCTACTTTGACATGTCGGGGTTGCCGAGAACCATTTTTAACTTAGAGGTTCAGTTGTAGTGCGGGGGTCCCCCATATTAGGTAAGGAGTTCTTAGTGTGCGGAGAGAGCTGCAGGAAGGTTCTGTCAATGACCCTGATAGGACTATCGAGACTCCACGGGACTCACGAGGAGAGAGAACTCTGGTCGGGCTCTACCCCCCAAGTGAAGAAGGGTTACGTGTCATACGAGGTAATTCTACTGGAGGAGGGAGGAAAGCCCTCCCCTTTTCAGGGAGGGAACGCGGTTAAGCATGTCATAAAGGTCCTCCACGGTCCCGAGGATCCCGTAGGGGAGACTCACAAGTTCAGGGTGACGTTAGGTTACTACTACATAAGTGGGGGGAGGGCCATTCACCTCAAGAGGGACATCTACCGAGTAGATATACGGGGGGTTGAAGGAGGCGCGTTGGTCTCGTTGAAACTCGAGAAGGGCTTATCTAGGATTGGATACGACGAACTGATCTCCAAGATCATGGAAAAGGCTCAGGAGTCTAGCTGGGAATCTAAGATAGTTTACGCCTCCTTTCCTGACGAGATAAGCTCCTGTAGATAGAGCTGGCCTTCTCGATCGCCTCCAGTAGAGAATTTATCCTTGATATGTCGTCGTCACTCAGTTCCTCACCTGCCTCATGAAGTATCCTGTCCAAATGTCTTATGAGGTCCCTCATGATCCTCTCCAACACCAATCTCTGTTCCTCTACTCTCACCTCTTCCTCCGAACTTACCAAGATGACCTTGGTTCCGCATACCGCACAGACAACCTCTCCACCTGGAGTTTCGAAGAGGGGAGATCCGCAGACGGGGCAGGTCTCGGGGAGCATCTTCCATCCCTTGAGCAGGGCCTCCGCCAGCTTTCTGCTTCTCTCTTCAGGCCCCACGCTCCCCGACATCCAGTGCTCCCCTTAGCTTAATCACTTGGGTAATAATTTTTTAAGTCGATGAAGCGCGATCCTATCGGAGTCTGCTTGATTCGGAGGTGATTGTTATGGCCACCAAGAAGTCCCAGAAGATTAAGGAGTATGAGCAGTTCCTATCAGAGGCCATCCAAAGGCTCGATAAGATTTCTCAAGATAGGAGTGTCCCAAGAAATATAAGGAGAGCCACGACCGAAGCGATCGAGGCTCTAAGGGATGAGAACTTCAGTTACGGGGTTAGGGCCAACAAGGCCATCTCCATCCTGAATGAGATAGTAAACGATATCAACATGCCCTTCCCGACTAGGTCCGAGATCCTCCTAATAATCGGTCTCTTGGAGAGGATAAGGGACTAACGGTCCCTTTTTCTGCACATCACCGAGATCATTTCACTCTTAAGGAGTATGTTCTCCCACAACAGCACCTTGCTTTCCGAGATGTCTTCCGCTATGAGTCTCCTCAGATCCGACAGAGAGGATACTGAGTATGAGATCAGGTGATATAGATCCTCGGCCACTGGCTGCTGTTTCAGTAAAGACTTGATGTTCTTCAAACCCTTTAGAATAGGTTCCAGCTCGTCTAGATCAGCTGAAATTTTACCTAACCTCCCAATTATTCTATCAAGCACCTCGGCGTAGTTCTCTGCCCTCTCTTTCCCTATTGAGCTGTAAGGCTCACAGCATAACCTGACAGATCTGGCTAGGACTTCTAACATGCCCATCGCAGCATCTATCTCCCTCTTTAGAGTAGCCTTCCTCGAGGTCTTGGTACCCACATCGCTCAGTATCCTCTCTCGAGCCCATTTAAGCTGGGATTCCAGCTCACTGATTTTAGAGCTCAAGATAGTCAACTCCCTCTTCAATTTGACAATGGCTTGAGGACCGTACTCGTCCAGGAATCCCATGAAAGATGTCCTGTCCACCTCTGCAAGTTCCAATATCTCCTCTGGAACATCTCCGGTCAGGTCATCGAAACATGTGATCCCCGTCTTGGAGAGCAGATCGGCCAATTTCTCCCCAACTTCACTGCCGAAGTAGCTCTTCAGCGAACTGAGGAGGTAATCAGAGACGCGATCTCTTCCCATACTACCATCCCTAAGGAGTGCCGGGGGAGGGATTTGAACCCTCGACCTTCCGGTCTTCAGCCGGACGCTCTCCCCCTGAGCTACCCCGGCAGTTAAATGGTGGACCGGGGGGGACTCGAACCCCCGACCTCCCGCATGCCAAGCGGGCGCGCTACCAGCTGCGCCACCGGCCCCGAACCATCATGGATGACATGGGAATTTTAACCTTTTCTCTGCAAGTGGGGCGATTCCAAGTAAGAGAGGTAAATCGATCAAACGGTCGTTGAGGGTTATACGACCCTTAAACCCTTCCACCTCACCTTATTGGCCCACTCATACCTTCTCATTTTCTTACTCCTTCCAAAACCACATGCTGCGCAGTAGCCCTTCCTCACATTGTACGAGTGCCGTCCGCACCTCCTGCACCTGATGTGAGTCTTGCCCCTGCTCCTCCTACCCATTGACGGAGTCCCTTTCACCATAACCGTACCCCCCTTACTCCATCTCTATCTTCGGTGTGGATATGGCGATCACGTTGTCTCCCCTTATTAAAACCCTCTTACCTATCCTGTTCTGTTTAGTCTCCCCATCTGGAGTGGTATATATCTCTTCGGCGTTATCCAAGATGAGGTTGAGGTGGTTATCATAGGCCCTCAATATCCCCCTAACGAATACGCCATTCTTCAAGGATACCAAGATGTTGGTGTTAACGCTCTTGGAGAGGTATCTCATAGCGCTGGACATGTCGGTTCCCCTCGTCGGTTCATTGAATAAGGAGGCCTTTCCCTTTTAAATAGGTTTTGGATGCGATATCCGAGATCAGATTCGCGGGGCCTGTCGGGACAATCAGCTCCCTATAAGGGGACTTCCACCGAAAATTACCTCCCATCCCCACATAAAGCGATCGGGGAAAGGAAAATTCTCTTTTCATGCCCCCAGTCGAGTAGTCTTTAAATATGTGTTGAGGCCGGATTATCGAAGCAAGTTTGTGGGGGTTGTACTTTGGGTTTCTTCAGAAAGCTCTTCGGAAGGGGAGAGGAGGAGTACGAGGAAGAGTATCCGGAGGAGGGATATGAGGAGGAGATAGAATACGAGGACCTAGATTACGAAGTAGAGCCGGCAAAGGCCAAAGTTCTCGCTGAGAAGGCGATTACTGTGAAGCCAATGAGTCTGAGAAATGCAGAGGATGTTGAACAGGTTCTCAACGAGATAAGCGAGGGTAACATAATCCTCCTGAGATATGACGACTTGGCTGCTGAGGGTGAGGAGAAGTTGAGATTCATCATACAGAGGCTGAAGGAGAGGGTTTTGGAGATGGGTGGGGACTTGGTGCTGATAAGGGACAGGGGCTATCCTCCCATACTTATAGTCCCCAGATTCGTGGAGATATGGCGCAGTCCCGAGTAATTCCCTCTTTCTTTAAGCGTTACTCAAGCCAGTTTGAAAGTCTCCCCGATATGGGGGGCGGAGAACCTCATCCCGCCTATGCTCTTGTGGGCCAGGGGGATGAACGATCTTATTTTGCTCTCCTCTCCGTGTACCAAGAAGACCCTGTGCGGCCTGGGCTCGACAGTATTCAGGTAAGTGAGGAGCTGAACCTTATCGGCATGAGCTGAGAACCCCTCGACGACGTGTACCTTGGCCCTCACCTCTACCGTGACTATCTCACCTTCCTCGTTGGGTACCCTTATCTCCTTGGCCCCATCCCTTATCCTCCTGCCCAGAGTTCCCTCGGCCTGGTAGCTCACCAGCACTATCGAGTTGTCCTCATTAGGTGCCATGAGCCTCAGGTACTCGACACTGGGACCTCCCGTGAGCATCCCTGACGGAGCTATGATCACAGCAGGCCCGCCGGTGGTCACATCGGGCCTCTCATCAGGCCCGCCGATGAAGTTGAAGTGGGGATCGGTGAAGGGATCTCTATCCTCCTTGAAGACCCTGTTCCTGACGTAGGAGGAGAGGTAGTCCGGATAAGCTGAATGGATCGCTGTCGAGTCGTAGATCATACCATCCAAGTAAACCGGTATGTCCGGGAGTACATCCCTGCGGAACCCATCCACCAGGGAGAGCATTATCTCCTGAGCCCTCCCCACGGCTAAGGCGGGAATGAGGACCTTCCCTCCCCTCTCCGTCGTCTCCCTTATTATGGAAAAGAGGGTTTCTTCGGCCTCCCTGAGGCTGGGCAGCACGTCCCTCTCCCCGCAGTACGTACACTCCATTATGAGGGTTTCCACCCTCGGGAACCTCCTCATGGCCTTATCCAATAGCTTGGTGTCCCTGTATCTGAAATCTCCGGTGTAGAGGATGTTATGCCTAGCACTCTCTATGTTGAGATGAGCCAGGCTCGAACCCAGTATGTGTCCAGCGTTGTAGAGGGTGAGCTTTATGTCAGGGGATATGTCGACGGTCTCTCCGTAATCCAAGGTGATCATGTGATTCATCAGGTTAACAACATCCCTCCACGAGAAGAAGGGAGTTATCCCCATCTTCTGTGAGAGGTTCAGGTAGTCATAGAGTAGGAGCATTATCAGATCTCTAGTCGGTTTCGTCAGATAGACGGGACCCCTATACCCATACTTGAACAGGAGGGGTAGGGCTCCGGAGTGATCGAGATGGGCGTGGGTCACCACCACGGCATCTAGTTCGTCCAGCCTGAATATGGGAAGATCGAATCTCGGGAAGGGATTTCTACCACCCACACTTATTCCACTGTCTAGGAGCACGGTGCTCTCATCC
>Ga0256835_1000113_pt1 | contig 64178 bp, 57 predicted proteins | sample PIR30metaG_FD_185972 | JGI IMG/M metagenome (GOLD analysis project Ga0256835, IMG submission 185972) | Hydrothermal vent microbial communities from East Pacific Rise, Pacific Ocean - PIR-30 | ecosystem: Environmental > Aquatic > Marine > Hydrothermal vents | place: Pacific Ocean: East Pacific...
TGACCGCGACCGTGTCGGTGACAGGGTCAGGGACAGAACCGGGGTCAGGGACAGGGTCTGGGCCAGGGCCACGGTCAGGGTCGGGGTCGGCGACAGGGAGCGGCGTCAGGGTCCGTGGCCGTGACAGCGCCCGCGTCCGTGAACCTGTCCGTGTCAGGGTCCGTGCCTGCGCCCCTGCCCTCCCCTCACCCCCTCTGGATCATCCGCCACAGCATGGCGCGCACCTCGTCGAGGAGCGTCAGTGCCTGCCGCGTACGTACCGCATCCACGGAACCGGATGCGAGGAGCAGCCGGAGGTGGACGTCCAGCTCCCTCGCCGAGCCGTACGCCACACGCCAGTGGTAGCGCCGGTCCTTCCCGGCGCGGCCCTCGCCCTCGGCGATGTTGGCGGGAACCGACGCTGCGGCCCGGACCACCTGGTCGGCCAGGGATCGGAACGGCGCCTTCACCGCAGCGGCCAGTGCGAGCGCGATCCCGGGGGCCTCGATCCGTGGAGCGCGTGGGGCAGGGTTTCCTCCCGTTCGTTCATGACATCCAGAAAGCCCCCGGGCCGCCCGGAGTCAGGGGTCGTGCAGCGACCGGCCGCAGGCCGGCGTGCCCTTGACGCCGGGTGGCTCCGGGGGCTACATCCCCATCACAGAACGAACGGGAGGAAACCGGCAACGCGCGGGAACGAGAGCAGCCACGATCGTGGCCGTGTCCGCGGCCGTGGCCGTGACAGTGTCCGTGTCGGTGTCCGTGCCTGTGACCGTGCCTGTGACCGTGTCCGGGTCATGGTCGGGGACGGCAGCGGCATCGGCGCCGGCGGGCGGCGACCGCGAACGGCAGCCGCGGCGGTGTCCGTGTCGGTGTCGGTGTCGGGGTCCGGGTCCGGGTCGATGACCCCCACGTGTCATCCCGACCGAGCGAGCGGAGCGAGCGAGTGGAGGGATCTGCCCCGTCCATGGACGGTATCCAGGACCGGGAAGTGCCGGCTTCGTTCGGAAGATCCCTCGACTCCGCGAGGCAGAGCCTCGCTCCGCTCGGGATGGCAGGGGAGGGCTGCGCACCGTCCGTGACGGTGGCCGTGTCCGTGTCCGTGTCGGTGTCGGTGTCGGTGTCCGTGTCCGTGTCCGGGTCAGGGCCAGGGTCAGGGCCAGGGCCACAGTCAGGGTCAGCGTCGGTGACCGGGTCCGTGACCGTGTCCGTGCCAGTGACCGCGACCGTGTCAGTGACCGGGACCGGGTCGGTGACGGAACCGATGTACGGATGGGCCGGGATCCCTGCCGGCCGGTTCCGGCCGTGGAGGCGGCGCCGGTCCGGAGCGCTCAGGTTCCGAGGGACCGTGGAGTGAATGCCATGGGGAGGAGCTCCTCGCTGCCCGTCACGATTCGCGCTCCCTCGAGGTTGGCCAGGATCACCGCCATGGGCCCGAACTCGGTGATCACCTGGCGGCACGCCCCGCACGGCGAGGAGGGGGGGGTGGTGGAGGTGACCACGGCGAGAGCCACCAGCGACCGGTGACCGTTCCCCACGGCCGTACCGATGGCGTGGCGCTCCGCGCAGACGGAGAGCCCGTAGGAGGCGTTCTCCACGTTGGCTCCCGTGAAGATGGAGCCATCGTCCGTGAGGACGGCGGCACCGACGGCGAACCCCGAGTACGGGGCGTACGCCGCGGCCCGGGCCCTCGAGGCGGCCTCCACCAGCCGGTCGATCGTCGCGTCCGTGATCTCCACGGTGCGACTCTACATCATCCGGAACCGTGGTCTCCACGCACGGTTCTCCGGGGTCCGGCGCGGTATCACCTTCTCGAGGACGAGGATGACGAGGGCTTCGAGGGCCGGGAGACAGTGGGTCTCGAGGGCCTCGAGGGCCTGGACCCCGACGAGCGCGAGGGCATCCTGATTGACCGGGATGGCGTCCGCGAGGACCGGGAGGACCCCGTCGATCTCCGCGAGGGCCCGGAGGAGCCTCGGGACTGACCCGATGGAATCCGCGGCGACCAGGACCTCGAGCTTCCCGTGCCTCTCCGTGGCACCACCACCGGCCCCCGCGAGCCGGGCCGCGCGAGCGAGCCGCGGCCTCGCGACGAGGTGGAGGGCGACCTGGGCGTCCAGCGGGAGTGCCCGGTACTGCCGGGCCTCCAGCGACTGGAGGGGTTCGAAGGGGTGGTTCTCCTTCCACTGCTCTCGGGGGGCCTGGTGGAGTCTCCCGGGGTCCGGGTGGTGTTGCCGGGCGACCGGACGGTTCCGGTGGACCCGGAGCCGGAACGTCCCGGGAGCGTGCGGCGCGGGTCGGTCGCCGGCCGGCTGCCCGGGGGCAGGGCTCGCCGGTCCGAAGGAGAGCGGCCCGCCAGCCTGCCGTCCCTGGTCCGCCCCAGCGTGGGCCGGTAGATGTTCGGGAGCCCCCGTCCCGTGGCGGCCGATCCTCCCGACCTGGGATTCCCGGGGGAGCTGCCGGTCCGCGATGAGATCCGCGTGTCGATGCCGGTATCCCTGGAGGGGAGACCCGAGCGCCCGAGCGCCTCCCGGGTGAGTCCGCCGGGGCTCGTCTCGCGGACCAGACCCCTTGCGGTCTCGGGATCGAGGGACCCGTTCCGCGCGAGAATCGGTGTCACGTCCGGGAGAGATCGGCCACGGGCCTTCCGGAAGGGCTGCTCGATCACCTCGCCCACGGGCCGTCCGGCGGGGCGCCGGGTCAGCAGGGGCCCCGTGCGGACCACCGCCCGCACGTCACCGGGGATCTTCGGGAAGACCTCGCGTCCCGGCGACACGAGCCGCGGAAGGTGCGGGCTCGTGAAGTCGCCGGTCCGGACCACGTTCCACCCGCGGGGATCCACGTCGCGGACGCGGCCCTCGCCCTCGAAGCCCAGGGCGAACCGGTTCGGATCCACGGGGGGACGTGCCCCCACGCGGCTGACACCGTGGCCGGGAGATGGAACCGTGTCCCGTGCGGGTGGACGTGGCGCGGTGGGAGGACGCCCGCCCGGATGTCCCGGGTGCCCGGGACCGTGGCCGGGATGGCCCCGGTACGGTGGATAGGCACCCCAGTACCAGTAGTCGTAGTAACCGCGGGGACACCATCCCACGTGGCCGGGCCACCACATCCAGTCCACCCAGGCCGGCCCCCAGCACGCCCCCCACGACCAGACCCAGCCGACCGAGACGCTGAAGTACCAGCTGCCGTAGTGGTACGGCAGCCAGCCCCACGGCTCGTAGGAGACCCAGCACCAGCCGGCGGGGGCCCAGTACCAGTGGCCATAGGTGTAGGGGGACCAGCCCACTCCCACGGAGGGCTGCCAGCCCCAGGTGTCGAGCTCGTCCACGTAGAGCCATCCGCCGTAGCTGTTGAGGATGGCCTCCTGGCGGGCGTAACGCGTCTCCAGCCGCATGCTGCCCACGTCGGCAGGAATTCCCCGGCGTTCCTCGACCCACCGGGCGAATGCGTCGTTCGTGGTGAGGATGTCCTCGATGCGCTCCACGGTGCCGGTGCTGACCTCGGCGGCGGTTCCCTCGAGGATCTGGGTGCCGCCCTCGGGCGTGGCGGCCTGGGCCATGCCCTGCCACACCTCCACCCGCAGGCCTCCGGTGCGAAGGGCCTCGAGTCGGTACACCCCGGGCCTGTTCAGGTACACGGTGGCACCGGAGGTGTCGACCCGGAGGGGTTCGGTCCCCAGGGCCGTGTCGGGAATCTCGAGGATGGTGACGCCGTCCTGGAGGAACAGCACGGTCCGTGTGGACGCGGCGCCGCGGCTGTAGGCCACGGCATCGAAGGAGACCGAGGTGTACTCATCGAGCCACATGGTGGCGCCGTCGGCGAGCTGGATCTCCATGCGGGCCTGGCGCGCGGTGTCCACGCGGTCACCGGGCACGAGCGGCATGTTGATGACGGCCTCGACGGTCTCGTCCTGGGCCACCGAACGGATCGTGGCGTACCGCTCCATGTAGGAGATGTAGCTCAGCGAGGTCAGGTCGTCCTCGTCCGAGGCCAGGCCCGTGGTGGCCATCAGGGCTCCGAGAGCGATGATGAGCAGCGTCTTCTTCATGATCGGCCTCCTGTCGGCCATGTTCCTCGCAAGAGCCGTGCCAGGTGGGACCGGACCGCAGGGCGCGTGCCGTCCTCCGGCTATGGGAGCTGGCCCTGGCTCTGGTCCCGCAGCCGGGTGAGCTCCACCATCTGCTGGGTCTGGCGGACCTTCACCAGGGTCCCCTCGGGGTAGAAGCCTCCCCTCAGGGAGGCGTTGGGGTAGGTGATGCATCCCCTGCCCATGAGCACACCGGGGTTGAGGACGGTGTTGCACCCCGTCTTGCAGCCGTCGCCGAGGACCGCGCCGAACTTCCGCAGGCCGGTGTGGATCACCTCGCCCCCATGGGGAAAGGTCACCTCCCGCCCCACGTTCTTCACGTTGGAGCAGATGGTCCCCGCTCCGAGGTTCACGCGACGGCCCAGGATGGAGTCCCCCACGTAGGCCTGGTGGGGCGCGTGGGCGCCGGGAAGCAGGATGGAGGCCTTGACCTCGCTGTGGGCACCCACCAGGGATCCCCGGCCCAGGATCACGTTCTGCCGGATGTAGGCTCCGGTCCGGACCTCCACCTCCCCTTCGAGGATCGCGGGGCCGACGATCACGGCGCCCGGCTCGACCCGGCAGCCGGGGCCGATGTGGATCCGGTCCCCCAGGATGTGGACACCGGGGTGGAGCTCCCCGTGGATCGTCCAGTCGTTCCAGCCGTCCAGCCACGAGGCCAGGCGGCCCAGGACCTCCCAGACCGGCCGGCCGGATTCGAACAGCTCGGCGAGGGGCCAGTCCCCCAGATCGAAGAACGATGCCGGTGTGAACGTTGTCACGGTGTTCCGCCTCCCTTCGCGTCAGGAAGGTCCCGCTTGAGGATGACCATGGTCTGATCGTCTGCCGGGTGCTCTCTTCCCGAGAACTCCCGGACGGTGTCGAACACGAGATCCACGAGCTCGTCGGGGGACAGGGTACGGTTCTCCCCGAGAAGGCGGGCCAGCCGGGAGACGGAGAACTCCTCCTCCTCGGCCCGGCCGCGGGCGGTCTCGGTGATCCCGTCCGTGTAGAGCGCCAGGATGTCACCGGGCTCCATGCGGACCAGGTCGATGGAGTAGTGAGTGGTCCGCCGCGGCCCGAGGATCATGCCGCCGGTCCTGAGGTACTCCACAGTGCCGTCCAGCCGGATGAGGATGCCTGGAGGATGCCCCGCGTTGCAGTACATGACGGTGCCTCTTGTGTCCACCTCGGCCAGGATGAGTGACACGAACTTGGTGGCCAGGCGGCTCCGGTGGATGATGCCGTTGAGCCGTTCCAGGGTCCGGGTGAGCTTGTAGTCCCGGGTGAGGCCCATGCGGAGGCCCATGAAGATGTCGCGGACCTGGAGTGCGGCGGGCAGCCCGTGCCCGGTGGCGTCGGCGACCACCACGTTGAAGGTCTCGTCCGTCAGCGTGATGAAGTCGTAGAAGTCCCCGCCGACGACCTCGGCAGGGATGGACCGGGCCGCGAGCCGGAAGTCCCCGTAGCTCGGTGTCCGCCGGGGAAGGATGGAGCCCTGGATGCGCCGGGCCTCCTCGAGGATCTCCATCATCTTCTCCTCGCGCAGCTTCTGGTTGATGGCGAAGCGCACGATGTTCAGCGCGGCGATCAGGTCCTCGGACATGCCGGTACCCGGCACCACGTCGAACGCCAGGGCGTAGGCGCCATCCGCCACCACGATGGCCGCGAACTGCTCCCCGGTACCCAGCTCGGCCTCCAGCTCCCGGTCCACGCCGGCATCGGAGAGGCTCATGACCACCGAGCCCTCGTCCAGGAGGCGTTCCATGGCCGGGTAGCTCCGGCCGATCCGCCGCCCGATGGCCTGCCTCCCGGTCCGGCCGAAGGTCGCCACCAGTACGTAATTGCTGTCGTCGTCCCTCTCGTAGATCCGCCCTCCCACGAGCCCCAGGTCGGAGGAGAAGTTCTCCACGAGGTGCTCGGCGGTCTCGCGGATCGTCTCCAGGGGGGTGGAGCCCCTGGCGATGGTCTCGAGCGCCCCTTCGATACGGCGGAAAAGGGAGATGGCGCGGCGCGACATGGCCGGAATGATGTCATGGACGACCGCGTTTCACAATGCGGGATGGGGGTCGCCGGATGGAAGGCTCATGTATGATGCGCCGCGGCGGGTGGGGGGATGGGGAAGCACACCATGTGGAGGATCATGTGAAGCGGAGATGGAGATTGGGAACAGTGTTCGTGTCGGGTGCTGCGGTGCTCGTCCTGGCCGGGCTCGCGCCGGGCTGCGGGGGCGGGGGCCCGTCCGGCGAGCCGGCCGGGAGCGCGGTCCCGGCCGTCGTGTCTCACGACACCCTGGAGATCGACTGGGAGACCGACTGGGACGGGGCGTTCGAGCGTGCCCGGGGCGAGAAGAAGTTCATCGTGGTGGACTTCTACGCCGACTGGTGCGTCTGGTGCCGGCGGCTGGACACCACCACCTACCGGAACCCCGAGGTCGTGAAGTTCATGTCGGAGAAGGTGATTCCGGTGAAGATGGACGTGGAGGCGCGTCCGGGCAAGGCGCTGGCCAACAGGTACGGTGTGGACGGCCTGCCCACCATCGTGATCCTGAGCCCCGAGGGGGAGGAGATCGGGAGGATTCCGGGCTACCTCCGGGCCGACGACTTCCTGGCCACCGTCAGGAAATTCGTGGAGAGCTGAGGGTCCAGCGGTTCCGGGACGGGTCCGGACTGCCTCCCGGTGGCCTCCTTGCAGATGGTGCCGTGGTGGGAAAGGTGCGTCCGGAGCTCGTTTCCGGGGCCATTCTGCCGACCGGTCACCGGCCGGTCGTCTCCCCGTGGTCCTTGCCCGTGAGGCGGTCGTCGGCCACGGCGATGGCCTCCGGGGTCGGCATGGGCTCACCGGGGCGTGGCGTGTAGAAGGGGAGCTGGAACGGCCAGGGCTCCTCGATGATCCGGTGCCACTCGTCGGAGCAGCCCTCGGTGGGCTCGGTCCCCTCCAGGAACGACTCCAGGACCACCACGGGGCAGGACGGGATGGCCCGGAGGCCGGTCTTCCAGTCCACCGGCGAGAACACCACACCGGCCGGAACCGGGAAGTCCTCGTCGCGGGAGGCCTGGTCCAGTCCCTCCAGATACCCCTCCATGAAGCGGATCCAGATGGGCAGCGCCGCCCGGGCACCGGTCATCCTCTTGCCGATCGGCTGCTTGAGGTCCCGGCCCACCCAGACGCCGAGCGTGAGCCTGGGCGTGAAACCGATGAACCAGGCATCGGTGTAGTCGTCGGTGGTTCCCGTCTTGCCCGCAACGTGGGCCGGGAGCTTGCGGGCCGCGACCCCCGTGCCCCGCTGGATCACCCCCCGCAGCACGTGCACCATCAGGTAGGTCACGGCCGGCGGGAGCGCCGGATGGAGGGCAGGGTAGTGCCTCTCGAGGGTGGTGCCGTCCTGGTCCAGGACCTCGGTGACCATCAGGGGGGTGGGGCATTCTCCGAGGTTGGCGATGCCGGCATAGGCGCTCACCAGGTCCATGAGCCGGACCTCCAGGGCTCCCAGCGCCAGCGTGGCGTAGGGATGCAGCGGAGTGGTGATCCCCAGGTTCCGGGCGGTCTCCACCACGGCATCGCCGCCCACCAGCTGCTGGAGCTTGACCGCCGTGGCGTTGTAGCTGAGCTCCAGGGCCCGCCTCAGGGTCGTGATCCCGAAATACTTCGGGTAGTAGTTCTTGGGACAGTACGTGAGGTTGCCCTCGGCGTCCGGCAGGAGGTAGGGGGCGTCGAAGAGAGTGTCCGCCGGGGTGAACCCCTGGGAAAAGGCCGTGAGGTACACGAAGGGCTTGAACGCCGAACCGCACTGGCGCTTGGCCTGGGTGGCGCGGTTGAACTCGCTGCGGTGGAAGTCGAAGCCGCCCACCAGGGCCCGGACGGCTCCCGTCCGGTTGTCCATGGCCACCAGGGCAGCCTCCAGGGCGGGCTCCTGGAGCAGGTCCACCGTGAGCTCGCCCTCCTCGGGCAGGGGGTCCGGAAGGCGTACCAGCACGAGGTCGCCGGGCCGGAGTATCCGTCGGAGCGAGGAGGTGCGGGTCCACTTCGCGCCCGAGAGGGGGAGGACCCCCTCGCGGTCGGGCAGCCGGATGCGGGCCGACCGGCGCTCCACCGCCGTGACCACGCCCATGACCATGCCGCCGGGTTCGAGGGTGACGTCGGCCCAGGAGGGGGGAACGTAGTCCTCGGGGGAGTCCCCGAGCTTCTCGTCCAGAAGGTTGCGCGGGCGGCGGTATCCCAGGGACATGTCCAGGGCCACGAGACCCTCGCGGATCGCATTCTCGGCCAGCCGCTGGAGGCCGGGGTCCAGGGTCGTGTGGACCTGGAGCCCGGCGGAGTAGAGGGAGTCGGTTCCGTAGGCCTGCTCGATGCGCTGCCGGATGGTCTCCACGAAATAGGCCCCCTCCCGGATCTTCTGCCGGTGGAGGCTGACGCCCAGCGGTGCCTCGACGGCCGCGTCGTACTGGTCCTTCGTGATGAACCCCAGGTCGAGCATCCGCCTGAGCACGTGGTTGCGCCGACGGAGGGCCCCCTCCGGGTTCCGGATCGGGGACCAGAGGCGCTCCGGGTTCTGGATCATGCCCGCCAGCAGGGCGGCCTCGGGGAGCGTCAGCTCGCGGGCCGGCTTGCCGAAGTAGAGGCGGGAGGCGGCCTCCACGCCGTAGGCGCCGTGGCCCAGGTAGATCAGGTTGGCGTAGAGCGTGAGGATCTGATCCTTGGAGAGACGCTTCTCGATGTCGATGGCGAGGAGCCATTCCCGGATCTTGCGCTTGACGGTACGTTCCCGCATCTGGAAGAAGTTGCGGGCCAGCTGCTGCGTGAGGGTGGAGGCGCCTCCCCTCGCGCCCAGCTTGCCCTCCTTGATGCTGTAGAAGACGGCCCGCAGGATCGCCGCGGGGTCCACGCCTCCGTGGGTGTAGAAGTCCGCGTCCTCGATGGCCACGATGGCCAGCTTCAGGTTGTCCGGGATCTCCTCGGGCTTCAGGACGATGCGCCGCTCGATGGCGAAGCTCGCCAGCGTGGAGCCGTCGGCGGCCAGCACGCTGGTTGCGCTGGCCGGCCGGAAGGCCGTAAGCTGATCCACCTGTGGGATATGGAGAAACTGGGCGACGATCCATCCCAGGAGGGCACCGGCGATGCAGCCGATGACGACCGCCCAGACAAGCCGCGTGAGGAGATGGAGGAGGCGCTCTCGCATGATGTCCAGGGTAGCAGACGACGGGGCCGGGGCGGTCCGGCGGGGGGTGCCGTGAGGGTGCTCCTCGGCCTCGGCGGCAACACCGGGGAGGTGCGCCGGGCGTTTGCCCGCGCGCTGGGGGAGCTCGGCGCCTGGCCCGGGGTGGATCGGGTGGTGGGCGCCTCGGCACTCTACCGCACCAGGGCCGTCGGGCCGGAGCAACCGGATTTCCTGAACATGGCGGCACTGGTCGTCGTGAGCGGGAGTCTCCTGGGGTTCCTGGAGCTGTGCCAGGAGCTGGAGCGTGGGGCCGGGAGGGACCGGGGGGGCGAGAGCCGGTGGGGGCCGAGGCCGCTGGACCTGGATCTCCTGCTGGCGGAGGAGGCCGTCCATCGTGGACCCCGGCTCACGCTGCCCCACTCGCACTTCCACGAGCGTGCCTTCGCCCTGGTGCCTGCAGCGGAGCTGGTGCCCGGCTGGAGCCACCCCCTCCTGGGCCGCACCGTGGGCGAGCTGGCCGCGGAGGCCCTCGCCCGGGACCCCGGGGCCGTCGAGCGCGCGGCCCGACCCGACCATCCGTGAAACGTGAAATGTGAAACGTGAAACGAATGAGGGTGGGGAGGTTAGGACGTTAGGAAGTTAGGACGTTTGGAGGTTGGGAAGTCAGGGGGCCAGAAGGTCCCTCCGCCAAACCGTGCGGAGGCGGAATGCGAGATGTGACAGTCCACCCGGACGACACCAACCCACCCGCTCGTGATTGGGATCGCGATTCTGCCCTTGACACCGACCCTGACCGTGACCGTGTCCGTGTCCGTGACCGTGTCCGTGTCCGTGACCGTGGCCCCGTCCCTGACCCCGCCACCGACACGGACACGGGCGCCGTCAAGGACGCGGACCCCGACCCTGGCAGCACCCTCGATCCTGATCCAGATCCTGATCCCGGCGTGGCCCGGGAGGGGCCGCGCCCCCTCGCCTCTGCGCCCCTGGTCCCCGTCCGGTGGGCGGCGGCCGGGTGTGGGAAAACGGTAGCGGCCGATGCCGGCCCCGACGCCGACCTTGACCGTGACCGTGTCAGGGTCCGTGACCGTGTCCGTGACGGTGTGCAACGCTCCGCATGCCGGCTGCTGCGTTCTCCCCCTCGCCTCCGCGCCCCTGCGCCCCTGCTCTCCCGGGCGGGCGGGGGACGCCTTCACCTCTTCACGCTTCACCTCTTCCCCGGGGGGGGGGGGGGGCCTACCCCTCCGGCTCGCTGGTGAAGCGGTAGCCCACGCCGCGGACCGTGTGGAAGTGTCGCGGGTGGTGGGGGTCGTCCTCGAAGTGGCGGCGGAGGCGGTGGATGAAGGTGTCCAGGGTCCGGGTGGCCGTGTCGAAGGTGTAGCCCCAGACCTGCTCCAGCAGCTCGCCCCGGCTCAGCACCCGCCCCTCGTTCTCTGCGAAGAACCGGACGAGCATGAGCTCCCGCTCGGTGAGGCCCACGGTGCCTGCGATGGTGGTGGCCCTCATGGCGGTGAGGTCCACGGTGTTCGTGCCGAAGCGGATCACGGGCCCGGACCGTGAGGCGCTGCGCGACCATGCGGATCGGCGGAGGATGCCGCGGATCCTCAGGGTGAGCTCCTCCACGAGGAACGGCTTGGTGAGGTAGTCATCGGCGCCGACCCTGAGACCGAGGATCCTGTCGGCGTCGCTGCCCCGCGCCGTGAGGAAGAGCACGGGCACGTTGTCGCCGCGTTCCCGGAGGCACCGGCAGACATCGAGGCCGTCCCGGCCGGGGAGCATGATGTCCAGCACCACCAGGTCCGCCGAGCCGGGGACCGCCTGCAGCAGCTCGAGGGCGTCCTCTCCGGTGGTCACGTGGCGGATGGAGAACCCCTCCAGCTCCAGGTTCCTGATGAGGCCCCTGGCCAGGAGCTCGTCGTCCTCCACCAGGAGGAGCCGTGGTCCGGGCGTCTTGCGGTCCGTGGTGTCCATCGGGTGCAGGTTCCGGAACCATGATAGCCCGGATCGCGGCCGGCGGGCTCCGGGAGGGTTGCGGCGCCGCTTCGGGATCGTGGTGATACAATTCGCCGCCCGGGACGACCGGGTGGAGGACGAGACGATGAGGATTTCCAGGAAGGTGATCGGTGGTGTGGTGGCCTCCCTCCTGCTTGCGGCGGGCCCGGCCCTTGCCGGCAAGGTGGGTTTCGTGGAGGTGGAACGGGCCGTGACCACGGTCAAGGAGGGGCAGCGGGCCCTCAAGAAGCTGGAGGGCTGGGCCAGGTCAGAGCGCCACGAGGTGACCCGGATCCAGCTGGAGGCGCAGAAGGCCATGGACCGGGTGAAGAAGGAGGCGTCCGTGGTGGACGAGGCCACCCTCAAGAAGCTCCGGGATCAGGCCATCGAGGCCCAGCGGCGGGCGCAGGACGCCACCCGCAACTTCAACCGGGACCTCGAAGAGCGGCAGACGAAGGTCATGGCCGAGCTCGCCCAGAAGATGAAGAAGGTGGTGGAGGAGTACGCCAGGGCCAACGACTTCGACGTGGTCTTCGTCTTCAAGCCGGCCACCGTCATCTACATGAAGGACTCGATCGACCTGACCGATGCGATCATCAGGGAGTACGACCGGAGGTTCCCGGACACCCCCTGATGGGCCGCGGAGGAGGGAACTGACCATGGCAACATCAGTGCAGGAGGGAGATCCCGCGCCGGGCTTCGCCCTGCCCACGGACGACGGCCGGGAGATCCGCCTCGCCGACCTCCGGGGCCGGTGGGTTGTGGTGTTCTTCTACCCGAAGGCCATGACCCCCGGTTGTACCACCGAGGCCTGCGAGTTCGACACCGCCTACGGCGAGCTCCAGGAGATGGGGGCCGAGGTCCTTGGAATCAGCCACGACTCGCCGGAGCGGCTCCAGAGGTTCCGGGCGAAGCACGGGTTCCGCTTCCCCCTCCTGTCCGACCCGGAGCACCGGGTGACCACGGCGTGGGGGGTCTACGGGAAGAAGAAGATGGCGGGCCGGGAGTACATGGGGATCATCCGCTCCACCTTCCTGGTGGATCCCGGGGGCCGGATCGCCCGGGTGTGGTCGCCCGTGCGGGTGAAGGGTCACGTGGACCAGGTGGTGGCGGCCCTCCGGGAGCTCATGGAGGGGACGTAGGGAGCGGTCGGCGGCCCGCTCCGGCGCCTCGGAGCGTCTGGAGGAACGCGGCCACGGCGGCGTTGAACTCCTCCGGGGCCTCCACGTTGGAGAGATGACCCACGCCGGGGATGCGGACGAGCCACGACGAGGCGAGGCAGGCGGCCATGGCCTCGGCCCGGGGCGCCCGGATCCTCCGGTCGAAGGGGAAGAGGGGTGCGGCAGGAGCACCACCGGTCTGGAGTCGTGGATCTCGTGGGCGGGCGCCGGTCTTGTGTCACACATGGGTTCCTCCCTGCCGGATACGGTACCCTTTCCCGGTGCAAGGGGCTTCTTTCGTACACCGGGTCATCGGTCCGTTCCTGGTGCTGGCGCTCCTCGCGGGAGGAGCCGGCGCGGAACCGGCGGCCTCTTCCGGGGAGTGCGCCTTCGAGCTGATCCGATCCGGGCTGCCGGAGCACCTGGGTACCGGAGAGCAGCGCCGTGTGCCCGTGGTCCTGCGGAACACCGGTACCGTCACCTGGGACTCCGGGGAGGGATTCCACCTCTCGTACCACTGGCTGGAGCCCGGGGGATCGCCGTTGGTCTGGGACGGGCTGCGCACCACCCTGCCCCGGCCGGTGTCGCCCGGTGAGGAGGTGGAGATCCAGGCTCGCCTGAACGCTCCCACGGTGCCGGGGCGGTTCCTGCTGCAGTGGGACATGGTCCACGAGAACGTGTGCTGGTTTTCCCGGCGCATGGCGGCCCCGCCACCGGTCCGGGAGGTCGCGGTGGAGCCGTCCGTGCCCGAGCATGCGTTCTCCATCACCGTGGGGGAGCTCCCCCGTGTGGTGGTGGCCGGCCGTGTCCGCGTGGTCCGGCTGCGCGTGCGGAATGACGGCACACTCACCTGGAGACCCGATGACCGCATCAGTGCCGCCTCCCTCTGGGTGCGTCCGGACGGCCGGGTCCTCAAGGAGGGGAAGAGGACCCGGATCCCCTGCGAGGTGGGGCCGGGGGGGACGGTGGACGTGGAGCTGTCCATCGTGCCGCCGGTGTGGCCCGGTCTCGCCCGCCTCCAGGTGGATCTGGTCCACGATGGGGTGGTCTGGTTCCGGAGGCAGGACCCCACTCCGGAGCCCGCAGTCCTGGTCCTGGTCCTGCCCCACCCCCTCGCCACGCCGTCCTTTCCACTGGGCCTGGCTGTCGTGCTCGGGCTGGCCGTGTGGATCGCCCGGCGACGTGGTGGTGCGGGTGGGTCGGTGTGGCGGGCACTGCTCTCGCTGTCGGACCTCCTGTGGCTGCTGGTCTCACTGGAGGTCAAGCAGGGGGCGGTGCTCCGGGCCGCAGGCTCCGTGCCCGCACCGGGCAGCAAGGCCGTGGTGCTCTCGGGTGTCGCGCTGCTGGCGTTGCTCCTCCTGTGGCTGCCGCGGCGCCTCCGCCCCTGGCTCTCCTGGGCCGTGGTGGCTGCGGGCTCCTTCGTCATCGCGGCGGATGTGGTCTACGCCCGGTACTTCGACGACGTGATCTCCGTGGCGGTGCTCGTGGCCGGGCGCCAGGCGGGTCAGGTGGGGGACAGCATACTCTCGCTGTTGCACAGGGAGGACCTCTGGCTCGCCGTGGACCTCCTGCCGGGACTCTGGCTGGTTCATGGCTGCTCGCGTCTCGAGGGAGCCCGTCTCCGGCTGGCCAGGGGGATCGCTGCGGTCCTGTTGTGCGTGGCCCTGGTTCCCGGCCTCCGGATGGGATGGTCGATGGCCCATGCCCGGAAGGGGAAGTTCGTCCAGACCTTCCGGAACGTCTTCGTGGTCCGGGAGGTGGGGATCCTCAACTTCCACGCCCTGGATCTCTGGAGATCGTTCCGGGCGAGGTTCCTCCGTCCTCCCCTGGGTGCCGACGGGTACCACGAGGTGGCGCGGTGGTTCGAGGAGCGGAGGCCGCTCCGGCGGGGGACGGGCCCGTGGTCCGGCGCCGGCCGCGGCATGAACCTGCTCATGATCCAGGTGGAGTCCATGCAGGGATGGGTCCCGGGGCTCCGGATCGGCGGGCAGGAGGTCACGCCCAACCTGGATTCCTTCGCCAGGGCCTTCCTCCGCTTCGAGCGGTGCACCGACCAGACGAGCCTCGGCCGGACCTCCGATGGTGAGCTGACGACCCAGGTGTCCCTGCTTCCGATGGAGGGTGGCGTGGCGGTCTTCTCGTACGCGGGGAATTCCTGGGTGGGCCTGGCCGATGTCCTCTCGGGGGTGGGGTACCGGACGCTGTCGGCCATTCCCTACGACTCGGCGTTCTGGAACCGGAGGATCACGCATCCTGCATTCGGATACGCGGAGAACCTCTTCACGGCCGACTTCCGCCCCGGGGAGAGGATCGGGTGGGGCCTCAACGACCGGGACTTCCTGCTCCAGATGGCGGACCGGCTGGCTGGCCTGCCGCGACCATTCTGTGCCTGGCTGATCACCCTGGGTCTCCACCATCCCTTCGAGGGGTTCCCCGATCACCTCGAGGAGCTGGACGTGGGAGAGTGGGAGGGTACACCCCTCGGCAACTACATCCACTCCATGCATTTCTTCGACCGGGCCTTCGGGGACATGGTGGCCCGCCTGGGTGGTGCGGGGCTGCTGGAGAACACGGTGATCGCACTGTGGGGTGACCACGACTCGGGCCTGAAATGGTCGCCGGAGCTGGCGGCGGCCATCGGGATCCCCAGTACCACCTCCCACTGGACGCTGGCCGACCGCGTGCCCTTCTGGGTCCACGTGCCCGGGAAGGTGGGACGGCGGATGACCCTGGCCGCGGGCCAGACGGACGTGGCGCCGACCCTGGCGGCCATCATGGGCGTGGACCCCGGGGACCTGCCGTGGCTGGGACGGAACCTCCTGGGCGAGCCCGGCCCGGGCCCCGTGGTCCGGCCTCACGGGAGCTGGCTCAGTGACCGGTTCCTCTACGTGAACCGCGGGCCGGAGCTCGAACAGGGTGAGTGCTTCGACGCGCGGACGCTCGGGAGGGTGTCCACCGAGGCGTGCCGCGAGGGGAACGAACGGGCCCTGCTCCAGATGGACGTGGCGCGGAAGGTGTTGGTGTACGACCTTCAGGAGAGGCTGCGGCGCGACCTCGCGGGGGGGCCGCCGGCAGGGCCGATCCCGGGCGGCCCGGAACCGGAGGTGCCTGCAATGGGCTCTTGCGGGCTCTCCCGGAAGAGGGAGGACTGAAATGAGTGCCGGCCGACCATTGCCGGGATCCTTCAGTGTGGACCTGGTGGCCGGAGACTGGATCCGGGTTGCCGTCACCATGGTGACCTCCATCGGGACCCTGATGGTCCTCACGGGACTCGGGATCGGCGCCGCCGGGTGACGCCACGGGGGCCGGATCGCGGGTCTGGGATCCGCCAGGCCGTTCTCCTTGACGGGGGAGGGTGCCGGGCCTAGGATGGGAGAGCCCACCACGCTGCGGATCTCGCAGAAGGAGAGAACTCATGAGCTCGAAACCCGAGAAGATGAAGGCTTTGGAGACCGCCATCGGTCAGATCGAGCGGCAGTTCGGCAAGGGCGCCATCATGCGCATGGGCGAGCGGCCGGCCATCCGGGTCAACGTGATTCCCACGGGGTCCATCTCCCTGGACGCAGCCCTGGGCGTCGGCGGCGTCCCGCGGGGCCGCGTGGTGGAGGTCTACGGTCCCGAGTCCTCCGGCAAGACAACGCTGGCCCTCCACATCATCGCCAACGCCCAGGCCGCGGGGGGGCTGGCGGCGTTCATCGACGCCGAGCACGCCCTCGACCCCGAGTATGCCGAGAAGCTGGGCGTCAACCTGGAGGATCTCCTCATCTCCCAGCCCGACTTTGGTGAACAGGCGCTGGAGATCGCCGAGACCCTCATCCGGTCCGGCTCGGTGGACGTGATTGTCATCGATTCGGTGGCGGCCCTGGTGCCCCGGGCGGAGCTGGAGGGTGACATGGGCGACGCCCAGATGGGCCTCCAGGCCCGGCTCATGTCCCAGGCCCTCCGCAAGCTCGCCGGCATCGTCTCCAAGTCCAACACGTGCCTGGTGTTCATCAACCAGGTCCGGATGAAGATCGGCGTCATGTTCGGCAACCCCGAGACCACCACCGGCGGCAAGGCCCTCAAGTTCTACTCGTCGGTGCGCGTGGACATCCGGCGGATCGCCTCCATCAAGCAGGGGGACCAGGTCATCGGCAACCGGACCAAGGCCAAGGTGGTGAAGAACAAGGTGGCGGCGCCGTTCCGCATTGCCGAGTTCGACATCATGTACGGGGAGGGCATCTCGCGCACCGGCGAGCTGCTCGATCTCGGCGTGGAGCACCGGATCATCCAGAAATCGGGCTCCTGGTACTCCTACGGCGACACCCGCCTGGGCCAGGGGCGCGAGGGCGCCCGGGCCTTCCTCAAGGAGAACGAGGAGATCGCCGAGGAGATCGAGATGACCCTCCGCCGGGAGCTCGGCCTGCTGCCGGTGGCCGGGGAAGAGCAGCCCGCGGAGGAGTAGCGGCGGGTCCGGCCGCGGAACCCGACGCCGCCACCGTCGCGGACACGGGCGCGGACAGGGTCGGGGGAGCTGAGGCGCAGGGGAGCAGGGGCGCAGGGGCGAAGGGGGGCATCGGCACGGACACGGTCACGGACACGGTCACGGTCGCGGACGCGGTCACGGACCCCGACCCTGACGCTGATCCCCGCCCTGTCCCGGACCCCGACGCGGCCGCCGTTCGCCGACGCCGACGCTGCCGCTGCCGCGGTCACTGGCACTGTCACGGACAGGGGTGCAGACACGGACACGGATACAGGTACCGTCGCGGGAGCAGGGGAGCAGGGGAGCAGGGGAGCAGGGGAGCGGGGGCGAGGGGGAGCATCGGCACGGTCACGGTCACGGATACAGGGGAGGTCCCCGACGCCGTGCCCGGTCGCTGTCCTCCGCCGCCCGCGATCTCCGGGCCCGGTCTCCGGGGACGGGTACTGCTAGACTGTCCGCTGGAGGTTCGATCGGGGATGAGACTCAGCCGCTTCATTGCAGTTCTCCCGTTGCTGATGGCCACGTTCGCCGGCGCCCGGGGGGCCGGTCCGGTACCCCGGCCCGAACCGTCGCCGGTGCCGGACCAGGACCTCAAGATGCTCCGGTTCATCGAGAGGGCGCTTCCCTGGTACCCGGACTCCACCTTCGCGATCGTGGGTGACGACCGGTACCAGACACCCTCGGGTGCGTACCGTGTGATCAACGTCAGGCGGGAGTGCGACAGCCGCTTCCTCAGCGGAATCACCACCTGGGTGGTGGACGAGGCGGCCAGGGTGGTCTGGCAGGGCGCCGTGGGCAGCCTGCCCGGCGAGAAGGTGGCCGCATCGGGGAGCCTGGAGGCGTTCCTCAAGGACTTCCTGCCGCCGGCGCTGCTCCGGGCCATGCGGTTGAAGACCACGGTGGTGTGGGACGCCGGGAGTGATCCCACGGGGGCGCTCATACCGTTCGGGCTGGAGGTCCGGACGGGGTACGGGACCTACCGCATGCCGGCCGCCGTGACCTCGGATGGCGCACGGATGGTGCTGGGGCCCACCCTTCCCCTCGATCAGGACCCCGTGGAGTGGCGGCGCGCGCTGCTCGCAAGGAGCGACCTGGTGATGTGGGACCATCCCGGTTCCCAGGCGAGGGTGACCATCGTGGAGTTCTCAGACTTCGAGTGCCCCGGATGCAAGACCAAGTGGCCCGTTGTGGCCTCGGTGCTCGAGGAGCTCTCCACGAAGGTCCGTCACGGCATGGTGAACTTCCCCCTCACCAACATTCACCCCTGGGCCTTCCGGGCGGCCTCGGCGGCCTGGTGCGTCACGCGTCAGGATCCCACGGCGCTGATTCCCCTCAAGGAGCTGTTCTACTCCATGCAGCGGGACATGGAGACCTCCCTGGTGGGTCCCACGGCGAGGGATTTCGTGGCGGGTCGGGGCCTGGACGAGGCGGCCTTCGACGCGTGTTTCCTGGGGAAGGATTCCATTGCCGCCGTCCACCGGCAGATCGAGCTGGCCCAGCGTCTCCGTGTGGACGCGACCCCCACCTACTTCGTCAACGGCTGGAAGGTCCAGGCGCCGAAGAAGGAGTGGTTCGGCGACCTCGTCAGGCGACTGGTCTCCGGACAGGAGCCGTAGGCCGGGACGGCAGTCCGTGCGGGCTCGTCCTGAGGGGCCGGCGGCCCGGGCCCCCATCCCGTGGTGGTGCTCGGGGACGACCACGCCTGGATCCTGTGCCGGCCAGGCTTTCCAGCCGGAGTCGCGGTGGACCCGGGGGAGGCAGGACCCGTGGTGGAGGTCCTGGGGCGCCTCGGCCTCGGTGCGGCCGGAATCCTGCTGACGCACCATCACGCGGACCACATCGTGGGGGCCGGCTCCGTGGCCGGGACCTTCCGGTGCCCGGTCCGTGGTCCGCCGGGCACAGCGATTGCAAGGAGCCGGACCGGGTGGTGCGACATGAAGCGATTTGCCAACAACGGCCGTTCCGGTGTTCCGACCTGCTCCTCGTGCCGGCACTTCTGTGACGATCCCCAGCGGTTGGAGAAGATGTTTGCGGGCATTCTGGTTCTCTCCTCCACCTACGGCTCCACGAGGGGAAGGGCCGGGGTCTGCGGCATCCACCAGAGGTTCCACGATCCCGAGCCGGCATGTTCCGATTTCGTACCACGAACCGGGTGTTTCCAGGAGGTGGCTCAGGATGTTACTGATCAGTAACGTTGGGAACCCCGTGAAACCGTCCTTGTGCCCCGATTCACGAGGAGGACGCCATGGCTGAACCCGCCGTGCGGCCGGTTTCGCCCGTCGAGTGGCACCCCCTGGGTCTTCCGGAGGGGCGGGAGCGCCCCGTGGAACGCCTCGCCCGGGAGATCCTCGAACGGTGCCGGGGTGAGGGTCCGGCCAACTGTGTCGCGCGCTGTCCGCTCCACGTGGACGCTCGGGGCTACGTCCAGCTGACGGCACAGGGGAAGTACCGGGAGGCCCTGCAGCTGGTCCGGGAGAGGCTGCCCTTTCCCGGCGTGCTGGGCTATGTCTGCGCCCATCCCTGTGAGGCCCACTGCAAGCGGATCGACGAGGACGAGCCTGTCAGGATCCGTGACATCAAGCGGTTTCTCGCCGAATGGGAGCCGGGCGAGCCGCAGCACCTCGTGGACTGCGAGCCCGACCGGGGACGCAGCGTGGCCGTGGTGGGGGCCGGTCCCGCCGGGCTCCTGGCGGCCCACGACCTCCGCCGGAGGGGATATGCGGTCACGGTGTTCGAACGGACCGACCGGATCGGTGGATGCCTCGTGTGGAAGATTCCGCCCTACCGTCTCCCCAGGAAGGTCGTGGAGCGGGACCTCTCGGTGATCGCGGCCCTGGGGATCCCCGTGGAGACGGGGGTCGAGGTGGGGGCAGACGTGGCGCTGGAGGAGCTCAGGGAACGCTTCGATGCGGTGCTCCTCCTGGTGGGGCGGGAGGGAGCCGTCCGGATCCTGTCCCACACCGACCCCGGACTGGTGACGCCCGAGGGCCGTCTCCGCGTGGATCCCCTCACCTGTTCCACGGCGCTGGAGGGCGTGTTCGCGGGCGGTGACGCGGTGAGTGGCCCCGGGACCGTGATCTCCGCGCTGGCGCTGGGCCGCAGGGCGGCCGGGTCCGCCATGAGGTTCCTCGAGGGGCGAGACCTCCAGGAGGATCGCGAGCCTCTGCTGCCCCCGAGACTGCTCTGGACGCTGGAGATCCCCGAGAGCGAACGGAAGCGCCGCCAGCGGACTCCGGTGATGCTCACGCCACCGCCACCTCCGCTCGACGAGGCTGCGGCGCGGGAGGAGGCGGAACGGTGCCTGGACTGCACCTGTGGCCTCTGCGTCCGGGACTGCGAGTTCCTCGAGGACCACTGCGACTCGCCGAAGGACATCGCTCGGCGGGTGCTGGAGGATCCCGACGATCCCGGGGTGCTCAGGACCACCTATTCGTGCAACATCTGCTCGCTGTGCGCCGCGGTGTGTCCCGAGGGACTCGACACCGGGGCGCTCCTGCTGGAGGCCCGCCGGGAGGCCGTCCGCAGGGGCACGGGCCCCCTCCCGGTGCACAAGGGGATCGTGAGCTACTGGAAGGCCGGTGTGGGGAACACCTTCACCACCGTCATGCCGGAGCCCGGCCGCAGGACCAGCCGGCGGCTCTTCTTCACCGGGTGCGCGCTCCCCGCGGTCTCGCCGGCGAACACGCTCCGGATCTACGACGAGCTCAGGAAGCACTACCCGGGGACCGGCGTGATGATGTACTGCTGCGGGGCTCCGGTGGAGCTCCTGGGCATGGATGCGGAGTTCGACCGGACCCGCGAGGACATCCTCAGGCTTGCGGACCAGGTGGGTGCCGACGAGCTGGTGGCGGCATGCCCCGACTGTGCCCACACGCTGAAGGAGGCGGTCCCGGAGCTCACCATCACCACGGCATGGGAGCTGCTGGCTGGAAGGTGGCAGCCGCCGCGGCGCGAGGGTTCTCCGGCCGTCGCCATCCACGACTCGTGCAAGGCGCGGCACGCCCCGGAGATCACCAGCTCCGTCCGGAGGATCCTCCAGGACGGTGGCGCGGCCATCGAGGAGATCGAGTACAACGGCGAGCTCGCGCGGTGCTGCGGCTTCGGCGGCATGATCTACCCGGTGGATCCCGAGCTCTCCCGGAGGGTCAGCCGCCGGAGGGCCGGGGAGACTCCCCTGCCCCAGGTGACCTACTGTGCGGGCTGCCGGATGGCCATCGCCGGGGTCGGGAAGCCGGCGGTCCACATCCTGGACTTCCTGATGAGCGATGACTGGGAGAAGGCGGCGGCGAAGAAGGCGCCGGGCTCCGTGACGCGGTATGCCAACCGTCTGAGAACCAAGTGGGCGTTCAGGCGGCTGAAGCCCCTCGCGACGGACTGAGGGAGGCGGGAATGGGAGGTACGGTGACCATCACGGTGGACGGGCGGGAGGTGGAGGTGACACCGGGCAGGCTCCTGCTCGACGTCCTGAGGGAGCAGGGCATCCGGGTCCCGACACTCTGCCACGACGACCGCCTCAAACCCTACGGGGGATGCCGGCTCTGTGTGGTGGAGCGCAGGGACGGGCGTCCGGGGCTCGTGACGGCGTGCTCCACACCGGTCCAGCGGGGCATGATCATCGAGACATCGACCCCCGCCATCGACGAGGCGCGCCGACGCCAGCTCCAGCTGCTGGTGCTGGATCACCGCATGGAGTGCCCCACCTGCGAGCGGACGGGGGACTGCCGCTTCCAGGAGCTGATCTACGAGTACGGGATCCCGGAAGAACGCCTGCCCTTCGAGCGCCGGACCAGGCCGCGGGACGAGGGCTCCGCCGTGATCATCCGCGATCCGGAGAAGTGCATTCTCTGCGGCCGGTGCGTCCGGCTCTGCGAGGAGGTGCAGGGAGTGGCGGAGATCGGCATGGTGGGACGGGGCCTCGAGGCCCGGGTGGCCACGCTCCTCGACAGTCCGCTGGACTGCGAGTTCTGCGGCCAGTGCGTGAACGCCTGCCCCGTGGGGGCCCTGGTGGCCAGGCCCCACGCCACCGAGGTGCCCGCGTGGCTCCGCACGAGGGCCACCACCACCTGCTCCTTCTGCAGCTCGGGCTGCCAGGTGGAGGTGGAGACCTGGGATGGCCGGCTCCAGAACGTCACCGCCGACCCGGCGGCCGAGCCCAACCGGGGCAAGCTCTGCGCCAGGGGCTGGCTCGGATGGGACATCCTGGAACATCCCGAGAGGCTGACGACACCCCTGGTGCGCCGTGAAGGGCGCCTCGAGGAGGCCACCTGGGAGGAGGCGCTCGAGAGGGTCGCGGAGGCCCTCGGGGCGGCCCGTGACGGCGGCGGTGCGATCGCGGGCGTGGGGACGGCCCGCATGACCTGCGAGGACGCCGCCCTCTTCGGGCGGCTGCTGGCCGGGGAGCTGGGCGCCGCCACGGTGGAGGTGGGACCAACGGGTGGTGCGACGGCTCTGGCGGCCGGCATGGGGGCCGCCGTGGGTGCCGCGGCCTCCACCGCCACCTTCGAGGATCTTCGGGAGGCCGACCTGGTGCTGGTGCTGCGGGCCGACCCGGGCCGCACCCACCCCCTCGTCAAGACCGAGCTGGTCCAGGGGGCCGTCCAGAGGGGCCGTCCCTTCGTCCTGGCCCACTGTCTCTCGGGAGGTCTGGAGCGCCATGCGGCCGTTCACCTGTGCCTCCAGCCGGGGACCGACCACGTGCTTCTCCACGGAATGGCGCGTCTTGTGCTGGATCATCTCGACCGGACCCCCTCCGAGGGCACCGATGGCTTCGGGGCCTGGAGCGAGGCTCTCGGGGCCTACACACCCGATGTGATCGAACGGGTGACCGGGGTTGTCGAGGATGACCTCCGGGAGCTCGTGGACCGTCTTCTCGGGGCGGAACGCCCCCTGGTGGTGGTTCCCACCGGCCTCGGCATCCCCGGTGACGAGGCCCGGGTGGCCCGGGCCGCGGCGGAGCTCATGGGCCTGCTGGGCTGGAACGGAGCGCCCGGGGGCCGTGTGCTCGTGCTGGGGGAGAAGGCCAACCTGCAGGGCGTCCTGGCCTCCGGCCTGGGTCCCTCCCTCGGGGATGGGGAGCGCCGTCACCTCGAGGAGACCATGGCGGCGGCGGGCCTCGGACAGGTCCAGGTCCTCTACCTGGTGGGGGAGGACCCCGTGGGATCCTGGCCCCGGCGGTTCGCAGGGCGGGCCGCGGTCCGCGGAGCGCGTTTCGTGGTGGTGCAGGACGCCTTCGCCACGGCCACCACCCGCCTGGCGGACGTGGTGCTCCCCGTGGCGATCCTCGGGGAGCGCCGGGGGACGGTCGTGGGAGCGGACGGGGTCCCCAGGCGCCTCGAGAGGGTCCTGGAGCCGCCCGAGGGGCTGCCGCAGGACGGCGAGCTCCTGGCCGCGCTGGCCGGGCGCCTGGGTGTGGATGTGGGGGACTGGCGGACCGCCGGGGCACCCGCGGCGACGGGGACCGATGCCCGCCCCGTGATCCGGTTCACACCGCCCGATCCGCCGGAGGAGATGCCACGCCACTCGGGCATGCTGCTGGACGCCTCCCCGCAACTGTTCCACTCGGGCCTGGTGACGGCGTTCAGCGAGAGACTCCAGGAGCTGGCGCCCACCGTGGCCGCCCGCCTGGCGCCACGGGACGGACGGGAGGCCGGCATCTCCAACGGGGAGCAGGTCCGCGTGGCGGTGGACGGCAGGGAGCTCCTGCTCCGGGCCCGGTACGACCGGCGCGTCCGCCCCGGAACGGTGCTGGTGTCCTGGTCCGGTCTCGAAGACGGTGCGGCCGGCGTCATGGACCACGATGCCGCTGCCACGCCTGCAGCCATCCGGAGGATGTCATGAGCGAGCAGGTTCTGGAGCGGGCTCCGGCCCCGGCGGATCTCCCGGGCTTCTTCGGGGCCCACGAGCCGCTGCCCCGTGAGGATGTGGATCCGGCCATCTGGCCCTTCATCGACCGGTGGGTCGCGACCCATCGGGGTGGTCGGGAGCGCCTCATCCCGCTGCTTCACGCCATCCAGGAGCAGCTGGGATACCTGCCGTTCCCCGTCCAGGAGTACGTGGCGGAGAAGCTGGGCCTCTCGCCCATCCAGGTCTACGGGGTGGTGAGCTTCTACCACTTCTTCACCACCACGCCGCGGGGGAGGTACCAGCTCAAGGTGTGCATGGGAACGGCCTGCTTCGTCCGGCATGCCCAGAGCATCGTGGAGACCCTGAACGACGTGCTGGGGATCGGTGTGGGAGAGGTGACGGAGGACCGGATGTTCAGCCTGGAACAGGTGCGGTGCATCGGGGCCTGCGGCCTGGCACCCGCCATGATGGTCAACGACGAGGTGCACGGCAACCTGACGAGGAACGACGTGAGGCGGCTGGTCCGCCGCCTCCGGGCGAAGGAGCGCAAGGCGGCTGCGAAGGCTGCCGGGGAGGCCGACGGTGGCACGGACGAGCAGTGATCCGGCGGTGGCTCCGCGGCTGACACCGGGGGACCTGGGACGGCTCCGGGAACGGATCCGGCCGGCGGTCCAGGAACGGCTGAGGTCGGAGCGCGGTGCCGTGCCCGCACGGCGGGAGGTGCTCGTCTGTGCCGGTGGGGCCTGTCTCTCCTGCCGGTCGGGGACGGTGGCCGAGGCCTTTGCCGCCGCCATCTGCGAGCGTGGCCTCGGCGAGCGGGTCCGCGTGGTGAACGTGGGGTGCATGGGCCTGTGCGAGGCGGGTCCCCTGGTGCTGGTCTCGCCGGACGGGGTCTACTACCCCAGGCTCGAGCCGGAGCAGGTGCCGCGCGTCGTCGAGGAGCACCTGGAGGGGAACACCCCCGTGGAGGAGCTGGAGCTGACATGGGAGGGGCCCGACGGGGAGGTCCTCCGGAGCCGGGACGTGCCCTTCTTCGCACGTCAGCTCAAGATCGCCCTGAGGAACTGCGGTGTCATCGATCCGGGGAGCCTGGAGGAGTACATCGCCATGGACGGCTACGCCGCGCTGGCGAGGGTGCTCCACGAGATGGAGCCGCAGGAGGTCCTGGACACGCTCAAGCGCTCGGGGCTCCGGGGCCGTGGCGGGGCCGGGTTCCCCGCCGGGCTGAAGTGGCAGTTCGTCCGCGACGCTCCCGGTGGCGTGAAGTACGTGGTGTGCAACGCCGACGAGGGGGACCCCGGCGCCTTCATGGACCGCAGCATCCTGGAGGGTGACCCGCACTCGGTCATCGAGGCCATGGCCATCGCGGGCCGCGTGGTGGGTTCGCGGAACGGCTACGTCTACGTGCGGGCCGAGTACCCCCTGGCCATCGAGCGCCTGGAGAACGCGCTGGAGGCGGCCCGATCGGCCGGCCTGCTGGGCGAGGACATCCTGGGGTCGGGCTTCGGCTTCGACCTGGAGATCCGGATCGGGGCGGGGGCGTTCGTCTGCGGGGAGGAGACGGCGCTGATGCACTCCATCGAGGGGCGCCGGGGCATGCCGAGGCCGCGCCCCCCGTTTCCGGCGCAGCAGGGGCTGTGGGGCAAGCCCACCCTGCTGAACAACGTGGAGACCTGGGCCAACGTCCCACCGATCCTCCTCCGGGGGGCCGAGTGGTACGCCGCCATCGGAACCCGCAGGAGCACGGGAACGAAGGTCTTCGCCCTGGCCGGAGACATCCGGAACACGGGGCTCGTCGAGGTCCCCATGGGCATCACCCTCAACGAGGTGGTGCACGAGATCGGCGGCGGAATCCGGACCGGCCTCCCGTTCAAGGCGGCCCAGAGCGGCGGACCGTCTGGGGGGTGCATCCCCTCGGACAGGGCCGATGTCCCCATCGACTACGAGTCGCTCCAGGAGCTGGGCTCCATCATGGGTTCGGGCGGGCTGATCATCATGGACTCCACCACGTGCATGGTGGAGCTCTCGCGGTTCTTCCTGGACTTCCTGGTGGACGAGTCGTGCGGCAAGTGCCCACCCTGCCGGATCGGGACGCGGGTGATGCTGAACATCCTGGAGCGCATCACCCGGGGCGAGGCCTCGGAGGATGACCTGGATACCCTGGAGTCGCTGGGGCACCACATCCGGACCAGCTCGCTCTGCGGCCTGGGCCAGACGGCTCCCAACGCCGTGCTCTCCACGCTCACCCACTACCGGGAGGAGTACCTGGCCCACATCAGGGATGGGAAGTGCCCGGCCGGCAAGTGCAAGGCGCTGCTGACCTACACTATCCTGGAAGAGGTGTGCAACGGCTGTGGTCTGTGCGCCAGGGCGTGCCCTGCGTCGGCGATCACGGGTGAGATCAAGCACGTCCACGTGATCGACCAGGATCTCTGCATCCACTGCGGCGCGTGCCTCGGGGCCTGTCCCAGCGATGCCATCCTTGCGGAGTAGGGGGGGACCATGGCGACCAAGACGATCCTGCTGGTGGACGACGACGAGATCTTCGTGGAGGCCGTCTCGGCGGTTCTCGAGGGACGGTACCGCGTGATCACGGCGGCAAACGGGACCGAGGGCCTGGCGAGGGTGCGGGAGGACCGTCCCGACCTCATCGTGCTCGACGTGATGATGGATCACCTCTCCGAGGGGTTCGACGTGGCGCGGAGCCTCAGGAACGACCCGGACCTGGCCGGGATTCCCATCATCATGCTGACGGGCGTGGACCAGGTGTACAACGTCCGCATGGAGGTGGACGAGTCCTGGGTGCCGTGCGAGAAGTATCTGGAGAAGCCCATCGCCCCCGATGAGCTCCTGGCGCACGTGGCCGAGCTGATCGGGGAGTGACAGTGGCCGCGGACGACCACTTCGCCTACATCTTTGCGGCCGAGCTCCACGAGCGCCTCCGCTGGTTCATCACGCTGCGCTGGATGGCCGTGGCCGGTCTGGCGGTGGGCTCGCTGGTCGGTCCCCGGATGGGTCTGGAGTCGGTCTGGCCGAGCCTCTTCGTGGTGGCCCTCTTCGTGGCGGCCTACAACCTGTACTTCAGCTGGCGCCTGGGGGGGCGGTCGGGCCAGGAGCGTCCGCTCGGGGGCCTGAGGCACTGCGCCATCCGGCAGATGGTGATGGACCTGGCGGCGCTGATCGTGGGCGTCCACTTCACCGGGGGCCTCCAGAGCCCCCTGCTGCCGTTCTTCGCCTTCCACATGGCCATCGGGACCATCGTGCTGTCCACGCGCCTCATGTACCTCATCGCGGGGTGCACCTCGCTGGCCATGCTCCTGCTCTACATTCTCGAAGAGAACGGGGTCCTCCGGTACCATCCGCTCGATCCCCTCCACGGCATCTGCAGCCGGGCCTGCTACCTCAACATGGTCAGCTTCGTCATGGCGCTCTTCGGGATCGTCTATCTCACGGATTCGGTCACCGGCCGGTTCAAGGAGCGGAACATCAAGCTCCACGAGGCCAAGGCGGCGCTCCAGGAACGGACCGAGGAGCTCCAGCAGCTGCTGGACGAGATCGCGGAGGTGGAGGAGCGGAAGTCCCACTACATGAGGATCTCCGCCCACCAGCTGCGTTCCCCCCTGGGTACGGTGAAGACCTCCCTCATGGTCCTGACCCAGGGTTACGTGGACCCGGGATCGGAGCGGGGCCGCAAGCTCCTGGAGGGTGCCATCGAGCGCGTGGACGGGCTCCTGCGGATCGTCAACGATCTGCTGGAGCTCGCCAAGATCCGGGAGGGGCGGAACCGGGCACCGTGGGCACGCGGCGTCAACCTGAACCAGCTCGTGGCGGACATCTTCGACGCGGTATCGCCCCTGGCCGACGAGCGGGAAATCCGGCTGGTCCCCCTGGTGGAGGGGGTGGCCGTCCTGGACTGGGGGATCCCTCCCGACCTGGTCTTCGCCCTCGAGAACCTGGTCCAGAACGCCATCAAGTACTCGCTCCCCGGCGGACAGGTGACGGTGGGGCTCCGGGTGACCGGGGGCGGGGAGGCCGTGCTCACCGTGGAGGACCAGGGAATTGGCATTCCCGAAGAGTTCGTGGAGCAGGTGATGGACGAGTTCGTCCGGGCCCCCAATGCGAAGGCCCACGCCGCAGAGGGGACCGGACTCGGGCTCTCCATCGTGCGGGAGGTGGTGGAGGCCCACGGGGGGCGGATCACCGTCCGGAGCGTGGAAGGCGAGGGCAGCACCTTCACTGTTACGCTGCCGTTGCATCACCGTCCCCCGGAGGTGGAAGCCTTGTTACACGACGGTAACGATGGCGGTTACCAGACACCTACGGGGTCGTGAGGCGCCCGCCAGCATTCACTCCTGGATACTCCTAATCCATTGAGGATCAGTTGGTTGCCGCTGCGAATGGAGTGGTATGTCCCTTGCAACCGGGTGGAACAAGCGGAGGGTTCCTCCGCCGTGTGGGAAACCAGCAAAGGAGGACGGACATGAAGCATGGATCGAGTTCGAGGTTGGTGACGGTCGTGGCACTGCTGCTCGTGGTCGGGCTTGCGATGCCGGCCCTGGCGGGCAACGGCTACAAGGGGTTTGCCAGGGGCGAGGCCCTGATCACGGTCAAGGAGCTGAAGTCACTCATGGACGCCAAGGATCCGAAGCTCGTGATCCTGGCGGTGGCGAAGACCACGGACTACCGGCTGGGCCACATCCCCGGGGCGTTCCAGATCTGGCGGCCGGACTACGAGCCCAAGGAGGGGGTGGAGTTCCCCTACGAGGGCATGGCCCTGGACCGCGAGGACTTCCAGGCCTTCGTGCGGAAGTTCGGGATCGACAACGACTCCAAGGTCGTGATCTACGACCACAAGTACGACGCCACGCGCGTGTGGTGGATGTTCTACCTCTACGGGAAGACCGACTGCCGGGTCCTCGACGGTGGCTACCAGGCCTGGAAGAAGGCGGGCTACGACACCGACATCCTGGCGCCGGATCTCCCCAAGGAGCCCGGCACCTTCACGGCCTCCGCCGCTCTCCCGGGCTGGTCCGTCAGCGTCACCACCATCTGGCGCTGCAAGACCTCGGACGACTACCAGCTCTGGGACACCCGGGGCACGAAGGAGTGGACGGGCGAGAAGCTCAAGAAGGGGGCCTATGCCAAGGGCCGTATCCCCTGGGCCAAGCACTGCAACTGGCCCAACTTCAAGAAGCCCGTCACCGAGGGCGGCAAGGCCACCGAGTTCAAGACCGCCGCGGAGATCCAGAAGGTCATCGAGAAGTTCGGCATGGACAAGAACAAGCACCAGGTCTTCTACTGCCAGTCGGGCGTGCGGACCACCACCGAGATGTTCGCTCTCTACCTGATGGGCTGGGATCCGGCCCAGCTCCACAACTACGACGGGTCCTGGATCGAGTGGAGCTACTACCACAAGAACCTGCCGGACTCCGGTGCGATCCTGTGCGAGGCCTGCAAGTGACCACATGATCTCCGATCCCCCGGGGCCCGGCCGGGTCCCGGGGGGCCGTGCCTCCCGGCCGCCGGGGGGCGGATTTCGAGGGGGCGAAGCATGAACAACGACGAAGTCACCGGGACAACTCCATCCAAGGGCAGGCCCTGGGTGAAGCTTGTGGTGGTCGTGGCGGCCATCGTGGTGCTGATCCTTCTGGCCAACCATTTCGGCGTGTTCGACATGCTCAAGGAGGGCACGCTCAAGGAGCGGGTGGAACGGCTGGACGCCTTCTTCCAGGGGATGGGGCCGTGGGCACCCGTGGCGTTCATCCTCATCTGGATCGTGGCCTGCGTCCTGCTGCTGCCGGGATTGCCCATCTCCATCGTCGGCGGCCTGATCTTCGGTGCCCTGTGGGGGTCCGTCTGGACCACGGTCGGGGCGAACCTCGGAGCCGCCGCGGCGTTTCTCATCGGGAGGTACGCGGCCAGGGACATGGTGGCAGGATGGGTTCGGAAGAACCCGACCCTGAGGAAGATCGACGAGGGGGTGAAGAAGCAGGGCTGGCGGATGCTCATGATCACCCGGCTGGTGCCCATCTTCCCCTTCAACATCCAGAACTACGTCTACGGGCTCACGGACATCCCCTTCAGGACCTACGTCCTGGTGACCTTTCCCTGCATGATTCCGGCCACCATCGCCTTCAACTTCGCGGCGGGGTCGGCCCGGGAGGTGATCCTCTCGGGAGGGCAGCCGGACGCGGTCAAGAAGACCATGATCTACCTGGCCATTGCGGCCGTCTTCTTCGTCCTGCTGTCCCTCATCCCCAACTGGGTGAAGAAGCGGTACGCCAAGGAGGACCTGCTCCAGGAGCAGTAGGCCGGCGAACAACGTGGAGAGGCCATCCGGGGGGACGCCGAGGCGTCCCCCCCTTGTTGTCCGGGTCGCGCCGGTGGTCCTGGGATCATGCCGGGTTACGATCCGGTAACGATCCGGTGGACGGGTGGTGTTGCCGGCGTGGCCTCGCCGACGTGTGAACGTCGCTCAACCCCCTGACATCACGCGGGATCCGCCACCGGGTCGATCTCGTGATACGGGAACCGGTCCGGTGTCGTGACGGCACGAATCTTGCTCAAGTGTTCTGTGGAGCACTGGAACAAGACCCGTATCGGGCGAGGGAGGTGCGATGACGAGCACGCTGGTACTCCCATGGGTGGCGCTGGTCCTGGTGGTCTTCGTGGCCGGGTCGATCTGGCGGGCCTGGCGGTACGCTCGGGCCCCCATGCACCTCAGGTGGGACCTCTATCCGGTGGCCCACGAGCCGGCTCCCCGGAGGGACCACGGGGGCTCCTACCTCGAGGAGAGGGAATGGTGGACCAGGCCCCGTGAGAGAAGCCTCCTGGGAGAGGCCGTCTTCATGGCCGAGGAGATCCTCTTCCTGAAGGGGGTCCGGGCCAACAACCGCCGCCTCTGGTGGGGCTCGTTTCCATTCCACTGGGGGCTCTACCTCCTGGTGCTCACCACGGTGGGGATCTTCCTGGGTGTGGCCGGCTGGCGGCTGCCCCTGGATTCGGGCCTCCTCTCCCTCGGGGCGCTCACGGGTGGCGGCCTGGTGCTGGCGGGGTCGGTGATCCTGCTCGTCCTCAGGAGCACCGATCCGAAGCTCAGGCCCTACACCGCACCGGTGGACCGGCTCAACCTGCTGTTCCTCGCCCTCTTCGGGGCCCTGTGCGTCGGGGTGGCCGTCCGGTACGGCCTGGGGCACGTGGTGACCGTCCTGTCGGGGGTCCTGCGGGGTCACGAGGTCCGGGTGGGCCGGCTGCTGGCGGCCCAGATGGCGGTGGGTGGCCTGTTCCTCATGTACATGCCGTTCACGCGGATGGTGCACTTCTTCGCCAAGTACTTCACCTATCACGATGTCCGGTGGGACGACACGCCCATGGAGCCGGGGAGCCCGCTGGCCGACCGGCTCGCCGCGGCCCTGAACTACGGCGTCGACTGGTCCGCCGGGCACGTGAGGACCGGGAAGACCTGGGCCGAGGTGGCGACCACGCTGCCCGATGAGGAGAAGGGGGGGAAGGCCTGATGGAGAACGCTCCGAGACCTGCGAGCCGGGAGGAGCTCAACCGTTTCCTGACCGAGCACGAGGGCGTGGACCCGAGGCGGCTGGTGCCGTTGCCCTTTCCCTACGAGGACTGGGAGGACGCTCCCATTCCCGAGCTGAGCGAGGACAAGCGGAGCCGCATCGAGGTGGGGCCGGACGGGGTCGCGGCGGCCCAGATCAAGGTGCCCGCGGACGACGAGGAGAGGGACCGGCGGGTGGCGGCGTTCCTGGAGGGGCTGGCCAAGCTCTTCACGAAGGAGAACAACTGGACCTTCCTCCAGCCGCTCATGCTCTCCATGGAGAACTGCGTCAAGTGCCAGACCTGCGCCGAGGCCTGTCCCATCTACACGGGGTCCGGCAGGATGGAGGCCTATCGCCCCACCTTCAGGGCGGAGGTGCTCCGCAAGATCGTCAACCGGTACCTGAAGCCCGGCGGCCGGATCCTTCCCGGGCTCCGCGGCAACGACGTGGAGCTCAGCTGGGACGTGCTGGTCAGCCTGGCCGAGCTGTCCTACCGCTGCACCCTGTGCCGGCGCTGTGCCCAGACCTGTCCCGTGGGAGTGGACAACGCCCTCATCACGCGGGAGATCCGCAAGCTGTTCAGCCAGGAGCTCGGCATCGCCATGCCGGAGCTCCACGAGACCGGGACCATCAAGCAGCTCACCGTGGGTTCCTCCACCGGGCTCAACCCGGCGGGCCTGGCCGACATCATGGAGTTCGCCGAGGAGGACATCCAGGAGAAGACCGGCCTGGACATCACCATGCCCTTCGACGTGGAGGGTGCCGAGTACCTGGTGATGCACAATGCCGGCGAGTTCCTGTCCTGGCCCGAGAACCTCCAGGCCTTCGCCATCATCCTGGAGCTCGCGGGGGTGAGCTGGACCCTCTCCTCCGAGCTGGTGGGCTACGACTCGGTGAACTACGGCCTGTTCTACGACGACGTGCAGTACTCCCGCATCGCGCTGAAGCACTACGAGGTGGCCAGGAAGCTGGGGGTCAGGAAGATGATGGTGGGCGAGTGCGGCCACGCCCACAAGGCGCTGATGCCCATCGCCGACCGGCTGATTCCCGAGCAGCTCAGGGTCCGGACGGAGAGCTGCCTGGTGGTGCTCGAGGACATCGTGGTCAACGAGAAGATCCTGCTCGACCCCTCGCGGAACGACTTCCCGGTGACCCTCCACGATCCCTGCAACATCACCCGGTCCATGGGGATCGTCGAGCCCCAGAGGAAGATCCTCCGCAAGATCGCCCCGAGGTTCCGGGAGATGGAGCCGCACGGGGTCCACAACTACTGCTGCGGCGGGGGCTCGGGATTCGCCATCTGCCAGTCGATGAACTTCCCGGACTGGAGGACGAGGGTCTCGGGCCGCCTCAAGTTCCGCCAGATCCTCGAGGCGTTCTCGGACTGCATCGAGCCGGAGACGCCCAAGTACGTGTGCGCACCGTGCTCCAACTGCAAGGGGCAGATGCGGGATCTCCTCAACTACTACGAGGCCTGGGACCGCTGCGGGATCCTCTACGGCGGCCTGGTGGAGCTCATCGTCAACGCCATGGTGGACGTGCGCGAGGGCTTCGTGGAATGGGAGATGCACTGAGAAGGGGGTTGCCATGGGCCTGGCCGACCTGTTGAAGCGACGTCGTGGGGGGGAGCGCCCCACGAGCCGGCGGGCGCCGGAGAGGGTGCGGGGTGAGGAGGAGCTCGTCCGGATCGCCATGGAGGACCCCGAGCTGGAGCACCGCCTCCTCGCGGTGGACCGCCTGGGGAGCCAGGACGCCCTCGAGCGGGTGGCGCTCGACGGTTCCCACCTGGACGCGAGGCTCAAGGCGGTCCGCAGGATCACGGACCAGCGGGTGCTGGCCCGCATCATGCGGGAGCGGAAGCAGCCGGACCTGATGATGGCGTGCTTCGAGGGAATCCGCGATCCCGCGGTGCTGGAGGAGGTGGCCAGGGACACCCGGCAGAGCCTCACCGCGCGGAGGATCGCCATCGACATGTTCGCCGACCGGGACGCGCTCCTGGACATCCTCAGGTCGGTGAACGCTCCGGTGCTCAGGAGGGCGGCGGTGGAGAGGATCGGGGACCAGGACCTCCGGGCGCAGCTGGAGGCCGAGCTCGCGGCGCACCGGCCCGACGAGAACCTGGACAGGATCCTCGAGACCTACGACGCGGACGTGCTCGTGGAGTTCCTGGGGGCCTTCCGGGACTCGCCCTCCGCGGTCCGTGCGCTGGGACGGCTCGCCGGGCGTGGCGGGGAGGCCGGCGAGCACGCGGCGGTGATCCTCACCCGCCTCCTCAAGCACGCCCGTGCGGAGATCCGCAGGATCGCACTCGAGGGGCTCGCCGACACGGAGGCGTTCCCCGCGGACGTGGTGGAAGAGATGGCCGGGTCCGATCCGGACCCCGAGGTGAGACGGCTCGCGCAGGCGGCCCTGGAGAAGGCCGACGCCTGAGCGCAGGGAACAGGGAGGCACCATGGGCGCCACGATTCTGGTTGTGGACGACGAGCAGGATGTCAGGACCTATCTGAGGACGCTCCTGACCAAACAGGGGTACGAGGTGGTCGCGGCCGCCGACGGGGAGGAGGGCCTGGAGGTGGCAAGAGCCCGGCGCCCGGACCTCGTCTTCCTGGACATCATGATGCCCAGGAAGACCGGGATCATGCTCTACCGGCGCCTGAAGAAGGACCCCGATCTCGGAGGGGTGCCCGTGGTGATCCTCACGGGGCTCTCCCAGTACCGGACCTTCTTCGCCCAGGACTTCGAGGAGGTTCCCCGGCCGGAGGCGTTCGTGGAGAAGCCGCCCAACCGGGAGGAGCTGCTCCGGCTGGTGGAGGAGCTGGTCTCCACCCCGGCCGGCGGCTGATCCGGCTCCGAGGGGGGAGGCATGGACAGGGCCGGGGACGACGGGACCACCGTCCGGTGGAACGGACCCACGGGGGGTGAGCTGAGGGTCCAGGCCGACCGGCTCTTCGACCTGGTGCCGAGCGCCATCTCGATCCAGGACAGGAACTACAGGATCCGGAAGGTCAACGCCGCCTTCCGGCGGATGTTCGGCGAGGGCGTGGGCGAGTACTGCTACTCGGCCTACAAGGGGAGGTCCAGGGTGTGCCTGGACTGCCCCATGGCGCGCACCTTCGCCGACGGCGGCGTGCACTCCTCGGAGGAGGTGGTCCAGACCGCCGCCGGGGAGGTGCTCCACGTGACCGTCCAGACCTCGCCGATCCTGGGGCCGGACGGGAGCGTGGTGGGGGGGATGGAGGTGATGACCGACCTCTCGGGGTCCACGGCGGTGCGGCAGGAGCTGGTCCTCCTGGGTCAGGCCATGGCCGGCATGGCGCACTACATCAAGAACCTGCTCACCGGGCTCGAGGGCGGGGTCTACGTGGTGGAGGAGGCCCTCGAGGACGGTGACGAGGGGCTTCTCCAGGAGGGATGGGAGATGGTGCGCCGGAATGTGGAGCGCGTCGCCCGCCTTTCCAGGGACCAGCTGTACTGTTCGCGCGACCGGATGCCGGAGATCCAGCTCGTGGAGGTGAACCGGCTGGTCTGCCAGTCCGCCGAGCTCTACCGGGCCCGGGCGGAGCGGGAGGGCATCGGGCTCCACGTGGAGCTGGACGAACGGATCGGGGCGGGGTGGCTGGACCCGGAGGGCTTCGACAACCTTCTCACCAACCTGCTGTCCAACGCCCTGGATGCCTGCCGCTTCGACACCTCGAAGGAGCGTCACTGGGTCTCGGTGAAGACCCTCCTCGAGAGTGGCGGCCAGCTCCACCTGGAGGTGGCGGACAACGGCCAGGGGATCCCCGAGAAGCTCTGCGGCGCCGTCTTCTCCGAGATGTTCACCACGAAGGGGGGCGGAGGGACCGGCCTGGGGCTCCTGGTGGTCTACAGGGTGGTCTGTGCCCACAATGGCCGGATCACCGTGATGTCCGAGGATGGCGTGGGGACGGTGTTCACCGTGATCCTCCCCCTGGCGCCCCCGGGCGAGCGGTCGATGAATGTTACCGTGGAGTAACGCTCGATCGTTGTATTGTCTGCGCAATCGATTGAAATTCAATGGTTTTCAGGGCTTGGGCGGGGTCCGTGATCCGTGGAGATGGCACGGACATTGCTGATTTCTTCACCGGCGGTCCCCTGTGGGACCGGGGGAGGGAGCATGGAGGCGGAGATCCGTACCTTGCCGGAGGTTTCCCAGGATGTGCTGGCGTCTCTTCGGCCGCCGAGCCTGACACCGGAGAAGATCCAGGAGCGCCTCAGCTACATCATCGAGAAGGACCGCGTGGTGGGGGATCTGCCCCGGCGGTTCCTCGAGGCGTTCGCGGCGGTGCTCAAGCACACCAACTACCGCCAGGTGATCGACAACTATGCCAGGATACCGGCCCGCTGCGCCAACTGCGCCTGTGCGTGCCAGATCTACCAGCAGACCCACGATCCGAAGGACGTGCCGTGCTACCGGTCGAACCTCCTCCTGGAGGTGTACCGGCGCCACTTCACGCTCCGTGGGATCGTGGAGGGTCACCTGAGCGGGGCGCCGTTCCTGACGGACGACCTCATCCTGGAGATGGCCGAGACCTACTACCACTGTACGGCCTGCCGCCGGTGCACTCTCGAGTGCCCCCTGGGGATCGATCACGGCCTGGTCACCCACCTCGCCCGGTACGTGCTCTCGGAGATCGGGCTGGTTCCACGGGCCCTCGTGATCTCCACCAGGGAGCAGCTGGAGGGCCAGACCCGGAACACCTCGGCGATCCCGTGGCCGGCCATCGCCGACACCCTGGAGTTCCTGGAGGAGGAGATCAAGGACGACAAGGGTGTGGACGTGAAGTTCCCGGTGGACCAGCCGGGCCGGGAGTTCATCTTCTTCGCCCCCGTGTCCGACTACCTCATGGAGGCCGAGACGCTCATGGGGATCGCCGTGGTGTTCTACGCCACGGGGGCGATGGACTCCTGGACCATCTCCACCGAGTTCCTCGACGGCATCAACTACGGGCTCTTCTACAGCGACTGGATCCTGGAACGGTGCCTCAGGGAGGAGCTCGAGCAGCTCAGGAGACTCGAGGCCAGGAAGATCCTCATCGGGGAGTGCGGCCACGCCTCGCGGTCCGCCAAGGCGTTCATGCGGACCTTCGGCGGAGGGGAGAAGGCACCTCCGGTGGTGAACATCATGGAGTACACCTACCGGGCGCTCAAGGAGGGGAAGCTCAGGCTCGATCCCGACGTGATCAGCGAGCGGGTCACCTACCACGACCCCTGCAACCTGGCCCGGACGGGCTGGATCATCGACGAACCCCGGGAGATCCTGCGGTCCTTCTGCAGGGACTACGTGGAGATGGAGCCGCGGGGACAGTGGAACCTGTGCTGCGGCGGTGGTGGCGGGACCGTCTCGGTGGACGAGATCCGCCCCTACCGGACGGGGGTGACAGGCGTGAAGAAGGCGGAGCAGATCCGGGCCACGGGGGCCCACTACGTGGTGGCACCCTGTGCGAACTGCAAGAAGCAGCTCCGCGAGGTGTGCGAGGACAACGGCCTGGACGACGTGGAGGTGGTGGGCCTCCACGACCTCATCTACAAGGCCATCGTCCTGGAATGAGGAGGGCGTGATGCTTGAGAGCTGGATCGAGCTGGCCCGCGGCCCCCTGCTGAGACTGGCCCTGCTGGCCATGGCGGTGGGACTGCTGCGTCAGGTGCTGCTCCAGGTCTGGGAGATCTCCTGGGCCTTCCACAGGGCGGGGGATCAGGTGGTGCCGTGGAGGGTGGCCCTCAGGAGAAACCTGGAGTGGCTGCTTCCCTGGCGCTATCTCCAGAGGAAGGAGCGGCGTGCCTACAACTTCACCTCCTTCCTGTTTCACGTCGGGGTGATCGCCGTTCCCCTGTTCCTGGCCGGGCACGTGGCCATCTGGAACCAGGAGCTGGGCCTGTCCTGGTGGACGCTGCCTCCCGCGGTGGCCGACTGGCTGACGGCGATCACCGTGGTGGCGGCGCTGGGGCTCCTGCTGGGGCGGATGGTGAACTCCGCCTCCAGGGTCATCAGCAAGTTCCAGGACTGGGCGCTTCCCGTGCTGTGCATCCTGCCGTTCGTGACGGGGTTCTGGGTGGCCCACCCCCTCTGGAGCCCCTTCGACGCGCAGGTGGTCTACCTGGTCCACCTGCTGTCCGCCGAGCTGCTCCTGATCCTGGTGCCGTTCTCCAAGCTCGTCCACATGGTCCTGTTCTGGGTGAGCCAGACCTCCAGCGAGCTCGGGTGGAGGTTCCCACCCGGCTCCGGTGAGCGGGTCAGGGTCACGCTCGGGAAGGAGACGGAGGGGATATGATCACGGATCCCTGCATCCTCAACGATGTCACCCGGTGTATCGGCTGCGAGGAGTGTGTGGCGGCGTGCAAGCGGATCAACGGACTTCCGGAAGAGGACCCGCCGCCCAGGGTCGGCCAGTCGAAGGACGGCCTGTCCTCCACGAGGTGGACGAGCATCCTCCGGAGGACCGGGGGGGTCAACGTTCGCAAGCAGTGCCGCCACTGCCTGGAGCCCGCCTGTGTCTCCGTGTGCCCCGTGGGCGCCCTGAAGAAGACGCCCGAGGGCCCGGTGGTCTACGACAAGAGCGTCTGCATGGGGTGCCGCTACTGCATGATGGGCTGCCCGTACGGCATCCCGCACTACGAGTGGAACACCGTCAATCCCTCCATCCGGAAGTGCATCCTCTGCCACGAGAAGCTGAAGTCCGGGGAGATCGACCGTCCCGCGTGCGTGACGGCCTGCCCGAAGGAGGCCACGGTCTTCGGAAGCCGAGACGAGATGCTGGCCGAGGCCCGCCGCCGACTCGAGGCGGAGCCGGGCACGTACCTCCAGCACATCTGGGGGGAGCACGAGGTGGGCGGCACCTCGGTGCTGTACATCTCCCACGTGGACCTCGGTTTCCTGGCCTGGCAGGATCCGAAGTTCCTGGGGGTGGAACCCCTGCCCGAGCGGACGTGGAGCGCCCTGAAGAAGGTCCCCTTCGAGTTCGTGGGCATGGCCACCTTCATGACCGCGGCCTGGTGGATCATCGACCGCAGGATGCGGCTCCAGGGAGAGGAAGGTGCCGGTGGGGACCGTGACCACGACGAGCCCGGCGGCTCCGCAGACGAGGGAGGCGAACAATGACCCGGCGGGTCCAGATCACCAAGGGGATCCTGTGGTTCATCTCGGGGCTGGCGGCGGCCGTGACCATCGTCCGGTTCACCCGGGGCCTCGGTACCACCACCGCGCTCTCGGACACCACGCCGTGGGGACTCTGGGTCGGTTTCGACGTGATGGGCGGCGTGGCCCTGGCGGCGGGCGGATTCGTCATCGGCGCCATCGCCCACGTCTTTCAGAGGGAGCGCTACCACCACGCGGTGCGGCCGGCGATCCTCACCGCGCTGCTGGGCTATGCTGCGGTGGCGGTGGGGCTGATCTACGATCTCGGTCTCCCGTGGAACATCTGGCATCCGCTGATCTTCTGGAACCCCCACTCGCCGCTCTTCGAGGTGGCCTGGTGCGTGATGACCTACCTGGGGATCCTGTTCCTGGAGTTCCTGCCGGTGTTCCTGGAGAGGACCCGTTTCCAGGCGCTGTACCGGACCCTGCTGCGCCTCCAGCTGCCGCTGATCATCCTGGGAATCTCGGTATCCACGCTCCACCAGTCGAGCCTGGGGACCCTCCTGCTCATCATGCCCTTCCGGCTGCACCCGCTCTGGTACACGCCCCACCTGCCGGAGCTGTTCTTCGTCTCCGCCATCTGCCTGGGGCTGGTGATGGTGATCTTCGAGTCCTCGGTGACGGCCTGGCTGTACGAGCGGGAGCCCCACACCGACATGCTCGCGGGGCTCTCCCGCTTTGCGGCGGGTGCCCTGGCCTTCTACCTGGCCTTCCGGTTCTTCGACCTGTGGCACCACGGCAAGCTGGGCCTGGCCTTCGAGAACACCTTCGAGGTGCGCCTCTTCTGGTTCGAGATCGCCATCAGCGCGGTGATCCCGCTGGTCCTGTTCCTGATTCCCCGCGTTCGCAGGAGCCACACGGGGGTGTTCATCGCGGCAGCCCTCGGCGTGATGGGCTTCCTGCTCAACCGCATCGACGCCTCGGGTCTGGCCCAGGTGTGGGCCACCGGCGCCGACTACTTCCCCGAGTGGACCGAGTTCGTGGTCAGCTTCGGGATCGTGTCGTTCTTCGCACTGATCTACCTCTTCATCCAGGAACACTTCCCGGTGGAGAAGGAGATCGTGGACGAGGAGGAGAGGTGGCTGCAACGCCAGCTCTTCGTGCTGCCCCGTTTCGACAGGGGCTCCCAGGTCTGGCTCGGTGATGCGACCTTCGCCTCCCGCAGGGTGTACTCGGCTCTCTTCGTGGTGGCGCTGGTGGTGGGGCTGGCGCTCACGCCGTGGCAGCCGCTCGTGAAGGCCTCGCCGGTGCAGCGGGCCCGGGGCGGCGAGATGCTCCGTGTGGGCTACCCCCTCGGCACCGTCATGTTCCCCCACGGGGAGCACATCACGCGGCTGGGGAAGGAGGCCTGCGGGACCTGCCACCACCTCCACAAGCCCGGCGACGTGGGGACCCCGTGCTCCGAGTGCCACGCGGACCTCTACCTGGACACCACGATCTTCGATCACGTGCGGCACGTGGCGGTCCTGGAGGGCAACGCCTCCTGTGCGAAGTGCCACCCGGAGGGGCAACCCAAGGTCCGTGCCACGGCCAGGAAGTGCTCCTCGTGCCACGAGAAGGACATGATGGCCGCCAACACCGTGGCGACCCGGTTCGAGAGCCTCGCGGCCCCGGGCCTGCGGCGGGCGGCCCACGGGATCTGCATCGAGTGCCACCGGAGGGAGGCGGCCAACCCCGAGTGGAAGAAGCCGGACCTCTTCCGCTGCGCCACCTGCCACAAGACCCCCGTGCCCCACGTGCAGGAGCTCCGGCTCCTCCGGGCGGAGGGCGGGGAGACCGCTCCGGTCGCAGCGGGTTCGTGACACCTCCGGTGGCTGCCGTCCCCGGGTCCGCCGGGGACGGCTCCGCGGACCCGGGGACGGTGGGGAGCCGGCCACTCCGGGTGTTACGTATCGGTAACCATGCCGGGAGAATCGGCGTCCCGGGGCGGACCCCCGAAGCCAGAGGAGCCTGTGTCAACAACTCACCTGTTTTGAGATAGTTGGACTTCACTGTTCCGATCTCGTAACACCCTGCGGTGAGCCCACTTTCCCCGTCCGGAACATGTCAGCTCAAATCTTGCTCTGTCAACCATATAGGAGTGCATATCCGGGGCCGGGGCACTGGCACATGGGTTGCACCTCTCCCGGGCCGGGAGAGCTGGGACCAGGGGGGAGAAGGAGGACGCGATGGGCGAAGGAATCAAGCAACTGTGGAAGAAGGAAGACTGGTGGGCCGTGTGGCTCGGGCTCGGCATCGTCGTGATGGCGCTGTCCGTCTACCTGAGCGGCGGCACGATCAAGGGCTGGGCCGTGACGCCCGGGAAGTGGTCGAGCCTCTCGCAGCTCGGCGCCGACCTGGCGAAGCACGGCATGGGGTACCTGACGATCTTTCTGCTGTTCGGGATCGTCTTCACCGTCTCCATTGCCATCATGGGCCGGAAGGTCAAGGAGTACATCCCGGGCTACACGATGCTCTTCGTGGGCTCCCTGATCATCTTCTATCTGGCCTCCAACAAGTTTGTGAAGGGGACGCTTCATCTGGGTGCCCCGCTGCTCGCCCTGATCATCGGGCTCATCATCGGAAACATCAAGAAGATGCCGGAGTGGTTCCAGACGAGCCTGCGGACCGAGTACTACATCAAGACCGGAATCGTGCTGCTGGGCGCCACCCTGCCCCTGACGCTGATCTTCTCGGCGGGACCGGTGGCCTTCATCCAGGCGACGATCGTCTCGGTCTGCACCTGGCTGACGATCTTCCTGGCCGCCACCAAGATCTTCAAGCTCGAGCCGCAGTTCGGGGCGGTCCTGGGTGCCGGCGGGGCGGTCTGCGGCGTCTCGGCCTCCATCGCAGTGGGCGGTGCGGTCAAGGCCCACAAGGACCACATCGCCATCGGCATCGCCATCGTCTCGGTGTGGGCGATCGTCATGATCCTGATCCTGAGCGTGGTGGTGAAGTTCATGGTGCCCGCAGCCATCTCTCCCGGTGAGGCGGGGGCCTGGGTGGGGACCTCGGAGTTCGCCGACGCGGCGGGGTTCGCCGTGGTGGCAGAGCTGGCCGACGTGATCGAGTCCGGTGCGCTCACCGGCCCCGGTGGCGCCCCCCTCAACCCGGACGATCCCATCAACACCTTCACCCTCATGAAGGTGATCGGTCGGGACATCTGGATCGGCATCTGGTGCCTGATCCTGGCCATCGTCTCGGTGGTCTTCTGGGAGAAGAAGGACGCGTCACAGAGGGCAGTGGGAGCCGGGATCATCTGGGAGCGGTTTCCCAAGTTCGTGCTGGGGTTCTTCGCCGCGTCCATCATCATGACCGCCGTCACCGCCAACCCGCCCGGGGACTGGGTGGGGAAGGCCAAGCTGAAGGGGACCTTCAAGTCCAAGGCCGAGAAGATCGTCTACGCGGCCGACTTCTCCAACTACGTGGTGCCGCAGGAGCTCGCGGACAAGTTCGCCATCGAGGGTGACACCATCACCTTCAAGGGCAAGATGAGCATCCACGAGTTCGAGATCCTCAAGGCGGCGATCCCGCAGGACGATCCGAACCGCAAGGACAAGATCGGCGCGCTCAAGCAGCTGCGGCATTCTTCGGACTGGTTCTTCTCCGATCTGAAGCCGAAGCTGATCAACCCGATCAAGAAACTCAGGTCGTGGGCCTTCGTCCTGTGCTTCCTCTGCATCGGGCTGTCCACGCGCTTCGCCGACCTGCTGACCTTCGGCCTGAAGCCGTTCTGGGCGTTCACCATCGGTGTGCTGGTCAATGTGCCCCTCGGGTACTTCCTGTCCACCGTGGTGTTCTCGAAGTTCTGGTCGAACATTTCGAGCCTCATGTGAGGCACGGGGGGAAAACAGGACCTGCGGGTCTGGGGAGACAAGGAAAGGAGTTGCCATGAGTGAGAAGAATCGAGCAACACCGCTGCTTGACGAGCTCGAGAAGGGGCCGTGGCCGAGCTTCGTCAAGGAGATCAAGAAGGAGTCCGAACGGCCCATGGTCAGGGACCTGCTCGGGTTGCTGGAGCGGTCCTACGAGGAGCACATCGGACACTGGAAGCACGGCGGCCTCGTGGGCGTCATGGGGTACGGCGGCGGTGTCATCGGGCGGTACTCCGACCTGCCCGAGGAGTTCCCGGAGATCGCGGAGTTCCACACCTACCGCGTGAACCAGCCCTCCGCCTGGTTCTACACCTCCGACGCACTCAGGACCCTGTGCGACATCTGGGACAGGCACGGGTCGGGCCTGACGAACATGCACGGGTCCACGGGTGACATCATCTTCCTCGGGTCCAAGACCGAGGCGCTCGAGCCCTGCTTCGCCGACCTGACCGAGGCGGGCTTCGACCTGGGCGGCTCGGGTTCCGACGTGCGGACGCCGAGCTGCTGCGTGGGACCCGCCCGGTGCGAGTGGGCCTGCTACGACACGCTGGAGGCCTGCTACGACATCACGCAGACCTACCAGGACGAGCTGCACCGGCCGGCCTTCCCCTACAAGTACAAGTTCAAGTTCGCCGGGTGCCCCAACGACTGCGTGGCCTCCATTGCACGGTCGGACATGTCGGTGATCGGCACATGGAAGGACAACATCCAGATCGACCAGGAGCAGGTCCGCGAGTATGCGGCGGGCGGCACGGACATCGAGGCCGAGATCTGCGAGATGTGCCCCACCGGCTGCATCACCTGGAACGGCGAGCAGCTGGTCATCGACAACTCGGAGTGCGTCAAGTGCATGCACTGCATCAACGTGATGCCCAGGGCGCTCAAGCCGGGCAAGGAACGCGGCGCGACGATCCTCATCGGCGCCAAGGCGCCCATCATCGGAGGGGCGCTGCTGTCCTCCGTCTTCGTTCCGTTCCTCGAGATGGAGCCCCCGTACGAGGACCTCAAGGAGCTGGCCGAGGCCATCTGGGACTTCTGGGGCGAGTACGGCAAGAACCGCGAGCGCGTGGGCGAGTTCATCCAGCGCGTCGGTCTGGGCAACTTCCTGGAGGAGATCGGCCTGGATCCCGTTCCCGAGATGGTGGCCCATCCCAGGACGAACCCGTACATCTTCTTCGACGAAGAGCTCGAAGAGGACGAGGACGAGTAGGAGGTATCCATGGCTGTGGCAACCAGAAAGACGGACATCGGACCGCCGAATTACAAGCAGTTCCTTCCGCCCATCATCCAGAAGAACTACGGCAAGTGGGCGTACCACGAGATCCCCGAGCCGGGCGTCATGGTGCACGTGGCCGAGTCGGGCGACAAGCTCTACACGGTCCGGGCGGGCACGCCTCGCCTGCTGGCCATCACCACCATCCGGGCGTTCGCGGACCTGGCGGACAGGTACTGTGACGGGTACATCCGCTGGACCAGCCGGCACAACGTGGAGTTCCTCCTGACCGATCCCTCGAAGATTCCGGCGCTCAAGAAGGACCTGGAGGAGCTGGGATTCCCGGTGGGCGGTACGGGCAACGCCATCTCCTCCATCGTCCACACCCAGGGGTGGGTCCACTGCCACTCCGCGGCCACGGACGCCTCCGGGGTGGTGAAGAGCCTCATGGACGAGCTCTTCCCTCACTTCGTCAACATGGACCTGCCCGCCAAGCTCCGGGTGGCCTTTGCCTGCTGCCTGAACATGTGCGGCGCGGTGCACTGCTCCGACATCGCGGTCCTGGGCGTCCACACCAGGGCACCCACCATCGACCACGACGAGCTGCCCAAGGTCTGCGAGGTGCCGACCCTGGTCTCCTCCTGCCCCACCGGCGCCATCCGGCCGGCCACCGTGGACGGCAACGCCTCGGTGGAGATCGAGGAGGAGCAGTGCATGTACTGCGGCAACTGCTACACTGTCTGCCCCTCGGTGAAGATCAACAACGCCGAGACCGACGGCATCTCCATCTGGGTGGGCGGCAAGGTCTCCAACGCCCGCTCGGAGCCCAAGTTCTCCAAGCTCGCCATCCCGTACCTCCCCAACAATCCGCCGCGCTGGCCGGAGGTTGTGGAGGCGGTGGTCAACATCGTCAACGTCTACGCCCAGAACGCCCGGAAGCACGAGCGCCTGGGAGAGTGGATCGACCGCATCGGCTGGCCGCGCTTCTTCGAGCTCACCGGCATTCCGTTCACCAAGTACCACATCGACGACTTCAAGCACGCCGGCGAGACCTACAAGCGGTCCGTCCAGCTGAAGCACTAGGAGGCGATCATGAGTCAACCCACCGTGGAAGAGGTCGCCGACGCCATGTATGACCTGGTGAAGGCCACCCATGGCAAGAAGAACCTCAAGGCCATGGACCTCACCAAGGCCATGATCGAGAAGTTCGGCGACGACGCCGTGGACAAGAAACTGTGCAAGCTCGCGATCCGCCAGCTCATCGACTCGGGCCGGTGCATCTACAGCTACTTCGGTGGGTCGTTCATCACCCTGCCACCGGACGAGGATTCCGGGGGCTGATGTCGAACCGTACGGGGGCCGGGGTGCCCGGCCCCCGTACTTTTCCTACCAGGAGGCACAGCATGGCCAAGGACAAGATGAGCGGTCCGGAACGCGTGGAACATACGATCCAGGTGCTTCGCGACTGGCAGAAGCTGGAGCGGGAAGCCATCGAGAACACCGCCGAGATCATGGAGAAGACCGGCAACCCGCTGATCCGGCAGTTCATGGAGATCATCCGCAACGACTCGGTGCAGCACCACCGGGTGCAGCAGTTCATCATCGACAGTCTCACCACCACGCCGGTGAAGCTGACGCCCGACGATCTCGCCGAGGTCTGGGACGCCATCGCGGCCCATGACGAGGTGGAGCGCAGGACCATCGAGATCGCCAAGGAGCTCAAGGAGGAGTGCCGCTTCTTCGTGCAGAAGGCCCTCCTGGAGTACCTGATCATCGACGAGGAGAAGCACGACCACCTCCTCGGCATGCTCGAGGAGTTCAAGAAGAAACTGTATCCCTACGGCTGACCGTTCCGGCAGGGAGTGGGACGGGGGAGGCGTTCAGATGGGTCTGTTGAAGAAGAAGGACACGAAGAAATCCAAGAGCCGCATGGCCCGGCTGGCGGGCGGCGGGGGTGGTTCGGGATCCGAGATCTCGCCGCTGAGGCCACAGTACGTGGAGAAGCTGCCCCCCTGCGTGGGGCACTGCCCCTCGGGGAACGACATCCGTGGCTGGCTGACCATCGTCGCCCAGCGTGACAAGCTCGGGCTCTCCATGGAGGAGGCCTGGGACCGCGCCTGGAGGATCGAGGTGGAGACCAACCCGTTCCCCGCCGTGATGGGGCGGGTGTGTCCCCATCCCTGCGAGGGCGAGTGCAACCGCAAGGTCAAGGACGGCGCGGTGGCCATCAACTCGGTGGAGCGCCTTGTGGGGGACTGGGGCCTCGAGCGGGGCCTCGCGCTTCCCACGCTGGACGTGGGAGGGCCCTTCGCCGAGAAGATCGCCGTGATCGGCGCCGGCCCCTCGGGGCTCTCGGTGGCGTACCAGCTGGCCCGCCGCGGCTACGGCGTGACCGTCTTCGAGGCCCTGCCCCATCCCGGCGGCATGCTCCGGTACGGGATCCCGGTCTACCGGCTGCCCCGGGAGGTCCTGGACGCCGAGATCCAGAAGATCCTCGACCTCGGCGTGGAGCTCCGCTGCGGTGTCAGGGTGGGTGAGGACATTCCCCTGGACGAGCTGCGCAAGGAGTTCTCGGCCATCTACCTGGGCATCGGCGCCCACCAGGGCCGGAAGATGGGCATCCCGGGCGAGGACGGCGAGGGCGTCTACACCGGGACCGAGTTCCTCAGGCGGGCCAACGCCGGGGAACCTGTGACCGCGGGTGAGCGGGTGGTCATCATCGGTGGCGGCGACACGGCCGTGGATGCCGCCCGCGTCTCCAAGCGCCTCACCGCCGACTCGGCGGCCGTCTCGAAGCGGGCGGGCGCCCAGGTGACGATCCTGTACCGCCGGACCCGGGCCGAGATGCCGGCCATCGAACGCGAGATCGAGGAAGCCCTGGAGGAGGGAATTGAGATCGAGTTCCTTGCGGCACCCATCAAGATCGAGCGGGACGCCGACGGGAAGGTGACGAAGATGATCGTCCAGCGGATGGAGCTCGGGGAACCCGACGAGTCGGGCCGCCGGCGCCCGGTTCCCGTGGAGGGCGACACCTTCGAGCTGGAATGCGACACGGTGATCATGGCCGTCAGCCAGCAGCCCGAGCTGGCACCGCTGGCCAGGGCCCTCGGCGTGGAGGGTTCCTGGCTGGACTCCGACGAGTGGGGCCGCACCGGCATCGACGGCATCTGGGCCGGTGGCGATGCCCTGGGCCTGGGCCTGGCCACCATCTCCATCGGCCAGGGCCGCAAGGCGGCCGAGTCCATCCACGCCACGCTCCGCGGGGAGGAGCTGCCCGAGGGCGACACGCGGCCGCCCATCGGGCCCGACGGCCTCAAGATCGACTGGTACCCGCCCCTCGAGCGGAACGAGAGGACCGTGCTCTCCCCCGAGGAGAGGCTGGCCCGGCCGCTCGACGAGATCGATCTGGGGATCACCAGGGAGCAGGGCCTGGACGAGGTGATGCGCTGCTTCTCCTGCGGCCTGTGCTTCAACTGCGAGAACTGCTGGATGTACTGCCAGAACTCGTGCTTCAAGAAGGTGCCCGATCCCAGCCCCGGCAACTACTACACCATCAGCCTCGGCACCTGTGACGGGTGCAAGAAGTGCTGGGAGGAGTGCCCCTGCGGGTACCTCGAGGGGCACTAGGGCAGGGTCCGGGGGAAGGCGATGCAACTCGAGACACCCCGCGTGGTGGTGGCCGGTCTGGCCGGGGACAGCGGCAAGACGCTGGTGACCCTCGGCCTGGCCCGGGCCCTCACCGTGAGGGGTGTCCGTGTTGCACCGTTCAAGAAGGGGCCCGACTTCATCGACACGGGCTGGCTTTCCGCCGCTGCGGGAACCGTGGCCCGGAACCTGGACACCTTCCTGATGCCGCCGGAGGGGATCGGCGAGGCCGTGGCCCGGTCGCTGCCCGCCGACCTGGTCCTCGTGGAGGGCAACCGCGGGCTCTACGACGGCATGGATGCTGCGGGCAGCTGCTCCACGGCCGAGCTGGCGGTGCTCCTGGGGGCGCCGGTGCTCCTGGTGGTCGATGTCACCAAGAGCACACGGACCGTGGCGGCCCTGGTGAAGGGGTGCCAGGTGCTGGATCCCCGGGTGGACCTGGCCGGCGTGATCCTCAACCGGGTGGGGACCGCCCGCCAGGAGCGTGTGATCCGCGACGCCATCGCCGCCGCGGGCGGTCCGCCGGTGGTGGGCGCCATCCCCCGGATGCGGGGAGAGGATCCCCTGCCGGGACGGCACCTGGGTCTCGTCACGGCCGTGGAGCGACCGGACAGCGAGGCGGCCGTGGAACGGGCCGCTGCCGTGGTGGCGGAGCACGTGGACCTGGAGGCCGTGCTGGCCGTCGCCCGCACCGCGGGGCGGGTGGAGCTTCCGGAGATGTCCATGACCACCGGACGGAGGGCCACCCGCGTGGCGGTCTTCAGGGACGAGACCTTCAGCTTCTTCTACCCCGAGAACCTGGAGGCCCTGGAGGCGGGGGGGGCGGAGCTGCTCTGGGTCTCGCCCCGGCAGGACCGGCCGCTGCCCCCGGACGTGGATGCCGTCTACATCGGTGGAGGCTTCCCCGAGCTGGCGGTGCGGGAGCTGTCCGCGACCTCCGAGCTCAGGGACTCCCTGGCCGGGGCGTGTTCACGGGGGCTGCCGGTCTTCGCCGAGTGCGGCGGCCTGATGCTCCTCGCCCGCGAGCTGGTGGTGGACGGGACCGCCTGGCCCATGCTCGGGGTCCTGGACCTGGTGGTGGAGCACACGGACAGGCCCCGGGGACACGGGTACGTCCTGGGGACGGTGGACCGCCCCAACCCCTTCTTCCCCGTCGGACAGGAGATCAGGGGCCACGAGTTCCACTACTCTCGGGTGGTGGGCGGGAGTGACCGGAACACCACGGTGATGACGCTCCAGCGCGGGACCGGTGTGGAGGCGGGACGTGACGGTGTGGTGCGGGGCAACATCTGGGCCTCCTACACCCACCTCCACGCCCTGGGAACGGTCATCTGGGCCGGAGGCTTCCTCGAGGCCGCGGTGTCGTGGCACAACGACGGGCCGGGGACGGCCGTGGCATGGGCCTGAAGGAGCAGGTCATGGAGCTTCTCGCGGCAGGGCGCCAGGACGAGCTCGCCGGGCTTGCCGCCGGGAACCGGAGGGTGGTCCGTCACCTGGTGGGACGCCTGTGGGATCCGGACCCCGTGGTCCGGCGGGCGGCGGCCCGGGCCCTTGGCGAGGCGGCGGCCCTCCATCCGGACCTGGGCCGCGACGTGGTGCGGCGCCTGCTGTGGGCGCTCAACGACGAGTCCGGGGCGGACGGCAGGGATGGCCTGCTGGGCCTGGGCTGGATCGGCCGCGCCGCACCGGGGCTGCTGGCCCCGCACGTGGGTGCCCTGGTGGAGATGGCCTGGGACGACGGGCTCAGGGTCCGCCTCCTGGAGGCCCTGTGCGTGGCGGCGGAGGGTGCACCGGAGCTGCTCGAGCCGCACGTGGATCGGCTCGGGGAATGGATCGACGAATCCAATGACGACGAGGTCCGCCTGTGGCAGCGGCTCAGGGCCCTCGTCGAAGGGGGGGGCACACATGCCAGCTGAGAGCCTGAAGGAACGGATCGAACGGTGCCGGGCCCGGGTGGAGGAGAAACCGGACTCCGCCGTGGCCCACTACAACCTGGGTCTTGCCTACACCCAGCGGGGCTACGTGGACCGGGCGGAGGCCGAGTACCTCAGGGCCGTGGAGCTGGACCCGTCGCTGGGGGAGGCCTGGATCAACCTCGGGGGCGCCCGGCTGCTCAAGTGGGACTTCGAGGGGGCGCTGGAGGCCGTGAAGCGGGGCGTGGAGCTCCGGGACGACCACCCCGTGGCCCACTACAACCTCGGGCAGGCGTGCCTCTACCTGGGCGATGCCGAGGGCCTCGTGGCGGCCAACCGGCGGGTCATCGAGCTGGAGCCGGAGAACGGCGCCGCCCACTACTTCCTGGCAGTGGGGCTCCTGGCCCTGGAACGCCGGCAGGAGGCCGAGGCCGCGCTGTCCCGGGCCATGGCCCTGGGGCACCGGCCGTCACCCGAGTTTCTGAAGAAGCTCAACCGGCCTCCCGCGCAGGGGCCGGCAACCCTGACTCTGAACGAACAATCGGGAGCCGCCGAGGCCCCAGGAACAGAAAAGGAGGTTTGAGATGCCCACATTCACGTACGGAGATCTCTCGATCGAGGTGGACGAGGACGGCTTCATGCAGGAGCCGGAGCAGTGGAACGAGGAGGTGGCCAAGGCACTGGCGACGACGGAAGGTGTCGATGAGCTCACCGACGAGCACTGGAAGGTCGTCAACTACCTTCGGGAATACTACCTCCAGTTTGGCGTGGCTCCCATGATCCGCAAGCTCTGCAAGGAGACCGGCTTCAACCTGAAGAAGATCTACGAGCTCTTCCCCTCCGGTCCGGCCAAGGGCGCCTGCAAGGTGGCGGGGCTGCCCAAGCCCACCGGCTGCGTCTGACGGCCACGCATTCGCCGAACGGGAGCCGCGGCCTCCGGGCCGCGGTTTTCTTGGTGAAGAGGTGAGGCTGTGAAGGACGAGACGGCCTCAACCTCGCTGCTGCTTCGTGTCCGATCGGAGGTGTGGGAGCCACTCCGGCGGCGGCCGTACAGGAGGTCGTCCATCCAGAGGGCGGCGTGCGGCAAGAGGGCCGAGTTGCGGATCCCCGCCCGCACCAGGTTGTGGAGCAGCGAGTCCGGGTGGGAGTAGGGGCAGGCGCGGACGCACTGGCCGCAGTTGGTACCCGGCGAGCTCCCTTCCGGTGGAACGGTCCACCGCCTCCACGGTAGCGGTATCGAGCCATGGTCGGCAAGGGAACACGAGCGCTGAGTGGCCCTTCGGGGGATCGCCCTGTGATGGCGGTACACTCGTGGTGGGGTGGACGACGGAGGGTATCTGATCTCTGGAGGAGCTCTCATGAACAGGATCGTGACCGTGGCGGCAGCTGGGGCGGTGGTGGCGATCCTTCTGGCGTGTGGCGGCGGAGCGGGAAGAGGCCCGGAAGGCGAGGTGGTAGAGGTGCTGCCTGCGGAGGGTTTCGCTCCGGGCTGGAGTTGCAGCGGGCAACCCGAGGTGGTCGGTCCGGAGGAGCTCTACCAGCGGATCGACGGCGGGGCCGAGGTCTTCCTCCAGGAGGGTTTCAGGAGGCTCGTCGTGGCCACCTACACCGGCGGTTCCAGCGAGCTGGAGGCCTCGCTCTACATCATGGACGACGCGGAGGCGGCCCGGAGGGTATGGGAACGCCAGCGGCGGGGCGACGGGATCGTGGAGGGACTTCCCGGGCCGGCCAGCGTGGACCGCTGGCAGCTCGCGGTCCTCCTGGACTGTGCCATCCTGGTGGTGGACAGCCTCTCGGCCAGCGAGGACGCCGTTGGCGCCATGAAATCCCTGGCCCGGACCGTCGCCGAGGGCGTCTCCGGCCCTTGCGGGGGTGCATGAGGGGGATCAGAGCCCCAGGAAGATCATGGCCAGGCCGGAGGCGGCGATGACGGCGCCGGCCATGGCGTGGGCCCAGCGTTCGAGGCCGCCGAGGGGGAGGCGCCTGAGCCCCTCCGTTCCCAGCAGAACCAGGGCAACCATGATGGCGATGGTGACCACCCCGAACAGCCCGCCCGTGAGGGCGGCGAGGCCCCATCGTCCCCGGGCTGCCGGGAGCATGAACAGCGGGATCAGGGGCTCGCAGGGGCCGAGCACGAAGACGATGAACAGGGTCCAGAAGGTGGTGTCCGCGGTCACGCGGTGGTCGTGCCCGTGGGCGTGGCTGCCATGGGCGTGCACGTGGACAGCTCCGTCATGGGCATGGAGCGCGAGGTCCCGCTGCTGGCGAAGGGCCCGCCGTGTGCCCCACACCAGGTAGGCCAGGCCGAAGCCCACGAGGAGCCAGGCCGCGATCCCACCGCGGACGCCCTCGAAGGCCTCCACCCTCGCCAGGGCCACGCCGGCCGCCACACCCACCAGCCCCAGGAGGATGGAGCTGGCCACGTGCCCCACGCCGCAGGCGGCGGTGATGGCAGCGGTCCGTGTCCGGCTCCATCCGCGGACCCGGGCCAGCATGATGAAAGGCAGGTAGTGGTCGGGGCCCATGGCGGTGTGGGCCACCGCGATTCCCACCGTGGCGATGAGCACGTCCAGGGAAAAGGTGTCGAGGCTCATGGCATGCTCATGGTAGCAGGGGAGGGACGGGAGGTGAGGCGGTGAGGGTGTGAGGGCGTGAGGGCGGGAAGTGGAGGGGACATGGGCGGGAGCGCAGGGGCGAGGGGGAGCAGGGGAGCAGGGGAGCAGGGGAGCAGGGGGGTCGATCGCCGTCGGGGTCACGGACACGGACACGGATACGGACACGGCCACGGTCACGGCCACGGTCACGGCCACGGACACGGCCACGGTCACGGCCACGGACCCGAACCCGGACACGGGCACGGACGGGGGCGCAGGGGAGCCGATCCCGGACACGGGCACGGACCCCGACACGAACACAGGCACGGACATCGTCACCGACAGGGACACCGATACGGACACGGTCACGGACACGGACGCGGACACGGACGCGGACACGGACGCGGACACGGTCACGGGCACGGACGGGGGCGCAGGGGAGTCGATCACGGACACGGTCGCCGACCCGGATCCCGACGCGGGCGCCGTTCCCGATCACCGCCCACGGCCGCCGCTCCCGTCCGCCGTCCACCGCCCCGGCTGTCCTTGACCCTGTCCCTGATCCCGGCCCCGACCCTGACGCCGACACCGACACGGACACCGCCACGGGCACGGCCACGGGCACGGACACGGGCACGGCCACGGGCACGGTCACGGTCACGGACACGGGCAGGGTCACCGTCACGGACACGGGTCCTTCTCCGGGTGGGCGGGGGACGCCTTCACGTCTTCACGCCCTCACGCCCTCACGCCCTCACGTCCTGACCTCCCCACCGGGCGGTGCTGTACCCTGACGGGCGCGGGAGGTGTCCATGGTGCGAAGGGCGCTGCTCATGGCCTCGGGTGCGAACCGCGGGGCATACTATGCGGGGTTCATGGGTCCGATCCGGGAGGCGGGCCTGGACTTCGGGATCCTGGCCGGGGTGTCGGCGGGGGGCATCGCCGCGGCCTGGTTCGCTGCGGGGAGCGAGGAGGCGTTGCTGGCCTCCTGGCGGGAGGCCGGAAGGTGGCGCATCGCGCTCCACCCCTGGCTCCAGGCCGGGCGTTTCCGCACGGTGGACCGGCTGATCCAGGAGATCACCCTGAAGATCATGGATCTCGAGGCCGTCCTCGGGTCCCCTGCCGAGGTGCGGCTGGTGGCGTCGAGGATCGCAGGGCCGGGTTTCCCACTGCCACGGCTCGAACGGCGTGTCTTCTCCAGCCGGGAGATCGGAGACACGACGGAGCTGGGCCTTGTGCTGCGGGCCACGGCCTTCGTGCCGTGGATCAACGGTTTCAGGGCCTCCGTCCGGATCGGCGGGGAACGCTACCTGGATGGCGGGCTCACGGGAAGGGTGCCGCTCGAGCTGATCCGTCCGGGAGAGGTGGACGAGATCTGGGTGGCCGCGTGCTCGCCCAACGGCCGGAGGGAGCTCGACAGCGAGCTCGAGCGGTTCTCGGGCCGGCCGGAGCGCCTGGTGGTGATCACCCCCTCACGGCCTCTGCCGGTGGAACGCTGGACCACGGAGGAGAGCAAGATCTTCGAGGCCATCGAACTGGGACGGAGGGACATGGAGGAGGCCATCGCCAGAGCTTCATGAGCGGGAGTCAACTCCCGTGGGAGACCAGGAAATTTCTGTAGGCCTCCAGGGTGCCCTCCACCATGGCGTCGGCCGAGAAGTGCTTCAGGGCCCGGCGCCGGCCGGCTGCAGCGAGACGGGTGCGGAGCCCCCCGTCCTCCAGCATCCGGAAGAGGCGCCCGGCAAGCCCGGCGGGGTCCCGGGGTTCGGCCAGGAGCCCGGTCTCGCCGTCGAGGACGATCTCGGGGATGCCGCCGGCCCGTGTGGCCACCACGGGGAGGCCCGCCATCTGGGCGTCCACGATGGCCGTGCCCAGCCCCTCCATGTGGGAGGGAAGGACGAAGAGATCCAGGCTGCCGAGAATGGAGGGGACATCCTCCCGGTGGCCCAGGAAGCGGAGGTGCTCCGGACCGAGGCCCAGGGTGCGTGCCCGCGCCTCCAGGTCGCCGCGAAGCTCCCCGTCCCCCACCAGGAGGAAGAGCGCTTCCGGGTGGCGCTCCACCACGGCCGGGATGGCCTCCAGGAGGTAGCGGTGGCCCTTGTGATCGGTGAGGGCGGCCACCGTTCCCACGAGGACGCGGTCTCCGGCCACACCCAGCTCCTCCCGAAACCTCTCCCGGCCACCGGACGGGATCTCCGGGGGCTCCACGCCGGAATGGACCACATGGATCCGCTGGCGGGGGAGCCCGGCATCCACGAGCACGCGAGCCACGGCCTCCGAGATGGCGATGACCCCACCGGCTGCGCGCCGGTACTTCCACCGGCTGAATGGATCGCGGCCGGGGGCGAAGTCCACCCGGCGCGTGGGCACCAGGAGCGTCCGCCAGCTGCCCGGGAGCAGACCCGCCAGAGCCCCCAGCCCGTGGGAACGGGCCGAGTGGAGGCCCACCACGGCGGGGCGGCGCTCCCTCATGAGGCGGGCCAGTGCCAGGACGGTCGCCGGGTCCGCCTCGCCCCGTCCCGGTACCTCCACGATGGGGACGTCCGCCTCCACCAGCCGGCGGGCCAGCTCCCCATCCCTCCGGACCACGGCGGTGACGGGGTGTCCCCGCCGCGCCAGGCCGGTGCAGAGCAGGAAGACCTGGCGCTGCCCGCCGCGCCATCCGGGCTCCACGTCCACCTGGAGTGTGGGGAGGGGCTCCATGGCTGGAGTGTATCCGGCGATGGCGTGGCCGGTCCACCGTGATTCCGGGCCGGAGACCCCTTGGCCACCGCTCCCGGACCCGGTGCCACCCTGTCAGGTGGTCCCCGGCATTGCCGGTGGGCATCGGGGAGCCGCTTCCCCCAGCCAGACGGGCGGCCCTGGGGTCCACGGTTTCGTGAATGTGGGGCGGAGATACCGCCGGCCACGGGCTCCGGGCACCTCCCTGCCAGGGCGTCACTGTGTCCGCGAAGTTGCAGAACCCGGCCGGGACGGCGTCAGGGCCAGGTGCCTGACGATGGGTCGCCGCAGGAACGGGAACAGCCAGAAGGTGAACACCAGGGCGTGCGTCAGGAAGTGGATCCTCCAGTGGAGCCTGTGGCGGTGCGCCGCCTTCCACACCAGGGCTGCGACCTGTTCCGGGACCAGGTTGATGCCGGTCTTCTGGACGCTGTAGGCCTGGCGCCCGGCCTCGGTGACGAGGGGCGTCCTGACGTACGGCGCCAGAATGTCGCTGACCGCGATCCCGTGGGGCTCGAGCTCGAGGTCGAGAGCCTCCGTGAAGCTGCAGATGGCGTGCTTCGTGGCCGAGTAGACCGCCAGCTCCGGGACACCGTAGACCGCCGAGGTGGAGGCCATGGAGATGATGCGTGAGCCCGGTGTGGCCTTCAACAGGGGCAGTGCGGTGTAGGTCACCGTGACCACGCCCTTGAGGTTCACATCGACGATCCCGAGCTGGTCCCCGAGCGCGATCTCGTCGAAGGGGCCCATCCGTGCGATCCCGGCGTTGTTGAAGAGGACGTCGAGGCGTCCTTCCGTGCGTCCGGCAAAACCGTCCAGGGCCCTCCGGACCGTCTCCGGCCGCGTGACATCCATGACGGCGGTGAAACACCGGTCCTCCCCGATCTCCCCGGCGAGCGTGGCCAGGCCACCCTCGTTGACATCCGTGGCACCGACGAACCAGCCCTTCTGCGCGAAGAGCCGTGCGGTCTCGAGGCCGATCCCCGACGCCGCACCGGTGATGAAGATCGTGTTCCGGTTCATGGTTTCTCCCGTGCGTTCGTGATGGTTCGCGTCATCCGGGGCCATCGTGGCGATCGATGGAGTTTCGTGTGGTCGCGGGTCGGACCACCAGGGACGCAGATCATTGGGGGCGACCCCCTCGGTGGCGATGTTGCCGCCGCCCACTCCCGCGGAGGCAGGGCCGGGGAGCCCATCCGGTGTGGCCTCAGGACTCCAACCGGGCCCTGTCACGCCACGTGGCGAAGTCCTTGCGCGCCAGTGTCATCATGAGCGTCGGGCTGATGCGGGCGATCCACCACATGATCCTGGCCAGGCCCGTCACCGTGATGATCCGCTTCTTCCGGGCCACGCCGCGGAGCATCACGCGGGCGCACTCCTCCGGCGAGACGCCAAGACGGATCCACAGCCTGACGGCCTTGAGGACGCAATCGCGGTCCATGTTGACGAACCTGGCGCCCGTGACGATGTTGGTCCTGATCCATCCGGGACAGACGACGCTGACATCGACCCCGAGATCCTTGCCCTCGACCCACAGACCCTCGGAGAGTCCCACGACGCCGAACTTCGTCGTGACGTAGGACACGGTGGCGGGGAAGGGTATGAGTCCCTCCACCGAGGCGACGTTGACGATGTGGCCGTGGCCCTGCCTCACCATCTGCTTGTAGGCCAGCAGCGAACCGTGAACGACCCCGTCCAGGTTCACCGAGAGGACCTTCCGCCAGTCCTCGATCTCCGTGTCGCGGACCTCGCCGACGATGGCGAGACCGGCGTTGTTGAAGATGTAGTCCAGTCGTCCGTGGTGGGCGACGGTCCCGTCCACGACCTGTTTGAATGCGTCGTGGTCGCTGACGTCCAGCTTCATGGTGGTCACGGCCCTGCCCTGCTCCACGAGGGGCGCCATGGCCTCCTCGAGCAGGGTTTCGTTGATGTCGGTGGCGACGACACGGGCGCCGAATCCGGCCAGCTGTTCGGACACGGCCCTGCCGATGCCGGACGCCGCCCCCGTGATGAGGCAGACCTTGTCGCGGTACACGTTCTTCATGCGCGTCCTTCCCTCACCGTTCCAGGATGTGGATCACCAGGGTGGCCTCCTCGTTGCCGATGTTGCCCCCGCCGTTCTCGGCCAGGGCCAGCCGGGCGCCCTCCACCTGGCGTGATCCGGCCTCGCCGCGGAGCTGCAGCACGAGCTCGTGGATCTGGGCCAGTCCCGAGGCGCCGATGGGGTGCCCACGGCACTCCAGGCCACCCGACGTGTTGATGGGGAGCCTCCCCCCGATGGTGGAGTGGCCCTCCATGGCGAAGACGCCGCCCTCGCCGGGGGGGGCGAAGCCCAGGGCCTCCGCCTGGTGCAGCTCCCCGAAGGCCGTGGCGTCATGGATCTCCGCCACGTGAAGATCGTCCGGTCCCAGGCCGGCGGCCTCATAGGCCGCCCTGGCCGTCCGGACGGCGATGTCGCCCTCGAAATCGTCGATCCCCCGGTTGGTCCCGGTCCGGAGCTCCGAGGCCCGGATCCTCACGGCCCTGGAGTTTCCGGAGCGGCGGACCACCTGGTCGGGCACGACGATGGCCGCGGCGGCCCCGTCCCCGATGGGCGCACACATGGATCGTGTCAGGGGCCAGGAGACGAGACGGTCTTCCAGGACCTCCTCCGGCGTCATGGGGATGCGGATCTGGGCCCTGGGGTTGTCGACGGCGTGGTTGTGGTTCTTGGCGGCGATGACGGCGAGCTGCTCGGGCGTGGAGCCGAGCTCGGCCATGTGCCACAGGGCGAAGGCCGCATAGACGTCCATGAACACCGTGCGCTGGCCGCCGTCGTCGGCCGGCATGCGGGAGGCCAGCTCGGGGCGTTGCTCCCGGAGCCGGGCAACGGCTCCCTGGCGCAGACCGATCAGGCGGCCCAGGTGCTCCTCGGCGTGGGCCACGTCCAGGGCCGTGAGGAAGGCGCCGAACATCTTGCCCGTGTCCGCGTTGAAGATCTTCTCGGCACCCAGGGCGAGGACGATGCCGTACTGGCCCGCCGCCACGGCGGTCCGGGCCAGGTGCAGCGCCGTGGAGGCGCCGGAGCAGGCATTCTCCACGTTGACCATGGGCCTGCCGGCAAGCGGTGTTCCCTGGAGGGCCACCTGAGCACGGATGCAGTGCTGGTCGTCGAAGTAGCCCCAGGTGGAGTTGGAGAAGAAGACGGCGTCGATGGCGTCCAGGGAGAACCCGGCGTCCCCGGCGGCCTCCGTGGCCGCCTCCATCGCCAGGTCGGCGAGACTCCGTTCGGGGTGCCGGGCGAAGACCGTCTGCCCGACGCCGGCGATCCACGCGTCGTGCATCACGAGTCTCCGTCGCCCGCGGCACGCTCCTGGAGCCACTGCTCGTACTCCAGGGTGACCTCGCCGGCCTTCTCCAGGATCTGGGGAAGGATCTCCACGGCTTCCGGCATGGGGCCGGTTCCGGCCTTGAAGGGTTCCCAGAACCAGTCGTCGGTGTTCTTGATCATGGGGATACCGTCGCCGGAGAACGCACCGAAGTGGTAGGCGAAGGTGGCGATCAGCATCTCGTAGATCTTGTCCATGCTGAACGAGCCCTTCATCTCCGGGCGGTTGTACCACTCCTGGAAGATGCCCCGGTTCAGGGGGCCGACGGAGTTGGCGATGATGGCATCCATGCCCGGCATCATCCCGAGAATCAGGGCTGCCGCACCGTAGGAGCCCTGCTGGCGGGAGTCGACGTTCTTGGCGTAGATGGCCGCCGAGGCCTGTGCCAGGGCGATGCCGAAGTCCATCATCAGCCAGTTGCAGGCCGGACCGTAGCCGAACATCCCGGCCGACTTGTTCTCGTTGGCGAAGCGGTTGAACTCGCCGCAGGTGGGGAAGCCGCAGGCCCCGCAGTCCCAGGCCAGGGGCGAGGGCGAGGTCTTGGCGCCGATCAACAGGATGGCGTAGGGCTGGTTCTGTTCGAGGAACCGCTTGCCCATGAGGTAGTCGCCGTAGATGAACTGGGAGTAGGCTCCCTCGGGACCGGCGAAGATCTCCAGGAGGCGGACCATGAAACCGATCTCCTCGCCATGGACGATCCGGGTCTCCAGCTCGAGGCTGGGGGTCAGCCGGGGTGCGCCGAGGGCCGCCGCGGCACCATCCTTGGCAGCCTGCAGGATCAGTTCGAACGTGTAGTCCTTCTCAGTGAGAATCGGCATGGCTCACTCCTTCTCCGGGTCGTCGCCGGACCCCTTGGTCCACCTGGGATACCAGGTCTTGTAGTCGTACCAGTAGACCCCGCGAAGCGTGACGAACATCTTGCGGAGGTCGTCCTCCATGGTGGCCAGGTTGTGGAGGTGGTAGTCCGGCAGGACATCGACGTAGGGGTTCTTCTGACGGGACGACATCAGGATGGCGACCTTGATCCAGGAACGGGGCAGGATGCCCATCCGCTGGGCGGCCACGGAGACCGTGTAGAAGGGCATGGCGTCCACCAGGAGCCGCTGGGTGATGACCATGGCCGACCCGACGGCGATCCCGAGGTCGAGGTTTCTCGGCACGCACATGGGCCCGTGGAAGGGGACCTTCGCCCGCTCCTCCGGGGAGACGGCGGTCAGGTCGATCACGCCGTGCTCGGTCTTCCTGGCGTTGTAGACGAAGGAGCAGTCCATCCGGCCGGCGCAGAAGCCGCACCCCGCGTCCAGGGGTGTCCCGGCCGACCGGTAGTGGCCGATGACCAGGCAGACGTCGGACTCGCGGGCCATGACGGTCTCGTAGAGGAAACGGCGCTTGACGTGGCCGGAGAACTTGTGGGACTCGCGCTCCATGACGTCGGCCAGCGCCAGGAGATCGTCCCCCGTCAGGATCTCGCACTCGACGCCGTCCACACCGCCGGCCTTGGGCGCCGTCAGGGCGGCGTTGGCCGCGAGCCGGGCCACCTCGAGGGTGTGATTCTTCTGCGCCCGGTTGTAGGGCTCGAACTCGTAGATCTTTTCTCTCATGGTGTGTTCCTCGCGATGTCTGCGACGTTGATCTTGACGGCGCCCTCGGTCAGGTCACCCCCGGCCTTGAGCACCGCCTTCTTCACCCGTCCCGTCGGTGTGGTCGGCAGCTCCTCCACGAAGCGGTACCACTCGGGCACCTTGAAGGCCGCCAGCCGTTCCAGGCAGTAGGCGGCGAGCTCCTCGGGATCCACGGGTGCCAGGGGGACGATGAAGGCCAGGACCTCCTCCTCGCCGAGCTCGGACGGAACGCCCAGGACGGCCGCCAGGGCCACCTTGGGGTGACTGAGGAGGACGTGCTCCACCTGCTGGGAGGCGATGTTCTCGCCCCGGCGCCGGATGACGTCCTTCTTGCGGTCGAGGAAGGTGAAGAAGCCCTCCTCGTCCATGACGCCCTCGTCCCCGGTGTGGAGCCAGCCGCCGCGCCACAGCCTGGCCGTGGCCTCGGGATCGCCGATGTACTCGATCCGCTGCATCAGCCCGTCGGAGAGTTCCGTGGGCCGCACGCAGATCTCGCCCGGTTGCCCCGGCGGGAGCTCCTGGAGGTCATCGTCCAGGATCGCCACCTCGTTGTAGGGCAGGGCCAGCCCGATGCTGCCCACCTTCCGCCGGGCTGGATCGAGCGGGTTTGCCGTGTTGATGCCGGTCTCGGTCAGACCGTAGGCCTCCACCACCGTCAGGCCGAAACGTCGCTCGAAGGCCTCGTGGATCGGGGCCGGGGTCGCCGCGGAGAAGGCCACGCGGATGGGGTTGTCGGCGTCGTCTTCCGAGGGCGGCTGGTTGTGGAGCATGGTGACCAGGGGGCCGAGGAAGTTGACCTCCGTGGCGCCCCCCTGCCGTACGGTCTCCCAGAACTGGGAGGTGGAGAATCGTGGCACGAGCAGCATGGAGCCGCCGCACATGATGGTCATGGCCGTGCTCAGCTGGGCGTTGCCGTGGAAGAGGGGCAGGACCACCATGAGACGGTCCGTGGCATCCAGGCCCAGGTGCTTGGCCAGGACCTCCGCGATCATGGACATCAGGCCAAAGCGCCAGACCACGCCCTTGGGCCGGCTGGTGGTGCCCGAGGTGTAGATGATCTCCATGATCTCCCCGTCCCGGAGCCGATCGCTGAGGCTCCCCGGCTCCGACGAGGCCACCTCGGCCCACGGTGTCGTGCCGACGGGCGCCTCGCCCCCCACCGCCACCACCCTCAGGTTCCCGCGTCCCTGGAGGACGCCGGCCGCTGCCGGGAGGAGGGCGGATTCGATGAAGAGAACCTCGGTCTTCGAGTGGTGGAGCTGGTAGTCGAGGTCGTCACCCCTCAGGGCGGCGTTGTAGGGCACCAGGGTCATGCCGGCCGCGTTGGCGCCGAACCAGGCGGCCAGGAACTCGGGCCGGTTCATCAGCATGGCGCCGATCCTCGCGCCCTCTTCGAGCCCGAGGCCACGGAGGAAGCCCGCGACCCTGAGGGCGGCCGTGGCCAGTGCACCGCGGCTCAGCTCGTTTCCTTCGAAGAGGAGGAAGACCTCCTCCGGCCGGTCGTCCGCCATCTCGAAGAATCGTCGTGGCAGCGGCACGGCCTACTCTCCTTCCATGGATCGCAGCAGGTGCCCGGCGGTGAGTGCGAGGGACTCGTTGACACCGTCCTCCACCTGGGCCATGCGGGCATCGCGAAAGATCATCTCGATGTCCGATTCCTTGCTGAGGCCCATCCCGCCGAGGATCTGGATTGCCATGTGGGAGACCTTGACCGCCGCATCGGTGCAGAACACCTTGGCGGCGATGGCGTGCTGGAGGCTCGGCGTGATGGTCTGGTAGTTGTACAGCATCACCCTGCGGGAGAGCGCCCGGGCGGCCTCGACCAGCTTGAACATCTCGAAGAGGTTGACCTGGATCGTCGGGTGCTCGATGAGAAGACGTCCACCCTGAACCCGCTCCTTCGCGTACCGCATGGCCTCGTCGAAGGCCGCCTGGGCGACGCCGGTGAAGAGGGCGCTCATGGCCGTGTTGGCGATGGACAGCGTGGCGTCGATGGCGAAGGGGTACAGCTCGGTGTCCGAGATCAGGTTGTTGTCCGGCACGAAGACGTCGTCGAAGTAGATCTCGCCCTGGGGCAGTGCACGCTGGCCCATCTTCTCCCAGGCCTTCCCGCGGCTGATGCCCTTGGAGGACAGGTCCACCAGGGCGATACCGTTGCCCCGCAGGCCCTGGGCGGGATCGAGGTTGAGGAAGAGGTAGGCGTGGTGGGCCACGGGGGCGTTGGAGACCCATGCGGCCTTCTGGCCGTTGAGGAGCCACCCGCCATCGACCTTCCTGGCCCTGAGGTTTGGCACGATCTTCTCCGCCCCCGCCATGTCCGGCTGCATGAGCCAGTCGGAGCCGTGGTCCGGCTCGGTGATGGCCCAGCAGCCGATGAGGGAGGCGTCACGGTTTTCCACGAAGGGCGTGGTGAACTCGCCGATCAGCTCGTCGTTGTCGGTGGCCAGCAGGCAGGCGCCGAAGGCCGGGAACTGGGAGACGGCGATGGAGATGGCGAAGCCCGCCGAGCCCCAGGCGAGCTCCTCCAGCACGATGTGGGTGGCCAGCGGGTCGAGGCCCATGCCGCCGAAGCCCTCCGGAACGAGGATCGTGTGGAGGTTGAGCTCGTAGGCCTGCTGCATGGCCTCCCTGTACGCCGGATGCGTGCCAACCTCGTCGGCCGGAAGAGCGTCCAGTATCTTCGCATTGGGCCGCAGGACGTCCCGGGCAAAGGAATGCACCATGGACCTGATCTGTTCGTGCTCGTCACTGATGTCCGGAGTGAGTTCGAAGTACATGGTCACCCCCCTAGACCTCGAGATTCACGCCGTTGGCCCTGGCGATCTCGGGGTAGTACTTCTTGGCGGGCTTGATGACGGGAAGCAGGCTGAAGATCTTGGAGACCGGTCCCTTGGCCTTGATGTCACCCTTGGCGGTGGCCATGGGGACGTTGAGCCTGTCCATCCAGAACTTGTGGGCGATGTCGGCCTTCATCTCCATGCGGACCTCCGGCCTGTCCGGCGTGCCGTCCCAGGCCCCCTCGTGGACCGTGGCGTCCGGCATCAGCCACAGCTCACCCTCGGGCTCGTGGACGATGAAATGGACGTAGATCCCCAGGGACTTGAACTTCCTGGCGATGTCCTCCTGCTCGAAGGCCTTCCTCCAGGTGTTTCCCAGGACGGCGTACAACTGTTCGGTGCTCTCATACTTAGGCATCAGGCGATCCCCCTTTCCTTTCGAAGTCTGTCGGGAGGTCGAGAGCAAGAAGCGTTCCACGGTCCCTCGCTTCACCGGGCTCTGGCTAAGGTCCCTTTTCTATGGAACTTGTGGAAGGGGACGATCCGAAGGGGGCACGCCGGGCAAGGGGTTCTGTTTGCACGATTGCGATCAATGGCCACGAAATCTGTGGTAGATTCTTTTTCATGAGTAAGTTGCAGGAACGCAATCGAATTGCAGCATTGCAACTCGTGGAGCGGCGCCTCTTCGAGTCGTTGCCGTTGGGCATCTTCGTCCTCGACCATCGGGGCGTGGTACTGGCGATCAACGGCCAGCAGGAGATCAACTCGGGGATCACCCGCGAGGAGGTGGAGGGCCGGTCCATCACCGAGCTCTTCGGCAGCGTGTTGCAGAAGTACGGACTCGTGGAACCCCTGGAGCGGCTCCTGGCGGACGGGACGCCCTTCCAGACCGAGATCGAACGGTACGAACCGCAGTTCCTCCGCACGATGGTGCGGTTCCGTCTCTGGGGCTACAGCCTGGTCCCGGATGAGCTGTACGTGGTCCTGACGGACGGCGTCGACACGGAACACCCTGGTGTGCCGGAAATCGTCGGCGAGAGCGATGCCATGGAACGGGTCTTCTGGCTCATCGAGCGGGCGGCGCGGGTGGATGCCACCGCCCTGATCCTCGGCGAGACCGGCACCGGCAAGGAGCTCGTCGCCCGCGCCATCCACAGCCGGAGCGCACGGCGCAGGGGGCCCTTCCTGGCGGTCAACTGCGGTGCGCTGCCCGAACAGCTCCTGGAATCCGCACTCTTCGGCCATGAGCGGGGCGCCTTCACGGGGGCGGAGCGGCGGGTCAAGGGCTATTTCGAGGCCGCCCACGGGGGGACGCTCCTGCTGGACGAGATCGGCGAGACGAGCCCGGCCTTCCAGGTCAAGCTCCTGCGCGTGCTCGAATCGGGGAGGGTGACCCGGCTGGGGGGCACGGTGCCCATCGAGACGGACGTCCGGGTGCTCTGCGCCACCAACAGGGAGCTCGGAGACGAGGTCCAAACGGGGCGGTTTCGCAAGGACCTCTACTACCGGATCAACGTTCTCCAGATCCGCCTTCCGGCACTCCGGGAGCGGATCGAGGACCTGCCCCTCCTGGTGACCCGCTTCCTGCAGGAGGCGATCCAGAAGCATGGACTTGGGGAGAAGACCATCTCACAGCCCGCACTGGAGCGTCTCCGGACCCATGCATGGCCGGGCAACGTGCGGGAGCTGGCCAACGTCATCGAATCGGCCTACATCGTGGCGCCCGGCAGGGTCCTTCAGGAGCACCACCTCCCCCGGCGGATCCTGGAGGCCACGGAGGCTGGCGAGGCCTCGGGTGGGGGAACGGGGGTGCCCACCCCCTACGAGGAGGCCCGGCGCCGTTTCCAGCGGGAGTACCTGGAGCAGGTCCTGCGGCTCGCTGGTGGCGACATGAAGGCCGCCGCCCGCCTGGCCGGCGTGCACCCCTCCACGCTCTACAGGATCCAGATGAGGTCGGCACGGAAGGGGTAGCCAGGGTGAGGACGTGAGGATGGCCCCCGCCCGCCCGGGGGTGCGGAAGAGCAGGGAGAGCAGGGGCGCAGGGGAGCAGGGGATGCGGTCGCCGTCACGGTCACGGACCCTGACCCTGACCCTGACACGGTCCC
>Ga0256835_1000114_pt1 | contig 63990 bp, 54 predicted proteins | sample PIR30metaG_FD_185972 | JGI IMG/M metagenome (GOLD analysis project Ga0256835, IMG submission 185972) | Hydrothermal vent microbial communities from East Pacific Rise, Pacific Ocean - PIR-30 | ecosystem: Environmental > Aquatic > Marine > Hydrothermal vents | place: Pacific Ocean: East Pacific...
CTTCTCCAAGTGTGGCGAACCCCGGCGAACGTCCCGGCGCCGTAGCCACGATCACCCAAGGCGCCGGCCCTTCGAAACCCGTGACACGGGCCCAGCCGTCCGCGTTGGTGAGGGCGTGCGGCAAGGCCTGGTGGCATTGTACCCGTCATGATCTTCATGGCAGCGTGGATCGGGCCGCCAGCGCTTCCGCTGGACGCCCCCCGTTCCCTGGTGCAGAATGGGGCGGGTTGAGGAGGTATGCGATGACGATCCATCACGCGGGCGAGGCCGGAGCCGGGGAACGCGGTGAACGCTGAACCGCTCCCCGGCCGCCGGCGCTTCCTCGAGCTCGCCCGGGACCACGATGTGGTGCCGGTCGTGCTCGAGCTGACCTCGGACACGGTGACACCGTACCTGGCGTGGCGGCGCCTGGCCCGCCGGGGCCGGAACCCGTTCCTGCTGGAGAGCGTCGAGGGCGGCGAGCGGACCGCCCGGTACTCCTTCGCCGGGATCGATCCGTGCTCCGTGGTGGAGATCCGCGGCGGCACGGCGTTCGTTGACGGGGCCCCGCGGGAGGGCGATCCGGTCCGCGTGCTGCGGGAGGCCGCCGACTGGGGGACCGTCGCCCCGGTGGAGGGTACGCCGCCGTTCGCCGGCGGTGCGCTGGGGTACCTGGGGTACGATGCCGTCCGGCTCGTCGAAGCGATCCCCGACACGGGGCGGGACGAGGACGGCCTGCCCGAGGCGTGGTTCGGGATCTACGATGCCGTGGTGGCCGTGGACCACGCCCGGCAGCGGCTGATCCTGACCGTGGCCACCCGCCCGGGGAACGGCCCGGCGGCCGCCTGGGAGGCCGCGATGGAGCGGCTCGAACGGCTCCGGGAGGCCGTCCAGCCCCCCGGCGACGAGGCGCCGCCCCGGCCCGTTCCCGCTGTCGCCCCGCCGGCGGCCGGCGAATGGGCCGCGACGCCTTCCGCACCCCGGTACCTGGAGGCCGTGGCCCGGGCGAAGGAGGCCATCGCCGCGGGGGAGATCTTCCAGGTCGTGCTGTCCCGGCGGTTCCGGAAGCTGCCGGACTGCACCGTGGCCGAGATCTACCGGATGCTCCGGCTGACCAACCCGTCGCCGTACATGTTCCTGCTGGACACGGGGACGGCTCGGGTCGCCGGCGCGAGCCCCGAGATGCTCGTTCAGGTCCGGGACGGCGTGGCCCGGACCTGCCCCATCGCCGGAACCCGGCCCCGGGGCGCGACGCCCGGGGAGGACGCCCGGCTGGCCGCGGAGCTCCTGGCGGACCCCAAGGAGCGCGCCGAGCACGTGATGCTCGTGGACCTGGGCCGCAACGACATCGGCCGGATCGCCGAGCCCGGAACGGTCCGGCTCGCGCGGGAGATGGTGATCGAGCGGTACAGCCACGTGATGCACATCGTCAGCGAGGTGGAGGGCCGGCTGCGGGAAGGGCTCGACGCCTGGGACGCCCTGATGGCGTGCTTCCCGGCGGGCACCCTGACCGGCGCGCCGAAGGTCCGGGCGATGGAGATCATCGACGAGCTGGAAGGGGTCCGGAGGGGCCCCTACGGCGGCGCCATCGCCTACCGGACGTTCGGGGGCGACCTGGACTCGTGCATCACCATCCGCACACTGATCGAACGGGGCGGTGTGGTGCAGGTGCAGGCGGGCGCGGGGATCGTGCACGATTCGGTGCCCGAACGCGAGCTCGAGGAATGCCTCAACAAGGCCCGGGCGCTGATGCAGGCCGTGGCCATGGCCGAGGCGGCCGCCGGGAGCGGGGTGGACGGATGATCCTGATGCTCGACAACTACGACTCGTTCACGCACAACGTGGTCCAGGAGATCGCCGTGCTGACATCCGAGCCCGTCGAGGTCGTGCGCAACGACCGGGAGGGCGTCGCGTCCCTGCTCGGGCGCGCCCCGCGGGCCATCGTGATCTCCCCGGGACCCGGCACCCCGGAACGGGCCGGCGTCACCATGGAGCTGATCCGCGAGGCGGCAGACGTTCCGCTGCTGGGGATCTGCCTGGGGCACCAGGCGCTGGCCGCCGTCCACGGGGGACGGGTCGTCCGGGGCGGCGAGCCCGTCCACGGCAAGACCTCCCCGATCCGCCACGACGGCCGCGGGCTGTTCGAGGGCGTCCCCGACCCGTTCGAGGCGACCCGCTACCACTCCCTCGTGGTGGACCCGGACTCGGTCCCGCCCGCGCTGGAGGTGACGGCGTGGACCGGGGACGGCGTGGTCATGGGGCTCCGGCACCGGGAGCGGCCGCACCGGTCGGTCCAGTTCCACCCCGAGTCGTACCTCACCCGCGCGGGGCTCGCCATCCTGGCCAACTTCCTGCGGCTGGCGGGGGTTCCGGTCCGGAACGGCGTGGAGGCGGTGTCGTGAAGGCGCTGCTGGACCGCCTGCTGGCCGGGGAGGTCCTGGCCCCCGCCGAGATGGAGGGCGCCATCGGAGCGATCATGGGGGGAGAGGTCCCCGACGCCGCGGTGGCGGGGTTCCTGATCGCCCTCCGGGCCCGGGGCGAGACGGGGGAGGAGATCGCCGCCGCCGCACGGGTGATGCGCCGTCACGCCGTTCCGGTTCCCGTCGGCGATCCGGAGGCCGCCGTGGACACCTGCGGCACGGGGGGGGACGCCTCGGGCACGATCAACGTCTCGACCGCCGCGGCGCTCGTGGCCGCGGCCGCCGGCGTCCCCGTGGCCAAGCACGGCAACCGCTCGGTCTCCTCGCGGTGCGGTTCCGCCGACGTGCTGGAGGCGTGCGGCGTGCGGCTCGACCTCGATCCGGAGGTGCTGGGCCGGCTGGTGGACGAGGTGGGGATCGCGTTCCTGTTCGCGCCCCGTCTTCACCCGGCCATGGGTGCGGTGATGCCCGTGCGCCGTGCACTGGGCGTCCGGACCGTGTTCAACATGCTGGGGCCCCTGACCAACCCCGCCGGCGTTCGCCGGCAGGTCGTGGGCGTCTGGTCGCCGGAGCTCGTGGATCTGATCGCCGAGGCGCTCGCGGGGCTCGGGGCCGTCCACGCCCTGGTGGTCCACGGTCTCGAGGGGCTCGACGAGCTGTCTGTCTGCGGCCCGTCCCTGGTGGCCGAGGTGCGCGACGGCCGGGTGGTGCGGCGTTTCCGGATCGAGCCCGGGGACGCCGGTGCCCCCCGCGGCCGGCTCGAGGCGCTCCGTGGCGGCGACGTGGCCGAGAACGCCCGGCGGCTGGAGGCGATCCTCGGCGGACGGGAGGAGGGCGCGGCGGCCGACGCCGTGGCACTCAACGCCGGAGCGGCGCTCCTCGTGGCGGGGCGGGTCGCGGACCTCCGGGAGGGGTTCGCCGCGGCCCGGGAGATCGTGGTGTCGGGTGCGGCGCTCGAGGCCCTGCGGACCCTGGCCCGGCGATCCGGGGAGGTCGCCGGCGATGGCTGAGGGGATCCTCGAACGGATCGTGGAGACGGTGCTCCTGAAGCTGGAGGAGACCCCGCCGCGGGACGACCTGGAGGTGCTCGCCGAGGAGGCCGCACTGGAGCGCCGGCGCGAGGGGCCACGATCGCTGGCCGCGGCGCTGAGCGGGCTGGGGCCCGCGGTGATCGCGGAGTGCAAGCGCGCCTCGCCGTCGGCGGGGTTCCTCCGGGAGCCGTTCGACCCCGTGGCGCTGGCGCGGGCGTACGAGGCGGCGGGCGCCGCCGCCGTCTCGGTGGTCACGGAACCCGACTTCTTCCGTGGCGACCCCGCGTGGATCCGGCGGGTCCGTCGCGCCGTCTCGCTGCCCGTGCTCCGCAAGGATTTCATCGTCACCCGCCGGCAGGTGCTCGAGAGCGCCGTGCTCGGCGCCGACGCCATCCTCCTGATCCAGAGGCTCCTCGACCCCGGGCAGCTCGAGGAACTCCTCCTGACGGCCAGGGAGCTCGGCCTCGACGTGCTGCTCGAGATCTTCGCCGACGAGGACCCGGCGCCCGCCGTGGCGTCGGGCGCGCCGGTCATCGGCGTCAACGCCCGGGACCTGGCGACGTTCGCCACCGACCTCGACGCCGTGGAGGCGAAGGCCACGGCCATCCCGGCGGACCGGATCCGCGTGGCCGAGAGCGGGATCCGTTCCGCGGCGGACCTGCGCCGCCTCCACCGCGCCGGGTACGGCGCCTTCCTCGTGGGCGAACACCTCGTGCGCTCGCCCGACCCCGGTGCGGCCCTCCGGGAGCTCCTGACGCCCTGATCCGAGGCCGCTGCGCCTTCTTCTTCCTGTCACTGCGAGGACCCGCAGGGCCCAAAGCAACCGCTCGCAGCTCGGCTCGCGTTCCGGCCGGGACACCCCCCGGCGCGAACCCTGCCGCGAGGGATCGCCACGGCGGTCGCCTCGCGATGACATGGAGAGGACGGGAGGGGTGTGGCCGTGACGGTGACCGTGTCGGTGAGGGCGCCCGTGCTCGTGTCCGTGCCCGATGGAGAGGTCCCCGCGAGGGCCCACCGTGCCCGCAGCGAGCAGGAGGCGAGGCATTCCATCCGTTTCTGCCCGCACCCCGTCTCCTCGGCCCGGAAAGGGCTCGGTGCGACGGCCTCGATCCGCCCGGACATGGCCGGATGGTCATACGGTGGTGTATCCTGTCGCCGCCGCAAGGGCGCGGCAGGGAGGTACGGATGTTCCGGTCCCATCGTCGCACGCTGGTGTTGGGGTTCTTCGCGCTGCTCGCGGTCCTCGTCTTCCCGGGCATGGCCATGGCGGGCGAAGGGGCGGCGGGGCACGACCTCGGGGCGGCCCTGCCGCTGTGGTCGGTGATCCCGTTTGCCGGGATCCTGCTCTCCATCGCGATCTTTCCGCTGGTGGCTCCCGAGTTCTGGCACCACCACTTCCCGAAGATCTCGGCGGCGTGGGCGCTGCTGTTCGCCGTGCCGTTCGTGGTCGTCTACCACAGCGAGGCGATGCACGAGATCCTCCACATCTACATCCTCGACTATATCCCGTTCATCATCCTGCTGTGGGCGCTGTTCACAGTGGCCGGGGGCATCCTGATCCGGGGCTCGTTCAACGGCACTCCGGTCCTCAACACGATCTTCCTGTTCATCGGGACGATCATCGCCTCGTGGGTCGGGACCACCGGTGCCGCGATGCTCCTCATCCGGCCGGTGATCCGGGCCAACGCCCGCCGCGCCCACAAGGTGCATACCATCGTCTTCTTCATCTTCCTCGTGGCCAACATCGGCGGTTCCCTGACCCCGCTCGGCGACCCGCCGCTGTTCCTCGGGTTCCTGCACGGCGTGCCGTTCTTCTGGACGTTCAACATCATCGCCGAGACGGGGCTCGTGGCTGGAATCCTGCTCGTGATCTACTTCCTCCTCGACCTGTACTGGTGGAAGAAGGAGACCAACGCAGCCCAGCAGCCCCACGACGGGCCGAAGGAACGGCTGAAGATCGAGGGGCTTCACAACCTGATCTTCCTGGGCGGCATCCTGGGCGGCGTGCTGCTCTCCGGCATGTGGCACCCGGGCCAGGTGGAGATCCTCGGCGTCCACCAGCACATCGAGAACATCGTCCGGGACGGGATCCTGATCGTCATGGGTCTGCTGTCCATGGTCACGACGAAGAAGCAGATCCGGGAGGACAACGGGTTCACCTGGTTCCCGATCCTCGAGGTCGCCTACCTGTTCGCCGGGATCTTCATGACCATCGTCCCGGCGCTGGCGATCCTCAAGGCGGGGGAGCACGGCGCCCTGGCCGGCCTCGTCAGGGCGGTCAACGATCCGGTCCACTTCTTCTGGGCCACGGGGATCCTCTCCTCGTTCCTGGACAACGCGCCGACCTACCTGACGTTCCTCAACACGGCGCTGGGCCGGTTCTTCCCCGGCATGGCGGAGCGGGAGGCGATCCACTCGCTGATCGCCCACCACGAGCTGTTCCTGAAGGCGATCTCCACCGGGGCGGTCTACATGGGCGCCAACACATACATCGGCAACGCGCCGAACTTCATGGTCAAGTCCATCGCCGAGGAGAACGGCGTGGAGATGCCCAGCTTCTTCGGCTACATGCTGAAGTATTCGCTGGTGTTCCTGATCCCGACATTTATCCTCGTGACGTTCGTCTTCTTCATGTGAGGAGGTTCCCATGAGCGAGCCGACGCGGTATCTGGAGATCGAGCTGAACGGTCCGGGCGAGCAGGCGGTGGGGTACGTGGAGGGGTACCGCCTGGGCTCCGGCGAGACGTCCCCGGTCTGGTTCGCAGGCCGCGAGGAGGTGGACATCCCGGGGTTCTGGGACCGGATCCGCCAGAAGCTCAGCATGGAGAGCCACGTCATCGCCCCCGAGCCGCTGGGCCGGGCGATGATCGAGGCGCTCGGGCGGTCCGAACTCCTCGAGATCGAGGTGGGTAAGGTGTGGGAGATCGACTACGCCGAGCTGGCCTTTGACTTCGAGGTGTACGATCGGGACACCGCGAAGGCCGTCGTCCACGTGCTCAAGGACGACCTGCCCGAGGGCGTCCGGATCGAGGGGTACGAGGTCACCGAGAAAGTCGACGAGAGCGCCAAGGGACCCGAGCTGTACACGCCGGTACACGACTACGTGCTTTCGGGACGGGGCCGGTACGTCGGGTCGGTCCCCGGGATCCTGGCCATGGCCGACCGCCTGGCGGACCAGAGCTTCATTCACCCCGACAAGATCAAGCTCCACAGGGTGGAGTGAGGCCGCTCGTCCTCCTGACCGACTTCGGCACGGCCGACCACTACACCGGCGTGCTCCACGCCGTCATCGAGCGGGATGCGCCCGGCGCGGCCCGGATCGACCTGACGCACGAGATCCCCCCCGGCGACGTGTGGGCCGCCTGCTTCATGCTCCGGGCCGCCTGGCCGCACCTGCCGCCGGACGCCGTGGTGCTGGCCGTGGTGGACCCCGGTGTCGGGACCGGCCGGCGTGCCGTGGCGGTGGAGGCCGGCGGCCGGTGGCTCGTGGCGCCGGACAACGGCCTCGCCGCGGCGCCCGGACCGCCCGGCCGCGTGATCGACCTCGACGCCCGGGCCATGGGACTGCCCGAGCCGTCGGCCACGTTCCACGGCCGGGACCTGTTCGCCCCGGCCGCAGCCCGGCTGGCCCGTGGGGACACTCCCGGTTCGCTGGGGACCGAGGGACCGTCCGACCTCGTTCCGGCGCCGCTCCCCGAACCGGTCCGGGAGCCCGGCGGGAGCGTCCGGGGCGCCATCCTCCACGTGGACCGGTTCGGGAACGCCGTCACCAACGTCCCGGCGGCCTGGTTCCCGGGCCCGGTGGAGGTCCGCTGCGGAGACGCCACCGTCCGGATCCGAGTCCGGATCTACGGCGACGCACCGGCCGACACCCCCGTGGTCCTGGCCGGGTCCTCCGGCCTGCTCGAGATCGCCGTCGCGGGCGGATCCGCCGCGGACCACCTCGGCCTGGGCCGAGGCGACACCGCCATCGTCAGATCGGCGTAACGCCCAAGCCCTCACCAACTTCACGGGGAGAGTATCCCTTGTTTGGTTGTTCTCACCGACTCTCAATGAGGGGAGTGTCCCCTCGACTTTCCCTCGACAACTGCGAAGGGAGTGTCCCCTCGACCCGCCGGGCGATGACGGGGAAGAACGGGTTGTACCGCAGCCGGTTGAGCAGGGACGTCGGGAGCTGGAGCTGGCGGGTCTCACCCTTGAGCCGGAGCGAGCCCAGGGGGAGCAGGCGGTCCGAGTCCGGAGCCGTCCCGTCGCCGTAGATCGGATCGTCCGGCGGGAAGGGAACCGCCACGTGGGAGAGCGAGTAGACCCCCTGCGGCCAGGCCATCCCCGTCTCGTGGATCGTCACCCGCCCGTTGCGCCCGCGCACCCGCTCGACGACCTCGCGGGTGTCCGAGGCCCGGTTCGTCACCAGCGTCAGGGTGTACGGGGCACCGGACGGATCGAGCCTCCACCCGGCCCGATCCCGGGCCGCGGACGAGAGGAGGCGAACCGTGCCCGCCAGCCGGTTGACATCGAACAGGACGAGCTCGTTCATCCCTGGGGGCAGGCGATCCATCAGGTCGCGCTGGAGAGCCGGGGCCGTCACCGTGGCGTCCACCACCGAGACGAACGCGGCCACCGGCGGCATGGACGCCAGGCGCCCCGTCCGGTCGGCGTTCTCGAGCAGCCGCCGGACAGCCCGGGTACCCCGCCAGCACTCGTAGGTTGCGTTGAACGGGAACGAGCCGTACTTGTACGGGTCCACCTCGGGTTCGATCTCCTGCCAGGCCGTCCCGCGGAGCGGTCCGATCCAGTCGATCAGACGCACCCAGCGCGTGATCCGTGCCGCCTCCGGGATCGCCACGGCCGGGGAGAGGAGCACCACCCTGTCCGGGACGCGTCCCTCGCCCGTCGTGAGCCGCTCGAGGGTCAGAGCCAGCGCGATGGTGGCGCCGTTGGAGTACCCCACCACGTGGAACGGGCCGTCACCCGCGAGCTCCGCCACACGGCCGGCTGCGATCCGGGCCGCCGCCAGCCAGTCCTCCCAACGAACCCGCCGGAGCGCAGAAGGAGCCGTCCCGTGTCCCGGCAGCCTGAGCCACACCGCGGCGAAACCGTGCCGGACGTACAGCTCGCCGGTGGCCCGGAGGCTGTACGGGGAGTCGCTGAGCCCGTGGAGGAGGAGGACCGCGCCGCGCGACTCCGGCGGCACCTCGACGCGCGTCCGGTTCCAGTTCTGGGGAAAGCGGAACGGATCCGAGGGGCTGCCCGCAACGTACCGGTCGTAGATCACCTCTTCGGGCCTGGCGGCCGGACGGACGAGCCGCTTCCGCAACGACTCGAACAGACGGTCCTCCAGCCGGACGTAGGCGTCGAGGTCGGGAACGCGCTGCGCCGCGTCCGCCGCAGTGAACTCCCGGCCGGGCAGGACCGTCAGCGGGGGCGTGGGATCGGGGCGGGTCGACGTGACCAGCGCCACCCCGAGGAGAAAACCGGCAGGTACCGCCAGGATGGCAACTGCGCCCCACCGGAGGGTCCGAAAGGCCCACATCCGCGCTGCCGCACGGCCGTCCGGTGCGCCCGGCGGATCCCCCACCGCCTCAGTAACCCGCAGCCTTCAGGATCGACCGGGCCGTCTCCGCCTCGGGAGCGTCCGGTGCGAGCTGGAGAAACCGCTCCAGGTCGGCCAGCATCTCCGACGTCTGCTTGAGCTTCTCCCGGCAGAGCGCCCGGTAGTACCAGGCGTGGGCGTAGGAGAGATCGGCCTCCAGCGCCGCCGTCAGTCGGCTCGCCGCGTCGCTCCACTTCTGCTCGAACGCGTACGACAGCCCCTGCTGGTACGCGACCATGGCCGGATCCCAGCCGTTGGCCGCCGCGACCTCGAGCGCCTCCCGGGCCGCGTCGAACCGCTTGAGCCGGACGCGGGACGCTCCGGCGTAGAAGGAGGCCCTCGGATCGTCATGGGCCTTGTCGAGAATCGCGGAGGCCCGTGCCTCCGCCGCGCGCCACGCCTCCGTGCCGCCCGAGAGATCCCTCCGGAAGGTGTAGAGCACCTCGCCGAGCCAGTACGCCGGGGCCGGGTCGCCAGCGAGCACATCCTTCGCCGCACGGAGCCGGGCGATGCCGTCGTCGACCTTCCCCTCCTCGGCGAGCAGGAGTCCCCAGGCCGTCTCGAGCCCCCCTCCGGTCCCCGCCGTCTCGAGGATCGTACGGGCCTTGGCGTGCTGCCACCGGGCCAGCAGAGCCACAGCCTCGTCGGCCGCCGTGTCTCCGGCCGCCGACTGGCTCTCCCCCTGCCCCGCCACGCCCCGCGCCGTGCCGACGGATGCCTCCCGCGCGCCGGGTTGCTTCCGGATCTGGGCCTCGGACGCGGGCACTGTCAGGATCAGCGCCGCCACCGCGATCAGCATGCTCGTCCCTCGCCTCATGGTGTCCTCCCGTTCCTCTCCACCCTGCCCCGCCCCGCCCCCCGTGTCAAGGAGCCACACCACCCCTGACGCCACCGTATGCGCCCCCCTCGGGTTCACCCCATTCGCCCTGGAGTGCCTCGCCTTCTGGAGCCTCCTCGCAGGTGGTACCCTTGGAGCCGACCGGATCGAATGGACGGAGGGATGACGATGACCCGACGAACGATGCTCGCGCTCGTTGTGACCGTACTGGCGGCTGGCCCGGCCGCGGCCCAGTTCCTCGCACCGGGGGGGACGGTTCCCGTGGTGGCCAACCTTCCCGGGAACGCCGGGACGTTCTGGCGGTCCGACGTCACCATCACCAACGTCTCGGACACCGACACGACGGTCGTGCTCGAGCTCTATCCGGAGATCGCGGGCGGCGAGCCGACTTTCGAGAAGCCGGACCCGGTCCGCGTCGAGATCGGTGCGGGAGAGCAGGCGTCGCTCTCCAACGTTGTACAGACCCGGTTCGGCCTCCAGGGCGTCAAGGGCGCCCTCCAGATCTACTCGGAGAACGGTGCGCCCCTCGTCATCACCTCCCGGACATGGACGCCGGGCGCTGGAGGGAGCTACGGGCAGGGTGTCTCGGGCGTGTACGTGGCGAACCGGGCCTGGCTCGGCGGCCTCGTCCAGGACGGCTTCTACCGGACGAACATCGGCATCTTCTGGCCGTGGGACCAGCACGCCACGTTCACGGTCCGGATCCACGCGGCGGACGGCACGGTGGTGAAGGAGACCTCGGTCGGGTTCGACCGGGCCGGCCTCCGGCAGCTCGGGCTGGACACGGCGCTGGGGGTTCCCTCGCTACCCGCCGGCTGGGTGGAGATCGAGTCGAGCGAGCCGTCCCTCGGCTTCTACGCCTACGCCTCCCGCGTGGACCAGGCCACGGGGGACGCGGCGTACCAGCCTGCTGTGGGCCGGTTCTCGGACGTGTTCTGACACGACGATCCGAAACGTTCCGGCCGACCCGGTTCCCTTCCTCCGGGAAGCGGCGTGCCGCACCGCGATACCGCGCCGCGGCAGGACGGCGGCGCCGTCTCCTGATATCCTGGACCGGCGGCCATCCGGGAGACCGCGAACGAAAGTGAGGCCATGCGAGGACTGATCTCCTTCACCATCCTGCTGGTGATCAAGGTCATCAGCCGCATCTTCTACCGGTTCCAGGTGGAATGGATCGGCGAGTTGCCGCCCGATCCCTGGCGGCGGCTGCGCATCCTCGCCGTGCTCAACCACACGAGCCTGTACGAACCGATCCTGGTGGGAGCGGCCCCGCTCCGGCTCCTCCAGAAGCTTGCCTGGTGGGGCGTGCTCCCCGTCGCGGCGAAGACGATGCGGCGCAAGGTCGGGATCTTCTTCCGGCTGATTGCGCGCAACGTCGTGGTGGTCACACGGAAGCGCGATCATACGTGGCAGGAGGTCCTGGAGAAGATCGACCATCGCGCGATGGTGTGTATCCTCCCCGAGGGCCGAATGATGCGGCCCGGAGGTCTCGACGCCGACGGGAACCCAATGACAGTCCGGGGCGGCATCGCCGACATTCTCCTGGCGATCGACGACGGCACGATGCTCCTCGTCTACTCCGGCGGACTCCATCACATTCAGGCCCCCGGAGAGCGGTTCCCAAGGCTGTTCAAGACCGTCTCGCTGCGTCTCGAGATGGTGGAGATCGCCGCCTACCGTGAGCGCCTCCTCGCACAGGCAGGGAAGGAGGGGTTCAAGAAGGCCGTGATCCGCGACCTCGAGGAACGCCGCAACCGCCACTGCCCCGGTTACGTCCCCGTCACCGCCCCGCGATCCGCGGAGGACGGTAGCGGCTCCGAGCGGCTCACTGCCTGATCCCCCATCCCGGCGCTCCCGGCGCCTCCTGAAAGGCCCTACAAGAAGACCGGGCCGGGCGGCCCGGAAAAGAAGAGTGGCGGGTCCGCGGAGGGCACGCCCCCCGCGGCGAAACGGACCATGTCACGTTCCGGCCCGTCCAGCTTCGTGTCACTCGACGGCCGGAAGACCAGATCATTCTATCGTCATACCCCGGTGACGATCAACCTTGGCGTCCGGCCCTCTCGTTCCAGAGGGACACTCCCTGCAATCTCCCTGCAATCACCCTCTCATTCCAGAGGGACACTCCCTGCAATCACCACCGATGACAGGGACACTCCCCTCGAACGGACCGCCGCCAGCCACGGGGGACACTCCCCTGGTCGTGGCCCCGTGGGGCCGTGGAGTCGCGTACACTTGGGCCCGTGGTTGGACGGATCGATGCCCTCCGGACCGCCCTCGGCGAGCGGATCCTGCTGCTGGACGGCGCCACCGGCACGGCGCTGGAGGGGATGGTACTCGGACCGGAGAGCTACGGCGGCGAGGCCCTCGTCGGGTGCAACGAGGCGCTGGTGCTCCACGATCCCGGCGCCGTGCTCGAGCTGCACCGCCGGTACCTCGAGTCCGGCGCGGACATCGTGGAGACCGACACGTTCGGCGCGACGCCGGTGGTGCTCGCCGAGTACGGGCTCGCCGGCAGGGCGCGGGAGATCAACCGCAGGGCGGCGGAGCTGGCACGGCAGGCAGCCGGCGCCCTCTCGACGCAGGAGCGGCCCCGGTGGGTTGCCGGCTCCATGGGCCCGACCACCCGCAGCCTGACCCTGACCGGCGGGATCACCTTCGCCGAGCTCGTGGCGGCGTACCGCGTCCAGGCCGAGGGCCTCGCCCAGGGTGGTGCCGACGTCCTGCTGATCGAGACGGCCCAGGACGCCCTCAACCTCAAGGCGGCGCTGATCGCCTGCGCCGAGGCCGCGCCCGGCGTTCCGGTGGCCGTCTCGGCCACCATCGAGCCCGGCGGGACCACCCTGGGCGGGCAGACCATCGAGGCCGTGGCCGTGATGGTGGAACCGTGGGAACCGCTGTGGATCGGTCTCAACTGCTCCACCGGCCCCGGCCCCATGCGGGAGCACGTGAGGGCCCTCGCCGCCATGAGCCCGGCGTTCCTCTCGGTGGTTCCCAACGCCGGGATGCCGGATGAGGACGGCCGGTACTCCGAGACGCCGGGGCGGCTGGCGGAGGTTCTGGGCGCCTTCGCCGCCGAGGGATGGGTCAACCTGCTCGGTGGCTGCTGCGGCACGACGCCCGACCACATCCGGGCGCTTCGCGGGGTCTGCGATGCCCACAGCCCGCGGACGCCCGTGCCGTACGAACCGGCCTGGGCCGCAGGTGGGATCGCCGTGCCGCTCGTCCAGGAACGGCCCCCGACCCTCGTGGGCGAGCGGACCAACGCGCTGGGCTCGCGAAAGTTCCGCGAGCTGATCGACGCCGGGAAGTACGCCGAGGCGGCCTCCGTCGCCCGCCGCCAGGTCCGCCGCGGCGCGCACCTGGTGGACCTGTGCGTGGCCGATCCGAACGCCGACGAGAAGGCGCGGATGACGGCGCTGGTGGAGGCCGTCCGGCGGGCGGTGCGGGTCCCGCTGATGGTGGACACCACCGACCCGGCGGTACTGGAGGCTGCGCTGGGACGGATCCCCGGCCGTCCCGTGGTCAACTCGGTCAACCTGGAGGACGGCGGCGCCCGCCTCGACCGGATCGCGGCCCTGGCCCGGCGGTTCGGGTGCGCCGTGGTGGCCGGGTGCATCGACGACGATCCGGAGGACGGGATGGCCCGCACCGCCGGGCGGAAGGTCGAGGTGGCCCGGAAGCTGGTGGCCCGCCTGGAGGGCCACGGGTTCCGGCGGGCCGAGATCCTCGTGGATCCGCTGGTGTTTCCGGCGGCGACAGGGGACCCGAAGTTCGCCGGAGCGGCCCGGGAGACCGTGGAGGCGATCCGGAGGATCAAGCGGTCGATCCCCGGGGTGCTGACCCTCGCGGGCGTCTCCAACGTCTCCTTCGGCCTGCCGGGCCCGGCGCGGAAGGTGGTCAACGCCGTCTTCCTGCACCATTGCGTGGAGGCCGGGCTCGATGCCGCCATCGTCAACACCGAGGGGCTCGTTCGCCTGGGCACGCTGGCCCCGGAGGACGTCCGCCTCGCCGAGGCCGTGCTGTTCGAGGGCGACCGGGCCGCCATCGACGCGCTGACCGAGCGGTTCCGGGCCGCCCGGGAGCGCCGGACCGGCGAACTGGAACGGCTGCCCGCCCCGGAGCGGTTGCAGCGGATGGTGCTGGAGGGCGAGCGGGCTGGTCTGGAGGACACGGTCCGGGAGCTCTTGCGGACCATGGACCCGCTCGAGATCGTCAACGGCCCGCTGATGGCCGGCATGGACGAGGTTGGCCATCTGTTCGGCGAGGGGAAGCTGATCGTGGCCGAGGTCCTGGTCTCGGCCGAGGTCATGCAGGCGGCCGTGGACCTCCTCCGGCCCCACATGGCGTCGGCCGCCGATGCCGACCGCGGCTCGATCCTTCTGGCCACCGTGCGGGGGGACGTCCACGACATCGGCAAGAACCTCGTGGGGATGCTCTTCGCGACCAACGGATGGAGGGTGGTGGACCTCGGTGTCCAGGTTCCGTCAGAGCGCCTGATCGAGGCGTGGCGGACCGAGCGGACCGACCTGATCGGCCTTTCCGGGCTGCTCGTCCGGTCGGCGCACCAGATGGCGGCCACGGCCAGGGATCTGGCCGAGGAGGGTGTCCACGTGCCGGTGCTGGTCGGGGGCGCCGCGCTCAACCCGCGGTTCGTCCGGGAACGGATCGCTCCGGCCCACCGGGCGCCGGTGCGGTACGCCCAGGACGCCATGGAGGGGCTCCGGCTCGCCGCGGAGCTCGCTCGGGGCGGGGGCGGCGAGGATCCCGGTGAACCATCCGGGCCGGTCACGCCGTCCCCGGCCGAAGCACCCACGACCGGTACCGGGGAACCGGTGGACCCGTTGCCCGCCGGAACGTTGCCACGGCCGCCGGACCTGGAACGGCACGTGCTGCACGAGATCGCCCTGGATGCGCTACTCCCCCTGGTGAACCCCCAGGCGCTCCTCGGCCGCCACCTCGGGCTCCGCGGTCCCGTCCACCGGCTGCTCGAGTCCGGCGACGCCCGGACCACGGAGCTGGCCGCCCGCATGGAGGCGCTGACGGACGAGGCCGTTGTCCGTGAATGGTTCCGGCCCGCGGGCGTCTACCGGTTCGTACGGGCTTTCTCCGAGGGCGAGACGGCCGTGCTCCTCGACGGGAGCGGGCGGGAGCTCGGGCGCCTCCGCCTTCCGCGGAAAGCCCGGCCGCCCCACCGTTCCGCCGCGCACTGGATCCACCCCGACCCGGAGGCCGGCGACGCCGTGGCGCTCCTGGCCGTCACTGTAGGAAAGGCGTACCGGGAGGCGGCCGAGGCGCTCCGCGTCGAGGGCCGCCTTCTCGACTCCTTCGCCCTGCAGGCCCTCGCCCTGGAGGTCGCCGAGGCCGCCGCCGAGTGGCTCCACGGCCGGATCCGCTCCCTCTGGGGGTTCCCCGATCCGCCGGAGACCACACCCCGCGACCTGCTCCGGGGCCGGTACCGGGGCATCCGCCTGTCGCCCGGCTACCCGGCCATGCCCGACCTCGAGGCCCAGCAGATCCTCTTCGCCCTCCTGAAGCCGGAGGCCGTGGGGATCGAGCTGACCGAGGGCCTCATGATGTTCCCCGAGGCGTCCGTCTCGGCCCTCGTCCTCCACCACCCAGACGCCCGACTCTGACGCTCCATCCCCGATCAGATCACCACGGCGTTGGGGACACTCCCCTTCCGAAGTCCTCTTGGAGTGCTGGAACCTCCACGTGCGTCATGGGCGCCTAGCCGGGCCGGGCCCAGATACTGATGCTCCAGATCAGGGACGAAACCATCCCAGGATCTCTCCGGGACCGTTCCCAAGCAAGAACGGTCTGCCCCTTTCTCTCACAAGGGAGTGTTCCCGCTGGATGCCGTGTGAACCCGCCGGCACTGGCTGCCGTTAGAGGCCGTCAGAGAATGACGCCGCGATCCGAGGTGCGGATGAACTCGATGAGGCCGCGGACCTCGGGGGTGTCGGTCAGGCCATCGGCCTCGATCCGTTCCAGCGCCTCGATGAGCCCGAACTTCGGGCTGTGGATCAGCCGCCACGCCTGCTTGATCGCCCTCCGGACCTCCTCGGAGAAACCGCGCCGCTCGAGCCCGATGGAGTTGGGCCCGTAGCACTTCGCCGGCCTCGAGCCGACGGTCCGCATGAACGGCAGGCAGTCCTTCGTCGCCACCGTGAACCCGCCGAGGAACGCATGGATGCCCACCCGGCAGAACTGGTGGACGGCCGAGAACGCCCCGATGGTGGCGAAGTCCGCAACGGTGACGTGACCCGCGAGGGTCGCCGCGTTGGCGAAGATGACGCCGTCCCCAACGTGGCAGTCGTGGGCCACGTGAGCGTACGCCATGAACAGCCCCCCGCTCCCGATCCGGGTGAGGCCGCCCCCCCCGGGGGTTCCCCGGTTGACGGTGACGAACTCCCGGAACGTGTTGCCGTCCCCGATCTCGAGCCGTGTCGGCTCCCCGCCGTACTTGAGGTCCTGGGGTGGCCCGCCGATGGCGCAGTGGGACTCGAACCGGTTCTCCCGGCCGATGACCGCCGGGCCGGCGATCCGGCAGAAAGGACCGACGACGCACCCGCCCCCGAGCGTCACACCGGCCTCCACGACCGCGTACGGCCCGATCTCGACTCCGTCGCCGAGGACCGCCGCAGAATCGACGATCGCCGTTGGATGGATCCGCGCGCTCATTCCTCCGCCTCCACCATCGCTGACGAGAGCACCGCCTCGCAGACGACGTTGCCGTCCACGCTCGCGGTCCCCTCGAGCTTCGCGAAGTTCCTGCGAACGCAGCGCGCCTCGACCTCGAAGACGACCTGGTCGCCCGGAACCACCGGCCGGCGGAACCGGCACCGGTCGATCCCGGCGAAGTAGATCAGCTTGCCGTCGAGCGACTCGAGGCCGTGCAGCAGCATGAAGCCACCCGCCTGGGCCATGGCCTCGACGATCAGGACGCCCGGCATGACGGGCGTTCCCGGGAAGTGCCCCTGGAAGAACGGCTCGTTGAACGTGACGTTCTTGATCGCTCTGACACGCTGTTCCTCGAGCTCGAGGATCCGATCGATCAGGAGCAAGGGGTACCGGTGGGGCATCACCCTGAGAATCTCGCGGATGTCGTGCATCATTCCCCCCCATCGAGCAGACCGGCCCGCTCGAGCACCTCCTCGAGCTCCCGGACCTTCCGCCGCAGCGCCTCGATCCGGCGCAGCGCGGCGGCATCCCGCAGCCATTCCCGGTGCGGACGAGCCGGGAAGCCGCTGACCATTGCACCCTCCGGGACGTCCCTGACCACCCCGGCCTTGGCCGTGGCCACGACCCGGCTGCCGATCCTCAGATGGCCCGCCGCACCGGACTGTCCCGCCATCACCACGTGGTCTCCAAGGACCGTGGAACCGGAGATCCCGACCTGCGCCACGAGCAGGCAGCCCTCCCCGACCGTCACGCCGTGGGCAATCTGGACGAGGTTGTCCACCTTGGTGCCCCGCCCGATCCGCGTCTCGCCGAGGGCACCACGGTCGACGCAGACGTTGGCGCCGAGCTCCACGTCGTCCTCCAGGACGACCGTGCCGACCTGCGGGACCTTGTGGTGGACGCCGTCCACCGTGGCGAACCCGAACCCGTCCGAGCCCAGCACGACGCCCGGGTGCAGGATGCACCGGTCGCCCACCGTACACCGCTCCCGGATCACGACGCCGGGGTGGAGCAGGCAGTCGGCGCCGACGGTCACGTCCTCCCCGAGGAGACACCCCGCTCCGACCACGGTCCGGTCCCCGACCCGGCATCCGGCACCAATGACGGCGTTCGGCCCCACCGAGGTCCCCTCGCCGAGTACCGCGCCCGGGTCCACCACCGCCGACGGATGGACGCCCCCGGGAGGGCGCCGCGAGGGGTGGAACAGCGCCAGAGCCCGGGCCAGCGCCAGGTACGGGTGCGGGGTGACCAGCACGGTCCGCCCGGGCAGCAGCCCCGCATCGTCCACCAGGATTGCGCCCGCCCGCGACCGCCTCGCCTCGGCCACGTACTTCGGGTTGTGGAGGAACGAGAGGTCCGCGGGTCCGGCCTCGGCCAGCGGCCGGACCCCCTCGAGGACCAGGTCACCGTCGCCCTCCGGCCGTGCGCCGAGCCGCCGGGCGAGGTCGGCGAGGGTGAACGACGGGCTCACTGGGAGGAGGTGTTGAACCGCCGGATGATCTCGTCGGTGATGTCGGTCTTGGCGTCGTCCGCGTAGACGAGACCGGACTGGTACTTCTGGAAGATCAGGAGGTACCCCTTCTCCTTCCCGACCTGCTGAATGATCGGCATGATCTTCTGTTCCAGCGTCGTCAGGGCCTTGCGCCGGGCGTCATCGAGCTCGCGCTGGGCGTCGTCCTGGAACCGCTTGAGGGCGATCCCCTTGTCCTCGATCCTCTTGGTCAGCTCGGCCAGCTTGTCGTCCGACAGCGTGAACCGCTGCTTGTTGAACTGGTCCTTCAGGCTGTCGAGCTCCTGCTGCATCGCCTTGGCCTGGTTGAGCTTCTCCTCCTGGAGCTTCTTGAGCTTCGCCAGGGCCTCTTTGCCCGGATCGGACTCGGTGACCACACGCTGCACGTCGATGACGGCGACCTGGGCCTGCTGGGCCCGGACGGCCGGCACGGCACCGAGCACGACGGCCGCCGCAATGGTGATGGCTCTGATCGGAGAACGCTTCATGTTTCGATTCCTCCCTCGTTGGCTAGAAAGTCGTCCCGATCGAGAACTGGAAGTCGCTCGACTTCTCGTCGGGGAACGGATCCAGGTTGATGCCGTAGATGAACCGGATCGGCGCCTGGAAGATCGGCAGGAAGATCCGGATCTCCACGCCGGTGGTCTTGCGGAACAGGCCAAGGTTCCATCCCTGGTCCTCGAAATAGGTGTTGCCCATGTCTGCGAAGAACACGAGCTTGACGGGACCACCGAGCCGGATCTGGTACTCGACGTTGAGCAGCCAGTACCGGTCGCCACCGAGGCGGGAACCGCCCTCCGTCAGGAAGTACTGTCCATCCTTGGTCCGCGGCACCACGGTGTAGTACGGGATCCCCCGCAGCGACCGGTCGCCGCCCAGCCGGTACCGCTCGTAGATCGGTATCCTCGAGTCCCGGTAGGTGAAGAACTGCCCGGCGGCGATGTTGTACGCAAAGATCGTTCGCCGCGTCAGCGGATGGAAGTTGGTGAACATCATCTCCGGGCGCACGTAGTCGTAGTCCCCACCCAGGAGCCCGCCTGCGAGACGGACCCTGGACACGAACCGCCGGCCACGGTTGGGGTCGAACGGATCGTCCCTCGAATCGTACACGTACGCCGGTGTGAACGATGCCGTCGTGCCCTTGAACACCTCGTAGGTCCGCTCCGGGGCCTCGTAGAACGGTGGTGGCAGGTCGATGGGGCGGTCGTGTCCTCCGGTCGGGTCGCCCGGGAACCCCATCCTGACCACCGCATACTTCGACGTCACGTCCTCGTAGGCGAACAACGTCGTGATCGTATCGAACGGTCCCAGACCGAACCCCAGCGTGACGCTGCCCCCCCGCGTCTCGCGGTAGAAGTCGGCAACGTCGAGGTTCGTGCTGAAGATCGAGGCCCCCAGCAGGATCCGCTTGTCGAGGAAGTACGGCTCCGAGAAGCTGATGGTGTAGTAATCGGAACGGCGCCCGGTCTGAAGTGAGACCCCGAGGGTCTCGCCGCGTCCGAGGAAGTTGCGGGTGTTGAACATCGCCTGGGCGAAGAACCCGTCGAGCTCGGAGTACCCGGCACCGAACTGCATGTCGTTCCGGCCGACCTCGTGCCCCTTGACGTTGACGTTGACCCGCTTGTTCTCGTCGTCGAAGGTGAACTCCAGCGGATCGTCCTCCAGCTTCCAGTACCCGAGGGCGTTGACCTTGTACACCGAACGCTTGAAGCTGCCCATGTTCATCCAGGAGCCCTCGCTGACGAGGAACTGCCGCCGGAGGACCTTGTCGCGCGTCTTGGTGTTCCCCTTGAACTCCAGCCGCCCCAGGCGGTACCGGTCACCCTCGAACACCTCGATGGTGACGTTGACCACGTGGTCGGCGTCAGGATCGTTCTCCAGCACCTGGTTTGCGTAGGCGTAGACGTACCCGCGGTTGTGGTACATGTCCTGGATCGCGTCGAGGCCGCTCTTGATCACCTTCTTGCTGTACCACTTGCCCGAGGTCACCTGAAACAGCCGTTCGAGCTGGTGTTCTTTGAACACCTTCGTGCCGTGGACCCGGACCTTCCCGACCCGGAACCGCTCCCCTTCCTCCACGGGCACCACGAGCTTGACGCGGTACTTCTTCTTCTTGAGCTCCTTGGCCTCGGGATGCTTCGCGATCAGCTCGACTTTCGGCTTGCCGATCTTGATGTCCTTGTACCCGTGGTCCATGTAGAAGTCGCGGAGCGCCTTCTCGTCCTCCTCCCAGGAGCTCTCGGAGTAGATGATCTTCTTGCCCCAGGGGCGGTACCAGTGCGTCTCCTTGGTCTTCTTGAGCACGTGCCGCAGCTTGGAGTCCGAGAACACCTCGTTGCCATCGAACTCAACCCGCTCGATCTTGACCTTCGCGCCCTCGTCGATGTGGAAGGTGACCTGCTTCTCGTTCTTCGACAGGTCCTCGATGGTGTAATCGACCTTCGCCGAGAGGTACCCGGCGACCTTGTAGATCTCCTTCAGCACGGCCCGAATCCGGTCGAGCTCCGGGATCCTCAGCGGGACGTTGCGGGGCAGCTCGATCCCGACCTGGTCCAGCTTGTCCTTGAGGTCGCTCGTGGAGAGCTTCTTGTTTCCTTCGAAGATCACACTCCGGACGAACGGCCGCTCCTTGACCACCACGATCAGCTTGACCTGCCCATCCGGCTCGTCCTCCTCCTCGATCTTCAGGTCCTCGAACAGCCCCGAGTCCCACAGCCGGTGGAACCCCTCGTTGATCGCCGCGTGATCGAGCGGATCTCCGGGTTCCAGCCCCAGGTAGTACTCCACCGTGTCCACGGTGACGGTGATCCCGCCCTCCACCACGATGTCCGCGATCTCGGGCCGGTCCTCGGCGGCTCCTAGGAACCCGGCTGCCCACACCACCATGACCAGGACGGTCAGTACGAACCGCTTCACTGGGCCTCCTGCGTCTGCTCGACCGCCTCGAGATCCACCACGGCCAGCGTCTCACCGCGCAGCTCGACGCGCAGGCGCTCGCCACCCCGCCGCCCCCGGCGCGCGATCAGGTGGTCGGCCACGGCGTCCTCCACCCACCGCTGGACGAGCCGCCGGAGCGGCCGTGCTCCCGCCCTCGGATCGACGCCGGCACGGTCCACGAGCCAGCGTGCCAGCGCCTCGTCCCACTCCAGGTGGACGCCGTGCCGCCGGAGGTTCTCCACCGTCTCGTCCAGGAGGAGCCGTGCCACGGCGTGGAGGCTCGCGCCGTCCAGCGGCCTGAAGACGATGACGTCGTCGAGCCGGTTGAGGAACTCCGGCGGGAAGTGCTTGCGAAGGTTGCGATCGACGAGCTCCTCCAGCCCAGCAGCCGACACATCGCCCGCCGACGTCTCGCCGAAGCCGACCCGGTCGGCCGGCACCATGTGACGGGAGCCCAGGTTCGAGGTCATGATGATGATCGTGTTGGTGAAGTCCACGACGTTGCCGTAGTTGTCCGTCAGCCGGCCGTCTTCGAGCACCTGGAGCAGCAGGTTGTAGATGTCCGGGTGGGCCTTCTCGATCTCGTCGAGCAACACGACCGAGTACGGGTTGCGCCGCACCTGCTCCGACAGCTGACCGCCCTCCTCGAACCCCACGTAGCCGGGGGGTGATCCAACCAGCCGCGAGACGGTGTGCTTCTCCATGTACTCCGACATGTCGAACCGCACGATCCTGCGCGGATCCTGGAACAGGAACCGCGCGAGCTGGCGGGCGACCTCCGTCTTGCCGACGCCGGACGGCCCCAGGAAGATGAACGACCCGATGGGCCGGTTGGGGCTCGTGACTCCGAGACGGCTCCTCCGGATCGCCCGGGCCAGGGCGCCGATCGCCTCGTCCTGGCCCACCACCCGCTGGCGCAGGATCTCCTCCATCCGCTGGAGCCGCTCGGCCTCGTCCTCCTTGATCGAGGTTATCGGGATCCCCGTCCAGGAGGCGACCACATCCTCCACGTCCTCGCGCGTCACCATCGAGGAACCCTCCGACCCTCCCACGGTGCGCTCGAGCATCTCGATCTCCTCCCGCAGCCGGAGCTCCTCCTCGCGAAGCTCCACGGCCCGGTCGAACTCCTTGCGGGAGATCGCCTCCTTCATCGATCCCACGACATCCTGCATCTCCTGACGAACCCGCTGGAGTGTCGTCGTGCTCTCCGCGTTGCGCAGCTTGACCCTGGCGCCGGCCTCGTCGATGACGTCGATCGCCTTGTCCGGAAAGAACCGGTCCGTGATGTACCGTCCGGACAGCCGGACCGCCGAGACCACGGCCTCTGCGTCGTACCGGATCCCGTGGAACGCCTCGTACCGGTCCCGGACGCCAAGCAGGATCTCGATCGTCTCCTCCTCGTCCGGCTGGCGGATGACCACCGGCTGGAACCGTCTCGAGAGGGCGCGATCCTTCTCGATGTACTTCCGGTACTCTTTCATCGTCGTGGCACCGATGCAGGTCAGCTCCCCGCGCGACAGGGCCGGCTTGAGGATGTTGGCCGCATCGAGGGAGCCCTCCGCGGAACCGGTCCCGATCAGCGAGTGGATCTCGTCGATGAAGATGATGATCTCGGGGTGTTCCTGGAGCTCCTTGAGCAGCCCCTTGAGCCGCTCCTCGAACTGTCCCCGGTACTTCGTCCCGGCGACGAGCAGCGACAGGTCGAGCGCCAGGATCCTGCGGTCTGACAGAAAGAGCGGCACCCTTCCCTCGACGATCCGGACGGCCAGCCCCTCGACGATGGCGGTCTTCCCGACGCCGGCCTCACCGAGGAGGAGCGGGTTGTTCTTCGTCCGGCGAGAGAGGATCTGGATCATCCGGTCCACCTCCTGCTCCCGGCCGATCAACGGATCGAACACCCCCTGGGCCGCCAACTGAGTCAGGTCTCTCGAGTACTCCGTCAGGTTCGGGGTGGAACGGGCGTTCTCCTCGAGCTCCCGTTCCCGGCCGAGCCGGGCGATCTCGTTCCGGGCCTCGGCGAGGTCGACCCCGTGCTCCTCGAGGTACTGCGCGGCCAGACTGTCCTCGATCCGGAGCAGCCCGAGGATCAGATGCTCCGTGCCGACGGACTCGTGCCCGAGCTGCTCGGCCTCGTAGACGGCGTGCGCCAGCGCCCGCTTGGTTTCCTCGGCCAGGGGCAGATCCGGCGAGGCGCTGACCCTGGAAGTCACCGCGAGTTCCCCGATCAACTCCTCCCGGAGCTCCTGGAGGTCCACCTCGAGCCGTTCCAGGACCTCCACGAGCGTCTCGTCGGCCTCCCGCAGCAGGCCGAGCAACAGGTGCTCCGCCCCGATCACGCGGCTGCGTGCGCGGCTCGCCTCGTACCGGGCGAAGAAGAGGCTGCGACGAGCGTGCTCGTTGAACTTCTCAAACATGCGTCACCGTGCTGGCCGGATCGAGCCTGACGACACGATCGCACCGACTGGCCAGCCCTTCGTTGTGCGTCACTATAACCGAGGTCAAACCCTCCTTCAAATGAAGCTCCCGGATGAGCGAGAACACCTTCTCGGCGCTTTCCCGGTCGAGGTTCCCGGTCGGTTCGTCGGCCAGCAGGATCCCTGGTCCCATGGCCAGCGCACGGGCCACCGCGACCCGTTGTTGCTCGCCCCCCGACAGCTCGTCCGGGTAGTGGTGGGCCCTTCCGGAGAGCCCGACCCGCTCCAGCAACGCCCCGGCCCGCTCCCGCGCCTCGCGCCGGCTCCGTCCGCCGATCCGCAGCGGAAGCGCCACGTTGTCCCTGGCGTCCAGCTCGTCCAGCAGGTAATGGAACTGGAACACGAACCCGATCAGCCGGTTCCGGAGCGCCGCTCTCTCCGCCGGACCGAGGGATGCCACGGGCACACCGTCCAGCTCGATCGAGCCCGCGTCCGGCCGATCCAGCAGCCCGATCAGGTGGAGCAGTGTGCTCTTGCCCACCCCGGATGGACCGACCACCGCGACCATCTCGCCGCGGCCGATCTCCATGTCGAGATCGCGCAGGACCTCGACCCGGCGCTCGCCCTCCCCGTACCCCTTGCACACCCCCTCGAGACGGACCATCGGATCACTCATACCGCAACCCCTCGGCCGGTTCGCGCCGGGCCACCGTACGGGCCGGGAGCCACGCCGCAAGGGTCGCCAGGATCAGCGAAAACACCATCACGACGGCCACCGTCACCGGTTGCACACGAAACGGAACCGCCGTCACCGCGAAGACGCCCCGCGGCAGGGGGAGAGCCCCCGTCCTGTCCAGGACCATCGCCAGCCCCGCCCCAAGCCCCGCCCCGAGCGCCGTGGCCGCGGCGCCGATCATGACCCCCAGTCCGAGGAAGAGCCGGCGCACCCTGGCGGGAGCCATCCCCAGGCCGGAGAGCACCGCCAGGTCCCGCCGCTTCCCGGCGGCCACCATGGCGACGTTGCACAGCAGGTTGAGTGCCGCCACCACGAGCATCAGCCCCACGGCGAGGAACAGCATCGCCCGCTCCAGGGCGAGGGCAAGGAACAGCGGCCGGTGGAGGTCGCCGATCCCCTCCACCCGAAGCGAGCCCCGGCGATCTCCGAGCGCCTCGCGCACACGCGCCGCGAGGTGCCACGGATCGGCTGGATCCCGAAGCTCCAGCGCCTCCACGGCGGGGCGCCCCCACAGGATGCGCTGGACGACCGCGAGGGGCGCAACCAGCACGCCGCCCTCCCCGGCTCCGGGCTCCCGTGGGATCACCTCCCCGATCTCGAGTCCGGCCCGGACCGGCACGGGACCGAGCGGCGTCAGCCGGGTCCGGGGCGAGAGGACACGAACCGTGTCACCCGGCCCGACGGCCAGCCGCGCCGCGAGGACCCTGTCCGCCGCGACCCCCTCGACGTCCGAGCGTCCGACCAGCCGGGCCGGGACCGTCCCCCCGGGGCCGGCCACGAGGCAGCTTCCCGTCACGACCTCCTCCACCGTCGCATCGCCGAGGGACTCTTGCAGCCGACGTGCCAGCCCGTCGGGATCGCCCAGCAGTCGCCCCGACGCCGCCGAGACCCGGGCGTGGGCCGAGAGCCGGACGAGCTCCCCGCGGATGGTCGACTGGAACCCTTCCAGCAACGCCAGGGTGACCACGAGCGCGAGCACCCCGAGCGTCAGGCCGACGAGGGAGATCGCCGTGACGGTGGCCACGTGGGTCCTGCGGCCCAGGCCGAGCAGGTAGCGCGCCGCCAGGGCGAACTCGACGGGCACCGTCTCACTCCCCCTCCCGGGGCCGCAGCAGCGGGAAGAGGATGACGTCGCGGATCGACTGACGCCCCGTCATCAGCATGACGAGACGGTCGATGCCGATCCCCTCCCCTCCCGTCGGCGGCATCCCGTGCTCGAGGGCGAGCAGGAAGTCCTCGTCCACCGTACCGCCACTGCGGCGTGCCTGCTCCTCGAGACGCCGACGCTGCTCCGCCGGGTCGTTGAGCTCCGTGTAGGCGTTGGCCAGCTCCATCCCACCGACGAACAGCTCGAACCGCTCCACGGTGTCGGGATCGGACGGGGACGACTTCGCCAGCGGCGAGATGTCCCGCGGGAAGTCGATGATGAAAGTCGGGTCGATCAGGCGCGGCTCCGCCGTCACCTCGAACAGCTCCGCCAGCAGCTTCCCGTCGGACCGCTCCTCGATCCGCTCCACCCCGAGGCGCCGGGCCGCCGACTCCATGGCCGCACGGTCGGCCAGATCGGCCTCCTCGAGGTCCGAATATGCCAGGATGGCGTCCCGGAGCGTCAGCCGCCGCCACGGCCGGGAGAGGTCGATCGTCCCCTCGCCCCACGGCAGGGTCAGGCTCCCCACGGCCTCCTCTGCCACGGCGGTCAGCATCGCCTCGGTGAACTCCATCAGGAGCTCGTAGTCGGCGTACGCCCAGTAGAACTCCAGCATGGTGAACTCAGGGTTGTGCCGGGTGGAGATCCCCTCGTTGCGGAAGTTCCGGTTGAGCTCGAACACCCGCTCGAACCCGCCGACGATCAACCGCTTCAGGTACAGTTCCGGGGCGATCCGGAGGTAGAGGTCGAGATCCAGCGCGTTGTGGTGCGTGACGAACGGCCGGGCGGTGGCCCCACCCGGGATCGGGTGCATCATCGGCGTCTCGACCTCGAGAAACCCGTGCTCCCCCAGGAACCGCCTGAGCGCGGCGACGATCCTCGAACGGATCTCGAACACCCGGCGCGACTCCGGGTTGGCCACGAGGTCGAGGTACCGCTGGCGCGCCCGGGCCTCCCGGTCGGCGAGACCGTGGTACTTCTCGGGGAGAGGGCGCAGCGCCTTCGCCAGCACGCTCAGGCGCTCCACCGCCACCGTGAGCTCGCCCGTCCGCGTCCTGAACAGGACGCCCTCGGCACCGGCGAAGTCGCCGAGGTCCAGGAGCTTGAAAACGGCCCAGTCGTTCTCGGGGAGCCGGTCCTTCCGGACGTGAAGCTGGATCCGCGTCGCGCCGTCGTTGAGGTCGACGAACGCCGCCTTCCCATGCCCGCGGATCGCCCGGACACGCCCGGCGAGGCGGACCGCGGGCCGCGCCTCCTCCAGCGCCGCGGCGTCGGCGTCCTTCCAGCGCGCCACCACGTCCGTGATCGACGTCTCCACGCGGTAGCGCGCCGGGTACGGCTCGACGCCGAGCTCCCGGAGCGCCTCGAGCTTGGCCACACGGTTGGCGATCAGCTGCTCCAGCGGCTGCTGGGTTCCGTCGTCGGGCACGTCGAACCTCCCCACCGGCCGGCCGCGGAGCCCCGGCCCGGGCTTCCCGGCCCGGTCGTCGGCCCGGCCCGCCGAGCGCCGGATTCTACCACGGGTGAACGGTGCCGCCCGTCCGCCGGCGGCCCACTTGTGGAACGGCGCGGCCGGTGGCATGATGCGCCCGTGCCAGGACGTTCGAAGTCGCTGTTCCGCCGGATCGAGAAGGCGCTGGAGACCATGTCCCGGGGATCCCACCCCCTGGAGACCATCCGTCTGACGGCTGAGTTCCTGGTGGAGAACTTTGCCTCCGAGCTCGGGCTGACCGGAGGCAGGATCTATGCGGCCGAGAACGGCCAGTACGAGCTGGTGGAAACGTTCGGCACCGTCGCCCGCGCACCCGTAGGGTTGACGATTCCCCGCACCTACCCGACGCTCCAGCAGCTCCTCGACGAGGGTGCCGTCATGATGGACCGCTCCGACCCCTCCCTCGACGAGGGGCTCGAGGCCGAGCTGGGCACCCGGGACCGGTTCGCCGCCATCGTGGTCGCCGACGGGGCGTTCGTGCTCTCCTTCGACGTGGCGCCGGGCGCAGACCCCGAGCAGGTGCTGCCCGCCCTCAACCTGTTCCGCCTCGCCATCAACCAGAAGGTCCGCGAGGAACGGATCGTGGCGCTGCTCGAAGACGCGAAACGGATCCAGACCTCGATCCTCCCCCGCAGGATCCCCGAGTACGGCGACTACCGGCTGGCGGCACGGTCGATCCCGGCGGAGATCGTCGGCGGGGACTTCTACGACTTCATCACCATCTCGGAGACGAACTTCCACGTGGTCCTGGCCGACGCCGCGGGGCATGGGCTTCCGGCGGCGCTCCAGGTCCGCGACGTCTACACCGGCCTCCGGATGGGGCTGCTCCGCGAGTACAAGATCACGCGCACGCTCGAACGCCTCAACCGGATCATCCACCGAAGCCGCCTGGCGACGAAGTTCGTCTCCCTCGTCCTCGCCGAGCTCGAGGTCGGGGGCACCGTGCTGTACGCCAACGCCGGGCACCCCGCGCCGATCCTCGTGCGCGCGAGCGGCACCGTGGAGATGTTGGAGACCCGCGGGATGATCCTGGGACCACGGCCCGAGGTACGGTACCCCATCGACCTGGTCCGTCTCGAACCCGGCGACCTGCTCGCCCTGTACTCCGACGGCATCACCGAGGCGCCGTCGGCCGGCGGCGGCGAGGAGTTCGGGGCCGGACGGCTCGTCCGCCTGCTCACCCGGCGGCGAACGGAGCCGGTGGAATCGATCCTGGAGGCGGTGTTCGAGGCGGTGAAGTCGTTCTCCGGAACCCCGCAGCCGGCCGACGACCAGACCGTCGTCCTGATCAAGCGGGAGATCGAGGAGGAGGAGACACCGTGAGCACCCAGTTCGTCCCGGCATCGTTCTTCGACCTGGAGGGATGGAGCCACGCGACGGTCTTTCCCCCGGACGAACCCGTCTGGAAGGCCCTTGGAGAGACGCTGGTTGCGTACCTCGAGGCATGGAACGACTGGAGGGTCCTCGCCGACCTGCCCGATGGGGTCCACCTGCTCGGAGACCGTATCTTCATCGGGCCGGGATGCCGGATCGAGCCGGGCGCGGTGATCCAGGGGCCGGTGATCCTCGAGGCCGACGTCGAGGTCCGGACCGGCGCCTACGTCCGCCAGAACGTCCTGGCCGGGCGTGGAACCCTGATCGGGGCCCACACGGAGGTCAAGGGCGCCATTCTTCTCCCCGGGGCGAAGGCGCCCCACCAGAACTACGTGGGCGACAGTATCCTCGGCCGGGACGTCAACCTTGGCGCCGGGACGATCCTCTCGAACGTCAAGAACATCGGCCGGGAGGTGACGTTCCGGGCCGGGCGGGAGACCGTGCACACCGGGCTCCGAAAGTTCGGGGCGATCCTCGGCGACGGGTGCAGGACAGGGTGCAACACGGTGCTCAACCCCGGCGTCCTGATGGGCCCCGGCTCCGTCACCTACCCCAACGCCACCCTCCGATCCGGTCACTACCCCGCCCGGACTCTGATCAAGGTCCGCCAGCACCAGACCACGGTCGAGCTCGACCGCCTCCGCTGACTCAGGGGCTGGGACCAGCCCCCGCCGCACCCAAGGCACCCCAACGGGAGCACCCCCTTGCCGGGACCATCGAGAGATCCGGGAGACTGGCGAGGTATTGCTGTGGCTCCAGGGAAGGGGACCGGCCCTTCGCGTCAGGCCCTGATCACGTTGGCATGTGGGGCACGGTAGACACCGCGGGTATCGACGACGAGGGACGCCTCGGCCACTACCAGATCCCAGTCCACCGCAGTGTGATCCGTGACGATCAGCACGGCGTCCCGGGATCGCAGCTCCCCGGCGCTCAGCGGTACGGATTCGAGGGGAGGAAGGTCGGGCCACGAGCGCATCCGGGGACTCACCGGGATGTGGGGGTCGTGGTAGTCCACCTCCGCGCCGAGCTCGAGGAGCCGTTCGATCAACTCGAACGCCGGGCTCTCCCGGGGGTCGTCGATATCCTTCTTGTACGCAAGCCCGATGACGAGGATCCGGGAACCCCGGACCGGCCGGCCCCGATCGTTGAGGGCGAGGATCAGTTTCTCGATGACGTACCGCGGCATCTCCACGTTGATCTCGCCGGCCAGCTCGATGAACCGGGTCGGCGTCCCGTACTCCCGGGCCTTCCAGGAGAGGTAGAACGGGTCGAGCGGGATGCAGTGGCCGCCCCAGCCGGGTCCCGGGTTGAACCGCATGAACCCGAACGGCTTGGTCTCGGCGGCGTCCAGGACCTCCCAGACATCGATCCCCATGGCGTCGTACGCCACCTTGAGCTCGTTGACCAGGGCGATGTTGACGGCCCGGAAGATGTTCTCCATCAGCTTCGTCGCCTCGGCCGTCCTCGCCGACGAGACGCGCACGGTGCGGGGGATGACGGCGCCGTACAGCGCCTCGGCGAGGTCCGCGGATGTCGGATCGACGCCGCCAACGACCTTGGGGATCGACGTCGTCCCGTAGTCTGGGTTCCCGGGATCCTCGCGTTCCGGTGAGAACGCCAGAAAGAAGTCCCGGCCTGCGGTCAGTCCAGAACGCTCGAGAATCGTGCGGACCAGGCCGTCCGTCGTTCCGGGGTATGTCGTGGATTCCAGGACCACGAGCTGCCCGGGGCGAAGCACCTCCGCGATCGCCTCGCAGGTTGCCCTGACGAACCGCATCTCCGGCTCGCGCTGGGGGGTCAGCGGTGTCGGGACGCAGATCAAGATCGTATCGGGTTCCGCGAGGCGCGAAAAATCGGCCGTGGCCTCCAAACGGCCCGACCGGATCACAGAGGCCAGCGCCTCACCGTCCAGGTGGGCGATGGGGCACTCGCCACGCCCGATCGCCTCGACCCGCGGCCCGTCGATGTCGAACCCGAGAACGGGGAACCCCTTCCCGGCAAACGCCATGGCCAGCGGGAGACCGACGTAACCGAGCCCGACGATCCCGACGAGCGCGGACCGGTCTCCGATCCGCCGTCCGAGGCGTTCGGCGTGTCCGTTCACGTCCGGCGCCACTTCCCGCGATGACCGGGCCTGCCGCCCACGATCAGAGCAGGGCGTCCAGCTTCGTGCGGATCACGGCCTCGCTGGCGGCACCAACGATCCGATCCACGACCTCGCCGTTCTTGAAGAAGAGAATGGTGGGGATCGCCTGGATTCCGTACCGCATGGCGAGACCACGGTTCGAGTCCACATCGACCTTCGCCAGGATCGCCCGCCCCTCGTACTCCTCCGCGAGCTTCTCCATGACCGGTGCGACCATCCGGCACGGCCCGCACCACACGGCCCAGAAATCGACAACGGCGGGCTTGTCCGCCTGAAGGATCACGGTATCGAACTCCGCCTCGGTCACTGCGCACGCTTTCCCTGCCATCGGTGCCCCTCCTTGGGATGTCCGGCAGCCCCGGCCGCCGTGACCGCGACATCATACACCACCCGTCTGGGGTAGAGTGGAGACGATGGACGGAGACCGAGCCGCACCGTACCTGACGTTCCTGGGACTGGATCCGGTGGACCCGGCCGAGGCGCGGATCCGCGTGCTCCCCGTCCCGTACGACATGACGGCGTCGTACCAGCCAGGGGCGCGCCGGGGACCCATTGCCCTCCTGGAAGCATCGACCCATGTGGAGCTCTACGACGAGCTACTCGAGGACGAACCGTGGCAGGCCGGAATCGCCACGCTCCCTCCGCTGGTCCCCGCAACGGAGGGGCCAAAGGCCATGGTCCGGAGGATCGCGCGAGAGGCCGAGCGATGGGTCGACGCGGACCGGTTCCTGCTGACCATCGGCGGCGAGCACTCCATCACACCCCCGCTCGTGGCGGCGCACCGGAAGCTCTGGCCGGACCTGACGGTGGTCCAGATCGACGCCCACGCAGACCTTCGGAACAGCTTCGAGGGATCGCGCCACAACCACGCCTGCGCCATGCGCCGCGTTCTCGAGGGCGGCGGGCAGCTGATCCAGGTGGGGATCCGGTCTCTGACCGCCGAGGAGCACGTGCTGATCCGGGAGGACGGCCGGATCCGTACGTTCTTCGCGCGGGACCTCGCAGGACGCCGGCCGGAAGCGTGGGCCGTCGAGGTCGCGGCCGCCGTCGACGGCGCCTGCTACCTGACCGTGGACCTCGACGGGCTGGACCCGTCGATCATGCCCGCCACGGGGACCCCCGAGCCGGGAGGGCTGGACTGGCGCGGCATCAGCGAGCTCGTCGCCGCACTCGCCCGCCGGGGACCGCTCGTCGGGGCCGACATCGTGGAGCTCGCGCCGATTCCGGGACTCGTGGCCCCCGATTTCCTTGCAGCCCGCCTGGCCCAGCGGATCATCGGATTCGCAGCCCGCTCCCGCGGGTGGCTGAATCGGACCCGTCCGTGAGGATCCGCCCGCGGAGCGCGGCCCGACGCTCCTCGCGGCTTGGTCTCGCTCCGGACGGCGGTCGGGACGAGGCCCCCTCTTCCCCGTGATCCCGAGGTCCGCGGCGTGGTGTCCGGGCGGGGTGGCCATGGAAACGAAACGGCCCGCCGTCCGGCGGGCCGTGTTTGAACCGTGCAGGGAAGGGTCAACGGCCGCCGGGCTCCTTCCGCGGGCCCGACCACTCGTTCTCGAGACCCCGGCCATCCAGAGGCGTGTCGCCCGGATTCATCAGCTGCACCGTGGCCTCCCGGCTCTCGATGGTCGAACCATCGGATCCGATGACCTCGAGCCTGTAGGTCATCCCTCGCACGACCTGGACGGGTTGATCGGTCCTGGTATAGGTCGCACCGGCAGCCGCCTGGCCCGCAGCGGGAACCGTCTCCACGGCCCGCCACGTGTCATCCTCGGTCCGCGAGATCCGGAACCCCATGACGTTCTCCTCGGACACCGTTCGCCAGCTCAGCTCGACCGAGTCCATCTCGGCCTGGACAGCGGCGAACTCTGCGAGAACCGCCGCGAGGGGCCCCACGGCGCCGTTGGAGCTCGGTCCGACCACGCCGGTCTCCACGGCGGTCACCGCGGCCTCCCGGTCGGTGCCACTCGGAGCGCCGGTTCCATCGAACCGGAGCGCCAGGGCGAAGAAATAGGTGTCGCTGCCGTAAACGCGGATCGTGGCGCCGGTCTGGGATGTCGGGAGGTAACCGTCCGTCGTCGTGTTCGTCGAGCCGTCGTTCGTGACGTAGGGGGTCGTTCCGGAGGCCGCACCCGAGAGACGGGCCCATCCCGTCTTGTTCCCGGTGTTGCTGGTGCTGCCCGTCCGATAGTAGATGGCATAGCCCGCCAGCACGTCTCCAGACTGGTCGTTGACGGCCCACGCCGAGCTCGACGGAGCACTCCACGTGACGCTGTACTCGGTGTAGGCGTTGCCGTCGTTTCCCGTCGCCGCACTGTTGATCGAGATAGAGGGGATGGACGATGCCTGGGACTGTGCTGCCGAGAGACTCAGCTGGAGCGCGTCGAGATCGACGTTCGTTCCGTTGTTCTGGCTGCCGACGCACAGGGCAAACTTACCGCCGGAGCTCGCGGTTTCCGAGACGAGCAGGAGCCCCGTGGTCAGGGGGTTGGTCGAACAGCGGGTGGAGTTGGCCCAGTTGATGCCGGTCGCCACGCCGATATCGGATCCGCTGTCCACCAGGGCCGCCGAATCACCGTCCTGATCGACGACTCCCGACGCGTCCGACGTGCCCCAAGCCCAGTAGTACGAGGCAAACCCCGTGTCCGTCGTGTTCATGTTGGTGAACACGACCGGAGTGCTCGCCTCGTTGACGGTCGTGGTACACGCCGCCCGAAGAGCTGTCGCGCCGAACAACGCCACCAGCACCGCTGCCGCAATGACGAGTTGTGTCCGTTTCATCCTGGTCCCTCCATCCTCGTTCGTGTGCTCGTCCTCAGTAGTGCGGCGGTGCCCACGACCACGCGCACGGATCGCTCGGGGATGTACATCCGCCCGACGTGTTGGGGCAGACCAGGTCCAGCACGTAGCCCATCGCAGGGTCGATGGGGAACGGCGCCCCGAACGCAGACCCGATACGCCACACCTCCTCGTTTCCGGTGGACGTGTTGAACCGCCGGATCTGGTAGATCCAGTCAGAGCCGCCCATGGCCTGTCCGAGATCCTCGGCATCCATCTGGCCGTTGCCGTTGACGTCGTCGAGCTTCAGGTTGGCCGGGAGGCTGAACCGGTGGTAGTTGACGCCGTTCGGATCGAAACAATACTGGAGCTGGAAGTCCGGATCGTTGGCCCCTGCCACCTCGAGCACGTGGGTCGTGTTGCTCCCCACGGCCTGCAGGTCGATGCCGTAGCTCTCGCCGGGGACGATCTGAAACGGCGTCCCAAGGGTGCTCCCCGAGCGCCACGTCACGTAGGCCTGGGAACTCTCGTCCCACTTCCAGACCTGGTAGACCGCGCACGGGTTGCTGCCCGCATCGCACGGGCGGGTGTAGCCGCTGTCCCGTGGCTGGAGATCCTGGGCGAGATCCTCGGCATCGACGACTCCGTTGCCGTTGGCGTCGGGCGGCTGGTAGTGGTACGGGATCGAGATCCAGTAGAGGTTGCTCCCCGACGAGTTGAACGTCAGCTGGTGCCGCACGAGAGTTCCCATGTTGCTGGCCATGATCGGACCGGCGACGACGCCCACGGCCGCCGCGACGACGAACACCCGGAGTTTCATGAAGCCCTCCTTACGATCAGCCTGCCGTGACGCCCCCCATCCCCCTGTCCAGGCAGACGTTGAACCTGACCGTATCCTAGCACGGTGCCTGACGTCGTCCAAACCTGGTCCGGGAACCGGGACAGGCCAACGAGCGCGGCCGCGTCCCATGGCGACGGGGCTGGAAGTCGGGGCGTTCGTGGTGCTACTCTTCGGGGGCGCGGAGAAACCGGTTTCCGGGCAGCCCCACGGCCTGGAGGGAGGAGAGGGACGATGGCGGAGCAGGCGGACCTGAAACGCACACCGCTTCACGGCGAGCACGTCCGGCTCGGGGCCCGGATGGTCCCGTTCGCCGGTTTCGAGATGCCGGTCCAGTATACGGGTCTGATGGAGGAGCACCGGGCCGTTCGGGAGCGTGCGGGGCTGTTCGACGTCTCCCACATGGGCGAGATCTTCGTCCGGGGTCCGCGGGCGCTGGAGTTCGTCCAGAGGATCTCCTGCAACGATCACTCGAAGATGACGGTGGGCCGGGCCCAGTATACGGGCCTGATGGCACCCCAGGGCACCTTCGTGGACGACATGCTGGTCCACAAGATGGCCGAGGACGAGTACCTGCTGGTTGTCAACGCGGCGAACCTCGAGAAGGACTTCGCCTACCTCGAGGAGCTGGCGTCGGACGAGGAGGGCGTCCGGGTCGAGAACGAGTCCGGCCGGTGGGCCCAGGTCGCGTTCCAGGGGCCGCTCGCGGCGGAGATCCTCCAGCCGCTCGTGGACGTGGATCTCGCAGCGATCAGGTACTACCGGTTCGTCAACGGAAAGGTGCTCGGGCACGAGGCGATCGTCGCCCGGACGGGGTACACGGGCGAGGACGGGTTCGAGCTGTACACGGCTCCGGATCCCGCGCCGGAGATCTGGCGGGCGATCCTCGAGGCGGGGAAGGACCGGGGCGTGCTGCCCGCAGGTCTCGGCGCCCGGGACACGCTCCGGCTCGAGGCCGGAATGTGCCTGTACGGGAACGACATCGACGAGACCACGACGCCGCTCGAAGCGGGGCTCGGCTGGATCGTCAAGCTGGACAAGGGCGACTTCATCGGGCGGGACATCCTGGAGCGCCAGGCGGAGGAGGGGGTCGAACGGCGGCTTGTCGGGTTCGAGGTGACGGGCCGGGGGATCGCGCGGCACGGGTACGCCGTGGCGCTCGAGGAGGGCGGCGAGCCGGTGGGGACGGTGACCTCCGGGACCCACTCCCCGACCCTCGGCAAGGCGATCGGGATGGCGTACGTCCCGGCGGACTCGGCGGAGCCAGGGACGCCGCTCTTCATCGAGATCCGGAAACGGTGGACCCCGGCGGTGGTGGTGCCACTGCCGTTCTATTCGCGGAAGAAGAAGACCACCACGAAATAGGAGCAGGACCATCGCCGGGCGGTCCCCAACGGCCTCCGGCGAGGACGGACCCAAGGAGGCGAGCATGTCGGTGCCCAACGATCTGCGGTACACGAGGACCCACGAGTGGGTGCGGGAGGAGGGCGACACGGTGGTGGTCGGCATCACCCACTACGCCCAGGAGCAGCTGGGCGAGGTCGTCTACGTCGAGCTGCCCGAGGTCGGGCGCACACTCGACGCCGGCGAGGAGCTGGGGACGCTGGAGTCGGTCAAGGCCGTCTCCGAGTTCTTCTCGCCGGTGGCGGGCGAGGTCGCAGAGGTCAACGAGCGGCTCGACGACGAGCCGGGGCTCGTCAACGACGACCCGTACGGCGAGGGGTGGCTCGTGAAGATCACGGTCTCGGGCGACGGGGCGGAGCTGATGGACGCGGCGGCGTACGAGGCGTTCCTCGCGGAGGAAGGGCACTGATGCACCCCTGGATCGGGGTGGGGGAGGCGGATCGCCGCCGGATCCTCGACGAGCTCGGCCTGGATTCGGTGGACGCCCTCTTCGAGACGGTTCCCGCCGCGGTCCGGACGGACCGGCTCGACCTTCCTCCGGCGGAGGACGAGGGGCGTCTGATGGCGTCCATGCGGGCGCTCTCCGGCCGGAACACGACGGCCGCGGCGGTGCCCTCGTTCCTCGGCGCGGGCGCCTACCGCCACGTCCAGCCCTCGGCGGTGGACGCCGTGCTGTCCCGGGCGGAGTTTTTCACCTCGTACACCCCGTACCAGCCGGAGATCTCCCAGGGGACGCTCCAGGCGATCTTCGAGTTCCAGACGGTGATCGCCGGGCTGGCCGGCCTCGACGTGGCCAACGCGTCGCTCTACGACGGGGCCACGGCCCTGGTGGAGGCGGCGCTGATGAGCCACCGGCTCCTCCGGGCGAAGCGGAACACCGTGGTGGTGGCCGAGACGGTCCACCCGATGTACCGCCGCGTCCTGGAGACGTACGCAGGCGCTCTCGGCATCGCCGTGGTGACCGTGCCGCCCGGTGAGGACGGCCGGACCGACCCCGGCCGCCTCGCCGCCGCGGCCGGAGGCGACGCCTGCTGTCTCGTGGTGCAGTCCCCGAACTTCGTCGGGATCGTCGAGGACCTTCCGGCCGTCGCGGAGGCGGCCCACGGCGCGGGCGCCATGGCGGTACAGGTGGTGGCGGAGGCGGCGTCGCTCGGCATCCTCCACGGTGGCGGTCGGTTCGGGTTCGACATCGTCTGCGGGGAGGCCCAGTCCCTCGGGCTTCCCCTGGGGTTCGGCGGGCCGCACCTCGGGTTCTTCGCCTGCCGCGAGGAACACAAGCGCCAGATGCCGGGGCGTCTCGTGGGGCAGACCGTGGATGCGGACGGCCGGCGCGGCTTCTGCCTGACGCTCTCCACGCGGGAGCAGCACATCCGGCGGGCGAAAGCCACGTCCAATATCTGCTCGAACCACGGTTTGATGGCCCTGGCGGCCACGGTGTTCATGGAGCTGCTCGGCGGCAGCGGCCTGCGCGCCATGGCGCTCGGTTCCCACGCCGCGGCCGAGGAGACGAAGCGGCGGGTGCTCATGCTCGGTGATCCGTGGCGCCTCGCCTACCCCATCGCCCCGACGTTCGACGAGTTCCTCCTCGTGGGTCCGGCGCCGGGCGAGGAGCTGGCGAGGAGGGCGGCCGAGGCGGGGGTGTTCGCCGGGGTTCCGTCCCGGAAGTGGGGCGGTTCGTGGCCCGACGGCCTGCTCGTCGCGGCGACGGAGACGACCCGCGCCGGGGAGATCCGGGCGCTGGTGGAGGTTCTCGGGAGGATCGGACGATGAAGCCGCGCACGCTCCACGACGAGCCGCTGATCTTCGAGCGCAACCCGGAGCGGGGGCCTCGCGGGACGTTCCGTCTTCCCGCCGGCGAGGTGCCCCCGGTCGATCCCCGGGCGACGCTGCCGGCCGAACAGCTGCGGGAGCCGCTCGACCTGCTGCCGGACCTCGGGGAGCTCGAGGTGGTCCAGCACTTCCACCGGCTCTCCCAGATGAACTTCGCGGTGGACGAGGGGCTGTACCCCCTGGGTTCCTGCACGATGAAGTACAACCCCCGCGTGTGCGAGCGCGCGTGCCGGCTCGAAGGGTTCACGGAGGTCCACCCGCTCGAACCCGACGGCCACGTCCAGGGCGCGCTGGAACTGATGTGGGAGCTCGAGCGGGCGCTCGTGGCGATCACCGGGATGGCCGCGGTGACGCTCCAGCCCGCGGCGGGCGCCCACGGCGAGCTGACCGGGATGCTGATGATCCGCAAGGCGCTCGCGGCACGGGGCGATGCGCGGCAGGCCGTCATCATCCCGGACTCGGCCCACGGAACGAACCCGGCCTCGGCGACGTTCGCGGGGTACCGGGCGCTGGAGATCGCCTCGGGCCCGGACGGCACGGTGGACATGGCGGCCCTCGACCGGATGATGGACGAGACGGTGGCGGGGATCATGCTGACGGTGCCGAACACCTTGGGCGTGTTCGAGCACCGGATCGTGGAGATCTCGCGGCTCGTCCACGAGCGGGGCGGGTACGTCTACCTGGACGGTGCCAACCTCAACGCCTTCGTCGGCCGGGCGCTCCCCGGTCTGATGGGGGCCGACGCCCTCCACATCAACCTCCACAAGACGTTCTCCACGCCCCACGGCGGCGGCGGGCCCGGCGCGGGTCCCGTGGCCGTCTCCGAGGCGCTGGTGCCGTACCTGCCCGTGCCGCGCGTCGTCCGGGAGGGGGACGCCTTCAGGATGGTGTGGGAGGACGAGCGGTCCATCGGGCCGATGCGCGGTTTCTACGCCAACTTCCTCGTCCTCGTCCGGGCGCTGGCGTACATCCGGGGGATGGGCTCGGACGGGCTCCGGGAGATGTCGGAGGCCGCCGTCCTGCTGGCGAACCTCGTCCGGCGCCGGCTCGAAGGGGCGTACCACCTCCAGTACGAGGCGCCGACGCTGCACGAGGTGGTGTTCGACGACACCTTCCAGAAGGAGCACGGCGTCACCAACATCGACATCGCCAAGCGGCTGCTCGACCATGGGTTCCACCCGCCGACGGTTTCCTTCCCGCTGATCGTGCACGGCGCGCTGATGATCGAGCCGACGGAGAGCCCGTCGCCCGAGGAGGTCGAGGCGTTCTGCGAGGCGATGCTGGCCATCGCGCGGGAGGCCGCGGAGGATCCGGAGCGGCTTCGAACGGCTCCCCATGGAACCCCCGTCCGCCGGCTCGACGAGGTGGCCGCAGCCCGGAGCCCGGTGCTCCGCTGGCGCAAGGAGTGACGGCTGGGGCCGGCTCCTCGCGCCGGCCCTGACCCTGGCTTTTCTGCATCGAACCCTGCTCTCCCCCGGTGCGGGACCGGTGTCAGCACCTCGGACAGTGTCGCCCCGGCCGTCGCCGGCACGCTGCCTGCCGGCGAGCGTCTGCGGGATGCTCCCGGGAACACCGGTTCGCCGGACGCCTCACCGCGGTGAGGGGGGCAGACATTGCAATCAGGAATCGTTCCGCAGGCCGTTTATCGCAGAGGACGCGCAAGTGTCACGGCTCCGTAAAAAACCGCCGAAATCTGCTTGACGGCCCCCTGGCCCGTTTCTAGCCTCGGTTCAAGTTTCGAGCCCCCGAGGAGGGACCCGAGGTGGGAAGGACGAAAAAGGAGGATCCGACGGTGATGAAAAAGGTACTTATGGGGTTGGTTGGCGTGGCGCTGGTGGCGTCGCAGACGATGGCGATGCGGCCGGTCGACGGACGGCGGCTTCCCGGAGCGACCCGAACGGCGGCAGATCTGTCGGTGTTCCCGCACGTCGAGCGGGCGGCGATCGAGGATGCGACGGGGATGCCCAGCTGGCTTGCCGGTGACCTCGGGCAGATCCCGCGGGGCGAGAAGGCGACCGCGGCGGAGACGTACGTCCGCGCCTTGGGGCCGGCGTTCAAGATCCGCCCCTCTGATGACTTCCGCGTGACACGAATGTTCACGGACCGCCTCGGTGAGACCCACATCCGGCTCTCCCAGATCCACGACGGACTCCCGGTGGACGGCGCCGAGATCTTCCTCCACCTCGATTCCAACGGAAACGTCCGGGTGATCAACGGCCACCTCGGCGGTGGCATCGAGATCCCGCCGGTGCCCGAGATCAACGGGCAGGACGCGGTCCGGTTCTTCGTCGAGCGTCAGGCCGTGACCTCGATCGAGCTCGAGACCGAGCCCGAGCTGGTCTATTACACCCGTGCCGAGGAGCCCGTCTTCCTGGCGTGGAAGTTCGAGGCGACGTGGTCCGACGCCCAGGGAACGTACAAGGAGCGGATCTATATCGACGCGCAGGACGGGACGATCCTCGACCGGCAGGGCCTGATCTGGGCGGCGAAGTACCGCAAGATCTACACGGCGAACCATGGGACGTCGCTTCCGGGGTCGCTCCTGTTCACGGAGGGGGGCTCCTCGTCGGATTCGGCGGCCATGGCGGCGTACAACAACCTGGGGTCCACCTACGATTTCTACAAGAACGTCTTCGGCCGCGACTCCTACGACGGGTCGGGCGCATCGCTCATCGCCACGGTTCACTTCTCCTCGAACTACAACAACGCCTACTGGAACGGTTCCCAGATGGTGTTCGGCGACGGGGACGGATCGACCTTCTCCAGCCTGTCCGGCGCCCTGGACGTGGTGGCCCATGAGCTGACCCACGCGGTCACCGAGTACACGGCCAACCTGACCTACTCCTACGAGTCGGGCGCCCTCAACGAGGCGACCTCCGACATCATGGGATGCACGGCCGAGGCATACCACGACGGCGGCGTCAACTCCGACACATGGAAGATGGGTGAGGACATCTACACTCCGGGGACCCCCGGCGACGCCCTCCGGTACATCAACGATCCGGCTGCGGACGGCTCCTCCCCGGACTACTACCCGGATCGGTACACGGGCTCGTCGGACAACGGCGGCGTCCACATCAACATGGGGATCGGCTCCCTGGCGTACTACCTCTTCTCCCAGGGCGGCACCCACCCGCGCGGCAAGACCTCCGTGCAGGTCCCGGCGCTGGGGATCACCAAGGCGCGGGCGATCTGGTACCGGGCTCTGACGACCTACTTCACGAGCTCGACGAACTTCGAGGGCGCCCGGAACGCCACGGCACAGGCGGCCCAGGATCTCTACGGCTCCACGGCGTACGGCGCCGTGCACAAGGCGTGGGACGCGGTGGGCGTTCCGGGGACGCCGGCGAGCACGACGGTCACCGAGCTCTCCAACGGGCAGACGGTCTCCAGTCTCTCGGGCGCCACGGGATCCGAGACGTTCTTCAAGATCGCCGTTCCCTCCGGGCAGGACTCGCTCGAGATCAAGATCTGGGGTGGCTCGGGCGACTGCGACCTCTACGTGAAGCGGGGCGCCAAGCCTACCACCTCGTCCTACGACTACCGGCCGTACCTCTCGGGCAACAACGAGACGGTCACGGTCAGTGATCCTGCCGCGGGTGACTGGTACGTCATGCTGCGCGGGTACCAGGCGTACTCCGGCGTCTCCCTCAAGGCGACCTACACCGGATCCTCCGGCGGCGGAACCGGTGACGGCGTGGTGGTGCTGTCCAACGGCGTTGCCAAGACCAACCTGTCCGGTGCCAAGGGCTCGGCGAGCTACTTCAAGATCACGGTGCCCTCGGGCCAGAGCTCCCTCGAGATCGCCATGTCCGGCGGAACCGGGGACTCCGACCTGTACGTGAAGTTCGGCGCCCAGCCCACGACCTCCTCCTACGACTACCGGCCGTACCTGACGGGCAACAACGAGACGGTCTCGGTGGACAACCCCTCTGCCGGCGACTGGTACATCATGCTCCACGGATACGAGGCGTACTCTGGCGTCACGCTGAAGGCGACCTACTCGGGCAGCGGCGGCGGGACCACGTCGATGAACGAGAGTGAGTCCAACGGCTCGACCTCCTCCGCGGACGTGATCCCCAGCTCCCCGATGCACGTGACGGCGTACATCGGATCGAGCTCCGACGTGGACTACTTCCGGGTCACCCTGCCGGCCGGCCAGACGCTGACCGTCGATATGGACGTGCCCTCCGGCAAGGACTACGACATCAAGTTCTACGACAGCTCCGGTAACCGGCTGGCGTACGGGTACAACGGCACGGGACAGGACGAGCACGTGACGTACACCAACAGTGGCTCGTACGCGAAGTACGTCTACATCAAGTGCTACGCCTACAGCGGTTCCTCCTCCTCCACGCCGTACACCCTGGACGTCACCTTCTGACCATCGGTCCAGACCACCTTGCAGGCCCCGCTCCGGCGGGGCCGTTTTTCTAGACCGTTCACGGACCGGAACGATGAAAACGCCGCCACGGTCGCCGTGACAGCCGTGGCCTCCGTCACGGCCATGGGCACGGCCACGGACATGAACCGGAATGCCCGCCGGTTCCGAGAGTCTCCCGAGCGTCCGGATCCCCATCTCGTACGGCGCCACGCCCGTGAGCGCACCCTGGACGAGCGGACCGGACCTGTCCCCGATGGCGCCCCGGCACCCGACAACGGGCCGGGTCGGGCTCAGTCCTCCCGGACCAACGCCTCGTCCAGGACCTCCCGGGCATGCTCGACGAACCGGATCCGGGCCTGACGCCGGGCGCGGGGCGGGAGGTCGGCGAGGTCGCGCCGGTTCTCCGAGGGCAGCAGGATGTCCCGGACGCCGGCCCGGAGGGCGGCCAGCACCTTCTCCTTGATCCCGCCGACCGGGAGGACGTCGCCGCGCAGGGTAATCTCCCCGGTCATGGCGAGGTCGTGGCGGACGGCCCGGCCCGAGGCGACCGAGACGATGGCAGTCAGCATGGTGACACCCGCCGAGGGACCGTCCTTGGGAATCGCGCCGGCCGGGACGTGGACGTGGATCGTGTGATCGTCGAACCAGGCCGGATCGATCCCGTAGTTGACTGCGTGGGCACGAGCGAAGGAGAGGGCCGCCTGGGCCGACTCCTTCATGACGTCCCCGAGCGAGCCCGTCAGCCGGAGCTCGCCCTTGCCCGGGAACGCCAGCGCCTCGATGAACAGCACGTCGCCGCCGTACGGCGTGTAGGCGAGCCCCGTGACCACGCCCACCCGGTCGTCCTTGAGCTGCGTCTCGGGCAGGAACTTCCGCGGCCCGAGCCACCGCTCCACCATGGCGGGCGTGATCCGTTTCGGAGCCCGCTTGCCCTCGGCGAGCCGGACGGCGACCTTACGGAATACCGAGCCGATCTCCCGCTCCAGGTTTCTCAGCCCGGCCTCCCGGGTGTACCCGTCGATCAGCAGCCGGAGCGCCGGTGTGGTCAGCGTCACCTGGCCGACCTCGAGGCCGTTCTCCTCCATCTGCCTGGGAATCAGGTGCCGCCGGGCGATCTCGATCTTCTCCTCCTCGGTGTACCCGGAGAGCCGGATGACCTCCATCCGGTCGAGGAACGCTGGCTGGATCGTGTCCGTGATGTTGGCGGTGGCGATGAACAGGACCTTCGAGAGGTCGTACGCCACGCCGAGGTAGTGGTCGCGGAACGAGTCGTTCTGCTCGGGGTCCAGCACCTCGAGCAGCGCCGAGGATGGGTCGCCCCGGAAGTCCGCGCCGAGCTTGTCCACCTCGTCCAGCATGAACACCGGGTTGGACGTCCCGGCCTGGTTGATCCCCTGGATGATCCGGCCTGGCATGGCGCCCACGTACGTCCGCCGGTGCCCGCGAATCTCCGCTTCGTCCCGGACGCCGCCGAGCGAGATCCGGACGAACTTTCGCCCGAGCGCCCGGGCGATGCTCCGGCCCAGGGACGTCTTCCCGACCCCGGGCGGACCGACGAAGCAGAGGATCGGCCCTTTGCCGTCCGGCTTGAGCCGCCTGACGGCGAGGAACTCCAAGATCCGCTCCTTGATCTTCTCAAGGTCGTAGTGGTCCTCGTCGAGGATCCGACGGGCCTGGCCGATGTCCAGGTTGTCCTCGGTGACGCGGGACCACGGCAGGCCCACCATCCAGTCGAGCCAGGTCCGGATGACCGAGGCCTCGGCCGAGTCGGGGTGCATGTTGGCCAGCCGCTTGAGCTGCTTCTCGAACTCCTCGCGGGCCTCCTCGGAGAGGCCGGCCTTCTTCGCCTTCTCCCGGTACTCCTCGACCTCCTCCTCGAGGTCCTCGCCTTCGCCCAGCTCCTTCTGGATCGCCTTGAGCTGCTGCCGGAGGAAGTACTCTTTCTGGCTCCTGTCCATCTCGCCCCGCACCTGGGACGAGATCTCCTGCTGCATCTCGAGCAGCGCGATCTCCTTGCCAACCAGCTCGTTGACGAGCTTGAGGCGCGGGATCGGCTCGATGGTCTCCAGGACCCGCTGGGCGTCGGCGACCTTGAGGCCGAGGTTGGATGCGGCGAGATCCGCGAGCCGGAGCGGATCGTCCAGGTTGGCGGCGACGAGCATGACCTCGGGCGAGATCTGCTTGCCGAGGTTGACCGCCCTCTCGAGCCCCTGCTTGATCGAGCGCATGAACGCCTCGGCCTCGAGGTCGCCCGGCTCCAGCTCCGGTTCTTCGAGCCGGGTCAGACGGGCTTCCAGGTACGGCTCCGTCCTCGTGAAGTAGTCGACCCGGGCTCTCGAGAGCCCCTGGACGAGGATCCGGATGTTGCCATCAGGGAGCTTGAGCATCCGCATGATGACGGCCACGCATCCGATCTCGAACAGGTCCTCCGGTTCCGGATCCTCCACCGAGGCGTCCCGCTGGGTCAGGAGGAAGATCAGCCGGTTCTCCGAGAGCGCCTGATCCACGGCCTTGACCGACTTCTCACGCCCCACCGACAGCGGAACGATCACGTACGGAAAGAGCACCACGTCCTTCAGCGCCATCACGGGCAGGACGTCCGGGATGTGGACGGGTTCCTGCTCGGTATCCGCGGGCTGGACGACGTTCTCGTTTTCAGCCATCGTCACGTCCCTCCTCCCGGTTCTCGACCACGGGGATCGTGTGCATCCTGTGGCGTTGCTCGACCAGCCGGGGAAGCCGAACCGTCAGCACCCCGTCCTCGAGTTCGGCCCGGGCCGTCCGGGGATCGGCCGGCTCCGGCAACTCGACAGTCAACTGGAACTTGCCGATGAACCGCTCCATGAGGTGGTACCGGCGTGGTGCAGGTTCTCCCTCCAGGCGGCGCTTCGTACCCCGCACGATCAACGACCGGTCCATCAGGCCGACCTCGAGCTCGTGCGCCTCGACCCCCGGCAGCTCCACCTGGACGATGACGCCCCCGTCCTCCTCGAACACGTCCACCGCCGGGTGCCACTCGGCTCCCCGCTCCGTCGTTCGTAGCAGGATCTCGATCAGCCGGTTGACCTCGGCCTTGAGCAGCTCGATCTCACCGTACGGCACGAGTCTCGGGCTCATCTCACCCCTCCCGCCGTTCCCGCAGCGCCTTCAGCTCTTGCATGAACTGGTCCACGTCCTCGAACCGCCGGTAGACACTGGCGAACCGGACGTAGGCCACCTGGTCCAGCTCCCGGAGGCGGTCGATCACGATGGAGCCGATCGCCTCCGCCGGCATCTCCCGCTCCTCTCTCCGGGCCATCTCCGACTCCACCTCCTCGACGATCCGTTCGAGATCCCGCCGCGCCACGGGACGCTTCTGGCACGCCTTGAGCAACCCCGACAGCAGCTTCTCCCGTTCGAACGGTTCCCGGCGGCCGTCGCGCTTGACCACGAGAGACGGCACCGCCTCCAGCCGCTCGTAGGTCGTGAACCGACGCTGGCACACCAGGCACTCCCGGCGGCGCCGGACCTCCCGTCCCTCCCGGACCTCCCGAGAGTCCACCACCCGGTCCTCACCGTGGCCGCAGTAGGGACACCGCATCAGCCGCCCTCCTCCGCCCCCCGCTCCAGCGAACCGGCCCGGGTCAGTGAGAAGCCGAGCACCGGCATGCAGAGGAGTCCCACCACCGTGATCGGAAGGAAACAGACGGCGTGGTAGGCGATGGCGATTCCCGTCGCCAGGTCGGTCTGGACCCCCATGAACACCACGAGCCCCAGCTGGATCGCCTTGTGGAACCCTCCGACCCCTCCGGGCGTCGGGATCGCCAGCCCGGCGATGGACAGCGTCACGAGCAGGAACGCCACACGCAACGGCCGGTCGAGCCCAAAGGCGAGCATCGTCGTCCGGACCTGCCAGTAGATCGAGTACCAGATCGCCACCGACCAGAACACGGCGACCCCGAGGTCCCTGGGACGCCGGATGATCCGAAGCCCGTCGAGGAAGTGCCCGAGGAACCGTGCCGCACCGTCGCGCCAACTCTCCCGGAGCCTCCCGATCGGTGCCGTGACCCTCGCGATGAACCGCTCCTGGTACCGGAACAGTCCGAGCATCAGCAACGTCCCGACGGCGAGGCCGGCGGCGAGAATGTACCCGCTGACGGTCAGGACGTGGAGCCAGCGCCGCGCCTCCCCGCTCATCGCCATGGCGGGAGGCCACACGAGGAAGACCATGAAGAACAGGACCACCGTCCACATGTCGAACAGCCGTTCCGTCAGGACCGACGCCAGAGCGGCGGAGACCGGAAACCGATCCCGGCGAGCCAGCAGAACGGGCCGGATCACGTCGCCCATCCGCGCGGGAAGCAACGTCATCGCGGCGTACCCGACCGCCGTGGTCAGCACCAGGCTCGAATGCCGCACCCGCGCAGCCGGCCTCAATATGATCCCCCAGCGGATCGCACGCAACCAGTAGCTCAGCAAGGCCAGGGCGATCGCCACACCGAGCCAGAACGGATCCGCACTCCCGAGGTCCCGCCCCACGGCCCGTAGATCGACATTCCAGAGGAACAGCGCCACGAGCACCGCCGTCAGGACGAGCGAGAGCAGGACCTGGGACCGCCGCTTCACCGCCTCAGGGTAGTATGATGCCCGGGTGAGCACAACCACGCCTGTCGCCGTCCTCTCCCATCCCGGCTGCCTCGAGCACCGGGTGCCGCTCGGGTTCCCGGAGACGCCCGGACGGTTGCGCGTTCTCCTCGACCACCTGGAGGCGAACGCCGGGCCCTGGACCGTGGACCGGAGCTGGGATCCGGCATCGGAGGACGACACACTCGGCGTCGTCCGGTGGCTCCACGAGGAAGAGTATGTCCGACGGTTCCGTACCGCTGTCGCAGCGGCCCCCGGTCAGCTGGATGGACCCGACACCCCTGTCTCGCAAGGGACGTTTCGGGCCGCGGCCACCGCGGCGGGCGTCGCCGTACGGGCTTCCATGGAGCTCGTCAACGGCAGGTTGGATCGTGCGTTCCTGGCGATCCGTCCTCCTGGCCACCACGCCCTCCCGCACCGGGCGATGGGGTTCTGCTTCTTCAACAACGCCGCGCTGGCCGCGGAGATCGTGGCGCGGGCCTGGCAGGTCCCCGTCCTGATCGTGGACTTCGACGTCCACCACGGAAACGGAACCCAGGCGATCTTCTGGGAACGGGCCGACGTGGGGTACCTCTCGATCCACCGGCACCCGTTCTATCCGGGAACCGGCACGGCCGACGAGACCGGGTCCGGAAGGGGCGCGGGCACGACGCGGAACATCCCCCTCGCCGAGGGAGCAGGGGACGACCTGTTCGCCTCGGCCGTCGAGGCGGGACTGGAAGAGCTCGGCGGCAGGCTACGCCCCGCGGTCATCGTCGTCTCCGCCGGTTTCGACGCCCACATGGACGATCCCGTGGGAGGGCTCGGCGTCTCCGAGGAAGGGTTCCGCCGGATCGGCCAAACCCTCACGCAGGCCGCGGAGGCGTGGGCCGGCGGCCGGATCCTCGCTCTCCTCGAGGGCGGTTATCACCCCGGGGCGACCGCACGTTCTGCAACGGCATGGATTGAAGGACTCGCAGGCGCCACGGGAACCGGACGGACCGACTCCATCCACTGACCCTGGTGGGCAGGAGACCATCGGGAGTTCCGTACCGCTCTACCCTGCACATTCTCCCCACCGGTCCCAGCACACGCCATCCCAGTCCCGACGTTGGAGCTCCCGTCTGGTGGGAGTGAACACCATCGGGAAGGGTGGTTCCGGGGAGCAGGCCGTTACCCTGCGCCCCGGCAAACGACCCACCCGAAAAGATGAGGGGAGCGTGCTGGCGGTCACGTCGGTGACAGTGACGAACCAAGCGGTGGTCCCTTCTCGAGGAGATACACAGCGCCCCCTGCTCTGCGATTTCCCTGGTACGTCAGGGACGAGCGGAGCGACGTCCCGGCTGGCGCTCCAGAGAACCAGGCCCTCCACGATCGGGAGTGTCCCCAATCAGCACCTCCCATCGCCCGAAACGAAGCACTCCCATATGGTGCCCCACCCATCCACCCGCCCAGGGACGAGCGAAGCGATGTCCCGGTCGGCGCCTCAGAGAACCAAGCCCTTCACGATCGGGACTGTCCCCCAACGGAGCCCTCCGCCATCCAGCGATCGAGCGTCCATCGAGGAACGGGCCGGCGTGGGGGCGGGGGCGGTCCGGCGACGGAGGCGAGGGCAAGCCCCGTGGAGGCGTGCCGGGGGCGGGAGCGCAGACCCCTTGGCCCGAGAGGGGGGCTGGGTGGGGGAAGGGTAAGGGGTCGAGCACTCGTCACCGGTGCGTCGCCACGGGGTGCAGCCCGAGCCGCAGGAGCCGGGACGCACCCGCCCCCACGGCCCCGGGGAGCGGAGCGACCCGGGGGAGCCGCGAAGCGGCGCCCGGCCTGCGACGGCGCCCCAACGAAGCGAGGAGGGGCCGCGCGGATCGTGCCCCGGGGCCGTTCCCGCAAGGGCGCGAGGAGGAACTGACCTGGCGGTCGTGACGACGAAGCGGCCGCGGCGGGGGCGGTCCCGGGGTGCGAGACTCGCGGCCCCGTTCATTCAAAGTCGATGACACGCCCCACCTCCAACGAAGCCCAGGCGGCCGGCAGCGACGCCGGAGGCGGCGCCAGCGCGTCGCACGGGCGGCCCGGGGGGAGCTCGCTCCCACCGGGACGCGCGGGCGAAGCGCGTCGCCCGCGCGAAGCGCGGGGGCCGGCCGCCGGTTCACCCCACACCATCCGGTCGACGAAGAAAAAAACAGTGTCCCATTTTCTCCGGAGCGGTGGCCCTTGATTCGCGGGGCGGTCCACGGTAGCTTCTGCCGGACCGACCGTGGGGAGGAAACGCATGGGACAGATGGGTGGCGGACTGGATCGCGAGACGCTCGAAATGGTGCTGGGAACGTTCCGGGAGGTGGCTGCCCGCCGCCTGACCCAGGACGTCCGCTTGCGGCTCGACCAGGAGCAGCGGTTCCCGACCGAGATCGTCGAGGAGCTGATCGGCCCCGACGTCGGGCTGCACCTCGTGTTCATCCCCGAGGACTGCGGGGGGATCGGCGGTGGGGCGTACGACCTGTTCCGGGTTTCCGAGGAGATGGCCCGCGTGGACCTCGGCGTCGCCACGGCGTTCCTGGCCATCGCCCTCGGGATCGATCCGATCATCGTCGGGGGCACGGACGAACAGCGGCAACGCTGGCTCGGGAAGGTGGCGGAGGAGGGGCTGATCGTCGCCTACGGGGTCACGGAGCCCTCGGTGGGATCCAACGTGGCCGGGATCCAGACCACGGCAACCCCAGTTCCCGGGCCGGACGGCGCGCCAGCGGCGTACCGGATCGACGGGACCAAGCAGTTCATCACCAACGGGGGCGTGGCGGCGCTGTACACGATCCTCGCGAGGACGCCCAACGGTCCGTCGTTCTTCGTGGTGGAGCGGGGCGTGCCCGGGCTCGGCGTCGGCGCCGACGAGCACAAGCACGGGATCCGGGCGTCCAACACGACCCAGGTGATCCTCGACGGCGTCGAGGTCCCGGCCGACCAGCTCCTCGGCCTGGAGGAAGGGCAGGGCCTCGCCCAGGCCAACCGCGTGTTCGGCTTTACCCGCCTGATGGTGGCGGCGTTCGGGCTCGGCGCCGGCGAGGAGGCGTTGGAGCGGCTCGTCCGGTACGCCCGAGAGCGGATCCAGTTCGGCGGTCCCCTGTACGACAAGCAGGGGTACACGCACACGCTGGTGGTTCCGCACTTCGTCCGCCTGGAGGCGGCCCGTGCGTTCTGCGAGCAGACGGCACGCCGGCTCGACGAGGGCGGGGAAAATCTCCACGTGGAGGGGTCGGTGGCCAAGCTGTTCGCCACCGAGGCCGGCAACGCCGCGGCCGACGCCGCGATCCAGGGCCACGGCGGGTACGGGTACACCGTGGAGTACGAGGTCGAGAAGATCCGGAGGGACGTCCGGATCACGACGATTTACGAGGGCACCTCCGAGATCCAGAAGAGCATCATCGGGACGTTCCGGTGGCGGCAAACCGTCAAGACGAAGGGCGGGTTCTACCGCGAGATGGCGGCGGCGGTCCGGGAGGCCGGCGGCGAGGAGGCCGCAGCACTGGCCGCCGAGGCGCTGGCGGAGACCTGGCTCGTGGCCCATGCCAGCCGGCTTCCCCGGCAGCAGTGGATCCTCCTGGAGCTCGCCCGTCTCTCGGCCGAGGTGGAGACCGCGGCGGCGCTGGCGCTCAAGGCGGCGGCATCGGACGACCGGCTGCTGGCGCTCTGTGCCCGCCTCCATGCCAGTTCCGCCGCACGGGAGGTCGCCACGACCGGCGCCCGCCTTCTCCGTGCCAGCGGTGCGGTGGACGCGGATGGAATCGACGCGTGGAAACGCACGACCCGTCATGGGACGCTTCTGGACACGGCGTCGGGCGAGATGGCTCTGATGGACGAGGCCGCGGCCGCCATCGCCGAGCACGTTCCGGTGTGACCGGACCCGGGGGACCGGGGAACGCCCCCCGGCCCGATGGGGTACCATGGAACCGGGAGGCGCCATGAGCGACCGGAAGTACCGTCATCGCGGGTACATGGACGACGACAGGGACGAGCCCCGCCCAAGGCGCCGCGACGGCGGCGGACCGGGCCGCATCGAGGGGGCGCCGCGGGGCCGCACGGCGGGCCTGCCGGCCGACGTGGTGTTCGCCTGCGCCGTCTGCGGCCGGAAGATCCGGGTCTTCGAGGGGATCGAACCCGACGCCGCGTGCCCGGGGTGCGGCAAGCCGCTCCACACGTGCACCAACTGCGCCCACTTCGACACCTCGGCCCGGTTCGAGTGCCGCAAACCCGTCCCGGCGCGGATCGAGAGCAAGGCGAAGGCCAACCGGTGCGAGCTGTTCCGGCCGAAGATGGTCCGGGATCTCGCCGCCAGGGGCCCTGCCACGCCGGACGACGCCCGCGCCGCCTTCGACGCCCTCTTCAAGAAGTAGACCACCGGCCATCCTGTCACCTCGGGATGCCACCCCTTGCCAGATCGACTAGAAAGACCGATCTTGGAGTTGGCACGGTTCGTGCTTGATTCCAGACCGGGAGGTGATGACGATGAGGACCGCACGGACACTGACGACCGGGTTCGCCATGGTGGCGATGCTGCTCGCGGTCGGCGTCGGCGCCGCCCAGGACACGGCGAAGGCGATGGACGTCGAGGTGACCCAGCCGGGCACCTGGGTGACCAAGGCCCAGACGGAGAACATGACCGTCGTGGTGGGGTACCGCCTGGCGGCGACCTCCCCCCGGCAGGACTGGCTGCTCGTCGAGCTGGCCGTCTCGGGCAGGGCGGGGAAGACCGCCACGATCCGGCGTGAGGACATCTCGGTGATTGCGCCCGACGGCACCCGGATCCCGCTGGCCGACCAGGCGACGTTCGGCAAGGCGTACAACGAGCTCCGTTCGTACCTTCGCCGGATGATGGTGACGCGGGACCCGCTGGGGTACTTCCCCCCGCTCCGGCGCTCCTGTGACCTCCAGTTCCTGACGGAGCCCGGCCGGAAGGTCGTCTTCGACCAGGTCCAGGTTGACAACTGGCGCGTGTGCGACGGGGTCCTGGCGTTCCCGCTCCCGAACGGGTTCAAGCCGGGCACCTGGACGCTGGTGATCGAACAACCCGATGGCGCGATCAAGATGCCGATGGACCTCGTGTCCGGCACCGCGAAGAACTAAGCAGTACCGAACCTCCTCCTCCTTCCTTCGGCTCCCCGCCCCCCGGCGGGGAGCCACCTTTTTCGGACGCTTCCCTCCGCGCATCTCCCCGTTGCGCGCCGACCACCGGACGGGCCGCGGGTGTCCGCGCTAGAATGGGGATGACCTTCCGAAGGGAACGAGGACGATGATCCCGGGCCACCACACTGTCGCCGTGGCGGTCGCACTCGCCGCGGCCCTCGTCGTGCCGGCCTCCGGTTGCCGGCACCGGGAGGGGCCCGGCGCAGTCGTCGAACGTGTCGAGCCGGGCGGCGCTGCCTCGGAGGCCGGCATCCTCCCGGGGGACCGTCTCACCGCATGGTCCGGACCCAGCGGCCACGGCACGCTCCGGGACCCACTGGACCTGACCGCGGTGGAAGAGGAACAGGCCCCGCGTGGCCCCGTCACCATCACTCTCGTCCGGAACGGCCGTACGCGCCCCGTCGTCCTGCCCCGGGGGCTCTGGGGCCTCAACTGCCGGCCCGCCATGCCGCCGCGGTCGCTCGCGCGGTACCGGCACCTCCTCTCCGGTCCCGCGAACCCGGCAACCGCGGCCACGGCACTGGAGCGGCTCGCCGCGACCTCGGTGGAGGACGCCCGTCTCGCCGCATGGCTCCTCGCCAGGGCCGGGGAACGATGGGTCTGCGCCAGGGCGTTCGATGATGCGAGGCGGTGCTTCGCGATGGCGGAGGAGCGGCTCGGGAACCCATCGGGGGTGGCGGTCCTCCTCGAGCTCGAGGGCTCGGCGCTCATCGGGGCGGGCCACCCGCGGGACGCCGTGAAACCGCTCACCCGCGCGCTGGCCCTCCGGAGGCGCATCCTCCCGGACTCGCCCACCGTGGCGTGGACGGTGCATCAGCTCTCACGCACCAACCTCCGGGGGTTCGGCACGGAACTGGAGGAGGCCGAGGCGATCTATGCCTCACTCGGCCACCCGACAGTGGAACGGGCCGTGGTGCTCGCCGACCTGGCGATCCGCCACCATGTCGGGGACGATCTCGAGGCCGCCGAGGGCCTGTACCGGCAGGCCCTTGCCATCCTCGTGGAACTGGCCCCCCGTTCGAAACGGCGGGCGATGGTGCTCGGGAACCTCGGCCTGCTCCTCCAGAAACGGGGCGACTACGCCGAGGCGGCCCGCCTCGTCGAGGAGAGCCTCCACATCCACGAGAGGATCGACCCCGCCTCGCGGGAGGTGGTGTACGCGCTGAACGCGCTGGGGCTCGTCGCCAAGAGGACCGGCCGTTTTGGCCGGGCGGCCGTCTGGTACGAGCGGGCCCTCGAGGTCGCCCGACGCATCGGGCCCGACGGCGTCGAGGTGGCGGGCCTCCTGAACAACCTCGGGAACGCCGCCATGCGCCAGGGCGACCTCGACGGAGCCTGGCGCTGGCACAGGCAGGCGGCCCGGCTCCGCCACAGGCTCCACAAGGGTGGAGCCGAAGAGGCCTCCTCGCTCCACAACCTCGGACTCGTGGCCTCGAGGCGAGGGGAGGACGGAACGGCCCTCCGCTTCTTCGAGCGCGCCCTGGCGATCAAGCGCCGCGTGTGCCCCGGCACGCTGTCGGTCGCCAACACCCTGCTCGAGATCGCCACCGTCCGGTCCCGGCAGGGCGATCCGGAAGGAGCCCGCCTCGCGGCAGAAGAGGCGCTCCGGCTCCGACGGACCATCGTGCCCGGAAGCCTCGATGAGGCCGAGGCCCTCCTCGCGCTCGGGGATATCGACCTCGCCGCCGGAGAGGACACGGCCGCCGAGACACGGTGGAGCGAGGCCCTTACCGTGGCCGATCGCCACCGTTCGCGGCTGACGGCCGGTGCCGAGGATCATGCGAGGCTGGCCGGGGCGCTGGGCGGATCTGCCCGGCGGCTGGCCCGTCTCCTGGCCTCGGAAGGGCGAAACGTGGAGGCGTTCCGGCTCCTCGACGGATCGCGGGCGGCGACCCTCCGGGCGATCCTGGCGAGCCGGCCCGTCATCCACCGGGCACTCCCGGGCCCCACTGCGGCGAAGCTGGTTCGTCTGGAGATTGCCATCGACCGAATCCGCGGGCGTCTGGCCCGGAGCGGAACCGGCGCCGAAGCCGGGACGCTCCGGGAGATACAAGACCGGCTGACGGAGCTCGAGACCGAGCACCGGCGGCTGCTTGGGACCGCGAGCCGGTCCGACCCGGGTCTGGCGGCTCTCCTCGATCCCGGGGTGCTGAACGAGGACCTCCTCGCAGAAGCGCTCTCCGGAGGAACGCTCCTCCTCGAATACTGCGTGACCGCTTCGGGAACGACACTGTTCGCGACGCGCAAGGGGGATGGTGGCGGGCTCCTCCTCGAGACCCGTGAGATCCCTGAAGGTGAGACGGCGCTCGCGCGGAGGGTCGAGCTCGTGCGAGGGTTCCTTCGTTCCCCGGCTGCCACGTTGCCGATCGAACAGGCGCTCCGGATCCAGCTCGGAGCGCTCCACGATCTTCTGATCGGCCCGGCCTCGGAAGCCATCGGGGCGGCGGAACGAGTCGTGATCGTACCGGACGGCCCTCTGGAGGCCCTCCCGTTCGGGGCACTGCTCGACCTCCAGCGGAACCGTTTCCTCGGAGCGTGGCGACCGATCACCGTTGCACCGTCGGGAGCGGTCTTCGCCGGCCTGGTCCGGAAGCGGGGAGCGGCCGGACGGTTCGGGAACGTTCTCGTGGTTGCCGTCCCGGATCCCGGCTCGGGCGCAAGGGGAAGCTCCCCGCCTCCCATCCCTTCGACCCATGTCGAGGCCGAACGGATCGCCGCCCGCTGGCCCGGCGCACTCCTGCTCGAGGGACCACGGGCCACGGTGGCCGCGTTCCTCCGGCACGCCCCCGAGGCCGGCCTGATCCACATGGCCGTCCACGGCGAGCTCGACCGGTCGGAACCGTGGGAATCCGCCCTCCTACTGGCTCCGGGGGACGGGAGCGCAACGGGCCGCCTGACCGCTGGCGACGTAGCGATCCGTCTGCGAGCCCACGCCCGGGTCGTCGTCCTCTCGTCGTGCAGCACCGCGGGGGGTGCCGTCCCCGGGGATCCGGGGATCACCGGCCTCGCGCGGGCGTTTCAGCTCGCAGGGGCGCATACGGTCGTCGCCGCGCTCTGGCCCGTCCCCGACCGTTCGACCACTGCACTGATGACCCGCCTCCACACCGGGCTGGCCTCGGGCCTTCCCACTGCGGACGCCCTCCGGCAGGCACGGCACGAGCTCCTGCACACTGCCGGGGCCGGGAGGCACGACCTCCGTCATCCGGCCCACTGGGCCGCGTTCCGGGTGATTGGCGACTGGTGGTGATCCTCAACCCGGACCGCTCCTGGCGGTTTCACCTCCCGCCACGGTGAACGTCGCGATCCGCGACAGGAGCGGCCGACCCGCCGGCGACAGCCTCGCCTCGACGCGCCAGTGGTACGTCCCGCCACGGAACAAGAGGCCTGGGGGCACGGAGACCGGCGGACCCTCGACCTCCGGACTGCGCCAGAGCGTCGCCCCCCCGGCGTCGAGTAGCTCCACCACGTAACCCCGTGCGTCAGGAACCGTGGTCCAGTCGAACGGGGGAGGCGGACCCGTGACGTCGCCCACCGGTCGGAGGAGCTGCGGAGCCGCTGGCGCCACCTCGCGGACCACCGGCGCCTTCCCCTCCCGTCCCGGACGAACGAGGAGCACGGCGGTCACCGCGAGCACGACGCCGGCGGCCAGCGCAAAGAGACGGACCGGTCGAAGAGCCGGGCGACGGCCCCCGCCCCGGACCGGGGCATCCGGGTCGAAACGGGGCGCCTCCCGGGCGAGCTGGAGAAGGGCCCGATGCACCACGGAACACGACGGACAGCGGATCGCGTGCTCCACGAGACGCCGTTCCTGTTCCGGAGCGAGCTCGCCCGTGGCGAACGCCTCCCACTCGGCCTCGGTGGGATGCGCTTCCTCGGGCGGCCACGCCCGGTACGCCCGGCCCAGCTCGTCCGGATCACGCATGGATCCCCCGTCGCGCGAGCTCTTTCCGGAGGTCGGCCATCCCCCGGGAGATCAGGTTCCGCGCCCTGTGGTAGCTCCACCCGAACATTTCCATCACCTCCCGGACGTCGTACCCCGCCAGGTGCGCCCGGACCGCACGGGCCCGGTCAGGGGAGAGCGTCTCGATCGAGCCGGCGATCTGCCGTCCCAGCTCGCGCGAGAACGCGCGCGCCTCCGGGTCCGGGTCCATCGCCGCCCGCTCGCCGACGGCGTCCATCGCCGTCTCCTGCTCCCGGCGCACCCTTCGCAAGAGGCGCACGGTCTCCCGCACCGCCGTCCTGTAGATGTAGGAGGCGGGATGCCCCGGGGTTCGCTCATTGCCAAGGGCCTTCCAGAGCGAAAGAAAGACCTCCTGCTCCGCGTCCTCGGCGACCAGCGCACTCTCCGGGCCCGCCACCCGTCCCACCGCCGAGCGGACGAGCCGTGCGTACCGCTGGACCAGCGCCTCGAACCGGCCGTTCCCTTCCGTTCGTGATGCCACTGCCAGGAGTATACGACGGCGTCCACGGGCACGTCCCGGGAGAGCCTTGACCGGCCGGTGGGGTTCGGCGGAGAATGGCCGGCGCGCCGGAGTGGCGGAATGGCAGACGCAGGGGACTCAAAATCCCCCGAGGGTCACCTCGTGCGGGTTCGACTCCCGCCTCCGGCACCACATCCGCTCAATCCACGGCCTCCCCGCGGATCCTCGCGGCCGTCTCCACGAGGCGGGCTTGCGCCTCCCGGTCCACCGGCGGAAGCGGGAAGTCCGCAAGGCTGTTCGTCGGCAGAAGGTGGACGTGAACGTGGGGCACCTCGTACCCGACCACCATGGTCACCACCCGGGCGCAGCCCGTCCGTTCCTTGAGGAGCGCGGCCACCGTCCGCGCTGCATCCCACAGCCGGTGGTAGGCCTCTTCCGGCATGGAGAACAGCTCCTCGTGGGGGTGCTTGGGGATCACGAGCGTGTGCCCCTCGACCCTCGGGTTGATATCGAGGAAGGCCAGGTGCTCCCCGTCCTCCCAGATCCTGTGACACGGGATCTCGCCCGCCACGATCCGTTCGAAGATCGTCGCCATGTGCGCCTCCCCTCATGACCGCCGCGAACCCCTGCCCCTTGACGGAACAACGGGGCACGGCTATATTCCTCGATGATTATAAAGGAGGGTGCCGGTGCGAGCCCTTCCGTCCGACGAAGTCCTCGAGAAGATCGCCGATGTCTTGAAGGCGCTCGCCGATCCGACACGTCTCCGGATCCTCCACGTGCTGCAGGACGGGGAGCTGTGTGTCAGCGACATCCTGGGCCATGTGGGGGGAAGCCAGGCCAACGTCTCGAAGCACCTGTCCGTGCTCAAACGCGCCGGGCTCGTCGGATGCCACCGGGAGGGGCTGAACGTGTTCTACCACATCTCGGACGACGGCGTCTTCGCCATCTGCCGCAACGTCTGCGACTCCCTGCAGATCCGCCTCGACCGTGAACGTGAGACGCTGGCGGAGGCGAGAAGCCGCATGGACACGGGAACCGGGTCCCCGGACTGACGGCGAACCCATCGGAGTGAACCTGATGAACGACCACCGAGGAACGACGACGACTCCGGCCATCCCCACGGGCACCTGCCCGGACTGCCGGGGCGAGGTGCTGCCGGTCCCGACTTGAGGAGCCATTCTCTGGCGGTGCCGGAGCTGCAAGAACGTGTTCTACACAGGCCAGGTCTTTCCGGACGGCGTGCCGCTCGATGTGTGGCAGCGGCTCCCGTTCGGCTGCTGAGGAGGAACCATGCCGATCTACGAGTACCGCTGTCTCGAATGCGGCGCCGTCTTCTCGAAGCTGCAGCGGGTTGGCGCGACCAGCGAGGGCGTGCGGTGCCCGAAGTGCGGCTCCGAGAAAGTGGAGCGCATGCTGTCCACCTTTGCCTCGGGCTCCTCGAGCGGAACCGGAACCTCAACCGGTGCGGCGTCGTGCACGGGGTTCACCTGAGGCGTCTGACCCGATGCCGCCAGGCTGGCGGCATGCACGGTGAACACAGACACACCCCGACCGGGAGGACCGGGAGCGTCAGGGCTCCGGTGAGTTTCGCTTGAGTCGCAACAAGCCACGGTCCAGAAGTCCCTTCATGCGAAGCCGGTTCTCCATGGCATCGCCCGGGATCAGCTTGAGGACCTCGTCCACCGTGTAGATACCGTTGATCCGGGAGAGGAGAAACCCCTCCTCGGGACCGCACTCGACGTTGGGCAGGTCGGCCATGGAGATGGCGAGCTCGGGAACCGCCCTGTCGTCGAGCCCCGAACGGTCCAGGGCCTCCTGGATCCGAGACCGGAACGTCCCCAGGAGCTCTGCAACCTTTCGCTGGCTTCCGTACTTTTCTTCCAGGCCGGTGAGGCCTGCGAGGGCATCCAGCAGACGGCCCTCCGCCAGCGCCCGCTCCACGTCCTTGACGAGAAACCTCCAGGCGCCTCCGCCCAGGCCGGGGATCGGCTCCGGCTCACCCGAGGGAGGCAACAGCTCGAAGACACCCTGCTGGATCCCCTGGAAGACGAAGTGAGCAACATGGAACGTGGCGATCCGGCAGTTGAGTGCGATCCGCTCCACGCTGTTCGCCCCGTCGATCTCCCTGAGAATCGCGATCTCCACCGGTCCCATCTTTCGCACATCGAGCGCCCGGACGATCCTTGGCACGTGAGCCGCGTCTGGGACCACATCCCGGATCCTCTGCCACTCGTCCTTGCGGCGGACCCCCTCGAGAATCAACAGGTCTACCGGAATCGCCTGAGCCTGGAACTTTCGGGCTGGCAAGATGTTGTCCAGGAACCGGAACTCCCCCTCATCCCAGAGGAACAGGTCGTAGATCAGCTCCTCGGTCTTGACCCGGAGGATCCGATCGAGCTCCTCCCGGTTGAGCCGGCCGATCATCACGAGCAGCTCTCCGAGCATGGTGCCGTGCCGTTCCTGGAGCTGGAGCATGTGCTCGAGCTCCTCCTCGCCCAGGATTCCCCAGCCCACGAGGTAGTAGCTGAGAAACTCCTTCGGGTTGTCCGAGGCCGACGCCGTGATGGAGCCATCCTGGAAGTAGATCTTCTTCTGGAAGGCGTCCCCGCTCACCACGAGCGTACCGGTCTTCGCACTCTGCGCCACCCACTGGAGCAGGTCGGCGAAGGGCATTGTTCGAAGGTTTCCGCTGATCGACACTCGGGTGACACCCCCGGGAGGTCAGTCCATCAGCCACCACCCGGCGGAAGCCCCGCCAACTGCGGCGCCCCCCGGCGTGGTCGCTTCAGAGGCATTGTACTTGAACCGGTGTCCCGAAACGGACACGGCACGTGCCATCCTGGGACGCCGGTACTCAGGCAGCGCGGGAGCACGTACAATGGGCAGGGAGAACAACTCGCGAGTGAATCGGAGGGAACGATGGCTGATCTCATGACTCGTCTTTCGGAAATGGTGATGAACAACCTCGGGCCGGTACTCATGGCGCTGGGCGTCCTTGTGGGCGGCTGGCTCATCGCGCTCATTGTTGCAGCGCTGGTCCGGCGAACGCTCAAACGCACCGACATCGACAACAGGCTTGCAGCATGGCTCCTGGGTCCCGATCGGGCCGAGCGCCTCCCGGTCGAACGATGGATCGGGCGGATCGTCTTCTGGATCCTGATGCTGTTCGTCCTCGTCGGCTTCTTCCAGGTTCTCGGCCTGGCAGCGATCACCGAACCGCTGAACCGGTTCCTGACGAGGATCTTCGACTACCTGCCGCGGCTCCTGGGACCGGTCATTCTCGGTTTCGTCGCATGGATCGTCGCGACCGCCCTACGGTTCGTCGTCCGCCGGGCCCTCCAGAGTCTCGAGCTCGACGAGAAGCTCAGCGACAAGGCCGGCCTGGAGGACGAGAAGGCCATTCCGCTGGCAAAATCGGTCAGCGACACGGTCTACTGGCTCGTCTTCCTGCTGTTCCTCCCCGCGATCCTCGGAGCCCTCGACCTGGACGGTCTGCTCGCACCGGTCCAGGGAATGATGGATCGTGTCTTAGGGTTCCTGCCCCAGCTCTTCGCCGCCGGCCTGATCCTCTTCTTCGGGTGGCTCCTGGCGCGGGTCCTCCAACGGATCGTCACCAACCTGCTGGCAGCGGCCGGCGTGGACCGCATCGGAGAGCAGGCGGGACTCCAGACGGCGCTGGGCGAACAGCGGCTCTCCGGGCTCGTGGGGCTGATCGTCTACGTCCTCGTCCTGATCCCGGTTCTCATCGCCTCTCTCAACACGCTCAAACTCGATGCAGTCACGCGGCCCGCCTCCGAGATGCTCAACACGATCCTGACCGCCCTGCCGCTGGTCTTCGGCGCCTCACTGATCCTGGTCATCGCCTACTTCGTCGGCCGGGCCGTCTCGGGGCTCCTGAGCAACCTCCTGGCCGGCGTCGGGTTCGATTCGATCCTCGTCAAGCTCGGAATCGGCAAGGAACCTTCGGGCGGCGCGGCGACCCCCTCGGCGATCGTCGGGCATCTCGTGCTCGTCGCGATCATGCTGTTCGCCTCGATCGAGGCCGTCGATATGCTGGGGTTCGATGTTCTCGGCGCCCTGCTAGCCGAGTTCCTGGTGTTCGCCGGCCAAATCCTGCTGGGGCTCGTCATCTTCGGGGTCGGGCTCTACCTGGCCGACCTGGCCGCGAAGACCGTCCAGGCCTCCGCGTCCGCCCAGGCCCGTCTCCTGAGTCTGGCGACCCGGATCTCCATCGTCGTCCTCGCTGGAGCCATGGCTCTCCGGCAGATGGGCCTCGCCAATGAGATCATCACACTGGCGTTCGGCCTCCTGCTCGGGGCGATCGCCGTCGCCTTCGCCCTGGCGTTCGGACTGGGATGCCGGGAGATCGCCGCCGAGGCCACACGGAGCTGGCTCGAGAAACTGAACCGCCAGTAGGACCATCTTTCCGGCACGACGCCTCCACGCCGCGACTCGTCGTCGGAGGCCCGCCGGCCCGGTCTGAACGTGGCTCACCCTCCCCCGCCCCCGTGGGGCGAGAGGGGGGTGAGCCACACTCCTTTCATGAGCAGACCGGCGAGCCAGGACCTCCCGGCGATCCCGCCGCTCCCGACCCGGAGACTCGGAGACGCGAGACACACCCCGTCCTGGAAGCGGGTAGAATGGAAGGGTGAGGATGGCGGTGATTTCCGGGGTGACGGGCCAGGACGGGTCGTACCTGGCAGAGCTGTTGCTGCAGAAGGGGTACGCTGTCCACGGGCTCGTCCGGCGGGCCTCGACGCTCAACCGCCAGCGGATCGATCACCTGCGGAACGATCCCTCGACACGCGGCCGGTTCCACCTTCACTACGCGGATCTCGGTGACACGGAGTCGCTCATCGCCGTGCTGACGGCAGTGCAGCCTGACGAGGTTTACAACCTCGCGGCCCAGTCGCACGTCGGAATCTCGTTCCGGATGCCGACGTACACCGGAGAGGTCACTGGCCTCGGCACGGTCCGGCTCCTGGAGGCCGTGCGGACCCTCTGTCCCGGGGCACGGTTCTACCAAGCCTCCACCTCCGAGCTGTTCGGCAAGGCCAAGGAGATCCCCCAGAACGAGCGCACTCCGTTCCACCCGCGGTCGCCCTACGCCGTCGCCAAGCTCTACTCGTACTGGGCGACGGTCAACTACCGTGAGGCGTACGGAATGTTTGCGGTCAACGGCATCCTGTTCAACCACGAGTCGCCCCGGCGTGGTGAGAACTTCGTCACGCGAAAGGTCACCCGGGCCGTGGCCGAGATCGTGGCCGGACGCCGCGAATCGGTGGCGCTCGGCAACCTGGAGGCACGCCGTGACTGGGGGTACGCCGGAGATTTCGTGGACGCCATGTGGCGGATGCTCCAGCAGGAGGAACCGCGCGACTACGTTATCGGGACCGGCGAGTCCCACTCGGTCCGGGAGCTCGCGGAGACGGCGTTCGGTGAAGTAGGGATCGAGCTGGAGTGGGAGGGCGAGGGCGTGGACGAGACCGGCAGGGACGCAAGGACCGGCGAGATCCGTGTCACGGTGGATCCGGCCTACTTCCGTCCGGCCGAGGTGGACTTCCTCCTGGCCGATCCCTCCGCGGCGCGCCGGGACCTCGGCTGGAGGCCCCGCGTCACGTTCACGGAGCTCATCCGGATGATGGTGCGCGCCGACCTCGAGGTGCTCGGCGTCACCGCCTGAAATCTCCCCTCCGGGGCGCGTAGAATCGGCGCGAGGGAGGCGTCCGGAACGACCATGTACCTCGACTTCTACGGGCTCGGCGAGCCACCGTTCAATATCACCCCCGATCCGAGGTACCTGTACTTCTCCCACGGCCACCGCGAGGCGTTCGAGCACGTCCTGTTCGGCATCACCCAGCGGAAGGGGTTCATCCAGCTGACGGGAGAGGTGGGTGCGGGCAAGAGCACGCTGTGCCGGAAGGTCCTCGAGGAGTTGGGCGACGGCTTCCACACCGCCCTGGTCCTCAACCCGGTCATGACGGGGATCCAGCTGCTTCGGACGATCCTGACAGAGCTCGGAGTGGACGCCCGCGGGAACGACCGGGTCCGCCTCAACGAACGGCTCAACACGTTCCTCCTCGACCGTCTCAGGGCCGGAGAGGACGTCGTGCTGTTCATCGATGAGGCCCAGGACATGGACGCCGAGCTGCTCGAACAGGTCCGGCTCCTGTCCAATCTGGAGACCGACGACCGGAAGCTGCTCCAGATCGTGCTCGTCGGCCAGCCCGAGCTCGTGGAGAAGCTCGGGAGCCGTTCGTTACGCCAACTGGCCCAGCGGATCACCGTCCGGACTCACCTGGGGCGGCTGAACCGCCGGGAGACCGAGGCGTACATCCGCCACCGGCTCGAGGTCGCCGGATCGACAGGCCGCCCGGAGTTCACGCCTCGGGCGTTCGGCGCCATCCACCGCTGGTCCCGGGGCATCCCCCGCCTGATCAACGCCGTCTGCGACATGACGCTGCTCGCGGGGTTCGCCGACGGGGAGGACCGCCTCCGCTGGCGCCACGTCAGGCGGGCCATCCGCGAGCTCGGGGGGCGGCGGTGAGCCTGATCAACGACGCGCTCCGCCGTGCCCGCCAGGAGGCCGCCGAACGGGAGGCCCGTGAGAAGGGCCTGCCCCAACCGGTGTTCCCGCCACCGCGCCGTCGTCTTCCATCGCTTCCGCCGGCAGGGGTCCTGATGGTGGTGGGGCTCGGCGCGCTGCTGATCGGGGTGCTCGTTGCGGTGCTCGCCGTCCGGCCCGGAACCCGGAGCAACGCCCGGGACGCGACGGTGACCGTGACGCCGTCCTCCTCGCCACGGGACCCGCAAGGCCCCGCTGCACCCACAACCGCCGGACCAGCCCCATCCGCATCACCCCACCACGTGGGGGACGAACGCCGGGCCGGCATCGCACCTCCGGCGGCCACACCGCCACCGGACGCATCCGCCGCACCACCACCGGCCCCGCCGGTTACGCCGCGCCCGGCCACCACGACCCCGCCGCCCCCCGCTGCCCCGGCGCCGGCCGCGCCACGCTCCACGCCCGCACGACGGGAGTTCCGCGGCGAGGCCACCTTGGGCGGCACGACACTGCGGCTCGACTACCTGGTCTACCGGCCATCGGATCCGTTTGCGGAGATCAACGGGGTGGAGCTTCACGAGGGCTGGGAGATCGAGGGGTACACAGTGGTCCGGATCCAGACGGACCGGGTCGTCTTGGAGGGGCCCGAGGGGAAGGTCGTCCTCAGGGCGCGGTAGAACTGCTCCGGGCCGGAGGAAGGCGGGGAGTGTGAAGGCGCTCTCAATGAACCGGAAAGGTCCTGAGGACACTCCCCCCGATCCCCGCATCGTATCCGGGAGAGGATGGCCGCAACGAAACCGGTTTGCAACATCCTCGTCATACCGCTGGAACGTCACCCAGCTCGGCGTGCCGACACTGGCCCGGCCCGGCCAGATCGAGGCCAGTGTCGATCCGAGCTTCGAGGGCTATTCGATCTGCGACACGGGGCAGTTCATGGAGTCCTCCGCCCTGCTGGCCCACGCTTCCACCGTGGACAACCGGACCGGCGGCGCGGTCTTCTCCCTGGCGCAGACCTCGTGGGCGGACTACTCCGAGCAGTGTGGCGAGACGCCGGACGACGACTGCGACCCCATGAACAAGGGAATGGTCCCGTTCCGCTGAGCGTCCCCGTCTGCACGACCCCTTGGCCGAAACGAGGCGCCCCGCCTGGTGCCCCACACACCCACCTCCCCAGGGACGAGCGAAGCGATGTTCCGGCTGGCGCCACAGAGGACCAAGCCCTTCACGATCGGGACTGTCCCCCCAACGGAGCCCTCCGCCATCCAGCGATCGAGCGCCCCACGAGGAACGGGCCGGCGTGGGGGCGGGGGCGATCCGGGGACGGAGGGGAGGGCAAGCCCCGGGACGGCCGCCGGGACGCCGAACGCAGGCGGCTTGGCCCGGCGGGGCGGGCGGGTCGGGGGAAGGGTAAGTCGCTGAACGGTGCAGGGAGACCGGCGAACGGTCGTTGCCGAGGGGGTCGCAGGCCCGTCAGGGCCGGAGAGGGCGGGTGGACGGCTTACGACCGTCCGGTCTCCCAAACCGTCACCGACGCCGAAGGCGGCGAGTAATACGGCGTATCCGGCGAGCCGTCCCGGGGTGCAGCCCGAGCCGCAGGAGCCGGGGCGCACACGCCCCCACGGCCCCGGGGAGCGCAGCGACCCGGGGGAGCCGCGCAAGCGGCGCCCGGCCTGCGACCGCCACTCGCCGTGACGAGGAGGG
>Ga0256835_1000115_pt1 | contig 63915 bp, 64 predicted proteins | sample PIR30metaG_FD_185972 | JGI IMG/M metagenome (GOLD analysis project Ga0256835, IMG submission 185972) | Hydrothermal vent microbial communities from East Pacific Rise, Pacific Ocean - PIR-30 | ecosystem: Environmental > Aquatic > Marine > Hydrothermal vents | place: Pacific Ocean: East Pacific...
CTCTTCTTTCCCTTATTTTTAATCCGTAAAAATCAACTTGCTCACTCCATCCTTCATAAACAGTTCTATTCCTTTCTCCTCTTCTTAATAATAAGCTCTTATTCTTCAGTGTTTTATTATAATTTAAAAGGTAATTTATGTAAAGATTGTCAATCCCCGCTGCAAAAGAATCAAATAACCTTCTCTTCTCTCTTCTCTCCTTAAAAAAACTAAAAATCCTCTCACTATTTACAAAAATAACAAAAAAAAGATCCAGAATTTCCGAAAATTTTACCCTTTTACCATCTAACAATTTTCTAACCTTCCCTTTTTCAAATACTGCTTCCATAAGAAAATCACTCCCCTCATAAATCTTAATTACAGCAGAAAAACTTTCTCCCCGCGCCAGATCCCAAATCCTCTTTGTTCTGAAAGACTTTCCAAAATTCAAATAATATATAGCCTCCAACAGCGTGGTCTTTCCTTTCCCATTCCCCCCATATATAATATTTATACCATCTTTAAAATAAAACTTTCTCTCTTTAAAAATCCTAAAATTATTTAGATATACCTCTTTTATTTCCGACAAAACTTATTGAAAGGGGATTACCATATATGTATAATCAAATTTCTGATCTCCCTCTTTAACTCCGTCTTCAGGCTTGAATCTTACTATTGTTTTCTCATCGGAAAACTCCATAATAACCTTTTCACTTTCTATATTTTCCAGAAACTCCTTTATAAAAATGGCATTAAAGGAGATAATAATATCATCCCCTTTATACCCTTCCGCTCGAAGTTCCTCTTCTCCTCTTCCACTATCAACACTATCATAACTAAGTATAATCTTATCCTCTTTTATCACCATGTTCACCTGTTTTATTTTAGAAGATATTATATTTAATATCCTTCTAAGAGCCTTATTCGTTTCCTCTCTATAAAATATAACCTTTTTCTCCCTCTCCATATTCACATAATCATAAAACTCAGGGAATTTTTTTTCTATAACTCTTGAAGTTAAAATCCTGTTACCATAAACAAAAAAATAATTATTAACTCCTTTAATAACTTCAATCTTCCCCTCATCTTCAAACTTTAGTATTTCATTTAAAGCTTTTCTATAAATAAGAAAATCTATTTCTCCAAAATTTTCACCAACCTCTGTCTTTACATAAGCCAATCTATTATAATCAGAAGAGACCGCCTCTATCGTCTTTCCCTTAAAAATAAAATATCCTCCTCCCATCGCCGTATAATGTTCCTCTGAGATAGCATATTTAATCATTTTTATTAGTTTCTTAAAGATTTTTATATCAATAATTACCTTTTCTTCATTTTCCGGAAGAGGAATAGTTGGAAAATTATCAGGGGAAAGACCATAAAGAGTATAAAAACTATTTCCTCCCCTTAATTCAACAACTGAATCCTCTTTCTCTTCTATCTCAATATATTCTGTTTCCATTTCCTTTATAAGATTATACAGTAAAGAAAAAGCAACTGTAATACTCCCTTCCCTCTCAATTTCCGCGTTGATTTCAATCACTATTCCTATTTCCAGATCTGTTCCTGAAATTTCTATCTTTCCACCTTCTTTTGATTTCAGAAGAATATAATTAAGAATTGGCATTGTACTTCTCTTTTCAACAATACCATTCATGAGATCAAGCTCTTTTAATAAAAGGGTTCTCTCAATTTTTACCTTCATTTTTCCACCTTTCCTCATAATTTATTGTACTATTAATCTTATAATATATTATTTATAAAATCAATATTATAATAACCGTTCAAAAGTTGAAAAATACGAAAAGCATCTTTTCTTCTATCTCTTTGAAAAAAAAAAGTGTTGAAATTTTTACTAAATATCTTTAAATCTCCTAATGTAAGATTCTATCTCTTTTTCAAAAGCACTATCACTTTCCATTTTGCTTTGAATCTTATTTATTGAGTGGAGAACAGTTGAATGATGTTTGTTTCCGAACTCTTTTCCTATTTTATTTAGGGGCATATCAATAATTACTTTCAGGAGATACATAGCTATTTGTCTTGGAAAAGAAACTCTCGGAGAATTGTTTTTTGAGCTTAATTCATTTACTTTTACTCCATATTTTTCAGCTATAAAATTCTTTATTCTTTCGGGTGTTACTTCTTCTTTGTTTTCATCAACATAATCTTTTATCTCTTCTCTAACAAGCCCTATTGTTATGGGAATACCTCTTATAGAGGCAATAGCTCCTATTCTTGAAAGCGCTCCCTCAAGTGTTCTGACATTTCTCTTTATTTTTGATGCTATATATTCAGCTATATCTTTTGTTATAGGGATATTTTTTTCTCTTGCTTTTTCCATAAGAATTGCAATCCTGTTTTCAAGATCAGGAGGTTCTATCTGAGCTATTATTCCCCATTCAAAACGGGATCTTAATCTTTCCTCCAATTTTTTTAAATCTTTTGGTGGGCAATCGCTTGAAATTATTATTTGTTTATTTGCTTCGTAAAGTTCATTAAAAATAAAGAAAAGTTCTTTTTTAGTAGCTTCCCATGTAGACATAAGTTGTATATCATCAATTATCAAGATATCAGCATTTTTATATTTATTTTTGAATTCCGTATATTTTTTGTTTTGAAGATGATAAACCATTTCATCCATAAAATCCTTTGAGCTTTTAAACATTACATTTTTACTTTTGTCGTTTTTTAAAATATAGTTTGCTATTGCTGTTAAAAGGTGTGTTTTTCCGAGGCCGACATCTCCGTAAATATATACAGGGTTATAGTTAGATTCTCCCTTTGCAACGCTATAGGCGACAGCGAATGCAAATTTGCTTCCCTCCCCCGGAATAAAATTGTCGAAAGTATAATTTTCATTTATATTTGGATATTTGGTTGAAGAAACTTTTTTTCTCTTACCTTTTTTTGCTTCGGGATAAATAAATCTTATTTTCAGGTTTGGGTCATAGCTTATGAGCAGGGAGTTAATGAGGTCTATGTATTTTCCTTCTATAAAGGAAAAGAAATTTGAGTCGGGAACTTTTAGATAGAGCTCATTTTCATCAGTTCCTATGAATTTTATTGGTGAAATCCAGAGATTATATTCTCTTTCATCTTTAATTGTTTTCTTTAGCTCTTCTTTAATTTTAGTCCATATAGATTCCATTAGATTTCCACCTTTTTTTCCACAATTGTGGAAATCTTATTTTATATATTGAAAGCTATGTTGTCAAGGAGTTATTAGTTTTGATAAAAAAGCATTTATTTGAAAAATATATTTCTTAGTATAAAATTTTTTTGCTATAATAGAACTTCAAAAAGTTTAGGAGATTTAAAGATGATAAAAAGGATTTTAATGGTACTATTTTTGTCTCTTTTTTCGGTAACCCTTCTGGCTGAAGGTATGAAGACTGTTTCTAAAAAGATTTACAGGGAAAAAGAGAAGGTTAAGTTCCTTCTTGAGTTCGAAATTCCACCAGGTCTTGATATTTCAGATGTAGATAAAGATCTAAAAGTAAAAGTGAAGGAGAAAGTATTTTCAATTGAGAATATCAAAAAGGATAAAGTAGATTTTGGACATATAAAAAATATTGAAATTAAGGGAGACATTCAGATAAATGATAAAGAGGGGTTTAATAAAAGGAGCATAACATTTATTATAGATTATGAGCTTTGTGACCCAATAACTAAAGCGTGTATGGTTTCTGAGAAAAAGGAGATAGAGGTCAGGTACGACTTTTCCAAGTTGAAGAAGAAGTCATTCAATTTTTTGTCTCTTGTTTTACTGTTTCTTTCGGGAATAGCGACATCTTTTACACCTTGTGTTTTTCCACTTATCCCTCTTGTTTTCGGTTTTATAGGTGCGACGGGAAAAAACCCTAAAAGAGCACTTGCCCTTTCTTCAACAATGGTGCTCTCGATGGGAGTTGTTTATTCTGCTCTTGGTGTTTTTGCCGCTCTTTCCGGGAAAGTGTTCGGTTCATTAACTAAAAGCCCTGGTTTTCTTGTGGGAGCAGGCATGATAATGGTTTTGATGGGGGTTTCTCTGATGGGATACTTACCATTTAAAACACCCTCTTTTGTTTCAAAGGGAATGAGAACATATAAGGGGAAAGGTTTTCTTTCAGCTATAACGATGGGACTTTTCCTTGGAGCTATCGGTGCTCCATGTGTTGGTCCTGTTCTTGTTTCAGTTTTAACATATGTTTCAACAACTCAGAATGCTCTGGTGGGTGCTCTCATGTTGTTTTCATACTCAATGGGAATAGGATTAATTTTTGTAATTATAGGAACACTTTCTCAAAGCCTTGGAAAGAGTTTTTCTCAGGGAAGATGGATGGAGTCTTTAAAGAATTTTTTCTCTCTCTTAATTATAGGAGGGGGTTTTTATTTTATGGGTATGGGACTCAAGACAAACCTCTTAATTTACGTTTTTCTTCTATTTGTGGGCTTGTGGATAATAAAAGAGTCTTTTAAGGTTGAGGGAAAAGTTGTGAAAGGCAGTCTGATTCTGATTGCAATTCTTACGATTGCTGTTCCCTCTTACAAATTATATAATGTAATACACCATCACGGAGGCAAAATTTTCGGGGGTAAGGGTGTAGTTGGATGGGAGAGTTCTTACAAAGGGGCTTTAGAGAAGGCAAGTAAAGAGAAGAAAATTGTTTTTATAGATTTTTACGCTGATTGGTGTGAGAATTGCCATAAGCTTGAGAAGTCGGTGGAGAAGGTCTATCCGGAGGTGAAGAATAAGGTAGTATTTTTGAGAATAAACATGGAGTCTCAGGATAAGGTAAAAGAGAGTTTAGTTAAGAAATACAATATAGTCGGCCTTCCGGGAGTTGTTATGGAGTGCCCTGAGGGACAGGAAATAGGCTCGTTTTTTGGATATAAGGATGAGAGTTCTTTAAAAGAGATTATAAGAAAAGCTATAGAAGATAGTAGTAAAAGGTGTGGAGGTTAAAATGAGCAAATATTTAATTAAGGGTGATGAGTTAAAGAAATATCTTGAAGAGGAAGAAGTTGTGCTTGTGGATTTTTCAAGCCCTTTTTGCGCTCCCTGTAAAAAAGTCCCACCTATTTTTGAGGAGTTGGAGGGGGATTTTGGAGAGAGAGTGAGCTTCTTAGAGATAAATGTGGCTGAGGACAATGATCTTGCTCTAAATTATGATGTGTTTTCAGTTCCCACGATCATTGTTTTTAAAAAAGGAGAGGAGAAAGAAAGAATCTCCGGTGTTCCCAATAGAAAAAAGTTGTCTTCTGTTTTAAATAAGCTTATTTCCTGATATTCTTTTATATGGATGAGTTTTTAAAGGCAACTCTTCTTATAGTCTTTTTCATTCTCTTCTCTTTTGCCGCTTCTAAGCTTTTTGTAAGAAGAGAAAAGGAAAGTTTTTTATACTTTTTGGGGGTGACAGGGGAGCCTTTCGTGATTATAGGAATTCTTTTCTCTTTTCTGATAAAGAGAATCTTTCCCCCTGGTAAAGCTCTGGAAATCTTTGCTCCCTTCATGATAGTGATAATAGCGTTTGTTGGTTTCTTGTATGCGAGTAATTTTGTCGTAAAGTATATCAGGGGATTGGAGGTTAAAAACCTGATTTATGTCTTTCTATTTTTTGCTCTCTCCTATTATGGAGCCTTCTTTATGCTTGATGCAGGACTTAAGGCCTTTTTTGGAGGATGTACAATAGTTGTGGGTGACTTAAAGGTTTTGGCTCTGTCGGTTACTTTATTTTCTCCTTTTTTCCTTTATATGGAGAAAAAGGAAGGGGATGGAAAGAAAGAGCATTCTCTGACGCTTTTCATCTCATATTTTTCATCCTTTTTTGCGATAATTTTTTTCGGGTTTCTCTTCTATAGAGAGAGGGTAATAAGGATAGAAACTTTCTCTATAAAGCTCTCCTTTCTGCTTTTTGGTATAATTCTTTTATTATCAGTAAGTCTTTTCTCCCTTTTGTCTTCGAAATTAAAAAGGGAGGAAGTTATGACTTTAAGTATTGGCATCCTTGCTATAGCGGGAGGAATGGCTGTTTTCACCACGACGAGCATTATCACTATTGCTGCGGTTTTGTCCTTTTTGTATGTAAATATGCCTTATAGAATAAAGGAATTTAAACTTATCCCGCACCTTCTTATGTTTGAAAAACCTGTTTTTATTCTTCTTTTACTTCTTACCCCTATGTTTTTGTTTAAAGTAGAGGGATTTCAGATTTTTAAAATAGGGATACTTCTTGTTTTTATAAGATTTTTCCTGAGAGCGATTTTTATTCTGTTTTTAAGAGTATTAAAAAGAGATATAAGTTTTGGAGCTCTTCTCCCTTATGGGCCTTTACCTCTTGCAATCGCTGTTTCATATTTTTTCATTGTGGGAGAGGGTAGCTCAGTTGTGGTGGGGAGCTTGATTATCTCTCAATTGTTAGGGGATTTTTTAAGTTCGCTTTACTTTTTTTATAGCAGGAAAAGAGGTGCGGTGGAAAAATGATAGTTTCAATTTCTCTAATTCTTTTCGCTCTTTTGTTAAGCAGAGTTTCGTTTCAGAGTATTCTTCCTCCTTCAGGCGAACTCACTTTTTTACTGGGGCTAATTCTTATTGTATCCTTTCTTGTTGGAAAGCTTTCTCTTAAAATAAAAATACCTATGATAACCGGATTTTTGCTGACCGGAATCTTTCTGGGTCCATATCTTTTGAACATTATAACAAGAGAGGGGGTGAAGAATTTTGCTCTTATAAATGAAATAGCTCTTTCAATAATAGCTCTTTCTGCAGGTGGGGAGTTGGATTTGAGGGAGCTTGCAAAGAAAATAGGATCTCTTTCAACGATTATTTTTTTTCAGGTTTTTATGGCTTTTATAGGGGTTGGCCTTATCTTTCTTTTATTGTTTAAGTATATTATTCTTCCTCCGATTGTAAAGGAATCAGCTGTAGCTTCTCTTTCAGTAGCATTTGCCCTTTTAATGGGTACTATAGCAACAGCCAAGTCACCATCAACTACAATTGCTATAATAATGGAAACGGGTGCTGAAGGAAACCTGACAGATACTGTTCTTGCAATTACTGTCTTAAAGGATGTTGTTATAATAGTTCTCTTTACACTTTCAATGGCCTTGGCCTCAGAGATAGCTCTTGGAAGGGGAGGGCTTGATATTTCTCTTTTTTATGAACTTTTCCTTGAGATTATAGTGGCGATTCTTATTGGTCTTTTTATAGGGCTTTTGCTTGCTCTCTATTACAAGTTTGTAAACAGATACAATCTCCTTTTTCTTATAGCCCTGAGTTTCCTTATTTCAGCCTTTTATTTTCAGTTCCACTTTCACTTTTTGCTAAGTTGTATGTTTGCGGGGGCTTTCGCAACAAACTTTTTTAAGGAAATCAGGGAAGATTTTCATTCCTCTGTTAAGGAAGCATCATTGCCCATTTTTATTATCTTTTTTACAATAACGGGGGCAGACTTGAATCTCTCTATCTTTAAAAAGTATTGGATATTTGCCCTGTTATATGTTTTTATAAGAGCCTTAATGACTTTTTTGGGAACTTATACAGGTGCAGCTCTTAAGAAGGAAAGCAGGGAGGTAAAGCATCTGAGCTGGTTGGGTTTTCTGGGGCAGGCAGGACTAACCATTGGTTTTCTTACGATAATAGAAAGACAATTTCCTTCAGGTGGGGGGATCTTAAAGGATATTGCTCTTGGAGGGATTATTTTAAATCAAATCTTTGGGCCAATAGGTTTTAAGTGGGCTCTTGTAAAAGCAGGTGAGGCAAGGGAGAAGTTGAAGGTCTCCCTTTGAAAGCTTTAAAGAAGAGCTCTTTTATGTTATATTTTTATGGTAATAGGAGGAAAAATGAGCGCTGCAGATAAAATAATAAGTGTTGGGTTTAATAATTATGTAATGGTGGATAAAATAGTGGCTATAACTTCTGTTAACACCATACCTATAAAAAAAATAATTAAAAAAGCAAAAGAAGAGGAGAAATTAATAGATGCTTCAATGGGAAAAAAGGTAAAAGCGGCAATATTTTTTGTTTCAGGACAGATTGTTCTCTCTGCTCTTGCTCCCCAGACGATTTATCAAAGGCTTTCAGGAGAAGAATGAGAAAAAATCTTTTTTTTGTACTAACAGGACCTTCTGGAGCTGGTAAGTCAACTTTGATAAAAGGTATAAAGGAAAAGTTTGATCTTGCATTTTCTGTTTCACATACAACAAGAGCTCCCAGGGAAGGAGAGATAGAGGGAAGGGATTATTATTTTGTGGAAGAAAGTGTTTTCGAGAAGATGTTAAAGAGAGGAGAATTTATTGAATGGACGGAAGTTTATGGCAATAAATATGGAACCACGAAGAAAGAAGTAGAAAGGCTTTTAAGAGGGGAAAAGGATATTGTTCTTGATCTTGATTTGAGAGGTGCTTTAAGAGCAAAGACGGTTTTTAAGGATGCTATTGTTATCTTTATTGGCACAAAATCTTTCGAGGATTTAAAAGAGCGCTTGAGGAAGAGGGGAGAAAAGGATATTGAGAAAAGAATCTCCCTTGCGAAGGAGGCTATAGATCTTATAGCAAATTTTGATTATCTTGTCATAAACGGAGAGCTTGAGAGTTCTTTAAGAGAAGTGGAAAGTATTTTTGTTTCTGAGCACCTGAGGACAAGAAACATAAATTTGTCGAAATATAAAGAGGATTTTTTCAAATGAAAAAAATTGTTTTAGGTGTGAGTGCCTCTATCTCTGCATACAAAGCGGTGGAGATTGTGAGACTTTTGAAAAAAAAGGGGGTATGGGTTAAAGTTCTGATGACAAAGGATGCCACAAGATTTGTATCTCCCCTAACTTTTGAGGTTGTTTCAGAGGAAAAAGTAATAGTTGACCAATTTGAGGATGCTAATAACAGAGAAGTGGAACATATAAAACTTGCAAGGGAGGCGGACCTTTTTCTAATAGCGCCGGCTTCTCTTGATTTGATAGGAAAACTATCTACAGGTATAGCTGATTCTTTTCTTTCTCTGTTTTTCTTTGCTTTTGAGAAAAAAGTTTTGATTGCCCCTGCTATGAATAGTTCAATGTTTAAGCATCCGGTTAACCAGAGGAACATTGAGTCTTTAAAGGAAATCGGAGTGGAGTTTTTGGAGCCTGATAGTGGTTCTCTTGCCTGCGGGGAAGAAGGAATCGGGAGGCTTCCTGAGCCGGAGTTTATTGTTGAGAGGGTGATTTTTGAGACAGAAGAAAAGTTTTTTTCAGGAAAAAAAATCATAGTGACGGGTGGCCCAACGAGGGAAAAACTTGATGATTTTAGATTTATAAGCAACCCGTCCTCTGGTAAAACCGGTTATTACCTCGCAAAAAAAGCAAGGGATTTTGGAGGAGAGGTTCTTTTTATATCGGGAAAAACTTGTTTTAATAGTTTGTGGGGAGTGAATTATGTTGAGATAGAGTCTGCAGAAGAGATGAAGAGAGAAGTTAAAAAAGGTATCTCAAATGCTGATATTTTAATTATGAGTGCAGCTGTTGCGGACTTTAAGCCTTCTGAATACAGGAGAGGAAAGATAAAAAAGGATGAGGTTTCTTCTTCTATGGAGATAAAACTTGAAAGAACACCTGATATTCTTAAGGAGATTTCCGGGGATAAAAAGAAAGGTCAAATTTTTGTTGGTTTTTCTGCTCAGGACAATAAAAAAGTGGAAGAGGCTGAGAGAAAACTTAAGGAGAAAAAACTTGATTTGATTGTTTTAAACAATATTATGGAAAAGAGAGGGGGCTTTGAGTCAGAAGAGAATAGAGTTATTTTAATTTTTAATGACGGAGAAGTAAGAAAAACGGATTTTATATTGAAAGAGGAGTTAGCAGAGATAATTTTAAGAGCGATTTATGAAAAATGGATAAAAGGGATAAAATAGAGAAGTTTTTTTTTCTTAAAGAGATAGGGGTGAATATGCTTTCTCCGGAAGAGGCTGAGAAAATGAGAAGGGTTCTTCTTATAAAACCTCCTTCGGAAAGATTCAAAAAGGAAGAGGAAAATAAACAAAAAGAAGTTCTTTCATCCGGTCTTTCTTTAAAGGAAAAATTTTTGTCAGAAATAGAAAAAGAGATTGCTCAGTGCAAAAAATGCCCTCTTTTTAGCACGAGAAAAAACTATGTTTTCGGGGAAGGGAGTATGGATGCTGAAATAATGTTTATCGGGGAAGCTCCCGGCGAAGAGGAGGATAATCAGGGAAGGCCATTTGTGGGAAAGGCCGGAAAAAAGCTCACAGAGATGATAAAGGCTATGGGGTTTGAAAGAGAGGATGTTTTTATTGCAAACATAGTTAAATGTAGACCTCCCGGAAATGCTACTCCTACACCTCAAATCAGAAGAACATGCTTTCCATATCTTCAGAAGCAAATAGCTATTATTAAACCAAAAGTTTTAATTGCTTTGGGGAATGTTGCTGCTCAGACACTTCTTGATACAAAAGAAACAATTACAAGGCTCAGAGGAAAATTCGGAAAATATCAGGGAATCCCCGTAATGCCAACTTATCATCCCTCCTATGTAATAAGAAATTATACTGTTGCAGTTAGAAAAGCTGTCTGGGAAGATTTGAAAAAAGTTTTGGCTCTTCTTAATGAAAATCGCTGAAGTCTTTGTAAATCTTCCTGTTTACAAAAGTTTTTCCTACCTTATAGAGGATGAGCAAGCTGAGGAAATTCTTTATAAAAGAGTTAAGGTCCCCTTCGGAAAGAGAATTTTGAATGGTTTTGTCTTCAATATCAAGGATTATGAAGAGAGTAAAATAAAGTATAAGAGAATATCAACTGTTTCTGATGAACAAAGTTTTATTAGCAGAAAGGATGTTGCTTTTTTAAGTGCTCTTTCGGATTCTCTTTTGCTTCCAAAGGGAAAAGTCTTTTTTCTTTCTTTTCCCCCTTTCCATGGAACAGAAGAAAAATTTTCTTTATATGAGGAGGAAGAAAAGGGAGAACTCTTTTTAAGAATTGGTGCCTTTGGTTTTCAAAATATCTTTCAGGAGATAAGCAAAGATATTAAAAAGGGAAAGGATCCTTTCTTGGTTTTTTCCGATTACTCTGTTCAGGATTATTTTTTAAAGGAGTTTTCCAAAAAAAGTGATTATAAGATTTTAAATTTCAGCAATTCCTCAAGATTAAAGAAAACATGGAGAGAGTTCCTGGAGGGAAAGGGAGATATTCTTTCTGGTATCCTCTATCCCTTTTTTCTTCCGAGAAGAAAGCCAACGATTTTTTATCTGATAGACGAAGGTCCTCAAAAATTTTACCTGACATACCCTTTTAGAATTGATTTGAGAGAAGTTGCTCTGTTTTCGTATAAGAGAGGGAGAGGAGATTTGAAAATATTTTCATTTTCTCCTTCTTTAAGAATGTTTGATTTTGCAGAAAATTCAAAGGGTAAAATTGTTTATGAAAGAACAGAAAAAAAGAATGTTTTTCTTGCTCAGGTTAAAAGAAATGTTTTTAGCAAAGAGCTAAAAGAAAAAACAGAGGAGAAACTCTCAAAAGGGAAGATTCTTTTCTTTATCAATAGAAATGCAAGAAAAAAGTTTCTTTTTTGTCCTAAGTGCAAAACACTTGCTACCTGCGAAAAGGATGGGGCTGTTCTTCATCTTGATGAAGAGGGAAAAGCCTTTTGTCCCCTTTGTAAGCAGAAGTATGAGCTTCCTCTGAAGTGCCATATTTGCGGGACAGAGCTTATTAAAATAGGTGGAACGGGAATAAGCACCCTCGAAAAAAGTGTAAAAAAAGCTTTTCCGGGTATAAATTTATTAAAATTTTCAAGGGAAGCAGTAAAAAAAAGCAAAAAGGAAACAGAGTTAATAATGTCTTTTTTGAAAGGAGATTTTTCTCTCTTGATAGGTACGGAGGTTATTTTAAAACCCTTTCTTCTGAAAGATTTGTCTCTCGTTTTCTATTTCTTTCCAGAGCTCGATTTAAAAGATGAAAATCCGGAGATTTCAGAGAAGATTTTTTACAATCTTACGGTTTTGTCTCAAATGGTAAGTGAGAAAGGTGAGCTAATTATAAAAAGTAAAAACCCGGATTTTTATGTGATAGAGGAGTTTTTAAGAGGGAATTATAAAAGTTTTGTGAAAAAGGAAAAAGAGATAAGAGAAAAGTTAAAGTACTTTCCTTTCTACGATATGATAGTAATAAAAAATTTTTCACGAACAAAAGTTACAGCACTGAAAAAAGTTAGAAAATTTAGGGATATACTTGAGGATGTAAGGGAAAAAGAAGAAAAGCTATTCGGACCTTTTTATAAAAAGGGTGAAAACGGAGGACATATTTTTTATCTGATTTTCAGGGGAAAGAGCAGCTCTTCTCTAAAGAGGAAAATAAAGAAACATATTTTTCCAATTTCAGACTCATCCACCTCTTTTTTGATAAATAGGTTTATTTGATTTCTTCCAAAAACTTGTCAATTTTTCTTACGGTATCCATAGCATCTTTGCAATAGGCATCAGCGCCTATTTCCCTTGCAAAAGAGGGAGAAACCGCGGCTCCTCCGATGAAAACTTTTGCCTTAAGCTTTTTTTCCCTTTTTAGATTTACAACAACACCCATTTCTTCCATAGTTGTTGTCATCAAAGCGGAAAGACCTATAAAGTCAGCTTTTTCTTTTTCAGCTGTTTCGATAATTTTTTCAGAGGGAACATTTTTTCCAAGGTCAATAACTTCATATCCGTAATTTCTCAGCACTAAAGCCACTATGTTTTTTCCAATATCATGAAGATCCCCTTTAACAGTGGCAATTACTATTTTTGCCTTTTTATTTGTTTTACCTTCAACTTTTAAATTCTTTTCTATTATTTCCGATGCTGATTCCATAGCTTCAGCAGACAGGATTAACTGGGGAAGAAAATATATTTTTTGTTCATAGTAGTCTCCGACCTTTTTTAGAGCAGGAGATAAGATTTCTTCAAGAACATCAAGGGGTGCTCTTCCCTCTTTTATAATCTCCTCTGTAAGTTTTCTTGTTTCCTCTTTTTCCCCTTCTAAAACAGCCTCAAAGAGTCTTTCCTCTTTTGTTTTTTCTTTTTTTTCTTCCTTTTTCTCAACCTGTATTTCTATTTTTTTGTATGTATTCACATAATTTACGAGCCCCCTATCCCTTCCTGTTATTGCATCTGATGCTTTAATAATATTAATGATTTCCGGGTCAAGAGGGTTCAGGATAGCAGAATCAAGTCCATTATAGATAGCGTTTGCTAAAAAGGTCCTGTTTAAAATATCTCTTGCAGGAAGGCCAAAAGAGAAGTTTGAAAGACCGATTACAGTGTTAAGCCCCATTTCCTTTATCATCCTAATGGCTTTTATTGTTTCCTCTCCGTTTTTTTGAGAAGTAGAAATAGTTAAAACAATAGGGTCCACTAAAAGCTCTTCTCCTGTTAAACCATAATCAAGGGCTATTTTATAGAGTTTTTCTATTATCTTTACCCTATCTTCGGCTTTTTCCGGGATTCCCTTTTCATTGAGAGCAAGGAGAATCACGCCGGCTCCATATTCTTTTGCTATGGGAAAGAGCTTTTCATAGGATTCGGGATCTCCTGTTATTGAATTTATAAAGGCTTTTCCACTGTAAACTTTTAGCGCCTCTTCTATTGCTTCTTTTTTATTGTTATCAATGAAAAGGGGTATTTTTGTTATGCTTTGAATCTGTTTTATGGCTTTTGCATAAAAAAGGGGCCTCTTTTCCCCTGTTCTTCCGAAATTTACATCAAGGGCATGGGCTCCCGCTTCTTCCTGCTTTCTTGCAAGCTTTCTTACTGTATCAAGTTTTTCCTCTTTTAATTCTTTTAAAAGTTTTTTCTTGCCGAAAGGATTTATATTTTCTCCTATTATTTTAAAAGGAAGAAAAGAACCGCTTTCAAATATGGAGTTTCTGCTTGTTGCTATTGTAATTTTTTTGCTATCTTCTTTTATTTTTATGGGAGCTCTACCCTTATATTTTTTTGCGATTTTTTTTATATGTTCAGGCGTTGTCCCGCAGCATCCCCCTATTATATTTGCTCCATTTTCGTAGAAAACATCAACATATTCAATATATTCCTCTGGTGTCATAGGAAATTCAATCTTTCCCTCTATTTTCTCGGGAATACCGGCATTTGCATAAATAATCATCGGTTTTTTCCAGTAAGCTCTTATTTCCTTTACAAAATTTACAAATTCATTAGGGTGTCCTCCACAATTTACACCGAAAATATCTAAATTTGTGGCATTAAAAGTTGCGGCTGAAATGGAGGGAGAGGAGCCTGTTAAGGTAAGGCCACCTTCGAGAGGATAAGAAATTGAGACAGCAACAGGTTTTTTTGTTGCTTTGTTTGCAGCTCTTAGAGCTATTTTGGCTTCCAAAATATCTATTTGAGTTTCAATTAAGATAAAGTCAACACCACCTTCATCAAGAACCTTTACCTGCTCAAAGTAAACATCAAAAACAGTTTGCTCATCAAGCTCCCCCAATGGAGAGATTAGTTTTCCCAGGGGACCGACGGAGCCTGCTATGAAGATATTTTTTCCTGTGTCACGAATGGCTCTTTTAGCCAACTCAACACCTGCAATATTAAGCTCTCTTACCCTGTTTCCCAAACCATATTCTTCCAATTTTAGTCGGTTTCCTCCGAAGGTATTTGTTTCTATAATATCTGCTCCCGCTTCTATGTAGCTTTTGTGAATATTGATTATAAGTTCTTTGTTTTCAATATTCATCAGTTCCGGACAACCAAGATTGGAGGAGCCTATTTTTTTCATTATCTCTGTTCCCATTGCTCCGTCCAGAATCAAGATTCTTTTGTTTAACTCTTCTAATAAAAACTTCATTTTTCAACTCCTATGATGGCTGTTATTGTTTTTTGGGGTAAAAGAAGGTTTGTAGGAAGTATTTTTATGTCTAAATTTTCAAGAGAAAGCTCTTTGTAAAGCTCTCTCTGAAAGGAAATATTTAAATCCCCATATCCGGGACTGAATCTTTTTGTTAGGGTAAATCTATTTTGCCTTGCTTCTATGTCAAGATGATGGTTAAGAGAATTTGCTGCTCCTTCAACAGCTTCACTTCCCACCGCATCATAGATTAAAGCTTCATTGTACTCCCTCTTTTCATTTAGTTCTGCTATCTTATTATCAATCCACCAGCCAATTGTTATTCCCATGAAAATGACGGCAAAAGATTCCGAGAGTAGGGAAGAGATATCTTTACTCTCTATCTTTATTTCAGAGTTAAAGAAAGAAATTGTGTTCTTTTCAATTTTTTCTATTTTTCTTATTATATACAGAGCCTTTGCTGGAGACTTTTGCTGGGTTTGCTCAAGTATTTTTTCAATTTTTTCCGCAAAAATTTTTGATACTTTTGTTTTCTCTCTTTTATAACCTAAGATGGATAGAACATCCTTTTTGTTTATTATGTAGCTGATGTTTTCTTTTAAAACAATCTTATCAAATATCATCTTACTTTCCCAGAAGATTATACTATTGGATGAAAAAAAATGAAAGATGTATAGAAAACCTTATTTTTGTAGGGTTTTCAAAGATAAAGATTGACAAAAGCTAACTAATTTGCTATTTTAAAAGAGAGATGTGGTTAACAAAGAGAGAGAAAGAAATCCTAAGGATTGTTATTGAACTTTATATGGAGAAGGGAACCCCTGTCTCTTCCCGTATGGTTTCAAAAAAAAAGAGGGATTTTTTTAGTCCTGCGACAATAAGAAATGATATGCTTTCTTTGGAAGAAAAGGGTTATCTTTATCAACCGCATTCTCAATCAGGGCGAATTCCAACAACAAAAGCTATTAACTATTATTTAAAAAATTTAATTGATGAATCAAAGATAGAGATACCAGAGCTTAATTTCAGAGACCTTTCTGGAGAATTTACCGATCTGACAAATTTCTGGAAAGCTGTTTCCCAGAACCTTTCATCTTTTTCTGAGAACATCGGTTTTATTGTTGCCCCTTCTTTCTTTTCTCTCTCTTTTACGAATGTAAAGTTTTTAAAAATAGGCAAAGGTAAGATTATAATCATAATAGAAACTCCGGGAGGTTTGGTAGCTACAAGAGTTGTTAAAGTTAAGGAGGAGCTTTTACAGAGAGATCTTGATGAGTTTTCTGTTTATATAAATACCCATTACAGGGGAAAAAGCCTGGATTATGTTTTAAAAGATGTTTATATTAATGCGAAGAGGGAGCAGAAAAAGCTTTTGCTATTTATCTCTGTTTTAAAATCTTATGTGACAAACAGAGACTCAAAGTTTGAGTTTTATTTTGATGGTGAAGAGAAGATGTTAGAGAAGACCATAGATGATGATGTTAAAAGAATAAAAGAGCTCGTTCAGATTCTTGAGAACAGAGATAAGTTAATAAAACTTTTAAGCGAGGCAAAAAACCAGGAGGATGTGAGTGTTTTCTTCTCTCCTCTTATAGGGGAAGAAACATACGAAGATTTTAGTCTTTTTGTTTCGGATTATCAGTGTGGAGATGAGATGGAAGGTAAAGTTGGGATTTTGGGGTTTAGGAGGCTAAATTATCCCATTGTTTACAATCTTGTTAAAAAGACAGCAAAAAGTCTGTCAGGTATATTGGGAGAAAATTTATAGGAGAGGGAAGAATGAGTGAAGACAAAAAAAAGGTAAATGATAATGCAGTTAGCGTGGAGATTTCAGAAGAGGGCAAAGAGAAAGCCCATTTTGAAAAAAAGAATGGAGAGCATAAAAAGGAGGATTCTGAAAAAAAGAAGAAGAGAGAAAAAGCTAAGAAACTTCTTTTGGAGTTGGAAAAGTATAAAAGGGAGAATAAAGAGCTGAATGAGAGACTTCTGAGAAGGTTGGCGGATTTTGAAAATTACAAGAAAAGAGTTCAGCAGGAAAAGGAGCAGTACCTTAAAGAGAAGATGGGGGTTTTTATTTTAGATCTTTTAACTGTTGTTGATAATTTTGAAAGGGCGATTCAACATTTGACAGAAGAGGAAAAGAAAACGCCTCTTGCCCAGGGGATTCAACTCACTTACAAACAATTAAAGGATCTTTTAAATAAATATGAAGTTTATGAAATAGATACCTCAGATGGGGTTTTTAATCCTCACTTTCATCAGCCTTTGGATAAGGAAGAAGTGGATGAAGAATTAGAACAGCCTATGATTTCACAAGTATATCAAAAGGGATACCTTTTCAAGGGAAATGTCTTGAGACCTGCTCTTGTAAAGGTTAAGGTGAAAAGAGAGGAGGAAAAAGAAAACAATGAGGAGGTGGGGAATGAAGAGAAAGATTAAAGGGGGTAAAGATGGGAAAAACCATAGGAATTGACTTAGGCACAACGAATTCTTGCGTTGCTTATATGGAAGGAGCTGAGTCTAAGATAGTTCCATCTTCTGAAGGAAGCAGAACAGTTCCCTCTGTTGTCGGTTTTTCTTCAGACGACACTAAAATAGTAGGAAATATTGCTAAGAGACAAATTCTCACAAATCCAAAGAGAAGCTTTTATTCAATAAAGAGATTAATAGGAAGAAAGTATGACTCAAAGGTCGTCCAGGAGCTCAAGAAAAGAGTGACTTATGAGATAATTCCCGCTGAAAATGGTGATGTTAGATTAAAAATGGGTGATAAAATACTGAGTCCGCAGGAAATTTCAGCATATATCCTAATGTATCTCAGGGATAATGCAGAAGAGTTTTTAGGAGAGGAAATAAACAAAGCAATAATCACTGTTCCTGCAAACTTTGATGATTCTCAAAGACAGGCAACAAAGGATGCAGCAACTATTGCGGGCATAGAGGTTTTGAGAATAATAAATGAGCCTACAGCAGCATGTCTTGCATACGGTTTTCACAAGAAGAGGGAGGGAAAGTTTTTTATATATGACCTTGGAGGTGGAACCTTTGATGTTTCAATTTTGGAGATAAATGAAGGTGTTTTCAGAGTTTTGTCAACAAGGGGAGATTCCTTTTTAGGTGGGGATGATTTTGATAGAAGAATTGTTGATTGGATTCTGGATGAGTTTAAAAGGGAAAATGGGGTTGATATTTCCAATGACCCCTTTGTTTTTCAGAGAGTTTTGGAAGTCTCTGAGAAAGCAAAAATGGAATTATCCTATGCAACTGAGACAGAGATAAACCTTCCATATGTTTATATTGATGACAGTGGACCAAAACACATAATAAAAACTCTCACGAGAAAAAAATTAGAAGAACTGACGGAGGACCTTGTTGATAGAACCATACCATATATGAAAGAGGCCTTGAGCAAAGCGAATCTTACAATAAATGATGTAGATGATATTATTTTAGTGGGGGGACAGACAAGAATGCCTCTTGTTAAAAGAAAAATAGAGGAATTTTTCGGAAAGGCACCGAGAGCTGATATAAATCCGGATGAAGTTGTTGCAATGGGAGCGGCTGTCCAGAGTGCAATTTTAGCAGGGGAAATTAAGGATATAGTTCTTCTTGATGTTACGCCCTTATCTCTCGGCATTGAAACAAAAGGAGATGTTTTTACAAGGATTATCCCTATGAACACAACAATTCCTGTGAAAAAGCAGAAAATATTTACAACGGTTACAGATAACCAGTCGGTAGTTAAAATTCATGTTTTACAGGGGGAGAGAGAGATTGCATCTGAAAACAGATCTTTGGGATGGTTTGAATTGGTAGATATCCCTCCTGCACCTAAAGGTGTTCCTCAAATAGTTGTTACCTTTGAAATTAATGCTGATGGTATAGTTCAGGTTTCCGCAAAGGACAAAGCTTCGGGGTTTGAACAGAAAATAAAGATTAATCCATCGTCAGGGCTATCCCCTGAGGAAATTAAGAGAATGAAGGAAGAGGCAGAAAAGTATAAAGAAAAAGATATGCTGAAAAAATTGTTGAATAAAGAGAAAAATGCGCTTGCGTCTATTGTAGAAGCAATCTCTCACTCATATAATAATCTTAAGGATAGAATGAAAAATGAGCACAGGGTAGAAATAGAGGGGTTTATAAATAGAGCAAAAACAGCTCTTGAAGGAGAAGATTTAAAAACTTTAGAGAAGGTGAGAGAGGAAGGAGAATATTTTCAGGATAAGATTTATGATATAATAAATGAAATTTATAATAAAGGCATTTTAGGAAATATTGGTTCTGAGGTGAAAAAGGAGGAAGAAGACAAAAGTAAGGAAGTAGAAGAAAAAGATGAGAAATAAAGATTTGTATGTCATCTTGGGCATATCAAGAAATGCTACTCAGGAAGAGATAAAAAGAGCCTATCGGAAGAAAGCTCTTGAATATCATCCGGATAGAAATCCTGATGATCCGGAGGCTGAAGAAAAATTTAAGGAAGCTTCAGAGGCTTACTCTATATTGTCGGATCCTCAGAAAAGGGAAATTTACGATAGATATGGTTATGATGCTCTAAAAAATAATGGGGGTTTTAGCGGATATACGGATTTTTCATCAATTTTTGATGATTTTGGTGATATTTTTGGTGATATATTCGGAGATTTCTTTGGCTTCGGACATTCTTCAAGAAGACGAAAGAGAGGACCTAAAAAGGGAGAAGATCTTTGGATTGAACTTAATCTTGAATTTGAAGAAGCTATTTTAGGGACAGAAAAAGAGGTTGAGATTCCGAGAAAAGAAGTTTGTGATGTATGTAATGGCAGCGGGGTTGAGCCCGGCCATAAAAAAGATATTTGCCCTACCTGTAAAGGAAGGGGTACAATAAGAATATCTCAAGGCTTTTTTTCAATAACTCAGACCTGTCCCACCTGTAATGGTTATGGTGAGATAAACAGGCATCCCTGCAAAAAGTGTAATGGAAAGGGCTATGTTTATAAAAACAAAAAGTTAAAAGTTAAAATACCTGCTGGAGTTGATACTGGAACCAAAATTAGAATAGAAGGGGAAGGAGAAGCAAGTGTAAATGGTGGAAAAAGAGGGGATCTCTATATTTCAATAAATGTTTCTCCCCACAAATTTTTCAGAAGAGAGGGAGATGATCTTTATATTGATGTAAATATAAGTTTTTCACAGGCAGCCTTGGGAACAATTGTTTCTTTGCCAACTGTTGATGGGAAAAGCTTTGATTTTAAGATTCCTGCGGGAACACAAAGTGGAACAACCTTCAAGATAAAAGGAAAAGGAATAAAATCATTAAGAGGATATGGAACTGGAAATATGATAGTTAAGGTAAATGTTGTTACCCCTACAAAGCTCAGCGAAGAGGAGAAGGAAATTTTCAGAAAACTTGCGAAAATAAGGGGAGAATCCTTTTTGGAAAATAAGGGAACTTTGTTTAATAGAGTAAAAGATTTCTTCAATTGAGCAGGTTTTTCTCTTTTTTTATAAAAGATGATAATAATTTCATTGTAGAGGGAGAGGAGTTTCATCATTTATATAAGGTATTAAGGTTAAAAGAGGGGGAAGATGTTCGTTTGTTAAATGGGAAAGGGAAAATATTTTTGGGAAAAATAAGAAAAATAGAGAAGGACAAGGCCTTTGTTTATGTTGAAAAAGAATTTTTATTTGAGAGAAAAAAACCTTTTTTAAGCTTTTTTGTTTCTCTTGTTCCTCAGGATAAGAGAGCTATTATAGTACAAAAACTAACGGAATTGGGTGCTTTTTCTATATCTTTTTTTCCTTCGGAATTTTCTAAAGTAAACATAAAGGGTGAGCTTTCGAAAAAAGAGGAGAAATTAAGAAAAGTAGCTATTGGAGCTATTAAACAATCGGGAAATCCCTATCTTCCGAATATAAAAATATTGAAGTCCTTTAAAGAAATTTTTGATTTTAAAGGAGATAATTTTTTACTTTCTCAAAATGGCTCTTTTTTGATAAAATCAAATATGAAAAAGAAAAAAAATATAAATATTTTTATAGGGCCGGAAGGAGGCTTTAGTGAAAAGGAATTGAATGAGTTTAGAAAAAGAGATATAGAAGAAATTAAAATTTCTGAGAATGTTCTTAGAACAGAAACTGCTGCTATTTCTTCTGCTGCTATTTTTTCTTACTTAAAGGAGACAGAATGTTTTTAAAGGGAGAAAGAGTAGGAAAATATGAGATTATCGATGCTATTGGAAATGGTGGGTTCGGGGCAGTCTATCTTGCTATAGATACATGGCTTCAGCAAAAAGTAGCATTAAAAGTCCCCCATCAGCAGAGTGAAGAATTTTTTGAATTGGTTAAGGAAGCGAGGCTTCAGGCCTCTTTAAATCATAAAAACATAGTGAGGCTTTTAACAGTTGAGAGGATAGATGGTGTTTTTTTTATGGTAATGGAGTACATTGACGGGGAGACATTGGAAAGTATAATAAAAAGAAAGGGAAGACTCCCTGTTTACAAAGCTCTGGTTTATTTTGAGCAAATTCTTGATGGCGTAAATTTTGCCCATAAGAAAAATGTTTTACATAGAGATCTCAGATCATCAAATATAATGATAGATAAAGAGGATAATGTTAAAATTACGGATTTTGGAACATCAAGAATTCTTCAGACCCAGCAATATGCTTCAACAAAGATAGGAACACCTCCCTATATGGCTCCTGAGCAATTTGACGGAAGGGCGACTTTTGCTTCGGATATTTATTCTGTAGGATGTATCTTTTATGAAATGGTAACAGGAGCCCCTCCTATCATTGATAATAATCCTTATAAAATAAAAGAAAGGGTTTTAAGAAGAGAAATTAAATCCTTAAGCTCTTTAAACGCTGATATAACCCCTGAACTTAATAGAATCATTATGAAAATGTTAGAGCCTCAGGTTGAAAAGAGGTACAAGGAAGTGGAGGAAATACTTTACCATCTTAAGATTTACTTAAAGGATGGAGAGAGAAAGGAATTTGTTGATAAAATAAGGGAAAGAATAAAAGTTAACGAAACACCGGGGGTGAGAACTTTTTGCTGGAATTGCAAAAGAGAAATTCCTCCCTTTTCAAAGGTTTGCCCTTTCTGTGGTGTTGAGCAATAGAGGATGAAAAAATTTAAGGAACTTGATAAGCTCGATAAACCGAGGGAAAAACTTCTTAAAAGGGGAGAGAAAGCTTTAAATGAAATAGAGCTTATTTCAATTATAATAGGGAGCGGGACAAAAGGTAAAGATCTTTTTAAAATATCAGAGAAAATTTTGAATTTGATAAAAGATAAAAGGGATGTGAATGTTAAGGAACTTATGAAAATAGATGGTCTTGGCCTTGCAAAAGCTTCCAAAATAATAGCTTCAATGGAATTATTTAGAAGAATTTTTATGGAATCAGAAGAGTTGAAGATAAGAAGGCCTGAGGATATATATACTCTTGTTTATGATATAAAAGATAAAAAACAGGAGCATTTTATTCTTTTTACCCTTGATGGTTCCAACAGGGTTATAAAGAGGAGGATTCTTTTTATAGGAACTCTTACCCACAGCATAGTTCATCCGCGTGAAATTTTTGCCCATGCTCTTAATGACAGAGCAGCTTCCATAATTATAGTTCACAATCATCCTTCAGGAAATCTTGAGCCCAGTGAAGATGATTTGAGAATAACCGAAAGGATAAAAGAGGCCGGAGAGATAATGGGAATAGAACTTTTGGACCATATAATTATTTCAAAAAAAGGATTTAAAAGTTTATTTCAATAGAAAGAAAAAGTCTTCTTTAAGGAGAAGAGAATTGTTCTCTTTGAGAATTTTGTGGTTTTCAGTAAGCTTTTTTCATAAGTTTGAAAATCTTATCTTTTAAAATATCTCTTACCTCTCTGAATTTTTCAATTGGTTGTCCCACAGGGTCTTCTATTTCCCACTCAACAAGCTCTTTGTGAGGGAACCAAGGACAACTAACCCCGCATCCCAAAGTGATTAAAAAATCGGTTTCTTTTATTGGTAGCTCATCAAGATGTTTTGAGTATTGAGATGATATATCTATACCGACCTCTGCCATTGAAAGCACAGCTCCTTCTGCTACCCATCCTGCAGGATGGGTTCCCGCACTATATATTTTAAACTCATTGTTAAAAATTTTTTCATTAAAGTATTTTCCCCAACCTTCGGATATTTGGGATCTACAAGAATTTCCGATACAAACAAAAAGAAGTGTTCTCATTTTTTTATCATCCATCTTTTTTCTCCTTTAATTCTTCCCAGATAGATAAAGCTAATTTTTCTGATGCTTTGAAATTTACATTATTATAAAGAGATAGTATTTTTTTATATTCTTTTATAAGGGTTTCTCTTCTTTCTTTATTTTCGAGGAAAGAAAAACTCTCTTTGAAAATATTTTCTCCTGTTAGCTTATCCTGAATAAGCTCAGGTATGATTTCTTTTCCGGCAAGGATGTTTACTATTGAAAATTTTCTTATTTTAACAAAATGTTTTCCCAAAAGATAACTTAATTTACTGAGTTTATAGATTACGATAACGGGCTTTTTTAATATCATTGCTTCAAAGTTAGATGTTCCACTTGTTGAAATTATTAAATCCGCGGAATTCATCACTGAGTATTTTTCTTTTTCTATAATTAAAATTTTTTCTTTTTCATAAGGTTTGTAAAAGTTTTCTTTTATATGGGGAGCCTTGATTAGAGAAATAAAAAGCCTTTTACCATATCTGTTTTTTAATTTTTTTATGGCATCAAGAAGGGCCGGAGTGTGAAATTTTAGTTCTGTATTTCTGCTTCCCGGCATAAGCACAATGTGAAGTTTATCTTTTATTCCGTGTTTTTCTCTTATCTCTTCCGGTGTTTTTTCAGGTTTTACTATTTCAAAAAGAGGATGTCCAACAAATTCATAGTTTATTCCCTCTTTTTCATAAATTTCTTTTTCAAAGGGAAAAATAAGAAAAATCTTATCAATATATTTTTTTATTTTCTTTACCCTCCCATACCTCCATGCCCAGACAGTGGGAGAGATATAGTGAAACTTTAATGTCTTTTCATTTTTCAATTTTTTTGCAAGACTAAGGTTAAAATCGGGAAAATCCACGAATAAAATAGCCAAAGGTTTTCTTTTTTTTATTTCCTTAAGAAGCTCTTTTCTTATTTTTATAATTCTTCTGAGATGAAAGACTATTTCAAAAAGCCCTATTAAAGAGAGTTCTCTTATATGATAAAGAGCTTCAAAGCCTTCTTCCTCCATTTTCTCTCCGCCAGTTCCCCAGAGGTTTGTAAATGGGTCAAGCTTTTTAAATTCTTTTATAAAGAGGGAAGCATAAAGATCAGCAGAGCTTTCACCTACAATTATCATAATATTATCTTTAATCATTTTTCTTTTCCCAGAACCGTGAAAGGTGGTATTTTATCCTTTATCCCATATGCAAAGAGCCATTCATCATAGTATTCCTTTTCCTTATAAACTTTATAACCCTTTTTATGAACAGAGCTTACCACACCCACAATTCTATAGCTTCCCTTAAGACTTTTCCATAGGGAATGAGGTATTACCACATATTTTTCCTTTCCAGTCATTTTTGGAAAGCTTACTATATTCCATTCTCCGTTTTCAGAAACAGGATCTTTATAAAGTTTTCTTAGATATTTGTTTTTGTATAATTCTTCAAGTGTTTTCGGAAAAGCACCCTTTTTTCTATTGTATTGTGTTATTGCGTTCACGATTTGTTCACCTCTAAATATAAGCTCTGCTTCTTTGTCTCTATCAAGCAGGTATTCCCAGCTTTCAAAGGTTTTTAGCATCATTATGGAAATTACAACAATTGCAAAAAGAACCATTATATATAAAAAACCCTTGTTTTTCTTAAGCATTTGAAATTATAGCATTTTAAGAAAATTTTGTAATTATCAGTAAATATTAAAAATTCCCCACCCCAGAATAAAATTATTTTTATAAGGATTGAGAAATATTTAATGATCATTTAAATTTATGGAAATAGAGTATTGACAAAGGAGGTTATTTTTATTATTATACGACATAATTAGAAAAGAAGAGGGAGAGAAAAATGAAAAGAACCTTTCAACCGAACAATAGAAAGAGAAAAAAGACTCATGGTTTTTTGGTAAGAATGAGAACAAGAGCGGGAAGAGCAGTTATCAGAAGAAGAAGGAGAAAGGGAAGAAAGAGATTAGCTGCTTAATCTTTAATGGACTATAGATTAAGAAAGAGAGATAGGATAAGAAGTCGAAAAGAGATTATATTATTGCTGAAGAGTGGAAAAAGAATTGAAAACAAAGAGTTTAAAATCATATTGAGAGAAAGAGAAGAGAATTCAAGAATAGGTGTTTCTGTAAAAAAAAACATAGTTAATTCTGTAAAAAGAAATAGAATAAGAAGAGTGCTAAAGGAAATTTTTAGAAAGAACAGGGAAAAATTGAAAAAGGATTATGATCTTTTTATTATTGTTAAGAAGGATATAAGTTCAAAAACTTATCATGAAATAGAAAGTGCTTTTTTTGCTCTTTTGGCAAAGGGAAAGGCTCTTAAGGAATGTTAAAAAAGATTGAGATTTTATTAATCAAATTTTATAAAATTTTTATCTCTCCTGTTTTAGGACAGAGATGCAGGTTTTATCCGACGTGCTCTTCTTATTATATGGAAGCTCTTGAAAAGCACGGTTTTTTATATGGAAATTATTTGGGAATAAAAAGAGTTTTAAGGTGTCATCCTCTTAATCCAGGAGGGTATGATCCTGTTCCCGACCCAAGAAAAAAGGAGAAAAAATGGAAAGAAACTTAACCATTGCAATCATTTTAACCATTATTTTTCTATTTTTTTATCAGCAAGTTATTTTAAAGAAGTACACACCACAGAAACCTGTTCAAAAAGTAGAGAGAATTGACTTAAAAAAAAGTGAAAAAGCCAAAGAGGTTAAAACAAAGGAAAAAGAGGTAACAGCTGAAAACAACCAGGTTTTGAAAAAAGAAGAGGCAAAAATAGAAGTAAATAATGAAAAGGTAATAAGAGCACAAAAAGAAATTAAGGAAATTGTTGAGACAGATCTATTCAAAGCTGTTTTTTCAAACAGAGGTGCTTCTTTAATTAGCTTTAAATTAAAAAAACACTTAGGTTCGGATAAAAAACCTCTTGAACTTGTTTCCGATCTTTCTAAAAAACAAGATCTTTTCCCTTTTATGGTTTATGGGGAGGGTGCAAAAATCTTTAATTCCACTCTTTACAAAGTTGAAAGGAGAGAAGAAGGCTCTAATATTGTAATATCTTTTGAATACAATGATGGAAATGGAGATTATTCAAAAAAAGAATTTATTATCCCCAAATCAGGAAGATATTTGATGAATTTAAAAACAGAGTTTGAAATAAAGGGAGTTAAAACAGAACCATATTTAATCTGGGGACCTGGATTAGGTGAAATTCAACAGGAAGATAAGAACAAAGCTGCTTTTGAATTTGATCAAAAAATAGGAACTTTTGATGGGGCAAAGGTTCATAAAAAGAATGTTGCTAAAATTGAGAACAATGAAAGATTTGTGAGCAGAAAATGGATAGATCTTGATATAAAATACTTTGCAGTAATAATGTTTTCGAAAGGAATAGATGTTGATGCAAAGGTTTTTATTGTAAACACCGATAATAAGATAAAGAAACTTAGAAAGAATGCTGTTTTGGCAGTCAAAAATATTTCAAAGGTTTATATTGGTCCTAAAGAGTATAAGAGATTAAAAGCTTTAGGTTATAAGATTGAAAATATAATAGATTACGGATTTTTTGGCTTTATAGCAAAAATATTACTTTATCTTTTACTTTATGCCTACAAAATATTCCCTAACTATGGTGTTGCCATTATTCTTGTGACCCTTTTCTTAAAATTAGCTCTTTTACCTCTCACATATTCCAGTACTATTTCAATGGCTAAAATGCAGGAGCTTCAGCCCCAGATAAAGAAAATTCAGGCAAAATACAAGAAGTTTCCCAAAAAGGATCTGGAAGCAAGAAAGAGGATGAATCAGGAGATAATGGATTTGTACAAAGAGAAAAAAGTAAATCCAGCCGGAGGTTGTTTGCCTCTTTTCATTCAGATTCCTTTTCTTTGGGGGTTTTACAGATTGCTCTGGGTTGGAATTGAGATAAGACATCAACCCTTTATATTGTGGATAACTGATTTATCACAAAAAGACCCATACTATATATTACCAATACTGATGGGACTTTCTCAGATAATAATTCAAAAGATGACCCCCTCTTCAGGCTCGGACAAAAGTCAAAAATTTATGAGTTATGGAATGGCTTTCTTTTTTACCTTCCTTTTTGCAAACTTCCCGAGCGGACTTGTTCTTTACTGGCTTACAAACAATGTTTTGCAAGCAGCACAGCAGTTTTTTGTTAATAAGAGCTTAAAAAAGAAGAAATTGGCAATAGCAACAAAAGGTAAAAAATGATTGAGATAGAGGCAAAGAATATAGACCTTGCAATAAAAAAGGCGGAAAAGGAGTTGGGCTTGAGCAGAAAATTCATAAAGTATGAGATTGATACGGAAAAAAGTTCTCTTTTTTCTGCTAAAGAGAAGAAAATAGTGATAAGAGCTTTTCCGAATGAAGAGTATTACAATAAGGATCTTTCCCCTTTTCTTGAAGAATTTAAGAAAAGGACGAGATTTAATGTTAATTTTAAATTTGAGAAAAAAGAAGATAATTTAATAGATGTGATAATAACCGGAAAAGATGTAAGATGGTTTGAAAAAAATGATGGAGAATTATTAATAGCTTTTCAATACCTTTTAAATAAAGTTATAGGGGAGAGAATCGGTATAGTTATAAGAATAGAAACAGAAAACAATTTCAGAAAGAGAAAAGAAATCAGAATAAATCGTTTACTTGAGAAAGCGGAAAAGGAACTTGATGGAAAGGAAGAATTTATAACAAACAGATTAAATCCTTATGATAGAAAATACCTTCACATAAAAGCTTCTGAAAAGGGGTTTACAACAGAAAGTATTGGGGAAGGATATTATAAAAAGGTCAAAATAAAAAGAGATGTTTCCGCAGGATGAAGATACAATCATTGCGCTTTCAACCCCCCCCGGAAGTTCTGCAATAGCAGTTATTAGAATTTCGGGAGATAAGGCCCTTTCCTCTGTAAAGGAAATTTTTAAGGGAAAAATATATCCGAAAAAAATAAACCACGGTATGATAGAGATAGAGAAGAAGATAAAGGATGATGTTCTGCTTCTCTATTTCAAGAAACCACATTCTTACACAGGAGAGGATCTTATAGAAATTCACACTCATGGAAATATGTTAATTGTTGAAAGCATAATCCATCAGCTTAATAAAAAAGGTGTAAGGACAGCTCTTCCAGGAGAATTTACTAAAAGAGCTTTTTTTAATGGGAAATTGGATTTAATACAAGCAGAGGCACTGGAGAAACTTATAAATAGTTCCACCTATGAAGGGTTAAGGCTTTCCTTTTCAAACCTTGAAGGCAAACTTTCAAAAAAGGTGAAAGAACTAAGAAATTCAATAATAGAGATTCTCTCTCAATTAGAGGCAAACATAGATTTCCCTGATTATGAAGTGGATGTTGATTGGTCTCTTTTTGACAGAACTCTTTCAATGATTTCCTCTTGGACTGAGAAAATTTTAAGTTCAAGCAAATTTTCAGATACAATTTTCAGAGGGCAAAATATAATTGTTGCAGGAAAGGCAAATGTTGGAAAATCTTCTTTGTTAAATGCAATTATTCAAGAAGAGAGAGCTCTTGTAAGTGAATATCCGGGAACAACGAGAGATTTTTTAAGAGAAAGAATAGTTTACAAGGAAAAAGCTTTTAATATAATAGATATTGCAGGTATAGAAGAGAACGAAAAGCGGGAGATTGAGGAAAAGGGGATAAAGAGAGCCTTAAAAATAGTGAAAGAAAATGAAAATATATTATTTTTAGTGGATGCTTCACAAGAACCCGATGAAAAGGATTTTAATGTCTTTGAAAAGATAAAGGGAAAGAGGATAATTCTTGTTTTAAATAAGATAGATAAAAAGAGAAAACTAAAAAAGGAAAAGGCAAAAAAATTATTTAAGGGAATTTTGGATATTGTTGAAATTTCTGCAAAGTATGAGAAAAACATAGAAAAATTACTTGATAAGGTGCTATACTATTTTGGTGAAAACAAAAGGGAAGATGAGGAAATTGCTTTCACGCAAAGACAGAAAGAGCTTTTATTGGAATTAAAGGAAGAGGCAGGGAAAGTAAAAGAAAAAAGAGAAAATGGCTTTGGAGAGGAGATTTTGGCGGAGCATGTGAGAAAAATGTTGGAAATTATCGGAAAATTAACTGGAAAAGTTCACACTGAAGATATTCTTGAAAAAATTTTTTCATCCTTTTGTATAGGGAAATGATAATAAAAGAAGCTGATGTTGTTGTTGTTGGAGCCGGTCATGCAGGTATAGAGGCTGCCTATGCTTCTCAGAAAATAGGTGCACACACTATTTTGGTAACAATGAACCTAGAAACTATAGGGCAGATGTCCTGTAATCCTGCAATAGGAGGGCAGGCAAAGGGGCAGGTTGTTAAAGAAATTGATGCAATGGGCGGAGTGATGGGTTTTATGGCAGACAGAGCGGGGATTCATTTTAAAATTTTAAATAGAAGCAAAGGGGTTGCAGTAAGAGCTCCGAGAGCACAACAGGATAAAGGACTTTACAGAGAGTTAATGAAAAACTTTCTCGAAAAGCAGAAAAATCTTGAAATTTATCAGGGAATAGTTACAGGAGTGGAGATAAAAGAGGGTAAGGTTTTTGGTGTAAGATTGAAAGATGATTCAATTATAAAGGCAAAGGCAGTTGTTTTGACAACAGGGACTTTTTTGAATGGTTTGATACACATTGGTATGAGCTCTTACCCTTCGGGAAGAGCGAATGAGCCGGCTTCTATTGAGCTTTCCAAAAATTTAAAAGCATTGGGTTTTGAAATGATAAGGCTTAAAACAGGAACTCCAATGAGATTGAAGAAAGATACTATAGATTGGAGTAAGTTCGAGGAGCAGCCTGGAGATAAAAAACCAAGACCATTTTCATGGAGAACAGAAAAAGTTAAAAATAAGATAATTTGTTATATTGGTAGGACAAATAAAAAGGTTCATGAGATAATAGAAAGGAATCTCACACTTGCACCCCTTTATGCGGGAAAAATTGAAGGAATTGGAATAAGGTATTGTCCTTCTATTGAAGATAAAATAGTGAAGTTTAAAGATAAGGACAGTCATGTGTTTTATCTTGAACCTGAAGGTCTTAATACAGAGGAAATATATGTAAACGGACTTTCCACTTCTTTGCCTGTTGAAGTTCAAAGGCAGATGTTGGATGCAATCCCGGGTCTTGAAAACTCTGAGATAATGAGGCCTGCCTATGCCATAGAATACGATGCAATAAGACCCCATCAGATAAAGGAAACACTTGAGACAAGGAAAATAGAGGGGCTTTATACAGCCGGTCAGATAAACGGCACTTCAGGTTATGAAGAGGCTGCAGGACAGGGTTTGGTTGCAGGTCTAAATGCAGCTTTGAAGATTATGAAAAAAAAGCCTTTTATATTAACAAGAAGAGAATCTTTAATTGGGGTTATGATAGATGATTTAATCAAAAGATCCATTGATGAGCCATACAGACTTTTTACATCAAGAGCAGAATACAGGCTTCTTTTAAGAGCTGATAATGCCAAACAGAGGCTTAGCGAGAAGGCTTTTTCAGTGGGGATGTTAAATGAAGAGGAGATAAAAGAAATAAGAGAGAGAATAAAAAAGGCTGAAAAGCTTGTCTTTCTGATGAATGAAAAAAAATTTAAATACAAGGGAAGGAGAATAACTTATTCAAAATATGTAAAAATGCCAAAATCTTCTTTTAGTCGGGTGGTAAAGGATTTTAAAGAATTTTTTAAAATATTAAAGGAAGATGAAAAAGATTATATTGAGGCTGAAACAAAATACGAAGGTTATATAAAAAAGATGTTAAATGAAATAGAAAGGGTTGAAAGGGAGGAAAAAACAAGAATTCCAAAGAATTTTGATATTAATAGAATTAATGGAATATCAATTGAGATAAGAGAGAAATTTACAAAGTACAAGCCTAAAACAATCGGGGATTTGAAAAAGATTCCGGGAATAACCCCGGCAGCAATATCTTTAATTCTTTTGCACATAAAGAGGAAAAAATGAAAGAGAGAATTTTTGAAATAGTGGAAGACAGAGAAAAGGGAGAAAAGCTCTTTCTTTATTATAATGAAATAAGGAATTGGTCCGAGAAGATAAACCTTATTTCAAGAAAAGATATTGAAGGAAATTTTTTAAATCTTTTAAAAACATCCATTTTTCTTTATAAAAAATTTTCTGAATTTAATTCTTTTGTGGACATAGGGGCAGGAGCGGGTTTCCCTTCCGTTCCCGGGAAAATTCTTTATCCTGAAAAAACATTTGTTTTAATAGAGCCTGGGAAAAGATACTCTTTTTTAAAGCATTTAATAAAAACCCTATCTTTAAAAAATATAGAGGTTGAGAAAAAAAGTTTCATGGAATATTTCTCAAAAAAAAGGCAGAAAAGCTTTGATTTAGGGGTTTCCTGGGGAGTGAAGGACAAAGTTTCTATGTTGAAGACAGGGAGAAATTTTGTTAAGATAGGATATGTTTTTATTACAGGTCCCAAGGAGATTGAGAAGATGAAAAAATTAAAAAGGTTATATGATGTTAAAGCTGAAAAGATAGAGGGTAAAAGCAAGCTATTTATTGCTTTTGCAAAAAAAGTTCCACGTGGAACATAAAATGGGAAGAGTAATAGTAGTTGCCAACCAAAAGGGAGGGGTTGGTAAAACAACCACTGTTGTTAATTTAGGAGCTGCTCTTTCACTTGCAGAAAAAAAAGTTTTAGTAATAGATATGGATCCTCAGAAAAACAGTACATCCGGAATAGGAGCAAAGGTTGATGGTTCTACCTCGGTTTATAATGTTTTAATGGAGGTTTCCTCTGTAGCTGATAACATAATTGAAACAGAGCTTCCATTTTTAAAGCTCTTGCCATCAACAGATGAGATGCAGGGTTTTGAAGTGGAGGTTCTTGAAAAAGAAAACAGAGCTTTTCTTTTAAAAAAGGCTGTCGATAAAATAAAAGATGAATATGATTTTATTTTAATCGATACTCCTCCATCTTTAAGTTTTATAACAGTTAATTCCCTTGTAGCCGCCGAAGAGGTTTTAATTCCTTTGCAGGCGGAATATTATGCGCTTGAAGGACTTTCCCAGCTTCTTAAAACTATAAATGAGGTCCAGCAGGCATATAATCCTGAACTTGAGATTTTGGGGGTTGTTATTACTATGTTTGATGAGAGAACAAACCTTTCAAAGCAGGTGGAGGATGATGCAAGAGCTTTTTTCGGAGAAAAGGTTTTTCAAACAAGAATTCCAAGAAATGTAAGATTGTCAGAGGCTCCCAGTTTTGGAAAACCAATATTTTTGTATGATGTTAAATCAAGGGGAGCTATTTCATATTTAAATTTAGCGAAGGAGATTATAAGTGGTTAAAAAGAAAGCATTGGGCAAGGGTTTAAAAGCATTGATTGATGATGATTTTTTGATGAAAAAGGAGAGGTATGCACTTATTGATATAGATAGAATTAAGGAAAATCCTCTTCAGCCGAGAAAAAAGTTTGATGAAGAAAAAATAAAGGAGTTGGCTTCTTCAATAAAGGAAAGAGGTGTTTTGCAGCCTATAGTTGTTGTTAAAAGTAATGATGATTTTCTTCTTGTTGTTGGCGAAAGAAGATTAAGGGCCTCTAAACTTGCGGGCTTAAAAAAGATCCCGGCAATTATAAGGGAATTTGAGGAAAAAGATCTTTTAATAAATGCTGTGCTTGAAAACCTTCAGAGGGAAAATTTGAATCCGGTGGAGATTTCCGATGCTCTCTTTGAAATGAATAAAAAAATGAATATGACGCAGGAAGAAATAGGTAAACTTCTCGGAATAGACAGGGCAACGGTTTCAAATTTTATTAGACTCCAGAACCTTGCCAAAGAAGCGAAAGAGGCTTTAATTGCTGGAAAGATTACATTAGGACATGCAAAAGTTTTGCTTCAACTTGAAAATAAAGATAAAGAACCCTCTATCGTTAAAGAGATAATAAGCAGGAAATTAAGTGTTCGAGAGCTTGAAAAATTGATAAAGGGTGAAAAGAAGCGAAAGAAGGGTGAAAAAGAAGAGGATCTCTATTTTAAAGCTCTTGAAGATGAATTAAAAACCTATGTTGGAACAGGGGTAAAAATTAAAAAGAAGAGAAAAGGTGGGGAAATTGTTTTTATTTTTAAAAATGATGATGATTTAATTTCTTTTATAAATAAACTTAAGGAGAAGTGAAATGCCAAAAAACATTGGGAGTGAAAGATTATCAGGATTTCTTGACAAGGATACCTCTTTTGTAGGGGAAATCAAGTTTAACAATACCTTAAGAATTGATGGGAATTTTGAAGGCAAAATAATGTCCTCTTCAACTCTTCTTATCGGAGAAACGGGGAGGGTGAAAGCAGATATTGAAGTTGGTGTGATTTCCATTAATGGTTATGTTGAAGGAAAGATAAAAGCTAAAACAAAAGTTGAAATTTTTAGCAAAGGTAAAGTTTCAGGAACAATTATAACTCCCAAATTGATGATAGAAGAAGGTGCATATTTTCAGGGTGAGTGTAAAATGGAAGAAGGAAAAAAACCAGAGCTCAAACCCTCTGTTCCTCCTTTGGAGAGTAAAGGGGAAGAGGAGAATAAAAAGAATAAATGAACAAAGGAAAAACTCTTATAATAATTCCCGCAAGGCTTAAATCAACAAGACTCGAGAAAAAACTCTTAATAAAGGTAAAGGGAAAGACTGTACTTGAATATACCTACAATAATGCAAAGAAAGTCAAAAATTCTTCTGTTATTATAGCAACAGATTCAAAAGAAATAGTTAGAGTGGCTGAATCTTTCGGAGGAAAAGCCGTTTTAACACCTGATACTCTGGGGTCGGGGACTGAAAGAGTTCTTTATATAGTTGAACGATTAAAAGGGGATTATAGGTCAATCGTTAATTTGCAAGCAGATGAGCCCCTTTTAAAGACGGAGTATATTGAAAGAGCTGTCGATTTGGTGGAAAATCACAGATATCTTATTTCCTCTCTTGCGTTTAAGAATACAAACTATGAAGAATTTTTAGACCCTAACAATGTTAAAGTGATTCTTGATAATGATGATTACGCGCTTTATTTCTCAAGAGCTCCTATTCCTTACCAGACCAAAGATAATTTTTATTTCTTCTTTCACCATGTTGGTTTATATTGCTATAATCCCGATTTTTTACATGTTTTTGGACGATTAAAAAGTTATTTGGAAGAGTTGGAAAGACTTGAACAATTAAAAATTCTTGAGAATGGATATAGGATAAAAATCGCATTAATAGATGAAAAAACAATTGGGATAGATACAAAGGATGATCTTATAAAATTTAATAAAATTTTAGAGGAGTAAAAATGGCAAAATTTATTTTTGTAACAGGGGGTGTTCTTTCATCTTTGGGAAAAGGAGTTGCATCTGCCTCTATAGGGAGGTTGCTTAAAGCTCACGGCTTAAAGATAACAAATCAAAAGCTTGATCCATATTTGAATGTTGACCCTGGAACAATGAGTCCATATCAACACGGAGAGGTTTTTGTTACTTATGATGGGGCAGAGACAGATCTTGATTTGGGACATTATGAGAGATTTACTGGAAATAGAACCTCTCAGAAAAGCAATTGGACTGCAGGAAGAATTTATTATGATATCATTACAAAGGAGAGAAGGGGCGATTATCTCGGAAAGACTGTGCAGGTTATTCCGCATGTAACAAATATGATAAGAAGGGCTATATACTCTCTTGAAGATGGGAATGATGTTGTTATAGTAGAGATTGGAGGAACCGTGGGTGATATTGAAGGATTGCCATTTCTTGAAGCTATAAGACAGATCAGACAGGAGAGAGGAAAAGAAAATACTCTCTTTGTTCACTTAACGCTTGTTCCATACATAAAAGCCTCCGGAGAGCTCAAGACAAAACCTACCCAGCATAGTGTTAAGGAACTAAGGGCAATCGGTATTCAACCCGATATCCTCCTTTGCAGAACAGACAGATTTTTACCAAAAGAGATTAAGGAAAAAATAGCTCTCTTTACAAATGTTTCCTACGATGCTGTTATTACAGCAAAGGATGTTGATGAAATTTATGAAATTCCTCTTATTTTTAAGAGGGAAAAGCTGGACAAAAAGATTCTTGAATTTTTACATTTAAAAAGCAAAGGCTTTAACATAAAAGAATGGGAAAGAATAGTAAGAAAACTTAAAAAGCCCAAAGATGAAGTTTATATTCACATTGTTGGTAAGTATGTGGAATATAGGGATTCTTACAAAAGTCTTTCGGAAGCTCTTAAACACGGAGGAATACCTTCGAGCTTAAAAGTAAACTTAGTCTGGATAGAAGCCGAGGATCTTGAGGATGGAGATGTTGAATCATATTTAAAAAATGCTGATGGAATCCTTGTTCCCGGTGGCTTTGGGAAAAGAGGAATAGAGGGAATGATTCTTGCCATTAAATATGCAAGAGAAAAAAATATACCTTATTTTGGGCTCTGTCTTGGTATGCAGACTGCTGTTATAGAGTTTGCGCGGAATGTTGCAGGTTTAAAGGGTGCAAATTCAGCTGAGTTTGATCCGAAATCTCCCCATAAGGTCTTTTTAAAGTTGAGAGAATTAAAAAATATTGAAGATCTTGGTGGAACAATGAGACTTGGGGATTATCTTTGTGAGGTTAAAAGAGACTCTTTTGCATTCAAGGCTTATAAGAAGAAATCTTTTTATGAAAGACACAGGCATAGATATGAATTTAATCCGGAATATGAATCTATTTTGGAGGAAAAGGGACTTTTTATTGCTGGAAAAAATCCTGAGAGAAATTTAGTGGAGATTATAGAGCTAAAAAATCACAGATGGTTTTTGGGCTGTCAATTTCATCCTGAGTTCACATCAAGACCTGATTCTCCGAATCCACTTTTTGTCTCTTTTATAAAAGCTGCATATAAGTATAAAAAAGAAAAAAATGATAAAAATTAATGATATAAAGGTCGGAGAAGATTTTTTCTTTATCTTGGGCCCCTGCGTGATAGAGGGAGAAGATGTAGTTTTTAAAATAGCAGAAGAATTAAAAAGTCTTTCTGATAAGCTAAAAATTAAGATTATTTTTAAGGCCTCGTTTGATAAGGCAAATAGATCATCAATTTCATCTTACAGAGGTCCCGGTTTGGAAAAAGGTCTTGAGATACTTAAAAAGGTTAAAGAAAACTTTGAACTTCCTCTTACCACTGACATTCATCTTCCGGAGCAGGCTCAACCTGTTTCTGAAATTGTTGACTTGCTTCAGGTTCCGGCCTTTTTATCAAGACAGACAGATCTTCTGATAGCTGCCGGGAAAACGGGAAAGCCGGTGAATGTTAAGAAGGCCCAATTTTTGGCCCCCTGGGATGTTGTAAATATCGCTGAAAAGATAAAAAGCACGGGAAATGAGAAAATAATTTTTACCGAAAGAGGAAGCTCCTTTGGATATAATAATCTTGTTGTGGATATGACATCTATTCCTATTATGAAAAGCAAAGGTTATCCTGTTGTTATAGATGCTACCCATTCGGTTCAAAAACCCGGAGGGCTTGGAAATAAATCGGGTGGGAACCGGGAGCTTGCTCCTTACATAGCTAAAGCCGGTGTTGCTGTTGGTGCTGATGCTGTTTTTATGGAAGTTCACCCTGATCCGGATAATGCGCTTTCAGATGGACCCAATTCAATAAAACTTTCTGAACTTGAGATAATTTTAAAGGAAATTTTGAAAATTAGAGAGGCTGTTTCATGAGGGAAATAGGTAAAAAAGTCCTTGAGATAGAAGGAAAAGCTCTTTTAAAACTTTCGGAGATTTTGGATGATTCTTTTGACAAAGCTGTCGAAATAATTTATAAAGCAAAAGGAAGGATAATTCTTACCGGTATAGGAAAAAGCGGGCTTATTGCCCAGAAAATAGCGGCAACTCTTACCTCAACCGGAACCCCCGCAATTTTTCTTCACGCGGCAGAGGCTGTTCACGGGGAATTGGGTTCGATCTTGCCTGATGATATTGTTATAGCCTTATCATATTCAGGGGAAACAGCTGAAATCAAAAACCTTTTGGAATTTATTAAGAGGAATGGGAATGTTTTAATTTCCTTAACAGGAAGCAAAGACTCAACACTTGCAAGGTATTCTGATATTGTTATTCCAATTACAATTGAAAAGGAAGCTTGCCCCATAGGTCTTGTTCCGACAACCTCGACTACAGCCACTCTTGCCATGGGAGATGCCATTGCGGTGGCTTTAATGGAAAAAAGAGGTTTTACGAGGGATGATTTTGCTTATTTTCATCCTGGTGGAAAAATAGGAAAAAAAATTGTAAAGGTAAAACATCTGATGCACAGAGGAGAGGATTTACCTCTTGTTGAAGAGAAAATGAAAATGCTTGATGTTGTAAAAATTGTAAGTGAAAAAAGACTCGGTGTTGCAATTGTAGTAAAAGAGAATAATGTTTTATCAGGGATAATCACGGATGGTGATATAAGGAGAGCTCTTGTAAAGTACGGAAGCATTGAGGACAAGAAAGCTGCTGACTGTATGCATCCTGATCCTCTCACAATTTCGCCTGAAGAGATAAGTGTTAAAGCTTTAAATATTATGGAGAAAAAGAAGATAACATCATTGATTGTTGTAGATAAAGATAAAAAAGTCATGGGTCTTATTCACCTTCACGACCTCTGGCGGACGCAGATGTTTTAGGATGAAGAAGGAACTTATTGATAAATTTGGAAGAAGGGTTACCTATTTAAGACTTTCGATTACTGATAGATGTAATTTCAGATGCTTTTATTGTAAACCTATCAAGGATTTTAAGTATATTCCCCACGAGCAGATATTAAGATATGAAGATTTACTCTTTATGGCAAGAGTTTTAAGAGAATATGGAATTGAGAAAATAAGACTTACCGGCGGAGAGCCTTTTATTAGAAAAGGCTTTCTTTCTTTTTTGGAAAAATTAAGAGAAATTTTTGAAAATATTTACATAACAACAAATGGTTATTTTTTAAAAGAAAGTGCAAAGGAGCTTAAAAGAATAGGAGTGAAAGGGCTTAACATTAGCCTTGATACGCTTGATAGAAATCTCTTTGAAAGAATTACAAAAGTTGATGCTCTTGATAAAGTTTTGGAGGGGATAGAAGAATCCGTAAATGCAGGCCTGAATGTTAAACTTAACTCTGTTTTAATGAAGTCAAATATTGAGGGTATAATTCCTTTGATTGAGTATGGAGCTAAAAAGAATATTCCTGTGAGATTTATTGAGCTTATGCCGATAAGTTCTGAAGTCAGAAAGGAGTTTTTATCTGAGGACAGTGCTAAGGCTCACATAAGAAAAAGATATGGATTTATTCCTGTAAAGGAAAAATTCGGAGTTGGCCCTTCAAAATATTATAAAATAGAGGAGATTAATGCTATTGTTGGCTTTATATCTGCCCTTACCCATAATTTTTGTGAAACCTGCGATAAGATAAGAATAACATCGGACGGAAAACTTAGAGTTTGCCTTGCACTTGATGATGAAGTTTCCGTAAAAGAGGCTATTTTGAAAAGAGATGAAAATGCTCTTATTTTTGTTGTAAAAAAAGCCCTTGAGAAAAAGCCTCTCTCACACAATATGTCTCTTGAAAGCATAATTTCAGGTAAAAATATGTATCAGATAGGAGGATAAATGTCTTTAACTCATATTGATAAAAAGGGAAATGTGAATATGGTTGATGTGGGAGATAAGGAAATTAGCGAGAGGGTAGCAATAGCCTATGGTAGGATAAAGCTTTCAGAGAAAGTTATTTCTCTGATAAAAGAAGATGGGTTAAAAAAGGGAAATGTTCTTGAGATTGCAAAGGTTGGAGGAATTTTCGGGGCAAAAAACACTTCCAATATAATCCCTTTGACACATCCTATTCCGATAGAAAAAATAGCAATAGAATTTTTTGTAGAAGAAAATTTGATTCATTGTTTTTCTTTTGCAAAAACACATTATAAAACCGGGATTGAGATGGAAGCCATTTTTTCTGTTTTATCTGCTCTTTCAACTGTTTATGATATGGTGAAAGCTGAGGAAAGAGGTGCTATTATTGAAAGCGTAACTCTTCTTTATAAAAGCGGAGGAAAGAGTGGAACTTTTCTCAACAATTCCAATCTTGATTTTGAGATAAAAAAGGGAGAAAATAATAGCTTTATTTTTAAAGGAAAAACAATTTTTATTTTTTAAGGAGAAAAGATGACACATGTTAGATTATACTCTTACGGAGCTGTTCAGGAAGTAACAGGTTCAAAACACATACTTGAAGTGGATGGGAAAAAGATTCTTGTTGATTGTGGTATGTTTCAGGGAAGAAGAGAGGAAACTTACAATAAAAACAAAAATCTGCCGTTTGACCCCAAAGAAATAGAGGTTGCTTTTTTAACCCACGGTCACTTTGATCATACCGGAAATTTTCCATCTCTTATAAAGGGTGGCTATGAAGGTGTTATTTACTCAACTCCTGCTACCTATGATCTTGCATCCTTGGTGCTTTATGATAGTGCTCATATACAGAAAAGAGATGCAGAGTTTATTAAAAAATTAATTAGAAAAGGAAGAAAAGATTTAAAAGTATATGGTCCTATTTATGATGAGGAAGATGTTACAGAAACTCTCTCTCATTTTGTAACATATCCTTATAACAGGAGATTTAAGGTTTTTGATAAGGTGGAAGCAGAATTTTATGATGCGGGACATATTCTTGGCTCATCAATGATTCTCTTTAATATAGAGCTCGATCATTACAAAACCTTAAAAGTTGGTTTTTCAGGTGATCTCGGAAGAAAGGGGCTCCCCTTTTTAAGGAATCCTCAAAAACTCCCTGATCTTGATTATTTTGTACTTGAAAGCACTTATGGAAACAGACTCCACGATGATCTTTCAACAGTAAAGGAAGAGTTATCTGAAGTTATAAATTCAACATACAAAAAGGGAGGAAAAATTATAATACCTGCCTTTGCGATAGAAAGAACCCAGGAGATTATCTATCATATTCATGAGCTTTTACTTGAGAACAAAATACCCAAACTACCGGTTTACATTGACAGCCCCATGGCTGTTCATGCCACTTCTATTTTTAAAAGTCATCCCGAGTGTTTTGATAGAGAGACATTTAAGACCTTTTATGATAAAAAGGAAAGCCCCTTTGATTTTGATGGGGTTAATTATATTGTTAATGTTGAAGATAGTAAAAAGCTTAATTACTTAAAACACCCTGCCATTATTATTTCCGCAAGCGGGATGTGCGAACACGGAAGAATAGTTCATCATTTGAGGAATAATATTGAAAATCCTGCTAATACAATTTTAATAGTTGGCTTTATGGCACAGCATACTTTGGGAAGAAGATTGGCAGACAGAGAGCCTGAGGTTAAAATTTTCGGTGAAAAGCTAAAAGTTAATGCAAGGATAAAAATTATTAATGCTTTCAGTGCTCATGCAGATTACAATGAAATGAAAGAGTATGTTTCCCAATTTGATCTTAGTAAATTAAAGAGAATTTTCCTTGTTCATGGTGAGCCAGATGCTCAGGAGCATCTTGAAAAAGTTCTTGAAGGTGTAGGTGTAAAGGATGTTAAGAGGGTTTTTTATAATGAAAAATATAAATTGGCTTAAAGGAGAAAAAAATGGCAATTTCATATAGGGATTCCGGTGTAAATATTGATGAAGGAAACAGAACAGTTGCTCTTATAAAAAAAGTTCTTTCAAAATACAAGGGGAAGGAACAGATAGGAAGATTCGGTGGAATGTACAAAATCCCCGAAAACTTTAGCTCACCCTATCTTATTTCAAGTGCTGACGGTGTTGGAACAAAGATTAAGGTTGCAATAATGGCCGGGATTTATGATACTGTGGGGCAGGATTTAGTAAATCATTGTGTTGATGATATTCTTGTTATGGGAGCAAAGCCGCTTTATTTTCTTGACTATTTTGCAACAGGGAAGCTCAAAGCGGAGATAGCAGCCTCCGTGGTCGAAGGTCTTGCCAAAGCCTGTAGTGAAAACAATTGTCTTCTTTTGGGAGGGGAGACCGCTGAAATGCCCGGTTTTTATGCTGAAGGGGATTTTGATCTTGCGGGATTTATAACAGGTATTGTTGAGGAAAATGGAGTGATTGACGGGAGTAAAATAGAAAAGGGAGATATTCTTATAGGTTTTCCCTCTACCGGACTTCACACAAATGGCTACTCTCTTGCGAGAAAGATTTTTTTTGATAAACTAAAGATGGATATTAACGATATATTTACACCCACCGGAAGAACAGTCGGAGAGGAACTTCTATCAATTCACAAGAGCTATCTTAATGAACTTTTCCCCCTTGTAGAGCAAGGATTTATAAAAGGTCTTGCTCATGTAACCGGGGGAGGCTTTTATGAGAATATTCCGAGAATTCTTCCTAAAAACAGAGGAGTTAAAATAAAAATTATATGGGATATCCCCCCTCTTTTTGATTTTCTCGTAAAGGAGAGTGGAATTTCAATGAGAGAAGCATTCAGAACTTTTAATATGGGAATAGGAATGATTGCCATTGTTTCAAAGGGAAAGGAAGAGCTTTTCAGCTCTCAATTAAAAGAAAAAAAAGCTTTTTTAATCGGGGAGATTACAGAGGGAGATGGAAAAGTTTTAATAGATGGGATAGATTAGTAAATGCTTTTTTCCGAATTTAAAGAGAGAACAGATTTTTTTGAGATAAAAATTGCCAAAGGGCTCAGAAACTATATTAACAGAAGAACTGAAGGAAAATCCCAAACCCATTATTCTAAAAATGGAGACAAAAAGCTTGAGGTACTTGAAGAAAAAGATCTCAGAGGACCATTCAGTTTTCTTTTTCCGGAGAGGGATAAAATAGAAGCTTTTTTAAAAAGATGGCCTGACTCAACAGCAGTGTTCAGAATAATTTCAAGTGAAAAGGAGATTCTTTCCCCTTCCGGAGAGAGAGTGGAAAAAAGCGAGTATTTGGAAACTTTTAAAGTTTCTGTTAAAAAAGGTAATAATATTTTTGAAGATAGTGATTTTAGCTTTGAAAAAGGGGGGATTGATTTTAGCAAAGTTGAAAAAACCTTTTCCCTTTATCTTGAAAAATCAAAAAATTGTTTAAAAGTTAAAAATGGGAAATACCCTGTTTTATTCAGAGGACAGGCGGCAGGCCTGATTATTCATGAGTTTTTCGGCCATCTACTTGAGGCTGATCTTGCTGAAAAATCAAAATCTCCATTTAAAAAGGAAAACTTTGGAAAGCTCATAGTAAATAAGAATATTTCCATTGAAGATTACTCCTCTTTACCCGATGATGAAGGCTTTTTTGAGGAAAAGATGGTGTTAATAGAAGAGGGTGTATTAAAAGGTTTTCTCTCTGATTTTTCCTTTTCATTAAAGGATTTTGGAAAAGCAGGGAGAGGAAGAAGGGAGAGTTTTAGGACAGTGCCTCTTCCAAGACAAAATCTTCTTATTTTGAAAGCTTTGAAGACAAAAGAGGAAAAAACTCTTTTGAATGAAATAAAAGAGGGTTTTTTTGTTGAAAGAATTAAATCCGGTGCTTTGAATTTTGAAACATTGGATTATGAATTTTTAGTCACAGCAGCCTATTATATTAGGGATGGAGAAATAGCAGGTTTTACGGATAATTTTTTAATAAAGGGTAACTTTCTTTCTGATTTTCTTAAAATTTCGGAGTTTTCCTCTTCTGTTTATTGCAATGGTTATGAAGGTGTTTGTACCAAGAATGGACAGACTGTAAGGGTTGGATATAAAACTCCCTCTTTTATTGCTGAAAATATTTTAATTAAATCAATCGTTTGAACCGGATAGAATGTCTATAACTGCTCCCAATCCTGTTGCTTTTCCACCACCTGGCTTTGCAGCATAAAGCCCTAACTCTCTTCTGAGTTTTGAAAGAGTCATTGATTGAAGAATTACCTTTCCCGGCCCTTTTACAGTTGTTAGAAAGAGCCCTTCTCCTCCGAAAAGAGCAGTTTTAATTCCACCCACAAACTGAATATCATAATTTACGCTCTCTTCAAAACCTACCACAGACCCTGTGTCTATTTGCATTGTTTCTCCGGGCTGAAGCTCAAAAGTGATAAAGTCTCCACCTGCATGGATAAAAACAATTCCCTCTCCTGAGAATTTTTCTAAAATGAAACCTTCTCCTCCGAAAAGACCTGCTCCAATCTTTTTTTGGAATGCGATGGAAAAATTAACATTTTTTTCTGCTGCTATAAAGGCATCTTTTTGAGCTAAGAAAGCTGTTTTGCTAACATCTATTGCTTGAATTCTTCCGGGGTAATCCCCTGCAAAGCCCACTTCTCCCTCTGTTCCTGAGTTTAAGGTAAAGTGTGTTGTAAAAAGAGATTCCCCTGCTATTTTTCTCTTTACAGCTCCCCAGATTTTTTCTCCCAGAGAGCCTCCCTGCATTTTTGTGTCCATATTAACATTATCTGTTTTATAGACCATCTTTCCCGCTTCAGCATAAACTTCCTCGCCGGGCTTTAGAAAAATTCTTAAAACCTGTAAATTGTCTCCTTCAATTTTGTAATCCATTATAGCCTCCTAAAAAATATTGTTTAATTTTCTTAAAGCTTCCATTTTTTCTCTATTACCCAATTTTGCTTTTTTTATAGCCTTTTCAATTATTTCTATTGTTTCATCATAGCCTTTCCTGTTTACCGGATAAGGTGTTCCGTCTTTACCTCCATGGGCATAGCTAAAGACAACAGGATCTTCAAAACTCGGTTTTTCACCGTAGATTACAGCTGAGGTAAGTGATAGTGCTCTTAATGCTTTGGCTCCCGTGCCCTTTATTTCAAGGAGCTCTTCAAATTTTTTTACCTGTTTTTCATAGGCTTTCTCCGATATTCTTTTTAAATTTTTCAGATTCATATCCGAAAGCTTAATCCAGTGATGCTCTGGCATTATGATTTTTTTTATGTTTTTTTCAAATTTTTCAGGTTTTTCTTTAATTATTTCCAGAATTCCATCCTTGTTTTTTTTAGAGTTTTTTGAAACAAGGTTTAGCACATTTTTTTCTCTTTTTCCGTCTATTCCAGAATGGGGTTCTTCTGTCATATCCTCTATTTTTTCTGAAAACCAGTGATATCTTCTTGCCCTTCTTATCTCCTCTTTTATTCCCTGCTGGACCACTGTCCACTTTCCCGTATCAGTAAAAAAAATCGTATGATGGTAAATTGAGTAGCCATCCTGAATGCAGGAGCTGTCAACCTTTGCCGAAATTTTACTTGCTTTTATAAGATAATTGTAATCAAATGAGTATTGCTCTCCCAAAACCTCTATTGTTTTAGGTGTTCTTAAAGCGGCTTTTCCCTTTCCCCCGGCAGCAAATATTTTAGCTTCCTTTGAAATTTTATTTATTGCCTCTTTTACAGCACCTGCTGTTACTGTTGAAAGCCCTGAAGAATGCCAATCAAAACCCAAAACATTTCCAAGAGACTGAAACCAGATAGGATCTGATAATCTTTCAAGTAAAGTTTCCCTTGAAAATTCGGTTAAAATTGCCTCCACTATTACAGTTGAAAGTCTTACCATTCTGTTGAAAAGCCACCGGGGAGCTTTCCCATAGTGGAGAGGAGAGTCAACATAACCGGTTTTCATTATTCCTCTTTTTTGGTTATTATGTTCAGGTAAGGATATGGAATTTCAATTCCTGCTTTTTCAAATTTTTCTTTTAACCTTTTTCTCATTTCTCTTGCAAGTGCCCACTGATTACCTGCCTTTACTCTCCCTATTACAGTATAAACTACCGCAGAATCTCCGAATGAATCTATCCCGAGGCAGGAAGGGGCTTCAAGAAGCTTTCTTTTCCACTCTTTCTCTTCATAAAGCTCTTTTCCTGTTTCATTTATAATTTTTTCAACTTGTTCCGGGTTTGCATCATAGGAAAGCCCTACTTTTAAGACTGTTCTTGCCCAATCATAGGTTAAATTTGATACATTGCCAATACTTCCATTGGGAATAATATGAACAGTTCCATCAAATGCCCTTATTGATATTGTTCTAAGAGAGATTTTTTCAACTGTTCCCACTTTTCCGTTTATGTCAACCACATCTCCTATAGCAAGCTGCTCTTCCATGAGAATGAAAAAACCTGAAATTATATCCTTTACCAGAGATTGGGCTCCGAAGCCAACAGCAAAGGATAATCCTCCTGCGGCCACTAAAAGTGGTTTATAGTCAAGACCAAGCTCCCCCAGGACCCAGAGTATTGCAAAAACCCATAAACTTATCTTTATTGCCAAAAGCACAACGGAAAATAAGGTTTTATATCTTTTTTTCCTGTCCTCTGAAATTTCAGAACCTTCTAATTTTTTCAAAATTCTGTTTCCCATATTTTTTGTCAGTTTTATAAGAAAGATAACAATTAAAAGAGCTGCAAAAAGAACAATTAATCCTCTAATGATTTTCTTTCTTAAAAGTTCTCTCTTTTTTTTGTTTATCAACCTTATCTCTTTGTCAATTAGTTTTATCTTCTCATTAATTTCCTCTACTTTGTTTTTTGAAAGATAGATAAAAGCTCTTATCGTGTTTAACTTTGGTATTTCAAGACCCAATACTCTAAGCTTTCTTACCTTTGCGAAATTTTTGTATATTTTTTTTTGAACTATGTTTTTTGCTTTCTTTGCTTTTTTATCGTACTCTTCAGCTTCACCCTCTTTTTCCTTGATTTTTGAAACCTGCTTTTTCTCTTTTTTTATTAAATCTTCAAGATTCTTTTTCTCTATTTCAAGAACCTTTTTTAATTCCTCTCTTTCACTTAAAAGAGAATCTTTTTTTTCAGATAGAGTTTCTCCTTTACTCTCAGCCTTTTCTTTCATCAAATCCTTTTTTCTTGAAAGAGCTTTATATCTGTTAATTTCATTCTCAAGCCTTTCAATTAAAAGACCGATTCCATTTATTCTCTTCTGGACGGATAAAATGCTTAAAGGAGCATTGTCCGTATAATTCTTGATTTTTTCATAGATAAATTGAATTTTTGAAGGCTTTTCATTTGAGAGTTTTAAAGCTTCGGGAAAAATAATATCTTCCAGAATATTGTACTGTTTTATAAGTAAGTTAAACTTTCTTTTGTTAAAATCAACCTTTTCAACTAACTGATTAATTTTATCGAGCTCTTTAAAACCCGGCATCTTTTCCGGAGAAAAATCATCAAGAGCATTGTATTGGGCGTAAATGTCAGCAAGCTCTTTTTCTGCCTTTAAGAATTTTTTCGAAAGAATGTTATTATTTTGAGCTGATAGAAGCCCTGAAAGTATGATAAAAACTATTATTAATATTAATCTCTTTTTCATCTTTCCCTCCTCTCAAATTATACCAAAATGAAAGATAGATTTATAGTAAAAAAAGGTAAGACTTTTCTTTAAAAATGCAAATTAAGTGGTGATGTTTTCGGATAAAGCTCTAATTTTTTAATAAGGTTTTGGTTTTTATCCCAGATGAGAAGACCATACTTTCCATAATGGACTATTCTCGGGAGGATTGAAGAGGGGAAGCTAAAGTTTGATGTTGATATTAGCATATAGAAACCATTTGCCTCTTTAGTTGTTAAAATAATACTGAGCTCTTTTATATTATATTCCAAACCATCAATATTTACCTTTTCCCCTTTTGTGGAAAGACCCAGTTCCTTTAATTTTTCAAGGACTATCTCTTTTTTGGGATTTATTATAATAATTCTATTTGATGCATTGTCTATTTTTTTATTGGGAAAAGCATCTGCTATTTCCTTGTCAAATCTATTTTTCTCCCCTGTTATCTCAACACTATTTTTTCCCAAAAAGAGAGATATTGAAGGAGGAACCTCTTCTTCATAAAGTTTTCTGAATATTTCATAATCCGGATCAAGGTAAAAACCAACAGCTTTTTTGTTAAGTTGAAGTGATATTTCCTGTTCTTTGCTATAAATTGATAGCGTGTGTTTTATATTGCTGCCGTCCTCCGCAAGTATTAATGCCGGAATCTCCAGAATATAGGGATCACCTTCCTGGAGTTGAGAAATTTTTATCTTTAAAATAAAAAAGTTTCCACTTTTATACTGTTTTATAAAATCCACTTTAAATTTTGGAGCTCCCTTTCTATCTATCCACTGCTCAAAAAAGTAAGCAAGGTTTTTGTCCGAAACACCTTCCATAATTTCTCTTATATTATCAAATGAGGCTTTTTTAAATTTGTAAAGAATTGCCAGTCTTCTTAATCCCTTTTCAAAAGTATCCTTTCCAATTAAATTTCTGAACATATAAAAAAACATCATTGATTTTCCGTATCCGATTGTTCTTGTTGCCGGGTTTGTTCTTGATTTAAACTCTTTTATACTTATTTCATTTTCAGGGGTTACATAGGAGTAATAATCCTTTAGGATTTGAAATCTGTAAGATCTTCCCTTTCCTTTCATATCAGAGTAAAGGTAATCTGCATAGAAGACTGTTAACCCTTCACACCAATTTCCACCTGAATAGTCAACATAGACAGAGTTTCCCCACCAATTGTGTAGAATTTCGTGCCCCAAAGAGGTATCAACTATAAAGGGAAGTCTGATTACTTTGTTTCCTAACAGTGTAAAGGATGGCATTCCGTATCCTGTTTGAAGAAAGTTTTCCACCGTAAGGAACTTAGAAAAGGGGTACTTTGTAAAGATTCTTTCGTAAAGGTCTATATATGATTTTGTTTTTTCAAGGTAAAGTGGGGAGAGTTTTGATTCTCTTAAAAAGAAGTATGTTCCTATCTTTATTCCATTGTGAATCTCCTCGGAAATCATGTAATCACTTCCTGCAAGATCAACTCCTTCTGCAGGATAGTTTACATCAAAGAAAAAAGTATTGTTAAAAGTATCTGAAATTTTTCTCATCTTTCCCTCTGAGACAACTTTGTAAGGTCTGGGGACATTAACTTCCAGATTATATGTCGCAAGATGCCCCGGTACAAAGGGATACCATAAATTTCCGTATGTAAGAAAAATACCTCTTTTATCAATAACGCCTTTGGGTTCACCTTCTTTTTTTAGATGGGAAAAGGAGATATTTCCTTCCTCAGCTCTCTCTTTCATAAGAATTTTATAAGAAATATCCAGGTGGGAAAATTTGTCTTTTTCTTCATCCAAAGTTATCTGATACACTTTTGCATTTTGGAGGGTTTCTTTATCTATCTCTTCATAATTCAGGTTTAGTTTATTTATACTCTCTTCATCTGTTAAAACAGTAATTCTTGTTCCTCTGGTTCCTGTTGAAATTTTGGAAATCAGGGCTCTTTTGTCAAGAAGCAGGATGATTTTGTTTATAGGACTGAAGTTAATATTTACCTCTCCCTGTAAAAAGCTCATTTTTGGAATGATTTTGATCTTCATTGAGTACTTTAAAACTTCCTCTTTTGGGAGCAAGTATTCCTTTTTCTTTTCCTGATTTGCCTCTGAAAACAAAATCGTATTTATAAGAAAAAATAAGCCTGCAACTAAAAATAATCTTTTCCCTTTCATTTTTTCCTCCCTCTATTTTTTACCTTTTTTTAGCATTTTCAAAAATTTTAAAATATTTTCCCGTTATTTTGTCCCATGTATAATTTTGTTCATAAAATTTTCTCCCGTTTTCCCCCATCTTATTGTAGATTTCTTTGTTTGTTAATATGTACTCCAGAGCCTCTTTAAATTCAAAATAATTTTCATAATAAAGACCACCTTTTGATCTGATTACCTGGTCTTTTAGGACAGGACAACCTCCGTTTACTATTACAGGTTTTTTAAGAGCCCAGCTCTCTATTGTTACCATTGATAGGGATTCATAAAAAGATGGCATGATAAGAAGCTCTGCTGCTGCAAGGGCATTGTATTTATCCTCATCTGATACAGCTCCCACATAGATAATATCCTCATGCTCAGGAATGGGATAGACATCTTTTCCTATTAAAACAAGTTTTAATTCTCCTTTGTTTTCTTTTTTATACTTTATGAAAAAATCAAAAAGGTGATCCACTCCCTTGTTTTTATCTATTCTTCCAATGTACAGTATAAACTTTTCTTTTATTCCATACTTTTTCCTGAAATCCGAAGCACTGTATTTATAAGGAATTTCTGAACCAACACCCACCACTTCTCCGTAAGTTTCGTGATTTCCTGAATAGATATTAATTATTCTTTTTTCTTCCCATGAGTTATAAGCTATACCCCTTGGAAGATTGAAAATAGGTCTGAAGATTTTCAGATAAAGGGTTGGATCCGGCTCTGCAGTTGGGACTAAAATCGCTTTATTGGGGAATTTTTTTATCCCAAAATATGAATGATAGTATCTGAATGAGAAAAATACGAAAAAATCAAATTCTTCCTCCCTCTTTTCTAAAGTTTTTATAAGAGAGGGAAGATTTGGTCCTTCCTCATCAAGCCATTTAAGCTCATCTTTTTCTGTATGCTCTCTGTTAAAAACCTTTTCCTGAATTTTTCCGAATTTCACAGGGTTCCTCTTTTTTTTAACTGAAAATCTGTTTACTTTTATTCCATCAACATAGGAAACCTTTTCTTTGTAATAATCTTTCCATGTTATATAATCATTTGCCTTTGATGTGAACACCTCTATGTCAAAGTAAGGGCTTAGTTTTTTTACAATTAAACGGCAGTGATATTCTGCTCCTCCTATTATATCTTCTCCATACCTCTGAACCACAAAACCTATTTTCATAAGAGGCTCTCCAGGAAATTTAAAAAGCCTTCCAGTATTATTTCTTCTCTGTATCTATTTCTGTATAAATTGTAAGCTCTCCTGTTTAATTTTTGTCTTATCTCTTTGTTATTAAGAAGATAATTTATTCCTTCCTGAAACTCAAAATAGCTTGAATATCCTATTCCTGCTTTTGTTCTATCAATAAAATCCTTGTAATTATGATTTCTTACATCTGCGATAAATGTTTTTCCGGCTTTTAAAGAGAGCATCATATCATAAGAGAGAACATCTTTTAACGAAGGATGGACACTGAAAAGAGCTCCTTTAAGAGCAGTGAAAACAGCTTTATCATCATAAATTTCAAGTATTGTTATGGACGAATCTTCCAAAAGTGGCATTTCTCTTTTTCCCATTAAGAGGAGATCAAGGGATGCAAAATTAAGCTTTTTGTAATAGAGAAAGTACTTCAAAAGTCTTCCCACACCCGAAGTTTCATTCAAAGGACCATAGTAAAATAAATATGGGTTATTTATTCTATGTTTGAATTTGAAATTGGCAATATCATCACTTCTTACCTTTTCCTCTGTTATTGGGTATATAATATAATTTTTTTTATCCTTTATTGAATCAAAAATCCTGAAATAAAGCTCTTTTTGGGCTTGAGAGTAAAAAACTAAAACATCGCTGTTTTCAAGAGTCTCTCTGAACATATCGAGCCTGAGAACTTCACTTTTATCTTCCAAAACAAATAGAATTTTTGGCTTTTTTATCTTTTTTACTATGTTTACATTTAAAAATGAATGCTCTCCATAAATAAAAAAATAATCAAAATTATCTTCAAGTTCCTGTATTCTATTTAATAACTCGGGCACTACAGGGCCTGCCTGCCTGTGCCAATTGTTTTCATCCCTTCGCGAATGAAGACCTGAAAAAAGCCATTTTGTGAACAGTTGAAAGCTGCTGTACTGTTTTTTTATCTTTGAATCAAATCTCAGAATATCTATTCCTTTGTAAATAAATTCTCCCTTTTTAAAGTAAGGTTTATAAGTTCTTGTGCTCAAAGCTGTTGTTGTAAATACTGTTACCCTGCATCCGAGATGAAAAAGTTTGTTTGATAGATTTACGATATTTCTTATCTTTCTATCTTCACTTTCAGGATCAAAAACAGGGGTAACAATTGCTATCCTTTTCATAAAATATCCTCAATTAATTTTAAAAACTTTTCAGGAGAGCTCTCCTCTTTTATTCTTGTAAGTCTTTTCTTTTGTAATGAGACTATTTTAGCATTTAATTCCCTGTTTTTCCATATTTCATAAATCAGCTCTCCCACAAGGGCAGGGTTTTTTGTTTTTACTTTAACACCGGCCTCTCCGAGAGTATAGGGAATAGCAGTGCTTTTATATGCAACAACAGGAAGTTCGTAAACCATGCTTTCCACAAGTGGAAGACAAAAACCTTCATGTTCACTGGCGCTTATAAAGATGTCCGAGACTTGATAGTATGTTAAGAGCTCATCGTATGGAATGTGTCCTGTAAAGAAAACATCTTTTGTTGTAAGAAAAAAGAAGTTTATGTAATCTAAAAGAGCATAGTAGTATTTTTTATCCGCTGAAGTGTTTCCCACTATAATTAATCTTGAGTCTTGGTGTACATATTTTTTTAAGTAAAAAAAGATTTTTATTATATCTTCGTATTTTTTGTTTGCAACAATTCTTCCCACTGTCAAAAGATTTAATTTTCCATCATTAAAGATTTTTTTTAGCAAAGGCACAGGTTCTTTTTTGTATTTTGAAAAATCTACCATAAGGGGAAAAACAGCTGTTTTTTTAAACCCTATCTCTTCAAGCTCTTTTCTGTTGTATTCAGAATCACCGATAGCCAATGAAATAACTGATTTTAAATAATTCAGTTCTTTCCTTCCGTAATAACCTATCCTGAATAAATCTTTTCTGAATTTATAAAAAAAATTATGAGGGGTGATGTTATGGTGAATCAGGATTTTTTTTCCTTTTGAATTTAAGAAAAAATCAGTAAGAGAGGATGGAATTGCAAAATGGTATATTTTCACATCTTTTTTATCCTCATACTCTTCAAAGTATTTTGCTTCCGAACTTACAGCAGAATCAATATGATAAGCATATATTTGTGATTTAATTCCTTTTGATTGGAAATATTTTTTTAGACTTAAAGCTTCAAATCCGATGGCATCTCCATAATGGAAAGCTGGCAAAAATTGATTTATCTCAACTATCCCCATTTTAATTTTTCCCTTAGTATACTGAAATAATCTCTTTCAGGATTACTTATTACTTTCAGCTTTTTTTCATCCTCTTTAACCTCAACTATATCACCTTCTCTTACAGTTATTCCCTTTTGCCCATCTATTGTTATGAAGGTATCATCTCCTTTCAAAACTTCAACTTTTATTTTGCAGCCTGAAGAAACAATGACCGGTTTTAAAGTTAAAGAGTGGGGACAGATAGGAGTAATAATAAGATTTTTGCTGATTGGAGTTACAATGGGTCCTCCTGCTGAAAGATTGTAGGCAGTGGAGCCTGTGGGCGTTGATATTATTAATCCATCCGCTCGTATATTTGAAAAAAATGTATCATTTACTGTTACTTTTAGAAAGATCATTCTGGCAATTTTTTCTTTGCTGAAAACAACATCATTTAAAGCTATGTATTTTTTTGAGTTAAGCTGAACACTTAACAGGGATCTTGTGCCAATTTTTATTTTATTCTTTTTTAAACGTGGAATAAAGTTGAGAAACTCCTCTTTTGTGAACTCTGTTAGAAAACCTAAAAAGCCCATATTTATGCCGAGAATGGGTATCTCCTTTTCAGCTGCTTTTGTGGCCGCACTTAAAAAGGTACCATCCCCTCCGAGAACTATTATTATATCTGAGTTTTCAAAAATTAAATCTTCCGAAGCCGTTGGAATCTTTTTTATATTATCTTTTATCTTATCAGGGAAAACATACTTTATTTCATTTTTCTCAAGTTCTTTTGTAACCTTTCTTACATATTCAACCAAACCCTTTGCATGGGGTTTTACAATAAAACCCAGTCTTTTATATCCCAAAGACAACCTCCTCTATCCTTTTTTCTATATTCTTATTAAAAGATTCGGTTTCTGTATTAAGAAGAAAGAGAAACTCTGTGTTTCCTTTTTGTCCTTTTATAGGCGAAATTTCAATATCTTTAAGAAATAGCCCCAATTCAAGTAATTTTTTATAAACAGTGAATATTATTTCAAACAGATGCTTTTTGTCTTTAACAATTCCCTTTTTTAAAAACTCCCTCTTTCCTTCAAATTGTGGTTTTATCAGTGATATAAAGATAGCATCAGAGTTTATTTTTAAGAGAGCCGGAAAAATTTTGAGTACAGAAATAAAGGATACATCCATAGTAAAAAGCTCCGGTTTTCCGAATTTAAAATCTTCGGGTAAAAGATATCTTGCATTTTTTTCTATTTTTATTATTTTTTCATTATTTTGAAGTTTATAGTGTAATTGTTTTGTGTTTACATCAACTGCATATACCCTTTTTGCCCCCTCTTTTAATAAAACCTCGGAAAACCCACCTGTTGAGGAACCTATATCTGCGACAATCTTGTTTTTAACGTTTATTTTAAAAATTTCCAGAGCTTTTTTTATCTTTAATGCACCCCTGCTAACATAGGGAAAAGGCTCCTCTATTTCTATTTCAGAATCTGTTTTTACTAAAGTGCCGGGTTTATCTATAATTTCTCCTTTTAGCCGGACCCTTCTCTCTCTGATGTATGCCTGAGCTCTTGCTCTGCTCTCCACCATTCCTTTTTTTACAAGAAGCAGATCTAACCTCTCTTTCTCCATAATTTATAATATCATAATAGAGTTTTTAATAAAATTATGGAAATTAGTTGGTTTTTGCTTATAAAGAGGTTATAAGTCTCATTTTATTTGCTATATAGCCAGGGGTTGAGACTATTTTCATAAAAGTTCCCATGGATAAATCGGGAAAAGAAAGAGCAATTCTGTATCTTCCGTGTAGCATTACTACTTTGTTTTCCATTACCAATAATTCATAAGGGAGGAAAGTTATGTGTTTGGGGTTTTGTATATCTATTTTTGGTAAAAATAGTTTTTCTCCCTTTTCCCCAAGGAGTCCTATCCCAAATAGAGTTAGATGTTTTGCTGGATAATCTATCTGATATACCTTTTTTATTCCTCCTATTTCTCTTTTCAGGTTTTTGTTTATTTTTTTTATTATGGTTTGATAATCAGTCTTTTTCTTTATTATTACAACATCATCGAAATAGGGCATTCCAAACATATAGTGATAGTTTCTTAGTTTTTTGACCGATAATCCTTTTTTGGAACCATAAGGTGTGAATTTTCCATTTTTAAGCCATCTAAGGGAAGCTCTTATTAGAGTGTCTATTTTTTCATAATTTTTTGAAACAACGGGATAATTTTTCCTGAAATAAGCATTTCCCCAGTAAAATGGATTTGTGTAGGATATTTCTATATTTCCTTCTCTGTTTTTATATAATCCTATTCTTAGAACGGAAGCGAATGCTGTTAAGCCTCCTATTTTCTTTACGGTCTGCTTGATTAGGTCATGTGTTATGCAAATTATAAGTCGGTTTTTATCATTCATTGGCGAATATTTTCCTGCTATAACAAAATTTTCTTCTATTAACTTTTTAGTTAATGTTTTCTCTACATTTTCTATTTCTCCTTTTTCTATTCCTGCTAAAATATAGGGTTTTAACAGGTTTTGCCCATTTAAAAATATTGCAAAAATGATGATAATAGTAAATAAGATAACAAATTTTTTCATTAAAACCTCCTTTCTTTTTTATATTATAAAGGAAAAAAATTAATATTCAAAAAAATTATTAAAATGAAAAGATTTCTTTATATAAAGTATTAAGTAGATATTGTTTAAAAAGGTTTTATGTATGTACTTTTTGCTTTTTAAGGAAAAATTATTTTAAACATTTGGTTTTTGGCAGATTTTCCAAAGTGAAAGGTTTCGGATTAATTAATATATGGTTGCAAGCCTGAGGTTTTTCCTATAAAATAATTAATGCCTATTGAAAAATTTGAGTTTGTGGATTATGGAGAAGAGCTTTTTCCTCAGGAAGGTACAATAATTGTTGATGTAGGGAAAAAACTTGAAGAGGGGATTTTAGATCACCATCAGCCTGATGCAGAAAATGAGTGTGCTGCCACCTTGGTAGTAAAACATCCCGAACTTATTCTAAATCACCTGAAAGGGGGAAAAAGTTTCAGACTGATAACCCATCGTTATCCTGATTTTGATGCTGTTTCATCTGCGTTTTTAGTTGAAAAAGTTGTGGAAAGAGGAAAAGTGACAAATTCAATGAAAAAAATTGCGGAATACGCCAAGGTTGTTGACTCCTCCAACCTTCCTCCCTCCATTCCTCTTGAAGATACTCCCTACGCTGTTCTATACTCGATGTTTCATCAGATAAATTATGACAGGGGAACCAATCAAAAGAATAAGGTAGATTTTATAGGAGAAAAGAGAATGAAAATAGGGTTTGAGCTTTTAACAAGACTTGAAGAGCTTGCTGAAAGAGGAGAGGATATTTTTACTGCAATGAGATTAATGTCCGGATACAGAGATTATGAAAGAGCAAGGAAAAATATTTTTGAAGATTATAAAAATTATTTAACAGATACTATGAGGGCTTCTACAGGAGAGATAGAGCTTTTAACAAATGATGGAAAAGCTCTTAAAAAGGTTGACTATTTTTTTATTATAAACCCCTCTTCTTATCTTTTAAAGGACTGGATAAAAAGAGATTATACAAATTCACCTTCAAAAAGAGGTTTTTCTCTTTTAATGAGTTCTCTTTATCCGGGAAATTTCATAATTGCAACATCACCTTCTTCAGGTACCTATTTAAAAGGCCTGGGTGAAATTTTAAACAGAGTGGAGAGAGAGAAGAGAGAAGAAGCGAAGAAGCCAGTGGCAGAGTGGTACAAGGGGGATTCTCCTTTTTTTAATTACAGAATAGTTGCAAGTCCGAGTGATGGAACCGTGCTTACGAAAGAGGAAGTCATATCCTGTTTTAAAGAATACCTTGAAGCAATTAAGAAACTTGTTTAATGAAAAAAGTAAAAATAGAGGGGATTGAATTTAATATTCTTTTTAAAAATGTTAGATATTATAGGCTGAGTTTTGAAGAAGGTCTCTTTTATCTCACGCTTCCGAAAACTTTTCCTGAAGGAAAAATAAAAAATTTGATAATAAAACACAAAAGATGGGCAAAAAACAGATTATTGGAGTATAAAAAGATTAAGGAATTAGAAAAAGGAGAGGTTATTTATCACAGAGATGTTTTTGATTTTGAGAATATGGTTTTATCTATTTTAAAAGAGGGAAGCAAAAAAATGGGCGTACATTTTAATAATATTAAATTCAGATATATGAAATCAAGATGGGGTAGCTGCTCTTCTAAGGGAAACATAAGTATTAATAGGTATTTAATGTTTTTTCCCTATGAATTAATTGAATATGTTGTTTACCATGAGCTTGCTCATCTTAAGTATAAAAATCATGGAAATGGGTTTAAAAATTTTTTGTCAAAGTATCTTCACGATTGGGAAAGGAGAAAAAAGGAACTTAAACTTTGGGGGCTTCTTCTAAAAGAGAGAAAGTTTATCCCTTGAAAGGGGTGATACAATAATTTATAATCTTTTAAATTATAAGGAGGTGAAAAATGTATGTTTTAACCGTAAAAGATTCAAGGGCTGTTGATAGTATTGCAATGGGTGATTATAGATTTCCAAGTGAGCTTTTAATGGAAAATGCCGGAAGATCGGTGGTTGATGCAATAGAAAATAGCTTCGGAGAGGTTGAAGGAAAGTTAATAACAATTGTTTCGGGAAAAGGAAACAATGGAGGGGATGGAATTGTTGTGGCAAGACATCTTTACAATAGAGGGGCTATTGTTTACCTTATTCTTTTAACTTCTCCTTCAAAGCTTAACAGGGATCCCCGGATAAATTATAAGATTCTGAAAAATTATAATGTTGATATTTTTATTGTTAAGGATGAAAAAAAATGGAAAAAGTATCTGGATTTGATAGAAGAATCCGATATTGTTGTTGATGCTATCTTTGGAACCGGATTTAAGGGTAGTGTGAAAGGCTTTTATAATGCTGTTATAAGAGATATTAATGATAAAGCAAAAGCGATAGTTTCCATTGATATTCCTTCGGGTATCAATGGGGATACTTTGATTCCTGAGGGGAATCATATATATGCGGATCTTACGGTAAGCATGGCAAGTTTTAAACCCGCCCATGTATTGCCTCATTCGGAGGAATATTGCGGACACACTGTTGTAGGAGATATAGGAATCCCACCTGAAATCATACAGGAAAGAGCTCTTTTTAAAATTCTTTCCCCCGAGGATTTTCCATTTTTTCCGATTGAGAGAGATTTAAATTCTCACAAAGGTGATTTTGGGCATCTTGTTATTTTGGGAGGAAGCAGAGATAAGAGCGGAGCTGTTATAATGGCTGCAAAAGCAGCACTGCGAGCAGGGGCCGGTTTGGTAACTGTTGCCTCTGTACCATCTGTAATTGAGAGAGTGGCAAATAGTGTACCTGAAGCTATGTTTTATCCTTTGGAAGAAAGGGATGGCCTTATTTATTGTAAAGATCAGAAAGAATTTTTGAATTTTTTAAAGGATAAAACAGCTCTTGTAATAGGACCGGGAATGGGTGTAAGCGATGAACTTAAGAAACTTATTTTAAAACTTACCAAGGAGCTTTCCATTCCAATAATAATAGATGCAGATGGTCTCAATAATTTGAAAGAAGGTGTGAAAAAAATAAAAAAGAGAAACATAGTTTTTACACCGCATCCCGGAGAATTTGAAAGAATTTCGGGAATAAAAAAAGAGAAAATAAAAAATAACAGATGGGTTGAGGGAATAGAGTTTTCAAAGAAATACGGAACAAATCTTGTATTGAAAGGATATAAAACACTGATATGTTTCGGGGATGGGGATTGTTATGTAAATCCTGCCGGAAACCCGGGAATGGCAACAGGAGGAAGCGGAGATGTGCTTTCAGGAATTTTGGGAGGTATTTTGGCTCAGAAAGAGGCATCATCTCTTTTTGAATCCTCTGTCCTCTTTTCTGTTTTTATTCACTCTTTGGCTGCTGATCTTGCAGTGGGTGAAAAAGGGGAAGATTCTCTTATTGCAACAGATATAATCGATTATCTTCCTAAAGCTTTTGGATATTTAAGAGAGGACTATGAAGGTTATGATGAAGAAGTTTAAAAGTTTTTCTCCTGATAATACAAAAAGAATAGCGGAAGAATTTGCTAAGGAGTTAAAAGGGAATGAAATTGTATATTTAAGCGGAGAGCTTGGAGCAGGAAAAACACTTTTTATAAAAGGAATGGCAAAGGTTTTTGGGGTGGATGAGATAGAGGTTAATTCTCCAACTTTTACTTTAATGAATGTTTACAAAGGCAAAGTTGAGATATATCATCTTGATCTTTACAGGCTTTCTCCGGAGGAAGCAGAGGAGATGATAACTGACTTTGTGGGTAAAGGCCTTATTATTCTTGAATGGGGGGATAGGCTTAAGGATGATATCTTTGATCTTCCCGGTTTTTTTATTGAGATAGATATAATTAATGAAAATGAAAGGGATATTAAAATAGAGAAAATTGAAAAATAGATTTTTGTTTTTTCTTTTAATCTTTATTTTTGTAATTCTTTTTTTGACTGTTGAGAATTTTTTTGTCTTCAGAGTATCCGGAAGCTCTATGTATCCCACTTTTAAGGATGGAGACTACATTCTTGTGATGAAAAGCAAAAATTTTAAAATTGGAGATATTATTGTATTTTTCAGTGGGGAAAATGGAAGCAGTGAAAAATTGGTTAAAAGAGTGGTGGCTGAGAAAGGGATGGCCCTTGAGTATGTAAAGGATGGGAAATACATAAAAATATCAAGCGGAAAGGAATTTAATAAAGATTCTTATATAATACCCGATGGTTTTCTCTTTGTTATGGGAGATAATCTGCAAACTTCTTATGATAGCAGGGAGGGATGGCTTATTAACAGGAATCTTGTTATTGGAAAAGTGATCTGTCGCCTTTTTCCACCGAAACTATTTTTTGTTAATTTCTTGAAAAAATGAGAAAAAATTGCTATAGTTTAAAACAATGATCGAGATTTTAGTGGCAATAACTTTTTTCGGAATAATTGCTTTTATATCTGCTAATATCTCGGGTGTTTTAGGTCCGAAAAGTGATAATCCAACAAAGGAAACTCCTTTTGAGTGTGGCTCTCCCCTTATTGAAAAATTCAATGTTTCCTACACACCCATCTATTTTTTTGTGGCAATTGCATTCCTGATTTTTGATGTTGAAGCTTCATATCTTTTGATGTGGGCATTAATATTGAGGGGAGTAACGGATAAACTAACACTATTAATTGTTGGCGGACTCTTTTTTCTTGTGATAATAATAGCTTTTGCCTATATCTGGAAAAAGGGAGGCTTTGAGTGGGAGTAGAGAGCGGCAATTTTATAACCACCAAATTTGACAGTATCCTTGGTTGGGCAAGAAAATACTCTATGTTTGTTTATCCATTCGTTACAGCTTGCTGTGGAATGGAGTACATTGCTGCAGCTTGCTCCCATTTTGATATAGATAGATTTGGTGCCGGGCTTACACGATTTTCCCCGAGGCAGTCTGATGTTTTAATGATTGTAGGTACCATTTCCCAAAAGATAGCTCCTGTTTTAAGAAAGATTTATGATCAGATGGCAGAGCCAAAGTGGGTTGTGGCATTCGGGACCTGTGCTGTCAGCGGGGGTATTTATGATAATTATTCAACCGTTCAGGGAGCTGATAAGATTGTTCCTGTTGATGTTTATATCCCGGGATGTCCTCCGAGACCCGAGACTGTTTTTGAAGGAATTATGAAGCTTCAGGAAAAGATTCAAAACCAACCGCAGGATTGGAGATGGAAGAAATAATAGATAAGATTAAATCTGCATTTAAGGAGACCATTCTCTTTTTTGAAGAGAGAGAGATGCCGGTTTTTATAATAAAAAAGGAAGATGTTTTAAGTTTTGTTAGTTTTCTTAAGGAAAGCAGTTTTTCAATCCTGTTGGATATAACAGCGGTAGATTATTTGAAATGGCCCGAGCAAAAAGAGAAAAGGTTTGAAATTGTTTATCACTTTTTCTCACTTGAATACAATCTTAGAATAAGAGTTAAATTTTCAATAGATGAAAAGGAGAAATCTCCGTCTCTTACAAGCTTTTACAAAAATGCAAACTGGCTTGAGAGAGAAGTTTATGATATGTATGGAATTAAATTCGATGGTCACCCTGATCTCAGGAGAATTTTGATGTATGATGAATTTAAAGGCCACCCTCTGAGAAAAGATTATCCGCTGAAAAAAAGACAGCCGAGACTTGAAGGTTTGAAAGATGATTAAGATAAAAAAAGAGTCTGATAATAGTTTTATTCTGAATATTGGACCTTCTCACCCTGCAATGCACGGTACCATAAGAATAGTTGTTGAGACAGAGGGAGAAAAGGTTATAAATTCGGATGTTGAGATAGGCTATCTCCACAGAGGATTTGAAAAAACCGCAGAGCATAAGTCTTATCCGAAGATAATTCCATATACTGACAGATTAAACTATACCTCCCCTCTTATAAATAATCATGGATTTGCCCTTGCTGTTGAAACTCTTTTGGGTATTGAAGTTCCCGAAAGGGCAAAAATCATAAGAGTTGCAATGGATGAAATTGCAAGAATTACGGATCATCTGATTGATGTTGCTGCAATGATAAATGAAACCGGAGCAATTACTGTTTTGCTTTATATGATGGAAGCAAGAGAATACTTCTGGGATGTAATAGACAGCACCACAGGAGCAAGGGTTACTACCTCTTATATTAGAATAGGAGGTGTTAAGGCTGATGTTCCCGAAAATTTCAGAGAGCTTACGGAAAAAGCCATTAAAGAGACAAGGAGGATACTGAGGGAAGTTGATGGCCTTATTTCAAAAAATTCCATATTTTTAAAGAGGACAAAGGGAATAGGAGTGCTTTCAAAAGAGGATGCTCTATCCTATGGCTTTACAGGTCCTCTTTTAAGGGCAACCGGTATTTTCTATGATGTTAGAAAGTTTTCCCCTTATGCTGTTTATCCTAAAGTTGAGTTTGAGGTGCCTTTGGGTGAAAACGGAGATGTTTATGATAGATATAAGGTCAGAATGCAGGAGATGGAACAGAGTATGAAAATAATTGAACAGTGTCTTGATCTTCTTGATGAGACAGCACCGGAAAGAGTGAGCAATAGGGATGTGGATGCTGCTGAGGCTCTTTCAAAAAGCAAATTTGATAAAGGGGTTAAAACTGAAAGGATTAAACTTTCCCCCAATCTTGAGGGAATGGAGAGGGAAAGTTACGATGGAATTTATTCAAAAAACAGAAGATTTGTTCCCCCTCCGAAGCAAACGGTTTACAATAGTATAGAAGGTATAATACATCAATTTTTATATGTTATGGATGGATACGGTATAAGACCGCCTAAGGGAGAGGTTTATGCTGCTGTTGAAGGGGGAAACGGAGAACTCGGGTTTTACCTTGTATCGGATGGGTCGGATATTCCCTATAAACTCCATGTGAGAGCCCCTTCTTTTCACCTTATGAGTTCTCTTTCTGAAATGATTAAGGGGCACTACATTGCTGACATAATACCGATCTTCGGTTCAATAAATATGATCGGAGGAGAGACTGACAGATGAAATTTTTAACAGGTGAAACAGAAAAAACAATTAAAGAGTTGATGGGAAAATACGAAGATCCGAGATCAGCTCTTCTTCCGATTTTGCACACTGTTCAGAGAGATTACGGATATATTTCAAAAGAAGCAATAGAGGAAATTTCAGAAATTTTGGATATACCCAAAGTTGAAATAAAAGGTGTTATAACATTTTATTCAATGCTGAGAGAAAAACCTGCAGGCAAATATCACATTCAGCTCTGCAGAAATGTAGCCTGTTATCTTAATGGTGGAAAAGAATTGGTTGAATTTTTGGAAAAGGAGTATGGTCTTAAACCGGGAACTTTTACGGATAATATGAAATTTTCGCTTTCTTTGGTTGAATGTATCGGTCAGTGTGAAATAGCTCCGGCTGTTCAGATTAATGATAAATTTTACGGGAATCTTACTCCGAAAAAGCTGAAAGAAATTTTAAGCAAGTTGGAAGGATGACAGAAAAGCTTGAGAATAAAATATTTGAGCCCCTTTTTAGTATTGAAGGTATAGAGAATATAGAAGTTTACGAAGAACACGGAGGCTATAAGGCTTTAAGAGAAGCCCTTAAAATGAAAAGGGATGAAATAATAGAAGAGGTTAAAAATTCCAATCTCAGAGGTAGAGGAGGAGCGGGCTTTCCTGCTGGTATGAAGTGGAGCTTTATGCCTATGGATGATAAGATTGAAAAATTTCTTATTGTGAATGCTGATGAAGGTGAGCCGGGAACCTTTAAAGATAAATACATATTGAGCAGATTACCCCATCTTTTGATAGAGGGAATGGCAATAACAGCGTATGCCGTGGGAATAAAAAAAGGCTATATTTATATAAGAGGGGAATACGAAGAGTATGCTCGAATTCTTGAAAAAGCCATAGAGGAAGCAAGAAGAAAGAAATACATAGGTAAAAATATACTTGGGGAAAAGTTCACATTTAATATTGTTGTTCACAGAGGGGCGGGAGCATATATATGCGGAGAGGAAACAGCCCTTATTGAATCTCTTGAAGGAAAAAGAGGTCATCCGAGATTAAAACCTCCTTTTCCTGCCAATGCGGGACTTTACGGAAAACCAACCTTAATAAACAATGTTGAAACAATAGCCTCAATTCCCGCAATAATTAAAAACAAAGGTTTTTGGTTTGCTTCCCTTGGTAGTCAAAAAAATGGAGGTACAAGGCTTTTCGGTGTTTCGGGAAAGGTTAACTCTCCGGGAATTTATGAGCTTCCGATGGGAACAAATTTGAAAGAAATCATTTATAATTATGCAGGTGGTATTAAGAAAGATAAAAAGCTTAAAGCGGTTATTCCCGGGGGAATTTCAGCGCCGATTTTAAAAGCTGATGAGATAGATATTCCTATGGATTTTGATTCATTGATGAAAGCAGGCTCAATGTTGGGTTCAGGCGCTATAATGGTCTTTGATGAAGATGATTCAATGTTGGAAGTTTTGAGAATTATGATAAACTTTTATCATCACGAAAGCTGCGGTCAATGTGCTCCCTGCAGATATGGGACGGATGTGATTAAAAAACTTGTTGATAAAATTTTAAATAAAGAGGCAACAGAAGAGGATATTGATTTGATCATCCAAACAGCTCAGTCGATTATTGGAAAAACAATTTGTCCTTTCGGAGATGCGGTGGGAATGGCAGTTGGAACGCTTGTTAGAAAGTTTAAGGATGAAATCCTTGATTTTTTGAGAGAGGAAAATGCCGAAAGTTAAGATAAAGATTAATGACAGAGAGTATGAGGTAGAGCAAGGATTAACAGTCCTTGAAGCTGCCGGAAGAGTGGGTATAGAGATTCCGCACTTTTGTGCTCATAAATACCTTAAACCTGCCGGTCTTTGCAGAATGTGTCTTGTAGAGATAAAGGGTGCAAGAAAACTTCAGACATCCTGTACAACGCCGGTGAAAGAGGGAATGGAAGTTTATACTGAGAGTGAAGCTGTTGTCAAAGCAAGAAAGGAGATTTTGGAACTTCACCTTGCAAATCATCCGCTTGACTGCCCTGAATGTGATCAGGCAGGTGATTGTTATCTGCAGAAGTATTATGATAAATACGGGCTTTACGAAAGAAGATTTTACATAGAAAGAACCCATTTTGAAAAGGATATTATTTTATCCGATAATTTAATTCTTGACAGGGAAAGATGTATTCTCTGTCAGAGATGCGTAAGGTTTGCAGAGGAGATTTTGGGAGAAAAACTTTTAGCTGTTTTTGAAAGGGGAAGCAAAAGCTATATATCCACATATGATAATGAAAAAATTGATACTCCATATTCCGGAAACTTTGCTGAAATCTGTCCTGTGGGAGCCATTACTGACAGAAGATTCAGGTTTAAAATAAGAAACTGGTTTCTTGAAAAGAGAGAAAGTATCTGTCCTCTTTGTGAAAGAGGTTGTAATATCTATGTTGAAACACCA